>Ga0306926_10000415_pt1 | contig 39341 bp, 38 predicted proteins | sample flu12Cox44000178_FD_203759 | JGI IMG/M metagenome (GOLD analysis project Ga0306926, IMG submission 203759) | Lab enrichment of tropical soil microbial communities from Luquillo Experimental Forest, Puerto Rico - flux8day.12C.oxic.44.000.178 (v2)... | ecosystem: Environmental > Terrestrial >... | reverse complement strand
GCTCCGGCGTCACGGCGGTGGTGATCAGGGCGGCCCCAGCGCCATCACGATTACGGCTTTTCGAAAATTCATTGCCGAGGCGGCACGGACCAGGACCTACTGCTTCGTGTCCACCTATCTGGCCGGCGGCATGCTCGGACATAAGTATGTCGACCTTTATGGCCCCTGGGGGGTCGACGCCAAGGCCATTGTCACGGCCGCAAGGGAGAACGCCGACCTCATCAAGGGAATCAAAGCGCATGCCGAGCCGGGAGGGTATTCCCGCTGGAAGCTCGAGCCGTTGCGGCTGGCCATTGCTGCTGCGCGCGAGCTTAAGCTGCCGGTCTACGTTCATCTCGGCACATTGTGGTCGGAGGCAAAGGGCACGGCAGTGACAGCCGAGGAGGTGCTGCGTGAGCTCGAGCCGCTGCTTGCGCCCGGCGACATCCTTGCGCACCCGTTCACGCGTTTTCCGAGTGGCGTGATCACTGCGGCGGGCAAGGTGCACCCCATCATCCGCGATCTGTTCGATCGCGGCATTCGCTTCGACGTCGGTCGCGGCTCCCATATCAGCTTCAACACGGCGCGCCGCGTTCTCGACAGCGGGATCATGCCATTTACGGTGGGAGCAGATCTGCATGGCTACAACATCCGCGGCTGCGGCAAGAGCTGGTACAAGGACATTGTCATCCCGGACCACGACGAGGAGGACGAGTTCACATTCGTATCGCCCTACTCGCTCCAGCACGCGATGACGGAGATGCTGGCGCTGGGGGTGTCGTTTGGGGAGGTCGTCAAGATGGCGAGCGCGAATTGCGCCGCGGCATTGAAAATCGAGGACGAGTTCGGATCGATTGCGGTTGGTCGCCCGGCCAATCTGTCCATTGTCGAGGTCGTCTCGGGTCGCTGGACGCTTAAGGACTCGACCGGCGTGACGCTCGAGGCGGACAGGCTTGTCCAGCCGCGCATGGCAATCAGAGACGGCGAGGTCATCCAGGCAGACTCCCCGTTGCTGCCTGATCTGGAGAAAATTGCGGATCGGAGCGTTCCTCGGAGGGTGCGCGCCAAGTCGCGAGTGAGCTCGCGAGACTCGCGTGCCCGCCCGCGAAGTGCCCGTGGGAGCCTTTAATCGCCGGCGCGCGCGACGTAATGGAGACGTGCGAGGATCGGTTCAGTTTTACGGGAAGCCGCCTTCACCTCCTGCAAGAGGCATCCTTTGTTCGTGGTCACAATAGCGTGGGACGATACGATGAAACGCATTTGGCTGATGGTCGCCGCCTTGATTGGCAGTGTATCAACAGGGGGTCACCGAGGCTCGCTTGCAGAGCCGGTTACGATCGATCTCACGCAATGGAAGTCTCCCGATAGCGGCACGATCGGTGACGATCCTTTCGGGGTGCTTGTCAAATATGGGCTTGCGCTGTTCACCAATACGGCGAATGAGATCGGTCCTGCGGTGCCGGATCCAGCGAAGCGCTTTGCCGGTAACAATCTGGCCTGCCAGAACTGCCATCTGCAGGCCGGCACCCAGCCCTACGCCATGCCCATGACCGGTGTTCGGGGCCAATTTCCCCAGTACCGCGCACGCGAGGGTGCGGTGGACATACTCGAAGAACGAATTAACGGCTGCATGGAGCGGAGCTTGAATGGCCACGCGCTAGCGATCGAGAGCCGCGAGATGAAGGCGTTTGTCTCCTATATGCGGTGGCTCTCCACAGGAGTTCCCGATGGGGCGAGGCTGATCGGAGCCGGGACATTGCGTATCAAGGAGCCCACCCGTGCGGCCGATCCCGGCCGAGGAGCGACAATCTACGCGGAAGTTTGTGCGGCATGCCATGGCTTGGATGGATTGGGACAGCGCGCTCAAAATGGGCTTGGTTATCAGTTTCCGCCGCTTTGGGGCGCGGACAGCTTCAACAACGGAGCCGGAATGAGCCGGCTTCTGACGGCTGCCGCCTATGCCCGCCACAACATGCCGCTCGGCACCAGGTTTGACACCCCGCTGCTGACGGATGAGCAAGCCTATGATGTTGCCGGCTACATCGTGAGTCAGAATCGGCCGCGAAAGGCCGATCTCGACAAGGACTTTCCGGTCCGGCTGCAGAAACCCGTCGATGCTCCCTACGGGCCTTATGCGGACGAATTTCCGGCGGAGCAGCACAGATTGGGTCCGTTCGGTCCGATCCGCGCCAAGGTAAAGGAAATGGCTGCCGTTGCGCGAACTGCAAATGCTGGCGAGCCAGACAATGGTTCGCACTCATCCGAAGGTGCGAGATAGAGCCTCCGAAATTGCGCTTAACGAGAAGGATAACAAGAATATGAAATTCAATGCTGAGAGACGTGGCGCTCTCGCGGGCTTCGGCGCGGGAGTGATCGCATCCTGGCTGAGCGAAAGCGGCCCGGTGAACGCTGCTCTGCCGGTGACGCTCGCGCCGGATAACGCCAAAAATCTGCGCGAGTTGTTGCGCGTGCTCGCCGGTATACCTCGCCGTCGCGACTTCAAGACGGTGCCCATGATCCTCGATGACCCGGACCTCTGGGATGCCGCGTCGATTGCAGCAGTGCTCGCCTACACTGGGGGACCAAAACAGGCCTGGGACAATACCGATCTGGCTGGCTCATGGCTCAATGGAATGCGCAATTCGATGAACGTGCAAATCTGGTCGCTCAAACAGCCGAACTTCCTGTGCGTGTCGGCTACGCATGGCTCGGCGCATCTTGCGCTTTTCGATCAGGAGATGTGGGACAAGTATCAATTGGCCAAATGGGCTGGCGGCAATATCACCCGCAATACATTTATTCAGGCTCCTCCTGCATTTTCGCATGATCCTGGCGATTTCCAGTCTGCCGAAGGCGTGTTCTCATCGAAGGACAACAGCGTCCTCGTTCTCCAGCGGCGCGGCGTCGTGTTCATGGCCTGCCACAATGCAATCTGGGAACTCGCCGAGAGGCTTGTCGGTGCCGGACAAAATCCCGATCACCTGACCGTCGATGCGATCGCGGCTGAGCTCACCAATCATCTCATTGCGGACGTTGTTCTGACGCCGGGCATCGTGGGCATGCTGGTCAATCTGCAGCAGTCTGGATTCGCCTATTCAAGGTGATGCGGTGCTGCTGCGCTTGCAGAAGTCTGCACCTGGTTCGAGAGGGCTGGGAGCCCTCCATGTAATCAGATTCTCGCTAACTTGGGCCGATCCTCACTTCGTCACGCGCGCGCTTGATTTGGCTTTACCCGCACATCCATCTTTTGCGAAGAAGGATGGTCCGCGCGGAAAACCGCTAAACTAGTGCGTGTCGAAGACCGCTTGATACATGGCGACTGCCTTGCGAATCGCCGCAAGCTCGTCGGGCGTGGGTTTGTCAGGGTCCTTTGCGGGCGGCAGGCTGCCAAACTTGAGCAGGCAAGCCATCAACAGCATGCGCGCCTTGGTCGCGGTCAGATTTGTGGCCGCGATCTGGAACTCGTCCGGATCGGCGAAGCCCATGGGCGCACCGCGCCCAGTCCTGGCGACGGGAATCCCGCTATATGTCGCTTTGAGCATGAGCTTGGCGCGTGCCTGCGAGGGCGTCCTTCCGTAAGGCACCATGCCCTGGATGATGAATCCGGTCAGCAAACCAAGACCGAGCTTGTGCTCGATCGAAGCCAGCAGGTCGCCTTCCAGAGCGGGGTCGTCGCCAAAATCCATGCTCGAATAGCTGCCGTCAGTCGAGATTGTCACGACGGGGATCGCCGCGCCGATCAGCTTGCCGTTTTTATCCTTCACCGCCACATCGATTGTCTCGATTCCGGCCGGACCCTTTCTCACCGCCTTCACTGATTGAGGCAGTCTCGTGATCCTCAGCTCCGACAGATACGTGTGCTTGAACGCCGGCAGATAGGTCAGCGCGATGCGACCGGTGTGGCTGATGTTGCCAAGGATGCCGCCGTGCCCTCCCGTCGCCACATAGCCACCCGGACGTGCATCAACTTTGGCCACCTCGCGGGCTGCAAATATTTGCTGCTCCTGGATTACCACCACGCCGCAGCGGTTGCGAACTTTCTCATCAGCCCACACGCGCGATCTGATGAATCGGGTGGAGTCGACAATGTTCGCCGGCCCATCGGCGCTGATCTGCCCCTGCGGACGCTGCGCCGCGTTTCCGCAAATCGGCAACGTCGTATCGATGAGGAGGTTGAACCAGTACGCGCTCTCCTCGACCTGCGGACTGCCCTGTGTCCAGATGACTCCGTCATATTCGCCGCTGGCCACCAGCGCCTGCATGTCGTTGGTCGCCTTCGCCAGCGCCGGGCGCGGCGGCATCGACGCGAGATGATAGGGCTTGTAAGCGAAATAATCTTTGCCGCGGACCTCTGGCCGGAGATCTCCCTCGCCTTTGTCGCGGCGAAATTTCTCGGGCTTGCCCTTGGTGAACCCGCCGGGAGGCAGCCCGCGGTAGAAATCGATGGTCGCGATCGAAGACAAGAGGCTCGCCGTGCCGTCGACACCAATGGACATGCGGTCGATTTCCTCGAAGCTTTGGGAACCGTCCGGAAAGAACCCCTGCCGTCCGTCTAGCGCGCCTGGAGCAACGCATTCTTCCTCCCATGGCGTGCCGTCAGCCTGCACCGCCATGTACGGGAGGGGATAGAGGCCATCCTCCGGCTTAAGCTCGATCTCATAGACCGGCTTGTCGGCCGCATTCCGGCGCTCTTTTTGGAATGTGCCCTGCGCGTCAATGTAGCCGTCGGGCGGGCCATAAAGCTCGGCCACATCGGACTCGAGCGGATGCGCGGAAAACTGCTCGACATAGACTTTCGCTGGCGCCGCCAGGCGTTGCGCGCGCAATGCGTCGTGACGCAACGCCTCGCCGTCGACATCCACACGCATCGGCAGCCCGAGCCTGGCGCGCGCCTTGTTCGAGGTGACCAGGGGCGGCGTATTCTGGATGGTCGCGGTAGGTCCCGCGAGGTGTGCAATCCGCACCTTGTTGCTGCGATTAACGGCGTCCATGCTCACCCTCCATCAGAATCCGCTTGAGCGAGAGTCCCTGCAGACAGCTTTCGCCCACGCCGCCCGGATTTGCCGGAGCGGCGCTCTTTATTCAGCAGTCGCTCGGCGAGTGCCTGGCTGCCGCAGCCCTCAAAACCGATTTCCATTTTGCGGGACAAGTCCTGACGCACGCGCCAAGATGCGGACTGACGATGCGAGCGCAGGCTCGACCATGCGCCAGGCATAGGGAGCACGCCAGATGGAGATCGATCGTCCCGACGTCGTGGCCGAGGTGGGCGCCATGTTCGAGCGTTACGAGCAGGCGCTGGTGACCAACGACGTCGCAACGCTCAATGCGCTGTTCCACGCGGACGCGCGCACCATCCGCTACGGCGCCGCCGAGATCCTCTACGGCCATGACGAGATCGCTGCATATCGCGCTGCGCGCTCGCCCGTGGGGCTCGCGCGCAGCCGATCGCGAACGGTGATTACGACCTATGGCGCGGATTTCGCGGTCGCTTCTACGCTCTTCCACCGCGCGAGCGCGCCCGGCAAAGTTGGGCGGCAGATGCAGACCTGGGCCCGCTTTCCCGAGGGCTGGCACATCGTTGCCGCGCATGTGAGCGTGATCGACGAGCCCGCGCCGGCTGCAAGCTGAGCGGCTTCTCGCCTCGTGCTATTTGGGCGGCGCTGCCGTCGATACGGTCCCCGGCGCGCCGGGCGGCCCCGCGGGTCCCGTTGCGCCTTGCGGCCCAGCCGGCCCTTGCGGGCCGATCGGCCCTGCCGGTCCCACAGGACCTGGCGGCCCTGCCGGCCCCATGGCACCTGCGAGCCCTGCCTGTCCCGGTGGTCCGGCCGGCCCTGCTGGGCCTGCGGCTCCTGCCGGTCCGCAGCCCTGGACCATGGCGTTCACCTTGTCGGCCCCTGCGCTCGCCTCGATGATGCACGTCGTCGGCAACTCCATGCCTTTCCAGGTGAACCTTCCATTCGGGGTTGTAGGAACCTCGACGGTTTTCCCGGGACTGATGGTCAAGGTGACATTCGGCGCCCTCGGCAGAACGCGCCCACTCACGGCCAGTCCCGCCGGCGTGATCTGCGCCTGCTGAATTGTGATGGTTGCCGAAACAGCCGGACCGACCAATGCGATGTAAACAGAAAACCCGAGAGCTGTGCGCATGGGATACCCTCCGTCGCCCATCGATTCTGAAGCTTAGGACGGCCTCAATCCGAACGTCAACGACTCCGCATCGGAACGAACGCGACGCAAGTCGGTTTACCCCTCACGCAAGCTTTGCAAAAGGAAATTGGAATGAGAAGCTCGATCACTGTCGCGGTTCTGGCAGTCGCGTTAGCCGCCATGTCGGTTCCGGCGTCGGCCAAGGGATGCATCAAGGGAGCGATCGTGGGCGGCGCGGCGGGTCACTATGCCCACCACCACGGCGTGCTTGGTGCCGCGGCGGGCTGCGTTATCGGCCGCCATTACGCGAACAAGCATGCGCGCGCGTATCCCGACCGGTAGTGACCGGCATCTTTGGGCGCCCGCGCATCGCTGCTCGTCAGCCGGCCGGCTCGCATGAGAGCGGTTCTGCGATCGCTTCCAGCGAACGCATCTCCGCATCAACCCCAAGAAACGCCTCCGCTATTGCCGCGGCGAGCAGCAGGGCCGCGGCAAAGATGTAGCCCCAGGCAATCGCCCAGACCTCGCCGGTTCCAACCAGATAGCCGAACAGGAGCGGCGCTGCGCTGCCGCCAATTGCCGTGCCCAGGGCATAGAAGATGGCGATGGCCAGCGCCCGTGTCTCCAGCGGGAAAATCTCGCTCGCGGTCAGATAGGCGGAGCTTGCCGCGGCCGAGGCGAAAAAGAAGATCAGCATCCAGGCCAGCGTCTGCGTCCAGGCCGAGAACACGTCGAAGCCGAACGCGATCGCGGTTGCAATGAGAAGCAGGCCGCTGATCGCGTAGGTACCCGCAATCATGGTCCGCCGCCCCAGGGTGTCGAACAAGGGACCCAGCAGCAAAGGGCCGAGGAAATTGCTGGCGGCGAGGGTAACGAGATAGCTGCCGGTTCCTCCTTCGGCGACGCCGTGGAACTTCGTCAGTACCAGCCCGTAGGAGAAGAACACCGCATTGAACAGAAACGCCTGCGCAACCATCAGCGCGAGCGCAAGCACGCTGCGTCCGCGATACTTGCCCAGCATGGCACGAAAGATCAGCGCAAACCCGAAGCTCTTGCGGGGATGCACCGTAAGGCGCTCGCGCGGCTCCTCGAGCGGCACGCTGCCATGCGACTGCACGCGACGCTCGATGTCCGCAACAGTATCGTCCGCTTGCCGGCTGCGGCCGTGCGTGATGAGCCAACGCGGGCTTTCCGGGACATGATGGCGCAACAGCAGAATGCCAAGCCCCAGCACGCCGCCGACGGCAAAGCCAAGACGCCATCCGAGATCGACGGCAAACACAGCGGGATTGAGGAACAGTAGCGAGGCACCGGAACCCGCTGCCGCGCCGAGCCAGAAGCTGCCGTTGACGAGAAGGTCGATGCGGCCGCGGTAGCGCGCGGGTATGAGCTCGTCGATTGCGGAGTTGATAGCCGCATACTCGCCGCCGATGCCAATCCCGGTGAGCGCGCGGAAGATCGCAAAGCTCATGAAGCTCCATGAGGTCGCGGTCAGCAGTACGCCCACGAGATAGACGACGAGAGTGACGTAAAACACGAGCCTGCGGCCGAAACGATCGGTGAGCCAGCCGAATACCAGTGCGCCGAGAACGGCGCCCGTCACATAGGCCGAGGCGGCGGCTCCGATCTCCTGCGCGGACAGCGCGAGAGTCTGCGGGTTCTGCAGCACCGGGCCGATCGCGCCCACGATGGTGACTTCAAGACCGTCGAGGATCCATGTCACCCCGAGCGCCACAACGACCAGCAGGTGGAAGCGGCTCCAGGGCAGCCGGTCGAGACGCGCCGGAATATCGGTGCTGACGCTCGCCGGCGGCGATTGCCCCCGGGATGCTCGAGTGGTGTTAGACGCGGCAGAACTCATGCGGGCTCGGGCGACGAATCGAAAGCTCTTGAACGCCGAGCAATGGATGCAGTTCCATCAATTCGGAGAGCCAGCTGTTTGGACGCTACTTTCTGCAGCGCGTGCAAATCACCTGAAAAACGCTGCTGGAATTTGGGAACGGCGTCTCGCCGAGGGCGTTGTGTACGAGGGAAAATATAGGGGCCAACAAAAAGGAGACCAGATGCGAACAGCGTATGCCTTGACGTTAGCGGCCGCCGCGCTCGCGGGCTCGGTGGTGCTCTCGCTCCCGACGCGCGCTGCCGAGGTTTGCGACAAGAACTGCGTGGGACCATCCTGCAGGACGGACTGCGTGCACGAACCCGACGTAACAGTTGGCCGTGACCGGCGCGATGAGAAGACGATCATCGAGGAACGTGATCGGCGGCGCGAGCCCCCAGTGGAGCACAGAGAAAGAGAACGCCGTCCGGGCGTCGATGTGGAGATCAACCGACGTTGATGGCTCGACTCCTTCGCCCCGCCCTCACAGGCGGGGCTTTTTTGTGCACGGTCAATCGAGCCTGATCTTTGCTTCACTGATCACCGGACCCCACTTGCGGCTTTCCTGCTCCACCATGGCCGCAAACTCCGACGGCGTGCCGCCGCCGGGGAGGAGGCCCTGCCTGTGCAGCGTCTCCCGTACCGACGGCTCAATCAGCAGCGCATTGACGTCGGCATTGATCCGCTCGATCACGCTTTCCGGGGTGCCGGTGGGCGCGAGCAGTCCGTTCCATGCCATGGATTGCACGGCAGGATAGCCCTGCTCAGCGAGCGTCGGCACTTCACTGAGGTCTCCCGTGCGCTCGCTGCTCGTTGCGCCCAGCAGCTTGAGCTTGCCAGCCTCAAGGAATGCGAGCAGGGCCGGCTGCACAGTGAACATGGCGTGGGTCTCGCCGGTGACGACCGATACGGCCGCCTCAGGCGAACCTTTATACGGCACGTGCGTACCCGCAAATCCAGCGACAATCTTGAACAGCTCCATGGTCAGATGTGACGAGCTGCCGTTGCCAACCGACGCATAGAGCAGCCCGCCATCCTGCTGCCTCGCCCAGTCGACAAGCTCGCGTGCGGTTTTGGCGGGATGGCTCGCGGCCACGGCCAGCACGTTGGGCTGCGAGGTGGTCAGCACGACGGGCCGCAGGTCCTTTGCCGGATCGTAGGCCATCTTGCGATAAAGATGGGGCGCAATCGCAACCGGCCCATTGAAGCCGATGCCCAGCGTGTAGCCATCGGCCGGCGCCTTCGCGACTGCATTCATGCCAAGCATGCCCCCGGCGCCGGGCTTGGCCTCGACCACGACCGGCTGCTTCCAGCGCAGCGCGAGCCGCTCGCCCAGGACGCGCGCCACCACGTCAAGCGAGCTGCCGGCTGATGCCGGAACGATCAGATGCACGCTCTGGCTGGGCCAGCCCTCGGCTGCCATGGCAGACGAGGGGTGCATCATCAGCGCTCCCGCCAAAAGGTTGCTCAGCAACACTGCTCTTTGCATGAGCGACCGCATCAGATGTCCCGGACATGCGGCAGTATTTGATCCGCAAAAATCCGCAGCGAGCGCATGATCTCCTGCTGCGGCAGCGATCCAAAGTCCACGAGCAGCCCGATCTGCGTGATGCCGATGTCGCGCAGGACGTGGATGCGCTCGATCACCTGTTGCGGCCCGCCCATGACCACCCGACCGGGAAAATACGAAGGAAAGCCGAAGTCACGCTGGCCGGCCTCGCGGCGCTCGTAGCCCCTGTAGGCGGTGGGATCAGGCGGCTTGCGTGCCGCCTCGATGCCGGCGGCAGCGTATTCACTCATCGGCTTATCCACGATTGTCTTGAGCGTGACGTCGTCGTCACGATCGAGGAAATGGGCGTGATAGACGCAGCAGATCTCGTGATCCGCGACGCTGCGACCGTGCCTGCGCAACGCGCGCGATACCAATCGATGCGCTCAGCCGCGGTCGGATGATCGACGTGATAGGCGACATAGAGCAGGTTGTAGCCTTCCTGAGCGGTCCACTCGAAGCTCTCCGGGGACATCAGGCAGGCGACCCAGATCGGCGGATGCGGCCTCTGGTAGACGGGGGGCAACAGCGGCAGCCCGGAGAGCGGCGGGCGGAATTTTCCCTTGAACTCCATGGTTGGCCTCGCCCAGGCCTGCCTGATGAGCGCAACACCTTCCTCAACGCGCTCCCGGCTTTCCTTCATGTCGATGCCGAAGATATCGAACTCGTCACGCAGAAAGCCGCGCCCGATGCCAAAATCGAAGCGGCCTTGCGAGAGCTGATCAAGCGTGGCGGCCTGCTCGGCGACGCGCACCGGATCATTGAGCGGCAACACGGTCGCTCCAGTGCCGAGCCGGATACGCGTGGTGCGGCCGGCGAGATATGACAGAAATGCGTAATTGGCCGGAAACAGCCCGCCGTGACGCACAAAGTGATGCTCGACGATCCACGCGTAATCGATGCCGATCCGATCGGCGAATTCGATCTGCTCGATGATGCCCCGATAATGCGTCTGCGCATCGCGCAAGCCCGGCATGTAGGTAGGAAGATAGAACAGCCCGAACTTCATCGATGCGGCCTTCCGGTTGGGGAACCGGCCCTTGGCAATGCCAGGGCAAAAGCTCATGCTGTTTGGGGCGGCAATGCGCCCGGCTCAGCTTTCCGACCGAGCCTTGCTCGCAACGGCCGAGGAGCAGCGATGACGGATTATTGGGTAAGCAAGCTGTTCTTCGACCTGCAACATGACGCAAAACTCGCCGAAGAGTATCGCTCCAACATGTCGGCAGTCATCGACCGCTATCAGATCAAGCCTGAGGTCCGCAAGGCGCTGCTTGAGGACGACGTCGGCAAGCTGGCCCCGCTGGTCAATGCCTATCTCCTGCGCTTCTATTTTCAGGTGCGCGAGATGCCGCAGTCCGAGTTCATAGCGAAGCTGCGCGCGATAGGGCAATCTCCCGCGCCTTCGATGGAGAAAACCTCGCATGGCTAGCCTTGTCGGCGCGTTCGCGGCCAGCCATGGACCGATCATTGCGCGGGATTGGGCGACCATGCCCCCGGATCACCGCGCCAGGCTGGCGGGTGCCTTCGACGAGATCGGCCGCGGCTACGGACATGCCGGCCCGATGTTCTAGTAGTGGTTTCGCCGGATCATTGGGTCAATTTCTTCATCAGCAATCTGCCGGCGATCTGCATTGGAATCGGCGACGAGCACGATGGTCCGCCGGAGCCGTTCATGCAGAAGGTCTTTCCACACCGCGTGCTCAAGGGGCATGCGGCTTTCGGGCGTCATTTGCTGCAAACGGCCCTCGACAACGACTTCGAGCCTGCATTGTCGCATCGGCTCAAGCTTGACCACGGCGCCTGCATCCCGCTCTGGCGCGCAGGCGTTGCCCCCGAGCTGCCGCTCGTTCCTGTCCTGGTGAACGACCTCGAGGCGCCGATGCCGAGCATCCGGCGCTGTCTCGCCTGGGGCCGGCTGCTGCGGCAGGCGATCGAGAGCTATCCGGAGCCGTTGCGGGTCGCAGTACTGGGGACGGGCGGCCTGAGCCATTCCATCGGTGAGCCGACCATGGGATGGATCGACGAGCAGTTCGATCACGACTGCATCCGGCATTTCGAGAACGGGGACGACAGCGAGCTCGATGCCTTTCTCACCGAGGCCCTGCCGCGCACCGGCAACGGCGCGCATGAGATGCGCGACTGGGTGATCGCGCATGCTGCGGCCGGCAGCACCGGGTTTGAGCTGATCGACTATTTCCCCAGCCCCGCCACGCTCGTCGGTGCTGGCTTCGCCTCGTGGAGACTAACGGCCGCGCATGGCGCAGCACCCGGCCGAGGCTCGCACGGATGATCTGCCGCTCTACAGGAGGGAAGCCATGACGCTCCTCGACGCCGCCGAAAATGCAGCCCGCTCGATCGATGCGAAGATCCACTACTACGGCGTGCACCATCTCGCGCTCAATACCGATGACATGAAGATGACGGTCGATTTCTACGTCGGCGTGCTCGGCATGCGACTGGTGCACGCCATGCGCGTCCCGCCCGGGCTCGGCAGTGGCCCGGGCAATCGCGGCAATCCCCCCTTCGAGGAGATCAGGCACTATTTCTTCGACATGGGCCGCGACGCGCTGCTGGCCTTTTTCGAGATGCCGAAAGGGGCAAAGCAGAAGGGCGACCGCAACGCGCTCGGCAACATGCAGCACGTTTCCTTTGCGGTGTCGCCGGAAAGCCAGGTGCGCATTCGCAAGCGGCTTGAGGCCCACAGGGTACCCTATGACGGCCCGTTGGAAATCCTGCCGGGAATCTTCTCAATCTATGCCATGGATCCAAACGACATCAGGATCGAGTTCAGCTGTCAGCCGTCGAACGGCGAAGGAGAGCCCGCCATTGTTCCCCTGGTCACCCAGACCAGGGACGAGGCGCTCAAGGAGCTGCGATCTCTTTCGTCCGATCGGGATTGGCTGCAGCGGACGGTCGCAGGCCTGGACGATCGTTAGATCGAGCGATAGCCGCCGTCGACCATGACAATCGATCCGGTGACATAGCCCGAGAGATCGGAAGCAAGGAAGATCGCCGGTCCCACGATGTCCTCGGGCTTGCCCGTGCGGCCGAGCGGCGTGTGCTCCACAAACATCTTCACCAGATCGGGATTGGCAGCACGCACCTTCTCGTTGAGTGGGGTCTCGATGAAACCCGGCCCGATGGCGTTGACCCGCACCCCATCCTTGCCGAGTTCGGCGGCCAATGCGCGGGTCAAGCCGAGCACGCCATGCTTGGAGGTGGTGTAGGCGGGCGAGCTGGGCGTGCGCACGTGAACGAAGGACTGGATGGAGGCGATGTTGACAATGCGGCCGCGGCTCGCGCGCAGCTGGTCGCGGAAGGCAAGCGTCACGTTGAAGACGCCATTGAGGTTCACGGCGAGGACATCCTGCCAGTCCGTCGCAACTGTCTGCGGGTCCGCAGCGAAGGCGTTGCGGCGGTTGATCCCGGCATTGTTGACCAGGATCGATGTGCGGCCGACCTGTTGGGCGACCTGGGCCGCAACCTCGCGACATTTCTCGCCGTCGGTGACGTCCAGTGTGAAGCCGCGCGCTTTGCCGCCACTCCCGGCGATGGCTTTGACGGTTTCGCCGGCGGCCTCGCCGTTGATGTCAAGGACGGCGACCTCGGCGCCCTCCCGCGCGTAGCCCGCTGCGATCGCCCGGCCGATGCCGGACCCGCCGCCCGTCACGGCCGCAATGCGTCCTGCAAGAAGCCCAGCCATTTCTCCTACCTCCCGCACCATAAGTGCGACGCGCCAACCAGCCGCCGGCCTGTGGCCAGGCCGCCCCGTACGCTGCTATGGCATGATTTTCGCCTTCATCTGGCGCAGCAAGCTTCCGCTCGCGGGCCATGATTGTCAAACCTGACCGCCGAAAGTTTTTGCTGGCTACGGGGGCACTTGCGGTGCCGTCGCTGATGCGCATGGCGCAGGCGCAAGGCTACCCGAGCCGGCCGGTGCGTCTGATCGTGGGCTTTGCCGCGGGAGGTCCCTCCGACATCAGTGCGCGCCTGATCGGGCAATGGCTCTCCGAGCGGTTCGGCCAGACCTTCGTCGTCGAGAATCGGCCGGGCGCCGCCGGCAATCTCGCGACCGAGTCGGTCGTGCGCGCGACGCCCGATGGCTACACGCTGCTCGAGACCACCTCGACCAACGCGTGGAATACGACGCTGTATTCCAATCTCAGTTTCGATTTCATGCGCGACATCGCGCCGGTCGCGCCCGTGTGCCGCTATGCCGGCGTCATTGTCGTCAACCCCTCGCTGCCGGTAGCGACTGTTCCTGAGCTCATCGCCTACGCCAAAGCGAATCCAGGCCGGCTCGCGATGGGCTCCGGCGGGGCGGGCACGCCGTCGCACCTCTATGGCGAGCTGTTCAAGAAGATGGCCGGCATTGACCTTTTGCATGTGCCGTTTCGCGGTGGCGGACCGGCGGTCCTCGCCCTGCTGGCGGGACAGGTGCAGATTTTCTTTGGCACGGTGTCGGTCTCCATCGACCACATCAGGTCGGGCAGATTGCGGGCGCTGGCGGTGACGGCCCGCACCCGCATGGACGTGCTCCCCGACGTGCCGCCGGTCGGCGACTTCCTGTCGGGCTACGAGGCAAGCGGGTGGGAAGGTATCGGCGCGCCGAAGGATACCCCGGCGCAGATCATCGAGACACTCAATCGGGAGATCAATGTCGCCATGGCCGATGCGGGCTTTCGGTCGCGGCTTGCCAACCTGGGGGTCGAGGGATTCGCAAGCTCGCCCGCAGAGCTTGCGAGCTTCATTGCCGAGTACACCGGGAAGTGGAGCAAAGTGATTCAGGCCGCCGGCATAAAGGCAGACTGAACATCGTCACCCGCGCCGCAGCATGAAGTCGCGGCCGACAAGGCGAAACGACAGGGCGACGATGGTGATGGTGGCGATCAGCAGAATGGAGCCCAGCGCCGAGAGCACCTCAAAGTTTCCCTCCTCCGAAAGATCGAACAGCATCACCGAGATCACCCGCGTATGCGGGCCGACCAGGAAGATCGCTGACGAGAGCTCGCGCGTGGCCGGGATGAAAACAAGGATCCACGCGCCGGCAAGGGTTTTCTTCAAGAGCGGAGCAAGCACCGTGCGGACCGCGGCAAGCCGTCCGCCGCCGAGGTTGCGGACCGCCTCCTCCATCTCGGGATTGATGCTGGCGAGGCCCGCCGCGCTCGCGGTATAGGCGATCGGCAGGAAGCGGGTGGTGAAGGCAAGCACGATGATTGCGGCGCTGCCGTAGAGCGCGAGAGGCGGCGGCGCATAGGCGGCGTAGAATCCGATTGCCAGCACCACGCCCGGGATCACGAACGGCGCCATCGACAACAAAGCGAGCAGGTTGCTCCACGGCACGAGCCTGCGGCTCACCACGTAGGCAATGGCCAATGCAAGCGCGATGGCGGCAAACGCACTGGCGCCGGCATAGAGGAACGTATTGAGGATCGCCTGCTGCGCCTGGGTCTGCTCGAACAGGATGTAGCGGAAATTGGCAAGCGTGAGATTGTCGAGCGCAAAGCCGCGCCCCCACGCCTTGGCGAATGCCGCCTGCAGGAGGACGAGCATCGGCAGCAGCACGGAGAGCAGGCACACCGCAAGCGCATAGCCCAGCATCGCCCAGCGCCAGGCTCCGAGTTGAATCAGGCGCCGCTCGCCACCCTTGCCGGTGACCGCGACATAGCCGCGCCGGCCGAGCAGAAAGCGCTGAAGCGCAAACATCAGCACCGTGATGGCAAGAAGCGGCACGGCATAGGCGGCGGCCTCCTCCACGCGCACGGGATATTCGAAGAACTGCCAGAGCTGGGTTGAGACGACGTGGAAACGCGCCGGGAGCGCGATCAATGCCGGTGCGCCGAACAGCGCAATCGCCTCGAGGAAGCTCACGATCAGGCCGCCGATGATGGCGGGAAGGACCAGCGGCAAGGTGATGCCGAAGGTCGTGCGCAGTGCGCCTGCCCCCAGGATTGCGGCGGCGTCCTCCATCTCGGAGGAGACGAGGTCGAGCGCGGAGTTGGTGAACACGAACACGTAGGGAAAAGAGGCGACCGCCACCACGATGATCAGTCCGGTCATGGAGTAGACGTTGAAAATCCCGTGGCTTGCGCCGGTCGCTGCCATCCAGGCCTTGTTGAGCCAGCCGGCATTGGGTCCCGCCAGCAGGATCCATCCGATCGCGCCGAGATAGGGCGGGATGATGAAGGCTCCGAACACCATCAGGCGCACAAAGCCCTTGCCCGGCATGTCGGTGCGCGAGATCGCCCAGGCAATCGGCACGCCGAAGATGCCGGCGAGCAGCGCGACACCCGTGCCGAGCTCGAGGGAGTTCAGGATTGCGCGCAGATGCGGCAGGCGGCCATAGGCTTCAGCGTAGTTGGCAAGTGTAAAGCGCCCGCTCTCGGGCTCCTGGAAGCTTGCCAGCACCAGGCGCAGCATCGGGCTTGCCACCAGGAAGATGAGCGCCCCGATCATCAGCAGCCACAGCGCCATGCCGGGCTCGACGAAGCGCAGTCGCCGCTGCGACGCGCCGCGATCGAGCGCGGGCGCCAGCAACGCATCACTCATTGGATCACACGCCGAACGTATCGCGCCATTGCCTGATCACCTCCGGGATGCCTTTGGTGATTTCGTCCGCGGTCGGGCGGATGGTCTTGACGTCCTTGGCCGAGGTGACGCCGGCAGGCGGGGTCACCTCGGGGCGCAGCGACTCGTTGAAATGCTCCACCCAGATGCGCGAAGCCTCGGTGCTGAGCAGAAATTCCATGAACAGCTGTGCCGCATTGGGATGCTTCGCTCCCTTCATGATGCCGGAGGGCGCGATGATGAGCACGGTGCCGTCGACCGGATAGATCATCGCAATGGGGTTGCCCCTCTGCGCGCTCGACATGGCGGTGCCGACCGGACCACTACCGGCGATGAGGCGCTCGCCCGCATTGAGCATGGTCACGGTGTCGTTGATGGAGCGGCCGATCTGCGGATTGTTCTTCGCCAGCTGCTCGAAGAACTGCCAGCCATAGAGTTTGCGCATCATCACCACCCAGGTCCCGACATAGCCGCTGAAGCCGGGATGGCCGAGCGCGATCTGGTCCTTCCACCTGGGGTCGGTGAGGTCGGTCCAATTCTTCGGCGCTTCCGCCTGCTTGAGGCGCGCGCTGTTGTAGCCGATCGCGATCATGCCCGCCGAGGTTACGAAGAAGGTGCCATCCGGGTCATAGTCCTTGTAGATGCCGAGCACCCTGCTCGCATTCTCCGGCACGTATTTTTGCAACAGCGCCTTCTCCTTCAGATAGACGTAATGGCCGATATCGGTCGTGCTGAGCACGTCGACCTGCATAGCGCCCGCCTTGATCTCCTGCGACACGCGCTGAAACGCCACCTGCGCCGTGGTGCGCACCACGTTGGCCTTGAGCGGCGGATAGAGCGCCTCGAAACTGCGGCCGAGCGCCTGCGCGGTGGCATCGTCCGAATGGGACATGTACCAGGTCAGCTCGCCTTCCTTGCGGGCGGCCGCATAGAGCTCCTGCTCGTGCGCGCTCATCTCGTGGGCGGCACGCACGGGATGCACCGCGAGCGCGCCGGCCGTGGCGCCGAGCGCAAGCCACGCGCTGCTTCGCAGAAGAAGCTCGCGGCGCGATGCCATGCGAAAGCGGGGCATGATGATCTCCTCCCTACGGGACCTGGTTGGGCGATGGACCCTTGCGTCTATTCTACAGGAGCCGACGGGCCGAGGCGCAACGACGTGATGTCACGCCATCAGCAGCGGCTGCGGCCTGCCCGTGGCGCCGAGCGGCAGCGCCGTATCGGCATGCAAGCGTCGCGCGATCGAGGCAATGCGCGCGTCATCGCCGCCTCGTCCGATAATCGTTATGCCGAACGGCACGCCGTCCGGCAGCATCGCGGAGGGCACCGCCACCGCGCAGAGATCAAGCAGATTGACGAAATTCGTGTAGGTGCCGAGGTTGCGGTTGAGCTCGAACGGCTCGGCCAGCACCTCGGCGACGGTGTAGGCGCGCGGGATGGTAGGAAGCACGAGCGCATCAATTTCTGCGAAAGCGTGCTCGCAGAGCCGCCGCAGCTTCGCCATCTCATAGAACGCCGCAAAGGTATCGGTTGCGCTGAAGCGCGCGCCGGAGGTGATGATCTCGCGGGTGACGGGGTGCATCTCCTGCGGCGCGGATTCGATCACCGAACGGGCGGCGATGTAGCGCTCGGCCACCCAAGGTCCCGCGTAGAGCATGCGCGCGGCTTGGTAGAAGGGAGTCATTTCGATCTCGACCAGGGTTACGCCGTGGCCGGTGAGCCGGCCGAGCGCATTCTCATAGGCCTGCGCGCTCTGCGTATCGCCGAAGAATTCGCGCTGCGCGGCGAGCGGAAAGCCGAGGCGGAGGCCAGCTGGCATATCGACGAGCACGCCGAGCGGGCGCTGCCGGCAATACGGATCGGCGGGATCCTCGCCCGCCATGGCGGACAAGGCAACAAACGCGTCGTCGACCGTCAATGCCAACACGGACACGCAATCGACCGTGCGGCAGGCCGGCACGACGCCGGTCGTCGAGACGAGGCCGAGGCTCGGCTTGACGCCCACGATGTTGTTGAGCGCCGCCGGCACCCGGCCCGAGCCTGCGGTATCGGTACCGAGCGCAAGCGGCACGAGGCCTGCCGCCACCGCCACTGCCGAGCCGCTGCTCGACCCACCTGGAATGAGCGCCGGGTTGAAAGGATTGCGCGCAATGCCGAAAGGCGTGCGCACCCCTTCGAGCCCGGTCGCGAACTGATCGAGATTGGTCTTGCCGATAATGATGGCGCCGGCCTCACGCAGCCGGGCGACGCAGGTCGCGTCCGCCTGCGGCTCGTAGGCGAAGGCGGGGCAGCCGGCGGTGGTGGCAAGCCCCTCGACGTCGATGTTGTCCTTCACCGCAACGGGCACACCGAAGAGGGCGCCCTTGCGTTTGGCTCCGCCGCATAGCGCGCGCGCCTCGGCGCGCGCGTCGGCCTCCTCGCGCAGCGAGATGAACACCGCGGGGTCGCCGTGCGCGCGGATGCGGGCGTAACAGTCGGTGACGGTCGCTTCCGGGCTCGCTGCGCCGCTGTGATGCGCCTCGACCAGGGTTGAGATCGTGATATTCACGGCATCCGGACGGAAGAAGTTACCTGCTATGCCACCAGTCTGAAACCGACGACGGCGAAGTGATGATCGAATGTGTAGGCTAAACGAATTCGCGCGCGCTTCATGATCACAAAGCTGGTGGCATCAACCGCCGATAGCTTATGTAGGTCCACGCGTCGAAAATATTCCCACGACTGCTCGAGGTCACGGAGCTCGCAGGGAAGGATTTGCACGGATCCACGTTTGTAGACGGACTCTTTCCAGGCCAACGCTACATCCCGATTGGCGTTCCGATCCAAAAATGTGAATGTCTCGATGACAACCGGGACGGAAGTGTGAAGGTTTGCGCCGGCTCCCTGTAGCAGTTCCCACTGCTCTCGCGCGTGCATATGCAGCGGGTCTCGTGACAGAGCCAGCGCAATCCATGCCCCGCTGTCGACGAAAACCGCCTCGCCTTGCCGCATCAGGGTTCGTCATGAACACTGTCGTGCTCGACAGATGTACGCTTTGGCTGGCCGTCCCAGATTGCGACCGGACCCGAAACCTGCGGCTTGAGCACAACTTTGCGGATTGCCTGGCGTATGACGTCCGCGACGCTGCGCCCCGAACGAGCGGCAGCCTCGCGCAGCGCCTTCAGCTCCTCCTTCCGGAGATATATCTGAGTCTTTTCCATATATGTCAGTTTAATACTATTTTTGACATACGTCCAGTCTTGGCCGTCACCAGCTGCTTCACACCACCGTCTGATGGCGCTCAACGCAGATGCGCAGGACCTCGTCGGGGTCGCGCTTCCACCAGTTCTGCGCCGAGAAGATTTCCACGTCGCAATGCCCGCCATAGCCGGCGTCCTCGACCATGGCGCGCAGCCGCTGGAGATCGATGATGCCGTCGCCCGGCATGCCGCGGTCAAAGACGAGGTCGCGGGTCGGCACCAGCCAGTCGCAGACGTGATAGGAGAGAATGCGCGCTCCGCTGCGCGCGATCTGCCGCGGCAGGTCCGGGTCCCACCACACGTGATAGGCGTCGATGGCGACGCCCACGCCTTGGCCCAGCTCGTCGCAGAGATCGTTGGCGTGCGCGAGCGTGTTGATGCAGGCGCGGTCGGCGGCGGTCATGGGATGCAGCGGCTCGATGGCGAGCGGCACGCCGGCCGCGCGCGCGTGGGGCAGCAACCCGGCAATGCCGTCGCGCACCTGGGCGTGCGCGCCGGCGAGATCCTTCGAGCCTGCCGGCAGGCCGCCCGCCACCAGGATCAACGAGCCAGCGCCGATAGCGGCTGCCTCGTCGATGGCGCGGCGGTTGTCGTCGAGCGCGGCGCGCCGGCCAGCCTCATCGGCGGCGGTGAACGTGCCGCCGCGGCAGAGGCAGGTGATTGTGAAGCCGGCGTCACGGATAAGCCTTGCTGCGCGGGCAAGCCCGCATTGCTGGATGATGTGGCGCCAGGGGGCGATCGCCGAGATGCCGGAGCGGGTACAGCCTTCAATCACCTGCTCCAGCGACCACGCCCTCACCGTAGCGGTATTGACGGCGAGCCACCTGCGGTCGTCAGAGAGATCGCGCATCAAGGCTCCACGCCGCGCGTCGCCATCACGGCGCGCATGCGGCTTGCCGCCGCCTCCGCGTCGGCCAGGAGCCCCGCTGCGTCCGCAAGCCGGAACAACTCGGCGAGATGCAGCGTCGAGCGCGCACTCTCCTGCCCGCCCACGAGCGTGAAATGGTCCTGATGGCCGTTGAGATAGGCCATGAACACCACGCCGGTCTTGTAGAAGCGGGTTGGTGCCTTGAAGATGTGGCGCGACAGCGGCACCGTGGGCGCGAGAATGCCATGGAAGGAAACGCAATCGCCGCGCGCGAGCGCGCCGAGCGCGGCGGCTGCCGCCGGCGCAATGGCATCGAAGATGCCGAGCAGCGCATCCGAGTGAGCCTGCGCATCGCCTTCGATCAGCTCGGCATAGTTGAAGTCATCGCCGGTATACATGCGCACGCTCTTCGGCAGGCGGGCGCGCATGGTGATCTCCTTGCCCTTGTCGAGGAGCGAGATCTTCACGCCGTCGACCTTGGCCGCGTTGTCGGCGATCACGTCGAGCGCGACTTCCATCGCCCTCGCATGATCCGTGTTGCCCCAATAGCCCGCAAGCACAGGATCGAACATCTCTCCGAGCCAATGGATGATCACGGGCTCACGCACCTGGCCGAGGATGCGGCCATAGACCTTGGCATAATCGTCGGGGCTGCGCGCCGCCTTCACCAGGGCGCGGCTTGCCATCAGCACAATGCGTCCGCCGAGCTTCTCGACGGCCGCGCACTGCTCCTCATAGGCGCGGATGACGTCGTTCACGGTGACGGTGGCATCAGACTTGAGGTGGTCAGTGCCCACACCGGAGGCGAGCAGCGCACCGGGGAAGCCCTTTGCCGCATCGATGCTGCGCGCGATCAGCTGCAGCGATGTGGGCCAATCGACCCCCATGCCGCGCTGGGCGGTATCCATCGCCTCGGCAACCCCGAGGCCGAGCGACCAGAGGTGAAGCCGGAATGCGATGGTGCGATCCCAGTCGATCGCCGCCTCCAGCCACGGATCGACGTCGGCCATGGGGTCGGCGACGACGTGCGCGGCCGCATAGGCAATGCGGTTAAACGGAGGCCTCGTCGCGGGGAAGTTACGCGCCTCGCGCATGACATAGGGTGCGAGCTTGCCGGCGGCGACGGGCAGATTGAGCCTGGGCATCACACGTCAAGCGGGGGGATGTCGACCCAGCGCCGCTCCTTCCAGCTCTTGAGGCCTGCTTCCGCGAGCTGCACGCCTTTCGCGCCTTCCAGGAGTGTCCACTTGAACGGCGCGCCCTCGAAAAGATGGCGTATGAACATTTCCCATTCCGCCTTGAAGCCGTTGTCGTAGGAGGCGCTGTCGGGCACCTCGCTCCAGGTCTCGAAGAACCGGATCGGCTGCGGCACGTCCGGGTTCCAGACCGGCCGCGGCGTGTTCACCCGCGCCTGGCTCCAGCATTTCTGGAGGCCTGCGACCGCCGAGCCATGCGTGCCGTCGACATGAAAGGTGACGAGGTCGTCGCGGCGCACGCGCGTGCACCAGGAGCTGTTGATGTGGGCGACGATGTCGCCCTTGAGCTGGAAGGTGGCGTAGGCGGAATCGTCGACATCGACGTTGTAGGCCTTGCCGTTCTCATCCCAACGTCTGGGAATATGCGTGGCACCGAGGCAGGACACGCTTTCGACCTCGCCGAACAGGTTGTCCAGCACGTAGCGCCAGTGGCAGAGCATGTCGAGGATGATGCCGCCGCCCTCCTTCTTGCGGTAGTTCCAGGACGGCCGCTGCGCGCTCTGCCAGTCGCCCTCGAACACCCAGTAGCCGAACTCACCGCGCACCGCGAGGATGCGCCCGAAGAAGCCGGCATCGATCAGCGTCTTGAGCTTGATGAGGCCGGGAAGAAAGAGCTTGTCCTGCACCACCCCGTGCCGGACGCCGGCTTTTTTCGCCGCACGTGCCACAGCGAGCGCGTCCTTGAGGTTCTCGGCAATGGGCTTTTCGCAATAGATGTCCTTGCCGGCGGCGATCGCCTTGTGCAGCAGTCCCGCGCGCAGCCTGGTGGTCGCGGCATCAAAGAACAGCACGTCGTCGGGGTTCTTGAGCGCCATGTCGAGCTTCGTAGTCCAGCGCGCGATACCGTGCGCCTTGGCGATCTGCGTCAGCTTCTCCTCGTTGCGCCCGACCAGGATGGGATCCGGCATGACGCGGTCGCCGTTGCGCAGCGCGACGCCTCCTTGCGCGCGGATTGCAAGGATCGAGCGCACGAGGTGCTGGTTCGTGCCCATGCGCCCGGTGACGCCGTTCATGATGATGCCGAGTCGGTGCTGGGCCATTCGGGCTGACCTTTCGCTGGGATGTCAGAGGACAGATGTCAGAGGACAGAAGGAAGGGCAATAATCTGACATCTGTCCTCTGTCCTCTGTCATCTGTCCTCTGTCATCAGCAATCGATAAATCCGCCGGGCATATTCGCCGAACCGCTCGCTGGTCTTCATTTCAAGCGTGCGCGGGTGGCTTAGCTCGACGCGGAAGTTGTCGGCCATGCGTGCCGGGCCGGCGGTCAGCACCACGACGCGACTGCCGAGAAACACCGCCTCGCCGATGCTGTGGGTTACGAATACGATGGTCTTTTGCGCACGCTCCCAGATATGCAGCAATTCGAGGTTCATCCTCTCGCGGGTGAGCGCGTCGAGCGCGCCGAACGGCTCATCCATCAGGATCAGCTTGGGATCGTGGATTAGGGCGCGTGCGATCGCCGCGCGCTGCTGCATGCCGCCGGAAAGCTCGTAGGGATATTTGTGCTCGCTGCCGGCAAGGCCGACGAGCGTGAGCAGCTCGCGCGCCCGCGCGCGGCTGGCGGCCATCGGAAGCCCCAGGATCTCGGCCGGGAGCAGCACGTTGTCGATCGCCCGGCGCCATTTCAAGAGGAGCGGTTGCTGGAATACCATCCCGATGTCGCGAGCGGGATCGAAGGGATGGCGCGGCGAGCCGATAGTCAATTCACCCCCGTCGTGCGACTGCAGCCCGGCCAGAATTTTCAAGAGCGTGGTCTTGCCGCAACCGGATGGGCCGACCAAAGCGACGAGCTCGCCGGCCGAGATGTCGAAGCTTACTTCCGAGATCGCGATCAGCTCTTCGGCGCGCGTGCGATAGACCTTCTGCAGGCCGGCAATGTGGATGAACGGCTCGGCCATCGTTTTATGAAAGCCGCGCGTCGCGCACCACCAGCGCACGCTCGAGCCCCAGCACGAGCCCGTAGAGAACAAGCCCGATCAGCGTGATCAGGATAACCGCCATGAACATGGCGGCGGTATCGAGCGTGACCTGCACCTGCAGCATGAGATAGCCGAGCCCGCGATCGGAGCCGAGGAACTCGCCCACCACGGCGCCTGCGACGGCCAGGATGGCGGCGACCTTCATGCCGGAGAAGATGTAAGGGAGCGCGCCGGGAAACTGAATCTTGCGAAACACCTGCCAGCGCGAGCCGCGCAGCGTACGCACGAGGTCGAGGAGGTCGGGCTCGACCTCGCGCAGGCCGCGCGCCGTCGTGAGCACGATGGGAAAGAAACAGATGGCAAACGCCATCAGCGCATTCGGCCCGATGCCGTACTTGAACCACACGATGATGAGCGGGCCGAGCGCCACCTTCGGGATCATGTTGAGGCTGATGAGCAGCGGCATCACAGCCATCTCCAGGCCGCGGAACCAGGAGAACAGCAGCGCCATGCCGATGCCAAGCACCACCGCCAGGATGTAGCCGCCGAAAATCTCGGTGGCGGTGGCGGCAATGTTCTCCAGCCAGCGATATTCCGGCACCACCAGAGCGTGGATCGTCTGGTAGGGCGAGGGCATGACGAATTTCGGCACCTCGCCGAGCTTGACGAACAGATACCATGCCACCACGAGCCCGAGATGGCTCAGCACCGCGACCGCATAACGCTGCAGCGACTGCAAGCTTTCCGGCAACGGCAATCCCCCTCGCGTATTCCGCGACTGGTTGGGCTGCTAGCGGCTCCTATTCATCGAGGAAGCTCTGGATCTGGTTGATCAGATGCATTCGGTTCTTTTCCAGCGCGACCGTATGGGTGCCCTCCCCAATCACCACGTGACGCTTGTAAGGCGCATTCACGAGCTTGCTGAACATCTCCTGTGCCATGTAGAGGGGTGTGTCCTGATCCCACTCGGCAAGAATCAGAAGTGTCGGAACGCGAATTTTTTCCGGGTCCCAGGTCGCCTTTCCGACGCCCCAGTAATCGGCGATATCCTTGAGCACGCCGTTGGGAGCCCGTATTACAGGCGGACTCTGCTTTGCGCCCACCGGATCGGTCGCGAGTGTCGCTTGCCACCACTTGTCGAACCAGCCGGTCGGGCTGATTTCCTCAACCCGCTGGGTCGGAATTCCGCGAACTCCCCGCTCACGCACGGTGTCACGCGATGCGGTACGATACGCACCTGACCCGCTGAAGGGCGGTGGCGCCTTGAGCATCCAGAGCGGTGCGTAGAGCGCCAGTTTGTTCACTTTTTCATTGTGAGCGGCCGTGTAGCCGGCCATGATTGCTGTCCCCCACGACCAACCGACAAGGTTGAGCTTCGAGATCCCCTGGCGCTTGAGGATGAATTCCACCGCCGAGCCTACGTCGTTGACCGCATCGACTGTCATTGCCAAAGCTGGATTGTCCGCAGGAGGGGCGTCCATTGCCGGCGGCCGGGTCGAGCCGCCATAACCGCGCACGTCGACCAAGTAAACGTCGTACCCTTTGCGGGCGACGAGATCCGCCCACGACCCGCCCGGCAGATCGATGTCAAAAACCGTTTCCGACGGATAGGTCGCTCCATGCACGAAAAGCACGACGCGTTCATCGGGAAAACGATCATGTCCTTCGAGCCGCTTGTTCCGCACGTAGAGCTGGATGCCTGGATCGGCAGTTGGAGTCATGAATGTTTCGGCAATGATACGCTGCGCATGGGCCGGTGCGGACGCGAGCCACGCGAGTGTCACGCAGGTCGCAAGAGGAGAAGCAAGGCGGTACATGTGCGCTCTCCCTGTCAGTCAGGCTCGCCGCATGAGCCGGAGCGGCTCCGCGGTCCTGATATTGATGCCGAGCCTCAATCGGTTCTAGCCACATGCCGGATGAGGCGGATGCGCTCGGTCCCCGATTCCGCAATCCATGTTTCCCCCTTGCGGCCGAGCAGTTGACGAACTCCTGAGCTCTTGCGGTTGCTCGGAAAGCTCTCGAACTTTTCCGTGGCAGGGTCGAAGCGCACGATGGCATTGGCGCCCCAGTCGGAAAGCCACACCTTGTCGGCGGGATCGACCCACACCGCGTAGGTGCGCGGCCGTTCGCCCGGAAGCTTCCATTGCTTCCAACCCTTGCCGGCCGGATCGTAGACGCTGACATTGCCGGAATTCCACTCGCTGATCCAAAGTCGGCCTTTCGAATCCGACCACACGCGGCGCGCGCCCTGATTGCGGGTCGGGGGCTCGTAGACCGTGGCTGCGCCGGTCGCGAGATCGACATTGGCGAGATAGCTGCCGGCGAGCGACACGAACCAGATATCGCCGTTCGGCGTGCCGGTGATGCCGTATGGGCCAGCACCCTTGGGCGCGTCCCAGACCTTGATGTCTCCGGTCGCGGGGTCGAGCCGGCCATAGATGCCGCTCTGTCCCGTGAACCAGATGCGGCCTTTGCCGTCGAAAGCAGCGGTGTTGAGGTTGGCGTACGACGTCCTCCCGGAAGGCAGCGGCCATGTCCTGATCGCTTTGCTCGCGGGATCGACGCGCACGATGGCGTTCTGGCCGCCGTCGGTGAACCACGGCGCCCCGTCCGGCCCGACAATGACGCCGTGCGGTGCGGAATTCGTGCCGAGCGCGATGCGCTCGACCGCACCGCTCGTCGGGTTCAGCTTCCCGGCAATGCCGTGATTTTGTCCGGAGTACCAGACCTCGCCGCCTGGCCCGACAGCCACATCGTGCGGATAGTCACCGCTGGGCAGGTCGTAATACCTGGATTCCTGGGCGTTGGCAGGTACCAAGGCCGCCGCCGCGACAGCAAGCACGATGAGCAGGCAACGCATAAGCGTCTCCACTTCGGAAATGCGGGCAACTATAGTCGAAACAAGAGATCGATCCTGTAGGTGCGGGACAGGTCCCAGAAGACGCTACGCGTTTTTTGGGGTTCCCGGCAAATCCGCCCTCGCATCGCGCAGCGCAGTGCGCGAGACATTGACACCGTCCGTGTCATCGCCCCAAATCCGCAAAATCAGGCCAGGAGCCTCCATGAAAACCGTCCCCAATATTATCGCGGCTGCACTCACCGCGCTCGCGCTCGGCGCCGCTCCTGCGGCGGCGCAAAAGATTACGTTTACACTCAACTGGGTCGCCGGCGGCGATCACGCGCCCTATTTCTACGCGCAGAAGATGGGCTCCTACAAACAGGCCGGCCTCGATGTGGATTTCGAGACCGGACGCGGTTCGGCCGCCTCGGCACAGAAGGTCGGCGCGGGCCACTCCCAGCTCGGCCTGTCCGACATGGCGGGGGTGCTGTTGTTTCGCGGCAAGGGGCTCGATCTCGTCGGCGTGATGAATGTCTACGCCAACTCGCCGCAGGGACTCTACTGGCTCAAGAGCTCGGGCATAGAGAGCGTCAGGGATCTTGCCGGCAAGAAGATCGGCAATCCCGCCGGCGACGGTGCCCGCACCATGTGGCCGGCGCTCGCCAAGAAGGTCGGCATTGATCCGGCCTCGGTGACCTGGGTCAACATCGATGCCAATGCGAAGCTCAGCGCGCTCAAGGCGCACACCATCGATGCGACCACGTCCTTCTTCAACATCCATCACATTTTTGCGCGCGAGCTCGGCAGCGACATGGGCTTTCTGGCCTGGAAGGATGCAGGCGTGAACCCCTACGGCAACTCCATCATCGTTAACGGTGCCTGGCTCAAGGCGAACCGCGACAAGGTGGACAAGTTCGTGAAAATCACGCAGCAGGCGTTTGCTGAATGCGTCAAGACGCCCGAGCCCTGCATCAGGGCGCTGGTGGAGGCAAACGGCGCGCTGCTCTATCAGAACGAGCTCGACAACTGGCATCTCGTCACAATGCTGATGAACGATGAGGTCTCGCGGACGGTGGCATTGGGATGGCATGACGACGCGCGCATGGCGGACGACTACAGGCTGGTCGACGAATACCTGAAGATGGAGAAGCCCTACGATGTGCGCACTGCCTACACCAACGACTTTCTGGACAAGCGCATAAAGATGCCCCCGATCCATCCGCCGAAGCTGTTTTGAAACCAGGTGTCCGCCGTATGTGCGGGCGGGTTTCAAACCTGCCCCTACCGCCTCAGCTACAACGCATCCGTCTCACCCGAATTCCGGGCCGATGACGGCGAAGGTGCGCGCGGCATCATCGAAGCGCGCCGCACGCCCATGCAGCATGCGCGTGAACGGCCGCGCAGGGGCAAATCCGCGCCGCTCTAGAAAGCTCCGCACCTCGCCCTTGAGGTCAGCAAGATCGATAAAGAGCGGCGCCTCGATCGCATCGCACGCGCGTGCAAGAAGGGCGCAGGCGATCGCGTCGTCGTCGGCGACCACTGGGCCGATATGGGAGGCAATACGGCCGTCACGCCCGAGGCAGAAGCCGACAATGTGCTCTCCCGATACGGCAATGAGCTCGGCCGCGGGCAGTCGGCTGCGCAGGCCTGCGAGCACGGCGGCACGCTCGGCGCCGAACGCCGCGGCGTCATAGGCGCACAGCGCGCTCCAATCGCGGTCGACAATGGCGCCGATGACGACTCCGTCGGGAGCTGAGACCGCATTGCGCGGGGCTTCGTGTTGCCCCTGGCGCTCCCGGCGCAGGCGAGTGAACCCCCAGCAATCGGAGAAGCCGAGCGCAACATAGACGGGGTGGCCGTCGGGCGTGGCGTCGAGCACCGGCACGAGATGCGCGGCGGAGAGCTCATCCATGGCGCGGCGCATCAGCAGCGTCGCGAGCCCGCGACGCCGATAGGGGCCCGCGACCAGCACCATGCTGATCCACGCAAAACGGTCGCCGTAGGGCAGCGTCGCCGTGGTCGCGATGATGCGGCCGGATTCGGTGTGTGCTGCGTGGACGCGCCCGCGCTCGATGAAGACGCGCCAGTCGGCCGCGGTCTGGTTCCAGCGCGCCTCCGCGACCAGCGCGCCGACATGATCGAGCTCTGCCCTCGAAAGCGATGACTTCACCGCAATCTTGAGCTCAGAAATTTCCATCGCGGGTATCGAAATGGGTGTCCTTGCCAAGGCTCGGCATCCCGCGGGCGACCCAGTCCGCAGTCCAGTCGATGAGTGTTGTGAGCGGCACGCTGGGGTAACCGAACAGCCGCTTGGCTTCGGCCGTGTTGATGAGCCAGGCGTCAGCCGACTCTGTCCCGGTGAAGACGGGCGCCTTGCCCAGTCGCTCGCCGAGCGCCTGCGCCAGCCACCGCACGCTGATGGTCTCCGGCCCGCTGACGTTGAGCGGGCTGGTCGGGGTCGTGCAATGGGAAAGCGCGCGCAGCACCATGGCATTGGCGTCGCCCTGCCATATGACATTGACATGTCCGGTTGTAAGATTGATGGGCTCGCCCGCAAGCACGCGCGCGGCAACGTCGTGCAGCACGCCATAGCGCATGTCGATTGCATAGTTGAGCCGGATGATGCGGCCCGGCGTACCGTGGAGCTGGGAGAAGTACTGGAACATGGCTTCGCGCGCGACGCAGGAATTGGCATAAGCGCCGGGCGGCGGGGTCGCCGGCGTCGCTTCGGTCGCGCCGCTGTGCAGCACGCTGACATACGGGTACACACAGCCCGTGGAATAGGCGACGATGCGCGAGCCTGCGAAGGCTTGCCCGACCAGCGCCGGCACATAAGCATTCATCGCCCAGGTGAGCTCCTCGCGGCCGGCGGAGCCGAACTTGCGTCCCGCCATGAAGATGACGTTGGCAACCCGGGGCAGCGCCTCGACCTGCTCGCGGTCGAGCAGGTCGGCGGCGATGCACTCGACGCCGGATGCGGCAAGTGCCTCGCGCAGGCCCCGCTCACTAAAGCGGGCAACCCCGATCACGCGCTTCTCCGGGGCTGCGCGTTTTGCAAGCCGCGCCAATGTCGGGCCGATCTTCCCGCCGACGCCGAGGATGATGAGATCGCCGTCAAGCGCGCCGAATTCCGCCCGCAGCGCGGAGGATGGCGTGGTCATGACCTCCTCGAGGTGCTCGACGTCGCGAAAATTTTCCGGCAGCGTCATCATCCCGGCCTAACATATCCGCGAACGGCGCGAGGAGTCATGCGAACGAGCAGCGAGCGAATCCTCACCACGCATGTCGGCAGCCTCATTCGTCCGCCCGCGCTGCAGGAGATCATGCGGCGCAAGCAGGCGAGGCAAGCTTATGACACCGCGGCCTACGAAAGCTGCCTCAGGAATTCCGTTGCCGACGTGGTCCGCCGGCAGGCGGAGATCGGCATCGATGTCGTCAGCGACGGCGAGTATGGCAAGTCGATCAGCTGGAACCAGTACATCATCGAGCGCATGAGCGGGTTTGCGCTGCGGCCGAACCCGCCCGGGCCGGGCGGCCGATCGGGAGACCCCGGACTTGATCGTAACCGCTTCAAGGAGTTCTACGCCGAGCTCGACGCCCGCGATCCGCCCGCCAACCCGAGCACGGTCGTGTGCGTCGGCCCCGTCGCCTACACCGGCCAGGCGGAGCTTGCCCGCGACATCGCGAATTTCAAGGCAGCGCTCGCGGCCGCGCGGCTTGCGGAAGGCTTCCTGCCGGTCGTGGCGCCGGCAAGCGCGCTGCCGGAGCGGCGCGACGAGTATTACCGCAGCGAGGATGAATGGCGGGATGCGGTCACCGCGGCCATGCGCACCGAGTACAGGATGATCGTCGATGCAGGCCTGATCCTGCAGATCGACGATGCGCGCGCCGCAACCACGTACGACCGCATGGTCCCGCCTGCAAACCTTGCGGACTACCGGCGCTGGCTGGGTAAATTCATCGAGTCGCTCAATGGCGCGCTCGCGGGCATTCCCGAGGACCGCGTGCGCTATCACGTGTGCTGGGGCAGCTGGCCCGGCCCGCATTCAAGCGATGTGCCGCTCAAGGACATCATTGATCTCATTCTCAGGGTGCGTGCCGGCGCCTACGTGATCGAAGCTGCCAATCCCCGTCACGAGCATGAATGGCAGGTGTGGAAAAGCGTCAAGCTGCCGGCCGGCAAAGTGCTGATTCCGGGCGTGATCAGCCATGTCACCAACGTGGTCGAGCATCCCGAGCTCGTTGCCGAGCGCATCGTCCGCTTCGCCAATCTCCTGGGACGCGAGAACGTGATGGCCGGCACCGATTGCGGCTTCGCGCAGGGCACCTTCTATCGCCGCGTACACCCGACCATCATGTGGGCGAAGCTCGAGGCGCTGGTCGAGGGCGCTCGGCTGGCAAGCAAACAGCTGTGGAGCTGACTGATATTCCGATCGGGTAACAAATGGCAGTGCTGCACGAGACCGGCCTGATCGGCACGCCGGTGCCGGTCTATTTCGAAACGTTCGCGCCGGCGAGGCGAGCCGAACGCCCGACCGTGCTGATGATCCACGGCGGCGCGCATACCGGCGCGTGCTACCAGCGCACTGTCGACGGCCGTCCCGGATGGGCTTACGCGTTCGCGGAACGTGGCTTTCGCACTGTCGTGCCGGACTGGCCCGGCACCGGACGCAGCGGATATGTGCCGCTCGAGGCGCTCGACGGCGCAACCGTCGTAGAAGGGCTGGGCGCGCTCGCGCGCCGCCTCGGCGGCCCATTGGTATTGCTCACCCATTCCATGTCGGGCGCCTACGGCTGGCGACTGGCGGAGCTCCATTCCGATCTCATCCACGCGGTCGTCGGGGTCGCACCCGCGCCGCCCGGCAATATCCAGAAAGAGGCGCCGGTCTACGCCGAGAGCGAAACGACAATCGAGACCGAGCAGTCCGGCCGGCGCGTGCGCATCGACAAGACGCGTCCAGTCGTGCCCACGCGCGACTTCGTGGAGCGCAAGCTCGTCGGTGAGAGCCGGTTCTTTCCACGCGGGCGGCTCGCCGAATACGCTGCAGGCCTGCGGCCACTCCCGCCACGGCTGCTGCTCGAGCGGCAGAACGTGCACGGCACGCAGCTGCGCGTGCACGATGCGCAGAAACTCGCGGGCAAGCGCATCCTGGTGATCACCGGCACCGACGATCTCGATCACGCTCGGGATGTCGACGGCGCGATTGTGAATTGGCTGGTCGAAAGCGGCGCGCGGGCGGAATTCTGCTGGCTCGGCGACCGCGGCATTGTGGGCAACGGCCACATGCTGATGCTGGAGGCAAACAGCGATCAGATTGCCGGCATCATCATGGACTGGATTGAGCGAGAGGCCTGAGGTCGTTTGGCGCCACGCCCGAAACTGAAACTCGATGGACTTGAGCTAGATCAATACTCTGGCACAGCGACGGTACAATAAACGGCCTCCGATTCAACTCTCGCCGGAGGGCTGTCCTATGACCGAGTCTGAGACTAGAGCCGAACGCAGCTTTGTCCTCTTATTCCGCCTGCTCATGGCATGGACCTTTCTCTATGCCGCCTCGCATCAGGGCATCTTCAACCCGAAGTTCAGCGCGGCAGAGTTCCTTGGCGGCACGAAAACCTTCCATGATGTCTATGCCGTATTGGCGACCCCCGCCGCGGACCCGGTCCTGACCTTCCTGGTCAGCTACGGCCATCTGCTGATCGGGCTCTCACTGCTGGTCGGCTTGATGGTGCGCCTGAGCGCGGCATGCGCGATCGCGCTTCTGCTCATGTACTGGACGGCTCACATGGACTGGCCGTTCATCGAGAACCGGAACAATTTCATCGTCGACTATCACATCGTCTATGCGGTTGTGTGCGCCTATCTGATCTACAAGCGTGCCGGCCACGTCTGGGGGCTCGATGGCTGGGCCGGGAGACTTCCTTTCGTGCGGCGGCACGCAGCGCTGCAGCCACTGGTCGCGTAGGGCTGAGATCATGTCGCTATGGCGGCGGCTATGGAGGCCGTCGCCACGGCATTGCAAATGTTGATGGCGCCGTCAGCGCGTGTAGGGCGGATTAGGCGCGTTCTTCACGCGCCGTAATCCGCCAGCTTACCGCGCAAGGCGGATTACGCTGCGCTAGTCCGCCCTACGAGCTCCCGCTCTACGTTTTTGCGCTGGGCGGCGAAGCGACGGGTCGCTTGAGGCCGGCGATGATGGCGCGCAGCGCATTGCGCTCGGCGTCTGCCTTGGCGGCGTCGATCGCGCGAATGCGATCGTGCACGAAGGCAAGCTTCCAGATCACCGGCGGCGGCAGAACGAACGGGTAGAGGTCGGGCTGGCCCATGCTGCGGTTGATGGAGTTGACCGCGAACGTGAGCGGCAGCCAGGTATCGACGATGCGATCGAGGTCGGCGGTGTGGGGATCGAAATCGACGACGGCATCGAGGCCGGCGCCCTTGGCGACCTGCGGGCGCAGCCGGATGCCGAAGGCGGCCGCGGTCTCCAGCGTATCGACCATATGGAAATAGTGCGCCCAGGTCTCGGCGAAATCCTCCCAGGCGTGTGCGCTCGCGTACGCAGTGACGAAATGGTCGGACCAGTCGGGCGCCGGCCCGCTCTGATAGTAGCATTGCAGCGCCTCCTGGTAGTCCTCGCGCTCGTCTCCGAAAAGCTGGCGGAACTCGTCGAGCGCGGGGGTACCCGCCACCAGGTGGTCCCAGTAGTAATGAGCGATCTCGTGCCGGAAATGGCCGAGCAGGGTGCGATACGGCTCGGCCAGTGACTTGCGCTGGCGCTCGCGCTCGATGTCGTCGGCCTCCGCGACATTGAGCGTGATGAGTCCGCCGGCATGCCCGGTGACCGGCGGCGCCGATCCGTCCGGCGAAGGCGAGACGAAGTCAAATGCGAGGCCATTGGCATCTTCGGGTCTTGTGGTGAGCGGAAGCCGCAGCTTCAGCAGCGTATAGAACAGCCGATGCTTGGCGAACTCGATCCGGCGCCAATGCAGCAGGTTCTCAGGCTGCGAGAGGTCGGGGATGGTGCGGTTGTGGCGGCAGGCCGCACAAAATGTTTCGGGGTGATCGCTGGCGATGAGCCAGTTGCAGACGTCGTATTGCGCATTGGCGCAGAACCGATAGAGCGGCGCCGGCACCGCGAGCGAGCGCAAGAGGCCGTCCGCCTCGCGCAACGCGGTCACCAGCTCACGCTCAGGAAGGTATCCGAGCCGCAGCCCGCAGCTCTCGCACGACGTATTTTCGAAATAGAGCGGCTGCCCGCAGTTCTGGCATTCAAACAGTTTCATCTCGGGGCCTCACCGGACGAGCGGTCCGTAGGGTGGGCAAGGGCGCCTGTCATGCAATTGATATACGGTAACGCGAGCCAGCATGCGCCCTTGCCCACGCGTCTTACTCACCCGAGCGGCGCCTGGGCAAAATCACCATGCGCGCACTTCGTCGTGTGACAAAGCTCGTGCAAGCGATTTTGCCCACCCTACAGTTAAGAACAATTGCTAGAACTTCACCGGGACAAAACGCGTCGTGAGCATCACGCTGTCGTCTGGCACCTGCTGCAGCAGGCCCATCTCCACCAGCGACTGCCGCAGCACGGCAAGCGCCTTGGGATCGAAGCGGCCATCCGCGGAGAAAATATTGATCTGCTCGTCATAGACGCGGTCGATGACGGCAGGCGCCAGGTTGAGAACCTTCGACGTGATCTCGACGGTACGTTCCTTGTTCGCGCGCATGAAGGCGATGGTCTCGAACCATCCGCGCAGGAAGCGCTCGACCAGCTCCGGCCTTTCGGCGATGAGGTTGTCGCGCGCGTAGATCACGTGGGTGTGGAAGTCGGGCGCAAACGGCGCCAGCGGAGAGAGCACCCGCCATTCCTTGGCGGCTTCGAGCGCATAGCCTGCCTCGAGCGCCACCACGACCGCATCGATCTGACCGACCTTGAGCGCCGCCCTCGTGGAGTCGAGCCCGCCGACGGTGACCGCGGTCACGTCGCCGGGCAGCCATTTGCGCTCTGCAACGACCCGCTTGAGCAGCCAGTCCGTGAGCGAGCCGACGGTGGTGATGCCGACCTTCTTGCCTTTGAGGTCATCGATGCTCCTGATGGGGGAGGCATAGGGCACCACGAGACTCATGTTCATGGGTGCCCCCGCCATGGCCGCCACCGCCTTGGCAGGCGAGCCCTTGGCCACGAAGGCCATTCCGGGGCCGCTGGCGAGCCCGAAATCGATGCTGTCGGAGACCAGCGCCTGCTGGAGTTTGGCATCGCCGGCAAAGCCGGTCACCTGCAGCGCGAGCCCCTGCTTGGCGAAGGTACCCACCTCGATGCCGACGTCGATGGGCGTGAACGTCCAGGCGAAAGGCACCGCCTTTCCGACGCGCGCGGTGTCGTTGGCCAGCGTCGGCGTTGCCATTGCGATGACAAGGCACAGCGCCGACACGATTGGCATCATCCACGTGTTCAATATCCGAGGCTTCATCATTGGTCTCTTACCCGCGCTTCATATGCGCCGCCAATGATGTATTGATGGCGGCGGCGCGATGCATCCCCGCCTGCTGCGGAGGCGCAGCAGACAACGCTGTACGCGAGCGTACGATCCTGGAACGGTTGGGGCCAGAGCAAGCAGCAGCAGGAGCAACTCATGACGGAGCGACGAAGCTTTCGCCAGGCGCTCAAGCGGGCCGTCGCGGAACGGCGGCTGCTGGTCGTTCCCGGCGCCTACGATGCGCTCAGCGCGCTGCTGATCGAGCGCGCAGGCTTCGATACCATGTTCATCGGTGGCTTCCCCGTCGCCGGCGCGCGCTACGGGGTGCCCGACATCGGACTCAAGGGCTTCGCCGACATCGCTGGCGCCGTGCGCGACATTATCGCCGCCTGCGACCTGCCGATCCTGGTCGATGCCGACGACGGCTATGGCGACGTCAAGAACGCGGTGCATACCGTGCAGAGCTATGAGCGCATGGGTGCGAGCGCGGTCTTCCTCGAGGACCAGGCCTGGCCGAAGCGGTGCGGTCACATGGCCGGCAAGCGGGTGGTGCCGGCTGAGGCCATGGAAGCAAAAATCAGGGCCACCATGGCGGAGCGGCTCTTTCCGGAGACGCTGATCTGCGTGCGCACCGATGCGCGCGCGGTGCACGGGCTCGACGAGGCGCTGCGCCGCGCGGAGCGCTATATCCGCGCCGGCGCCGAGGCGATCTTCGTCGAGGCGCCGGAGAGCATCGAGGAGCTCGAGCGCGTCGCCAAGAGCTTCGATGTGCCGCAGTTCGCCAATCCGCTGGTCGGGGGACGCACGCCGCTGCTTTCGCCCAAGGAGTTCGAGCAGCTCGGGTTCAACGCCATCTGCTTCGGGCTCGAGACCATCATGCATGCGGCGAAGGCCATGGCCGCCGTGATCGAGGACATGCGCTCCGGCACCTTCGCCTTGCGCGATAAGGGCATGAGCTTCGAGGAGTTCAAGTCGGTCGTGCATTACGATCGCTGGGACCGCATCGACAACGTGTACGCGCAGCGCCTGCCATGACCCAGCCCAACACCACACGACCCGACACCGAGCGGTTCCGCCTGCGCCGTTTCGTCGAGAAGCTCGTGCAGCAGGGCGAATGCATCGTACACGACGCGCCGATTGACCTCATCGACGTGGCAGGCGTGCTCGACGGCAATCCGGCCGCCGTGTGGTTCCACGCGGCCGGCGCGGAGAGGGCCGAGCTGGTCGGCAACGTGATGGGCTCCCGTCGGCGGCTTGCCGCGGCGCTCGATACCGATGAAGCCGGCTTGCCCGCCACGCTGCGCGAGCGCCTCGCACAGCCCATCGCCCCGATCGAGGTGCCCTCCGCGCAGGCTCCGGTGCACGAGGTCGTGCTCACGGGAAGCGATGCCGATCTGACCACCTTGCCGGTGCATCTGCAGCACGGACTCGATGGGGCGCCCTACATCTCGGCCGGCATCGATTATGCCCGTGACGGCAACGGAAGCACCAATATTGGCTGCCGGCGCCTGATGCTGCGCGGGCCGCGTAGCGCGGGCATTGACCTCAACGCGCCGAGCGATCTGCGCGCGCTCTACCAGGCGGCGGTCGCGCGCGGCGAGCGACTCGCGGTCGCTTTCGCCGTCGGCAGCCACCCCGCCGATTTTCTCGCCGCCATTGCCGCAACGCCGCCGATGGACGAGCTCGCAGTGATCGGGGCTGTGCGCGGCGCGCCGGTGCCGGCGGTCAAGTGCGTCACCGTCGACGTCAAGGTGCCGGCCGATGCCGAGCTCGTGCTCGAAGGCTATCTCGACGAGCGCGGCCTCGTGGAGCCGGAAGGACCCTACGGCGAATATATCGGCTACTACGGCCTCCTGAAGAACAACCCGGTGTTCCATCTCACCGCCATTACCAGGCGGCGCGACACCCTGTTCCAGACCGTCACCATCGGCGGGGCGCGGCTCGCGTTGACCGACACCGCGCAGCTTGGCGCAGCCAAAACCGAGGCCGCGATCTGGGGCGCGCTGCTGCAAGCGATCCGCGAGCCGGTGGCGGTGTGCTGCACGGCCTCGTCCGGGGGCATGTACAACGTGCGCGTCTCCATGCGCCAGCGCTACCCGGGCGAGGCACGCAATGCCATTGCCGCAGTGTTCGGCTCGCTTGGCGATGTCAAGCACGTGTTCGTGGTGGATGACGACATCGACGTGTTCTCGGACGAGCAGATCGACTGGGCGCTGGCCACGCGCTTTCAGGCCGACCGCGATCTCGTCGTCGCCACAGGCTTCCGCTGCGTCCCGCTCGATCCCTCGCTGCAGGGGAGCCGCACCGGCGCGAAGGCTGGCTTCGACTGCACGCGACCGTTCGGGAAAGCCGATGCGGCGGAGTTCACGGTGCCGCAGGCCCCGCAGCTGCCGCAGCGCCCGCGGCAATCGATTGAGGCGACGCTGATGGCGGGGCCGGCCACCTATCTCGAGCTGATGGCTGCAGCCGGCAGCCGCGACGGGCGCGAGATCCTGCGCGACCTCGACCGGCTCTACGCGCAGGGCCGGCTCCGGCGGACGCCGGACGGGCGGTATCAGATGACAGATGACAGATGACAGAATGTAAAGACGACTTTTTTCTGACACAGAATATCTAAGTGACCTCTGACATCTGTCCTCTGACATCTGTCATCTGTTTTCTGGCATCTGTCCTCTGATAATCGTATCTCGCCATGAAATCGTCGACCAAGCAGTTGAACTCGGCCCAGTCGGTCTCGCGGTAGGAGTGGTTGCGGATGATGAAGGATGCGCCGGCATAGAATTTCTCATACTGCAGGTGCCGGCCGGCGAACTCCGAGCCGACCATGTCCCAGGCCAGCTTGAACAGCTTCATGCGCGAGAGCGAATCGGCCTGCGGCGTCTGCCAATAGGTCGAGAACTCATTGGCAAGCTGCTTGTCCTCCATGATCGAGATGTCCGCGGGCATCTGAAACACGCCGCCGCCGCACAGGGTGCGCAGCTCATCGATGAAGGAGCTGTAGTTCTGCGTGCACCAGTCGAGGCCTGCATACATGATGCGGCGGTTGAAGCAGGCGTAGCCAGGCGGCCAGGCCTCCCATGCATTGATCTGCCCGTGCACGAGGCCGGCGATGGTCGCCTCGACCGCGGCCATCTTGCCCAGCGTCTCGCGCACCGCCGGCACCTGGTCGGCGCCGGTTGCGTGGGCGACCTTGCTGCACAGGCCGAGCAGGAGTCGCATCTTCGACCAGTAGCGCACGTTAGACTGATGGTTGCCGAAGCAGTGGCTCGGGGTCTTGATGTAGATGTCACGCGAGAGCAGCGGGTCGTCGTGCACGAACACCTTCTCCCACGGCACCTTGACGTTCTCGCACAGCACCATGCTGTCGCTCTCGTCGTAGCGCCAGGCGAGCGGGGCATCGAACTCCGAGTTGGCGCCGCGCACGGCCGGCTTGCGCGACCACAGCGTCAGCCCCGGCGCGTTGCATGCCACCGCGCAGGTGACCGCCTGCTTCTTCTGGTCGGGGGCGAGCGGCAGGATGTTGCCGATCCAGATCTCGTTGGCATAGAGCGCGCCGGTCGCCAGCATCTTCATCCCTGAGACGACCACCCCGTCATCCTCCTCGCGCACCACGCGCAGCGTCGGCACCGGGAGGTTCTGCCGCTCGTAGAACTCGGGATTGCGCGCGGCCTGCGGCGGCAGCACCGCATAGACCACGTAGACGTCATTGTCGCGCAGGTGCCGGTAGTAACGCAGGAGATTGTCAGCATGCGCAAAGGGCGCAGGCAGGGCGTCGGGCTTCATCGCCATGCCCGTCACGAAGGAGGCGACGTGATCGGGCGAGCGGCCGAACATGCCCAGGGTGAGGTCGGCGATCCTGCGATGACCGCGCATGCGCCGCTCGAGGTCCTCGCGGCTGCGCGCGCGCAGATAGTAGATGGAATGGCGCCCGCCGTCCTCCTCGTAGGTCATGACATCGCGGGTCGCCGGATCCGCCTTCATGTCGTAGATCGCCGCAACGGTCTGGGCGGCGTCGCGGAAGGCGGGGTGGCGGGTGACGTCGTCCACCCGCTCGCTGCCGACATAGACCACGCGCCCGTCACGCAGGGTCTCGAGATGCTCCTTGCCCGATCGCAGCATGTTTGCCTCCGAATTTAGAGATCGACATATCCCGTATCGCCCAGCAAGGGGGATTCGACCGGGACATGCAGGCTCTGGTGCACCGTACTGCAAAGCTTCCAGAAGCCGACCACGCAGGCGAGCTCGACGATTTGCGGTGCAGCGAGGTGCTGTTTCATGCGCTCCCGGATCTCGTCCGTCACCGCCGGCGGATCTTGCGATGCGGCGCGAATGTAATCGAAGCAGACACGCTCCACCTCGCTTGCGGGCACCTGGTCGCCGATGATGACATCCTGCAGTTCTTGCTCGCTCATTCCCCAGCTTTCGACGCCGTCTACCACAGGCTTCTTGAGCACGGCGCAGCTGTGCGCTGCAGAGTAGGCGCAGCCGTTGACGGCGCAGGCGACCGCGGCGAGCTTGCGCTTGAGAAACCGGTCAAGCGTCGAGGAGGGGTCGCCCATGATGTCGCGTTCGAGCCGCCACAGCGCCTCGGCGATCTCCGGCCGCCAGGCATAGAGCTTGTA
>Ga0306926_10000414_pt1 | contig 39369 bp, 30 predicted proteins | sample flu12Cox44000178_FD_203759 | JGI IMG/M metagenome (GOLD analysis project Ga0306926, IMG submission 203759) | Lab enrichment of tropical soil microbial communities from Luquillo Experimental Forest, Puerto Rico - flux8day.12C.oxic.44.000.178 (v2)... | ecosystem: Environmental > Terrestrial >... | reverse complement strand
ACGAGTGGTGGCGCCGCGAGATCGAAGAATCGGAACTCCGCGAGCGCATGCGTTTTCAGCTGGATTGGGGTTACGACTGGGATCCGTTTTACGAATTGCTGGTGACCGCGCGTGAGCACGCCGATGCGATCTATGGCTTGGACTGCATGCCGCGGGAAGACTTGCGCAAGATCGGCGCGCGGGATCGTCATGCGGCGGAAAAGCTTGCCGAAGTTCGATCCAGGCATCCGAGTGCGGCTGTCCTGGTGCTGTTCGGGGAGTCGCATCTGGCACCGCAGCATTTGCCGAGGGAAGTTCAAAACGTCTTACCCGGCGAGAAGGTTCTCACCGTCCTGCAAAACGTAGACGCTCTGTACTGGCGCGCGGCTGGCGAACAGCGCGAACGCGTGGAAGCGGTGCGTGTCTCGCCCGACGTAATCTGTGTGTTCAACGCGACGCCGCTGGAGAAGTACGAAAACTACCGCCTTTGCCTGGACCGCTGGAAGCGGGAAGAGTCAGACGCGCCGGACCTGGCGCCCACGGTCTATAACCTGATCGACGGCCTCGTGCGGTTTCTGGGAATCAACCGCTACTCTCCCCACAATACGACGCAACCGAAATTCCTGGTCGACCTGCTGCCTGAAGTGTATTACCGCTCCTCGGATGCGCTTCTGCGGCGACTGCTTTCGCGCAAGGGAGTCAGTGAGGAAGAACGCGAGTCCATGCTGCGGCGCGTGGAGGATCGTGGGTGCGCGTACCTGCCGCAGGTGAACGCGTTCTACATGTACGATTTTCAGATGCAGCATGCTTCTGAGGAGGCGGCCCGCTTTCTCCACCATGCCTGCCGGGGTTTGCCCGCGCGGGTAGCGGCGCGCGAAGAGTCGGCCGACGAGCCGGGAGACTTCTTCTACGGGCGCGTTCTCGAAGACGCTCTGGCCTATTTCGGGTCCAGGGTGCTGTATCCCTCGCGAGCCGCGGTTCGCGAAAGCGATCTGCAGGATCTGAGCGAGGAGACGCGGGAAGATGTCGAGCGGGAGACCGGCCTGGACTTCCCGGACGCGATTCGCGCGCTGGATTTTCTCTTGCTGCATCGTCTGCTGGAAGTCGACGTGAAGCAGTGCGAGCGGGTGCGAGGATCCTTGCACGAAGGCATCCGCAGCAGCGGCGCGAAGTTTGAATACATCACGCGGCAGCTGGGATACCTGCTCGGGTGTGACCTTTACGACGGGTACCTCGAAGGCCAGATAACGCCTGGATTCGTGCGGGGTCTTTTCCTAACCCACGTCGAAGAGCCGGGCACCGCAAGGACCACTTACTTCGCACTGGCGCACAGGCTGCGCGGAGTGCCGCGCAAGAAGCGGCCCGCGCGCGTAAGCAAAGTAGACGGACGCGAGCCGGCTTGCCAGGCCACTTAGTCCCAACCACAGATGCTAATCTAGAGTTCCGGCCGTTTGCCGCGAGTGATCGTGAACTCCGAATCCATCCGAGAACTCTTTGAGCAGGTGCGGGAAGGGAAACTCTCGCCCGACGAGGCCGTGTCGCGCTTGCGCCACCTGCCGTTCGAGGACCTTGGGTTCGCCAAGGTGGACCATCACCGCGCCCTGCGAATCGGCATGCCGGAGGTGATCTTCGGCCAGGGAAAGACCCCGGCGCAGGTGGCCGGGATCTTTGCCAACCTCGCTAAACACAGCCGTAACGTGCTGGCCACGCGCGCCGACGAAAAGCAGTTCGCCGCGGTGAAAAAGAAGGTGCGAAGTGTCGAATACCACGAACTGGCGCGTGCCATCGTCCTGCAACGCGAGCGAAAGAAATACGGAAAGGGAAGCATCACCGTCGTCTCGGCCGGGACCAGCGACATTCCCGTGGCGGAAGAGGCTGTGGTGACTGCCGAATTGATGGGGAACGACGTCCAGCACCTGTATGACGTGGGCGTGGCCGGTGTGCATCGCCTGTTGGCGAATCGAGAACGGCTGGCCCAGGCCCGTGTTCTGATCGTTTGCGCGGGCATGGAGGGGGCCCTGCCGAGCGTGGTAGGGGGCCTGGTTGGCGTCCCGGTGATCGCCGTGCCCACCAGCGTAGGCTATGGAGCGGCGTTCCAGGGCGTTGCCGCTCTGCTTGGCATGATGAATTCTTGCGCCTCGAACGTCAGCGTCGTCAACATTGACAACGGATTCGGGGCCGGTTACGTAGCCTCCCTCATCAACCGCCTCTGATCACTCCACAACTGTCCGCTCGCTGCTCCTAGCCCGCAGCTCAAAAAAAGGCACGGCTTTGCGCCGTGCCTGAGAGAGAGGAGTGGACTTCTGTTTACAACCCCTGGCGGGAGCTGTTCTCCACGACCAGGTTGTTCTGGACGCTGAAGACTCCCGGAACCTGGCTGACGCGCATGCCGGCGATCTGCTTGTCCATCGGGCTGATCACCGTGCCGTAGAGGCTCACGTGGCCGCCATCCACGATGATGCGGATCGGGCGGGCCGGGTCGACCGCATACTTACCCAGCGCCGAATTCCCATAGATCGCCCGCACCGCTCGGCGCCGCAGGCTGTCGTCGAAGTTCGAAACCGGTGAAACCTTGATTTGGTTCACGACGTCCTTCACGCCCGGCATGCGATTTGCAATCGCCAGCGCCGAATCGCGCCCGACTTCGTTATAAGTCTGACCGCCAATCGTGGCCACGCCATCCTTTACGCTCAGCGTGTAGTAGTTGAACGCGCTGTCATACCAGCCCACGCGGTCGTAATAGAGCTTGCGCGAGAGCTGATCGGTCAACCGCGCGTCGCTCACGGCGGGTCCGGCAACTTCGATCCGGTTGCGGACGCCCTGCACGTTCTTCTGCTTCTTTACGGCCTTGGCGGCGTCGAGCTTGTCCTGGTAGAGGTTGACCGTGCCGGTCAGGGTCACGATGCCGTCTTCAACCGAAGACTTCACGTTTTCAAATTTCCTGTTGTCGGCCAGCTTGTGGGTCACGCTGGTCTGAAGGGTCGCGTCGTAACGCTCCGCGCCCGAACTCTGGGCAAACAAACTCACGCTCAGCCAGCCCACCAGCAGAAGCGAAGAGAGAATGCTTTTGTTGCTCATGATTTCGTATCTCCATCCTCAATTAACTAACTGTTTGGTTAATTGGATGTGGGGAGGTCGGCCGCGGATGCCTGGTTTTTGGCATTTATACAACCCGTGCGAAATGAATAACATAGAGCCGGCTACGCAGCCTGCTCTAGGCTGAAAAGGATGGGGTAGGGATCGAAGGCAACTATCGCTCAAGGGCCATCGCCCGGAGGATTTCAGCGCCCGTAGCGGCCAACGTACTCAGCTTGCGCCAGCACATGTCCCTTCATGGCCGATTCGACGTCGGGCTTGCTAGCTCCGGACTTCAAATTCAGTTTGGCGTCGAGCGCGTAGAGCTTGAAAAAATACCGGTGCGGTTTTCCGGGAGGCGGGCACGGCCCGCCGTAGCCGACCTTGCGGAAGTCGTTGCGGCCTTGTCGCGTGCCGTCGGGCAACTGATCCTGCTTCTTCACGCCCTCCGCAAGCCCATTCGACCCGGCTGGGGCGTTGTACAGGACCCAATGTACCCAAGTGCCCACCGGCGCATCCGGGTCATCGGCGATGAGTGCGAAACTCTGGGTACCCGACGGAGCGCCGCTCCAACTAAGCGGAGGGGAAAGGTCAGGGCCGTCGCAGGTGTACTGCTTGGGGATTGTGCCGCCGTTCGAGAAGGCCGTGGTGGAAAGCTGGAGAGACATGGGCCCTCCTTTCGCTCGGATCGTGATCGCCGCGCAGAAAACGAGGCAGGCGAGCCCAAGAGCGAATCGACGGATCATGCCAACAGTATAGACCTGCGCATGGGATCAAGCGCGACGCCTGGCCTGGCCTCGTTGCTTGCCCGCGGCTGTCTTCTGATCTCTGAAAACGCGCGCGAAAATCTTGTTGATGTTCCGCAATTGGCGCTTCAAGTCGAAAGCGTGCTCGATCTGCTTGATGGGCACGCGCCTGGTGATGTTCTTGTCTTTCAGAACCAGCCTGCGGAAGTCGAGGTCTTCCTTCCAGGCGCGCATGGCATGGGACTGGACCATGCGGTAGGCATCCTCGCGAGAGACGCCGTGTTCCACGAGATCCAACAAAAGTTGTCCGCTGAAGACCAGGCCGCGGGTGCTCTGAAGGTTCGATAGCATGCGCTCGGGGTAGACGAACATGGTGTCAATGAGATTCGTCGTCTTCTGAAGCAGGTAGTCCACCAGAGTCGTCGAGTCTGGAAGAATCACGCGCTCGACCGACGAGTGGGAAATGTCGCGTTCATGCCATAGAGGCACGTTCTCGAAAGCCGCCTGTGCGTTGGAGCGCACTACGCGCGCGAGTCCGCTGATCTGCTCGCAGGTTACCGGGTTGCGCTTGTGCGGCATGGCCGAGGAGCCCTTCTGCTTCTCGCTGAAGAACTCTTCGGCTTCGCGCACTTCTGTGCGCTGCAAGTGGCGGATTTCGGTCGCGATCTTGTCGAGGGTCGATGCGATCACCGCCAGCGTGGCAAGATAATGCGCGTGGCGATCCCGCTGGATGACTTGCGAGGAGATGTCGGCCGCTTTCAGGCCAAGTCGGGCACAAATTTTCTCCTCAAGTTCTGGGGACAGATGGGCGAAGGTTCCCACTGCGCCTGAGAACTTCCCCACGCGCAAACCTTCCGCTGCTTCCCGGAAGCGCGCGATGTTGCGCTGAGTTTCCGAATACCAGTTCGCAAGTTTGAAGCCAAAGGTGATGGGTTCGGCATGAATGCCATGGGTGCGGCCGATCTGGGGCGTGTCCTTGAACTCCCATGCGCGGCGTTTCAGGACCTCGGCGAGCCGCTCAAGGTCTTCCGCAATGATGGCGGAAGCCTGTCCGATGAGCAGGGCCTGCGCAGTGTCGACGACATCATTGGACGTGAGTCCGTAGTGGAACCAGCGCGCGTGCGGGCCGACGATTTCCGCAACCGCCGTAGTGAACGCGATGACGTCGTGACGAACCTCGGTCTCGATCTCCTGAATACGCTCGAGCCGGAATCCTGCGCGCTCACGGATTGCCTTGGCCGCTTCTTTCGGCACCAGGTCCGCTTCGGCCAGGGTTTCGGTGGCCGCTACTTCCACGGCCAGCCAGGTTTGGAAGCGGTTTTCGTCGCTCCAGATGCGCCCCATTTCCGGACGGGTGTAACGAGGAATCAAGGAGGTCTCCGTTAGCTGAAACTGGGGAACGGAGGATTGTAAACGACGGGAGCGGAAGAACGCAGGGAGCGTGAGAAGCGCCTACGGCTGGTGGCTACTAGCTAACTAGCTTCGAGCAAGCGCTGTGGGCTTGCTAGCAGCCAGAGGCCAGGAGCTAGAAGCCTGTGATCGGAAGCAGCCCATCCTCCTCCGGGGAGGCCATGCGCCTTTGCGAGAATCCGCTCTCACTGAAGATACATATCGTGATACGATATAATTGAAAGAGTTCTCGTTTGCTACGATATAATCCGCGGCCTGGAAATGCTCACCCTGTCGGACTACAAGTCGTTGGCGGAGCTGCGTTACCAGATACGCTGCTTCCTGTCCTTCAGCGAACAGGCGGCGCGGGCCGCGGGACTGGAACCCCGGCAGCATCAGCTCATGCTCGGGCTCAAGGGCTTGCCCCGCGATGTGCGGCCGACCATCGGCGAAGTGGCCGAGCGGCTGCAGATCCAGCATCACAGCGCGGTGGAACTGGTGAACCGCCTCGCCAATGCAGGATACGTGCGGCGGGTGCGGGCCGGTCGAGACCGGCGCGAGGTGCTGCTTTCTCTTAGCGCCAAAGGAGAGCAGGTGCTGCGCCGCCTATCGCTGCATCACCGGGCCGAACTGCGCTCTGCGGGTCCCGAGCTGGTTAAGGCGCTGCGTCGGGCAATGCGAGGAACTGGAATCGCCAACGGCACGCGTTTTTCGCCTGCCGCGGGTAAAAGGAGACGCCCCGAGTAACGATGCGTTCCACAAATATGGAAGGTGAGAACGGGCGGAATTTGCAGGCTGATGCAGGGGCCGCATTTTCTTTGTCAGGGAGTGACGGCAACGCGCAGCCTGCACAGTTCCGCCTGGGCCTCGTGTCAGGCCTGGCGGCCGGTATCGGTTTGGCGGCCGGTGTCATTGCACTGGCTCTCTATAAGCTCATCGGGCTGTTTACCAACATCGCGTTCTACCATCGCTGGGAGTTTACTTTCGCAGCCCCGCACCTGGCGCCTTGGAGCCCGTGGGTCATCGTCATACCTGCGCTAGGCGGAATTATTGTCGGCTTCATGGCGAAGTACGGGTCGCCGAAGATCAAAGGGCACGGGATTCCCGAGGCGATGGAGGCGGTGCTGTTCAACCGCAGCCGGATCCAACCTCGCGTAGCTGTGCTTAAGCCTCTGTCAGCGGCGCTGGCGATTGGAACCGGTGGTCCGTTTGGCGCCGAAGGGCCGATCATTCAAACCGGCGGCGCGGTGGGCTCGCTGGTGGGGCAGGTTTTTCACACCACCGCTTCCGAGCGCAAGGTGTTGCTGGCATGCGGGGCGGCTGCCGGCATGTCCGCCACGTTTAATACGCCGATCGCAGGCGTGATCCTGGCCATCGAGCTCTTGCTGTTTGAGTTCAAGTCGCGATCCTTCATCCCGCTGGTAATCGCTAGCACGTTGGCCACCGCGGTCCACATGGAAACCCTGGGCGCCGGTCCCATGTTCACGGTGGCGAGAGTGGACTTCGGGATTCCCCGCGCGCTGCCGTTCTACCTCTTGCTCGGTCTGGTCTGCGGGCTGGCAGCGGTTGGCTTCAGCAAGTTCCTCTACTGGGTCGAAGACCAGTTCGAGAAGCTTCCTGTGGATGAGCTGTGGTGGCCTGCGATTGGCGGGCTCGGACTGGGCGTCATCGGGTACTTTGTCCCGCGGGTGTTTGGTGTAGGGTACGACACGATCAGCGAAATCCTGAACGCGCAGCTTGCCCTTAAAGTGTTGTTGCTGGTGATGTTGGCTAAGTCGGTGGCGCTGGTGATCTCGCTCGGTTCGGGCACCTCGGGCGGACTGTTGGCGCCCATGTTCATGTCGAGCGCCGCGCTAGGCGGTGTATTCGCCATGACGGTGAATCGTTTGTTCCCCGCGGCGGACCTCGCCGTCGGTGCCTTTGCGCTGGTTGCGATGGGCGCAGTCTTCGGGGCGGCTTCGCGCGCTACTTTTACGTTCATCATTTTTGCGTTCGAGATCACGCGCGACTACAACGCCGTGCTGCCACTGATGCTGGTGAGCGTGATTGCCGACGGCGTGGCCATGAGGTTCATGCCCCGGGCCTCCATCATGACCGAGAAGCTGGCGCGGCGTGGACTGCACATTCATCAGGAGTACGAAACCGACATCCTAAAGCAGGTGAAGGTGGCCGAAACCATGGACCAGATGGCTCCAATCATTCCGGCAAGCCTGCTCGTGTCAGTGCTCGCGGAGCGAATCGCCAAGCACGATCCCGCAGTAACCCAGCACCAGGGGCTGTTCATCGTGGATCCAGCAGGAAAGCTAGAAGGCGTGATCACGCGAGGGGACATCGTGCGAGCATTCGCTCAGGATCCCGATGGAGCGGTCAGCGTTCTCGAGGCTGGTTCCCGCAATCCGGTGGTGACGTTTCCGGACGAGACGATTTCGGAGGCATCCGACAAAATGTTGCGCTATTCCATTGGCCGTTTGCCGGTCGTGGATCGTAGTGATCCTCGCCGGCTGGTCGGATACCTGGGTCGTCATGGCGTGATGGCGGCTCGGCTGCGGCGTCTGCACGAGGAGCACGTCCGCGAGCCGGGATGGATTGAGGGATTCGTCGGGACTGGGCGCACGACGAAGCCATAAACTCTTAGGGCGCAGGTTTTCTCAGCAAGGCCTCGAGCGCGCAATTCCACAAGGGAAAAACAAGCCGAAGTGCAATTGGCCGGCGATGGTACTTCAGCGGTGGACGCCGGAAGCGTTTAGCGGACTTTCGCGTCGCTAGCTGGCACCGTCTTCTCGGCCGCTTCGATCAGCGGACGCAGCGCATCCACCGAGATCCCCAGAGTTCCCCCCGAGAAACCATCGATGTAGGCCGAGTTGATTCCGATCACCTCGCCCTCGGCGTCGAAGACCGGGCCTCCGCTGCCGCCATGAGCCGTGGGAGCGTCGTAGATCAGCTTGTCACCGACCACGTCGCCCAAATGGCCGACGGTTGCCGACGGACGAATCAACGAAAGCGCCGCCAACTCACTGGCTGCACCGATGTCATCGTGCCGGTACGCCAGGCGCTCATAAACCTCTGTGGGCGACTTGGCCACCATCCCTGCGACTCCCATCGGGTACCCGATCACCGTCACCAATTCCCCGGGTGCTGTGGGATGCGCTGCCAGGGGAAGGGGCTCAAGGTTTCGGGTGGCCTGCGAGAACTCCACGTGCAGGATCGAGAGATCGCTGTGCGCCGAGACCACCGTGGGCGTCAGATCAAAAGGTGTCGGAGAGCCGGGGAAGAAGGCGACCAGCTTCTCCAGCGACGGGGTTGCACCGCGGCGGATCAGGGCGTCAGCCTCGGGATCTCCATACCAGGGTTGAGAGACGTGGCGGTTGGTCGCCATGAGACCGTTGGCCACGATGAATCCGGTGCCCGACACGCGCGCCCTCAGCCTTGGGGCCTGGTGCGGGAAAGCCACTTGGTAGATCCCGAAAACGTAGCAAATCGAATTTCGGTAGCGGTTCAGGACCACGACGGGCATGGCCTGCTCCTGCTTGAGTTGCTGCACCTGCTGGCTGAGCTGCCGGACCTGGCTCTGCAGGTCGTTGGTGGGTTCGGGCGTGTAAAAGCGAACCAGAAGTGAGGTTCCGCCCACCACTAGGACGGCAACCACGATCTGAACGAGACGCGTCCAGATTGCCCCGGCCTGGTCCACCTCGGAAATCGAATCTTGCTCAACCATGGTGGTTGGTACGCTCCGCTGCTTGGTCCGGGGGAGAGTAGAAGCCTGGAAACTGCTTCGTAGAGCCAGAACTATCTTGCCGGGAGTGGGACAATTTCCCAAGGCACGGAAGGTGATGTACCCGGGGCCAAGGCACGTTGGTTGTAGGTTTCTGGGAGACTTGTAGGCTTGCAGGAGGGGCAAGCAGAGCTAGCAGTTACACAGAGCCGTCAGTAACGTGCCAGAAGTACCCCGGGGGAGCCTATCGCGGCTCCTGGATCCCCAGCCGCTTGGTCATCTCCTCATACAAGAAGCCTTCCCCTGGTCGATAGGGCTGTACCCACTCGCCGTCGATAACGAACTGGGGAATCGAACGCTTGCCGGTTTGCCGGACGACTTCCTCGGCAGCGCCGGGAGTGGTCTCGATATCGATTTCCTTGAAGGGGATGCCATGCTCCTTCAGGAAGCGCTTGGCAATGCGACAGTCCGGGCACCAGAACGCGGTGTAGACGGTGAGTTCCATAAGGCTGTGAGTTGAAGTTCTCGGAGGGTAGAGGATACACCACAGGGTCAAGAGCTACCGCGCCCGGAGTGGGTTCAGGCCGGCCGCACCTTGAGGAAACGCCCTCACTTGAAAAGTTCCGGGATCAGGTTGGGATGGATGTTTCCTCCGGTGAGCACTGTTGCCAGTCGGTCCCCTGCGGGCGCGTGTACCTGAATCGCAGCCAGTCCCGCCGCCCCGGATGGCTCGAGGATGATGCCCAATGTAGTGGCGGCTAGACGCATGGCCTCGAGCATCTGCGGGTCGTCGACGAGGACGACGTCGTCCACCAGCCCTTGCATGCGTTCCACCGCTTTTGGAATCGGGGTCTGCACCGCGATTCCATCGGCGATCGTGTTCACCGTTTCCTCGGGAAGCGATCTGCCCGCTCGCCAGCTATGCAACATGGCAGGCGAGCCGCTGGCGCAGACTCCCACGATCTTCGTTTGCGGCGAGTGGTGCTTTGTCCAAAGCGCGATTCCTGTGATCAACGCGCCGTCACCCAGGGGGACGACGATCGCGTCCAGCGGACCAGACTTTAAAAGTTCAATAGCGATGGTACCCGCCCCCTCGGTGATTGCAGGCTCGTCCCCGTCCTCAACAAATACACAATCTGAGTGTTGATCCGCATAGGCTCGGGCTTGGTTCTTGGCGGCGTCGAAATCTGGTCCACCGACAGTGACAACTGCGCCGAACGAGCGAATTCTGTCGATCTTGAGGGGATTGGCGTCGGCCGCAACAAAGACCTCGGCGCCCATCCCTCGGGTTCTGGCCGAATAGGCGATCGCCTGTCCGAAATTTCCCGCCGATGCGCACACCAACTTCTGACGCGCTTCCAGATCATGGACCAGGAAGTCCGAGCCTCTGCCCTTGAAGCAGCGAATGGGGTTCGCAGTTTCGACCTTGACCACGACGGGTCGGCCGAGCGCTTGCCAAAGTTGCTCATCAACAAACTGCGGGCTGTCGCGGAAGACTGGGTCGATCACGTGAGCAGCCCGCTCTATGTTTTCAAGACTTAGATCAGTGGTCGGCATGTCTCAAGGGCGAACTTGATAGTCGCGCTGCAGGCCCCCCTGCGACTACTGGCGAACCGCGGACCTTGCTTGCCAGAAGCTAGTAGCAAGAAGCCAGAAGCATTACTGAATCGGCCGGAGTGTAATTATCTACACTCGGCCTACACCCGTTCCAGTTCCTGAAGCGTGCGTTCGTTCTTCACGTTGCCGGTGTTCAGCGTCGAGGCAGGCTCGAACAAGACGATCCAGGCTTCTTCATCGGCGACCGGACGGTGCTCAACTCCGCGCGGGACGACGAGGAATTCTCCCTCTTCCAGCCAGATATGGCGGTCGCGGAGCTCCATGCGGAAGCGTCCTTTCACCACCAGGAAAAGTTCGTCTTCGTGCTCGTGGTGGTGCCATACGAATTCGCCTTTGAGCTTGTCGAGCTTCACCATTTGGCCGTTGAGTTCGCCGGCGACGTAGGGCTTCCAGAACTCGGTGATCTTCCCGAACTTCTGTGCAAGGTTCACTTTCTCCATGGCAATATCCTCGGCAGGTTTACTCCACAGGATTCGATTCGCGGCAGAAAGTCGCAAAGAACTTGCGCAAGCAGATGGGCGAAAGAAAAGCCGCCAGTTTTGCTGGCGGCTTTCAACTAAGAAGCTGATGGCTGTGGGCCGGTAGCTAGTTCTCGTACAAGAGCACCCCGTCGGTCTTTTCCGAGTCCACGGGGCGGTAGTACAGCTTGTCGCCTTCGAGGAAGACCTCAATGAACGCCGGACGCGTGGTGATCGTGCCCTGAATCAGCGCTTCCGAGAGCGGATCCTCGATGTACTTCTGCAGTGCCCGACGCAGTGGCCGCGCGCCGTAGCTGCGGTCGGTGAGCGTCTGGTTCAGAACCCACTTCTTGGCCTCGTCGGTCACGGTCACCGTGATCGAGCGCTGCGCCAGGTTCTGGTTCAGCTGGTTGACCATCAGTTCGAGAATCTGGATCAGGTCTTGCTCGCTGAGCGCGCTGAACAGGATGATCTCGTCCAGGCGGTTCAGGAACTCGGGGTTGAACGTACGCTTCACCTCGTTCTTGACCAGTTCCTCGATCTTCTCCGACACCATATCTTCCTTGGTCGACTGGAAGCCCAGGCCTTCGCGCTTCTGCAGGTGCCGGGCGCCGATGTTCGACGTCATGATGATGATGGCGTTCTTGAAGTCGACCGTATTGCCAAGGCCATCGCTAAGCTGCCCGTCCTCGAAAACCTGCAGCAGGATATTGAACACATCCGGATGCGCCTTCTCGATTTCGTCGAGCAGGACGACGGAGTAGGGCGCGCGCTTCACTCGCTCGGTCAACTGGCCGCCCTCTTCGTAGCCCACGTATCCCGGAGGCGAGCCGATAAGCTTCGAGACGGAGTGCTTTTCCATGAACTCCGACATGTCGAAGCGAACCAGCGACTTCTCGCTGCCGAACATGAACTGCGCCAGTGTGCGGGCGACTTCAGTCTTGCCGACGCCCGTCGGGCCGAGGAACAGGAACGAGCCGATCGGCCGGTTCGGGCTCTTCAGCCCGGCGCGGCTGCGGCGGATGGCGCGAGCCAATGCCACGATGGACTTGTCCTGCGAAATGATCCGCTTGTGCAGCTCTTCTTCGATGCGCAGCAGCTTCTGCGATTCTTCTTCCTTGATCGAGGTAATCGGAACGCCGGTCCAACGCGAGACCACATCTTCGATGTCCTCGCGGTTCACGACCCCGGTCGAAGACTCGTCGAGGTGATACTTCTCGCGCAGAGCCCGCAGGTTCTCGCGCTCCTTGCGTTCTTCGTCGGAGTAGAACCGTGCCTTCTCGAACTCGTGGTTCGCGATGGCGTTCTCCATGCGATGAACGATGAACTTGATGCGCTTCTGGACCTCGGTTATCTCCTCCGGCAACGAGGTCTGGCGCAGCTTCACGCGGGCGCCAGCCTCGTCGATGAGGTCGATGGCCTTGTCCGGAAGGAAGCGGTCGGGGATGTAGCGGTTCGAGTGCGAGACCGAGAAAGCGATCGCGTCGTCGGTGTAGGTGACGGCGTGGAACTTCTCGTAGCGGTCCTTGATCCCGAACAGGATCTTGGTTGCGTCGGCCTCGTTCGGAGGCGGAACTTTTACCGCCTGGAAACGACGCTCCAGCGAACGGTCCTTCTCGATTGATTTTCGGTACTCGCCCGGGGTCGTTGCCCCGATGCACTGAATCTCGCCCCGTGAGAGCGCCGGCTTCAGGATGTTAGCGGCATCGAGTGAACCTTCCGCAGACCCGGCTCCCACCAGCGTGTGCAGCTCGTCGATGAAAATGATCGAATTCTGCGATTCCATCAGCTCTTTCATGATGGTCTTCAAGCGCTCTTCGAACTGCCCGCGATACTTGGTGCCGGCGACGATCAGCGAGAGATCCAGGGCCAGAATGCGCTTGTCGGCCAGGAAGGACGGAACTTCACCGTCCGCAATACGCTGCGCTAAGCCTTCGACGATAGCAGTCTTACCCACGCCCGGTTCGCCGATGAGCACGGGGTTGTTCTTGGTACGCCGGCAGAGGATCTGGATCACGCGATCGACTTCGCCTTCCCGGCCCACCAGTGGATCGAGCTGGCTGTCCATGGCAGCCTGGGTCAGGTCGCGGGAGAACTCAGCCAGCAGCGAAGACTCGCGTTGACGCTGCGGCTGGGCCTTCTCCTGGCTGGTGCGAGCCAGTTCCTCGCGGATCGTCGGCAACCGCAGGCCGCGCTCGTGCAAAATTTCCGCAGCAAAGCACTTTTCTTCCCGCAACAGCCCCAGGAGCAGGTGTTCGGTACCAATGTGCTTGTGCGACAGGCGCTCGGCTTCTTCCGCCGCGTAGGCCAGAACCCGCTTGCATTCATTGCTTAACGGCAGATCTACAGAGGTCGAAACTTTCTCCCGGATGGTGGTATGTCCTTCAATCTGCTTGCGGATCGATTCGACCGAGGCATGAGAGCGCAGGAAACGATTGGTCAGGGCCTTGTCTTCCCGGAGTAAACCCAACAACAGGTGCTCGGTCTCAATGTAGGGTGAGCCGAACTGGCTCGCCTCGTAACGGGCGAAGAAAATAACGCGCCGTGCTTTCTCTGTATAACGTTCAAACATAGCCCATCCCCCTTGAGCTCTCCTGAGGGTCGGAAGCTGGAACCCGGCTCTCCGAAAACTCCTGGCCCTACCACATTATGCAATCAAGAGGCCACCAAACCCAACCCCCTGAATGGTTTTTCTACTGGCACCGCGGTGCCATAGACTCTCAAGGAACTTCTTTCGTCACCCTTGATATCGTCCAAATCTGCCCTCGAGTTGCTTGCATCCTCCAAATCTATGCTCAAGCCCGAATCGAATCGGGTGCGACCTCCTCGACCCGACCTTGATTCAATTGCAATACGCGGTGGCAGCGCCGCGCAAAAGCAAGGTTGTGAGTCGCAATGAAGGAGGTGAGTTGATGCTCGCGGTGCAGTCGGGCAATCAAGTTGAACACGGCTTCCGCGGTCGGCCCGTCCAGATCACCCGTTGGTTCATCCGCCAGCAGCAACTTCGGTTTGTTGATCAGGGCGCGCGCAAGAGCGACTCTCTGTTGCTCGCCGCCCGAAAGTTCGCCCGAGCGGTGATGTCCGCGCGACTCGAGTCCGACCTCGCGGAGCCACCGGGCCGCCTCACCGTGAACGTCATGCCAGGAATGTCCGCGCATCAGCAGAGGCATGGCTACATTTTCCAGTGCCGTGAATTCAGGGAGCAAGTAGTGGAACTGCCAGACAAACCCGATCTCACGGTTTCGGAAGTCCGCGGCGGCATCGTCGGGTAACGAATTCAGCTGCAAGTTGGCGCAGTATACGTCACCGTCAGAAGCGCGTTCAAGAGCGCCGAGGATGTGTAGCAAGGTACTCTTGCCAGCACCCGAAGCGCCAACCAGTGCCAGCATCTCGCCTCGCTGTACCTCGAAGGACAGATTTTCAAATAACACCAGGTCCGACTCGCCTGAGCGAAAGACCTTCTTCAAGCCGAGGACCCGCACCAGCGGATCATGGATAGTTAGATGCAACCGGCTTCTCCTCCGATACAGGAAGCAGTTGCAACCACAGGCTTTCTGGCGGCACTAACGTCAAGTTTTAGGATGCGCCCGGGTTGCCTCCCCATTAGACCACGAGGCCACCGGAACGCCGCGATTCCCGTTTCAGGAAACCCTTATTCCGCAAACTGTATACCCGATTCCGACCTCTGCAACGTGACGTTGGTCACAAAGCTTTGCACACTCCCGGAGGACGGCAACAGTCTTGTTTCAGGCGGGTTCGAGGACCCGGCTGCCGTTCTGGCGTCACTCGTAGCGCAGCGCTTCCGCGGGCAGAATTCGAGTAGCGGACCAGGAAGGATACATGGTGGCGACAAAAGAAATCCCCACGGCAACAAGAGCGACCAGCACTCCGTCAAGTAGCCGCGGAGCAAATGGCACGTAGTCGATGGAGTACACTTCGGGCGAGAGGGAGATCAGGTGATATTTTGCGCCAACCCAGGAAAGAAGATAGCCAACAACCAGGCCGATCGCTGTGCCGATCAAACCGATCATGACTCCCTGGGTGATAAACAGCCGACGGACTTGAGATTTGCGGGTGCCCATTGAGAGCAGTACCGCGATGTCCTTAGTCTTTTCCATCACCATCATGATCAGCGAGATCAGGATGTTGAGTGCAGCCACAAAGACAATCAGGCCAATGGTAATAAAGGTGACCAACCGCTCCAGGCGCAATGCGCGGAACAAGGCTTTGTTCTGTTCCATCCAACTGGTGGCCATGAAGCCGTGCCCCGCAGCCTGCTCCAGTTCTCTTGCCACCTCGTCAGCCTGGTAGATCTCGTCGATCTTGAACTGGATCACCGAAATCAGGTCGCCGAGGCCGAATAGGCGTTGCGCGTCAGAGAGGCGGGTGAGCGCCCAACTGGTGTCATAGTCGTAGAAGCCAGAGTTGAAGATCCCAACCACGCGAAAGCGGCTGTACTTGGGGACCATCCCGAACGGCGTGAGTTCGCCTTGCGGACTGGTGACCAGTACGACCGACCCCACGGTCGCCCCAAGTTCATCAGCCATGTCTTTGCCCAAGACGATCGGTGGCATGGCGGCGATGCGCTGCTGCACTTCAGCGAGCGAGTCGGGAGAAGTATCTTGTGTGGAGCGGACCGTCTTGTCCGCTGCCGTTGCTTGTGTGGTGCCGGCAGCCAGCCCTGAGCCCGTCGAAGGGCCCTCGCCCCCGGTTTTTGCTTCTGAACTTAGCTGGCTGCCCGCTGAGCCATTGTTGGAATCTGCTGGCGACAGAGTCGTCTCAAGCGGTTCCGCCGACCCGATCTTCACCATGCTTAGCAGATCGCTGACTCGCTTCTCCGGCGCCGGGATCACGCCTTTCAGAACCGCCCCCCGCGCGCGCGGTCCGCGCGAGATCAGGACCTGCTCGTAAATCGCAGGCGCTGCCGCGACCACATGCGGCTGATGGCTCAGTCGCTCGAGCAGCGGAGGCCAATCCTTGATGCCGTCGCTCTGCACTCGCAGCAGGCTCACATGCGAAGCCGAACCGAGGAGGCGCTGCTGCAGGTCCTGGCGAAAACCGTTGTTGATGGCAAGTGCCACAATCAGCGACGCCACACCGGCGGCCACCCCTAAGATAGAGATGGCCGTAATCACGCCGAGGAAGGCTTGGCGTCTTTTGGCGCGCAGATATCGGGTTGCGACAAAAAGCTCGAAGCGCATGGAGAGCGGCTGGCAGCTCGTAGCTCGCGGCTCGTAGCTCAGTCCAATTATAGATGCCGTCGAATTACCGGACTCTCGGAACCAGGGCTGGAACCCTGTTGCGATACGTCCGAAATGTCTCTCCGAATCTCCGCTCCAGTTCCGCATCCTCCGCGCGGATCATCCACGCTCCGGTCGCGACGGCAAACGCAGTCAGTGCGAAGCAGACCACCAGCCCGGTCCCTACGCTCCATACCATCATCTCGCACAGGTGCGCCAGATATACGGGATGGCGCACGCGCGCCCGAATGCCGCTATTTACGAGCAGCGGTTCAGCGCGACCCGCGCGAAGCTCAGGTACCCCAATCAACTGCTTCAAGCTGAAGCTGGCGGCAGACTGGCGATAGATCCAAGTACCGAGCAGAAAAAGGAGCAGAGCAGGCGCCCATTCCCAGGTCGATACGTAGAGTGTCGCCGCGCGCCACGGTGCAGTCAGGAGTGCGACCACAAGCCACATTGCGGCCCAGAGAGGCGCCAGGAGCACAAAGGGCGAGTATGGCCGCGAACGCCAGTACTCCGCGCGCGAGTGAATCAGCAGCCAGAACGAGGGGATGGTCGAATAGACGACGCAGACGAGCCAGCCGGCGCTCCGCAGGATTGCGAACACGCCAACATTGTAGAGCTAGGGGTTGCCCTGCCTTTGGCGAAGCGGTTGAGGGTATGAACAGGAGAAGCTCTCACCCTTCTCCCGTTCAGTGATGACGCGGCTAATCGTCGTCGACGTCGTTATCGGGCGGCGGAGGCGGGGGCATGGGCAACGGGGCAGTTACGTCGAAGGCGTAAGTGGGGATGGCACAAGCATTCGCGTCGCAGTGGACTTCCGGGTAGGCGAACAGGGATTCGTGGCCCTGCTTGTCAACTGCGGCAACGGAGATATAGAAGCTGTCACCCGAGTTGAAGCCCAGTGCATCCGCACTGAGAGATCGCTCGCTCTCGTCGGACAGCCTTACCCGCTGTCGGTAGAAGTTCTCGTTGATGGAACGGGCGGCGACCACGAAGTGATCGATACCGTCGTCGTCGGAATTGAAACGGACGCTCACTCCTTGAACGCTGTTCCCGGTGGCGTTGAAGTTCTGCGGCGCGTTGGGAGCGCGCGCCAGGCTCGCGGCGACCGAAGCCATCACCTGGGCAATCGTGGCCGCGTAGTTCGGGGTGATGTACTGCACCTGGTCGTTCGGAGAGTGCTGGTGGGTTGTCTTGAAACTGGTGTCTTTGCAGAAATCTGGAATCTGCTTCGGCGGAGGACAAGGGAGCGGCCCGCCACAACTGTTGTCGACCGGCGAGGGCGAGCACTCGTGCGTTTCCATGAAGCGCACCGCCGGATACCCGTTGCTGATAAACGACGTGTGGTCGCTGGCCCGTCCCGGGCGGTCTTCGCGCAACAGGGGCTGCATGGTGATCGAGGGTACGTACGCCGCGCCCCAAGTGCCGATGTAACGCATCACCCCCCGCGAGGGCGAGGTGTTGTCGGTGGTGCCATCAGGATCGGTGCTGCGGCGCTCGCGGGGGATTCCGGGCGAGTAGAGGCGGAAATGCTGGAAGTCAGCGCCGATGTTGGCGGTGTTGTCGCCGCCGGGGATGTCGGTGTTGAGCATGGCGATGACGTGCGGCTCTTCGAAATAACGCGTGAGGTTGGCGGCGATGGAGCCAGAGCCGAACAGGCCCTGCTCCTCACCGGAGAAGGACATGAATACGACCGTGGCATCGTATTGATGGCCGGAGAGGACGCGGGCCAGCTCGAGGACCACGCCGGTCTGGGCGCCGGCATCATTGCCGCCAGGCGCGTTGGAGGTACTGTCGGTGACGACAGTGGTGCGCGAGTCGTAGTGGCCGCCGATGATCACCAGGCGGTTACGATGGCGACCAGGAAGCCAGGCCATAACGTTGAAGGTAGGCGCGTTCGGGCAGACGTTCTTCATGATGAAGGGATCGAGTCGAACCTGCAGTCCGGGGATCGCGCTGTACTGGGCGAAGAGGTAGTCGCGCGCAGCGGTGACACCCTGGCCCGGAGCCGGCGAGTCCGAGCAGGACTGGCGTGTCCGAAAATTCTGCAAGCTTTGCGCCGTGTTCAAAATGTTGCTGGGATTGATATTCGTGAGGATGCTGCTGATTTCCGGATCGGTGGTAATGCTCCCGTTGCCCGGTGCGAAGCCAACCACAATCACGGCAACGGCGAGCACGAGAGCGCTGTAAAGCAGCGTTCGCTTCATGGGCATCTCCTTCGCGGACAGAAATCGGGAAAAAATTGAAGGTCTGTAAAGGCCCACACCTTAAGCGTGGGCTCGGCCTCATCTAAGGGGACCGCCGGGTTCTCTCACGCAGACGAGCGAAGATGATGCCGGGGGATGACTCGGCAGTCAATCAGATAATTACTTGTGCACTGATAGTTAATGTGGATTAGGCGAAGTGTTTAGTTCGCAGATATCAGTGCACTCCTAACTCTCCTCTCGCGGCTTCATCTGCCCGCTGCGTAGATAACGGCTGTGCCATCCCAGAGACTCGGTTGGCAGGTGGGGCGTGTGTTTGCCGTAGGAGAGCCGCTCGGCCCGGCTTAGGTAGTCGACCAACACCGGCTTGTAATCCGGAGAAGCACACTTTTCGATGATCAGGTGAGCGTGCTGCCGGGGGGGACGCCCGCGCAGGTCAGCCAGCCCCTGTTCCGTCACAATCACCTGCACAACATGCTCGGTGTGATCGACATGCGACACCATGGGCACGATGGTCGATATCGTCCCATGTTGCGCGGTCGACGGCGCCATGAAGATGGAGAGGTATCGGTTGCGCGCGAAATCCCCCGAGCCGCCGATTCCGTTCTGGATGCGCGGCCCCAGGTTCTCTGCGCCAGGGTTGGATTCAGGACGCGCGCTGTGGTTGAAGTCGACAGAGTTGCCAGAAAGACGAAACGCAAGCCGACGAAGGTTATGCGGGCAAACCTCTCCTCAGAGACGTGCTGTCACCATAGACACCGTCGGCAGCACCGTCTGCGACCGCGATCACGCGGGCCGGGCGTGGCTCTGCACGGTCTCTCAGACCCGCCTTATAGCTGTCCCGCCCCCCGACGATGTGGCACATTAGAAACAATGGGGGAATCCGAAAGACTGCTGGCGCGGGCGGGTGCATTCGCCTATCCCGATCTCGTGCTGTACGAGGTCGCGCGCTTCTTCATCGTGGCGGCGCTTGAGATGCAATCGGTCGCCGTGGGCTGGCAGGTCTACGAGATTACGCGGCGGCCTCTCGACCTTGGTTTGGTGGGTCTCGCGCAATTCCTACCGGGCGTTTTTCTTTTTCTGATGGCCGGGCACGCTGCCGACCGGCATGACCGCCTGCGGCTCCTCAACATCTGCTACGGCGGGTTCATTCTGTGCTCCGGGCTCTTGCTCGCTGTGACGCTGCACGGGAGCCGATCGGTGAAATACTTCTACGCCGTGTTGCTGCTGCTCGGGGTTGTGCGCTGCTTCAACTGGCCGGCGAGCCGGGCACTGCTGCCGCAGATCGTTCCCGCGGATTACTTCTCGAAAGCTGTTGCCTGGAACGCTAGCACCTTTCAAGCCGCCACGATTCTCGGACCAGCGATCGGAGGAGTGGTCTACGCGGCGACGCGGGGCCCGGCGGCCGTTTACGGAGCGGCGGTACTCGGTGGCTTCATCGCTCTCGTCGCGACCCTGCGCATGCGCACGAGGACCCAGTCACGTCCGGCAGAAGAGATGACCCTGAAAACAGTGATGGCGGGCTTCCATTACGTGTGGGGGGAAAAAGTCGTGCTGGCCTCGATTTCGCTCGACATGTTTGCCGTGCTGCTCGGCGGCGCGGTGGCCCTGCTTCCGGTGTATGCGAGTGAGATCCTCAAGACCGGACCGTGGGGCTTGGGCATCCTGCGCAGCGCTCCAGGTGTGGGCGCGGCAGCCATGGCCATCTTCCTCGCCAAGCGCCCGATCCAGCGGCGCGCGGGCATGATCATGTTGTGGTGTGTCGCCGGCTTCGGCGTGTTCACGATTCTGTTTGGGGTCTCGACAAGCTTGCTACTGTCACTCCTCGCGCTGTTCCTGGTGGGCGCCACCGATATGGTCAGCGTGATCATCCGGGCGACCCTGGTTCAATTTGCGACGCCGGACGAGATGCGCGGGCGAGTCAACGCCGTCGACATGCTCTTTATCGGAGCGTCCAATGAACTGGGAGAATTCGAGTCCGGCCTGACCGCGCACTGGTTCGGAACGGTTCCGGCGGTGGTCCTAGGAGGGGTCGGCACGCTGGTTGTGATCGGAATCTGGGCCTGGATTTTTCCGCAGCTGCGGACTGCAGATCGATTGCAGCCTGCGCCGGAAGTGTAAGCCGGCGCCTTAGTAGACGACGGGGCAGACAGGCGTCCGCCCCGAAATATCTGTATAACCCGCTATTTCCCTCGGATCACCGTCTTCGCGGAACTCATGTTCTCGAAGCGGTCATACACACGCACCACCACGACGTGCTCGACAGAAGTGGCTTCGGTCTTTTTGGTCTTGCCCGAGGTGGAAGGGCCAGACCCAGCCTCGGAGGGAACGGCCACCCTGAAGTCGTAATTCTCTGTTTTTGAATCCGAGATCTGTCCGACCGGCTCCACGTACTGCCAGTCCCCGGCATCAACGGAAAACTCAGCGCGCTTGATGGGCGAAAAGCCGTCCGCCCCACGGAAGGCCACGTGGATCTTGTCCCCATCGACGGAAGCGCTCAAGTTCTCGATCTGCGGAGGCGTAGTGTCGATTTCGACGCGCGGGCTTTCCTTCTCCGCCGTGAGCTCTTCGCCGGGCGAATGCGACGGCGCGTCCGAAGCGACAACCTTGAAGGTGTACCCACCGTCGGGCAATAGGCTGGCGTCGAAAGAGTAAAACTTGTCGGTGAGGTCGTCCTTCAGCAGCAGCCAGCGCGTCTCGCCGTCACCGCGATAATAAAGCGAGTAGATAAGTTGATCGTCGTTGTCGTCGTGCGCGACCCATTTGACGCCAATCGAATCGCGATCGTGAGTGGTCGGAACCGGCGGTTCGAAATGGGGCTGCCCAGGCCCGGGTGTGATGCTCCCGCTGAGGTCCGTGATCGGCACAGCAGGCCTCGGCAACGGCTGATAGCGCACGCCCACCTGCACCCCCACGTCATCGACATCGGGCGCGACGTTCTTCGATAGATAGTTCAGGGTCACGCTCTCTACACGAGGCGCGGGACTGCCCGAGTGCAGGACAGCCTTCCACTGCACAAACCGCGCCGGGGGGATTCCGGTTGTGCCGTCGGGGCTGTCGATCTTTTTCCAGGGGCTCCAGTTGCGGTCGGGATTGTCGACGTTTCCGCTGCGGGCAAACAGATCGACGTTGCCCGCGCCGCGGAACTCGGCCCGTCCCCAGCGCGAGAAGATTTTCGCGTCAAAAATGTCGCTTTCGTAAGTTCCCTCGGACTGCGGCCCGGGGCCAAGCACAAAGATTTTTCCGAGATTGCTGCCGGAAGCGTAGAGGCCGCCGCCAGGTGCCTTGGCAAATGCAGTCACTTGCGAGGAGCCGGCTTTCAGCAGGTCACTGAAGTCGTCGTCATTGCGAATCGCGAAGATATGCCCGCGATTACCAGTTCCCGCGAGGAGGTGTCCCTGGTTGTCGAATGCGAGAGCGTAAACAATGTCCTCCCGCGAAGTCCACAGACGCCGTGGGGAGCCATCTGGGGCAAGGCGGTAGATTTCCGACCCTCCGGTTGCTCCCAGGCCGGGCGCGGGAAAAGCCATCATAGGAGCGATCAAGGGCCCGGTAGCCCCTACCCCGGCTCCGCCTGTGGGCACTCCCATGCCCGCGGAGGGGCTCGGAGTCACCGCGCCAGGCTGTCCAAAGTTGGGAGCAGGATTCAGCCCAGGACGCTTCTCACCGACCGCCGAGGCGTAGATGTTCCCCATCGAATCCACAGCAAGAGCGGTGATCTCCTTCTTGGGTGCACTGTAGAGGACGAACCCTTCCCCCGCAGGAGAAATGCGATAGATCAGGCCGCTCCCGTCCGAACCGGCGAGAAGATTGCCCTTGGAATCAAGCGCCAGTACCCGGATGTGGGATTCGTCGCTTTTGAAGAAAACAGCGTGATCACCCTTGGGCGTGACTTTGTAGATCTCACCGCGATCGCCGGTGGCGACAAACAGGTTGCCCGAGCCATCGAAGGCCAGATCCCAGATGTATTTCGTGGCGGGGTCAAAATAAACCGAGGACGTCCAGTTGGGATCGACTTGACCCTTGGACCGGTCTGGAGAACTCGTCTTGGAATTGTCTCCTTTTCCAGAAGACTTTCTTTCAATCTTGTAAACCTTGCCGTCGGGCGCGGTGCCAGCGTAGACCACGCCCTTGTCGACAACCAGCGCCTGGACCTGCAATTCCGTTGGCTCGAAGATCGTGGAGGCCTGGCCATCGGGCGTGATTCGGTAGACGCGCGCAGGTGCTCCGGTCGCGGCATAAATGGTTCCCGCATCGTCAGAAGCGATCGACCAGATATAGGTCGAGGGAGCGGTGTAGAGCGCCTTGAACGCTGGGGCAAGTTCCAGGCCGCCAACACTGCGGATGGCAACGCCGGTCGCCGTGCCCTTGGTTAAGTCGTCAAATTTCGATTGTTCCCAGGTGCGGGTTCCTTCTGCGAAGGCGATGTGTGTCAGGAGGATAGTGCCGAGGAGGGCCAACTTCCGCGGATAGGTCTGCAATGCGTGCACCTCAATCGTGATGTACGGGAAAATTTAGACTAACACGAACCGCAGGAACGAAGCGGAGGGGAGAGACGGGCGGGACGTTGTCAGCCCGCTCCCCAAGCCTGCGGCGATTTCTACTTGATGGTGATGGTCAGAACTTGTGCACCCGCAACCGCGAAATCGAGCGGTGGTGTCGCCACCTCGTTCACGGAGGATTCACCGAGAACCACCATCTCCTGCGTTCCTCGCATGCCGTCCATGACGTTCATCACCGAGTAAGGCAGGGCCGGCATGACCTTGTCGGCCACCATGGCCTCAGGGTCAGCTTCCAGCAGGGACACGTAAACCCGATTGTTGGAGTGTTCCTTGTTCAGCAGGGCGATGGTGGATGCCAGATCGAGCTTGCGCGCCATCATCGGCATTGCGCGCCGCATGCGGTCGAGCGTGTCCCCGTCGCTGACCAGGATCCGCAGCGGCCCCTTGGAAGCGGACGTCGGAATCCTGATCGGAATCTGCCGCACAACTCGCTCGCCGCGATAAGGAGCGAGCACTGTCTCTACTGTGATTTCGTCGCCCGGTCGGGCCTCGGTCAGATCAGTGCGGGCGCTTTCCAGGCGGGCCTGGCGGCGCTCCTTGACCAGGTCAAAATCCAGCTTCACGGATTTGACCGCAGGAACATCGAAGGGATTGTCGTAGATGCGTCCAAAGCGGTCGCCCAGGGCGAGCGCCGCGAGAAAGGCGGCGGGCTGACCGGAGTCGGTCGGAGCAAACACATTCTGCAGCGTGACCTCCGGATACCCCTTCACGCTAATCAAGCCCTTGAAGCGGTACGTGGTTTCCTCGCCGTAGTCGTTGATGCCATGCAGCGCGTTGAAGACCGTTGCCATCATCGCGACCGGACTGAGGCGCGGGTTGTTCAGCACTTCGTAGTGAATCTCTTTGCTGGCGGCTCCGTTGTGGATGTTCAGGGTGACCGGGATCATCTCGGGCTCTTTGTTGAGCAGGCCCATGATTCCAGTATGGCGGTCCTGTACGAAGGCACCGGCCGCTTCGGTTGTGTTGACGATCTTGAAGGCGTTCAGCGGCGAGGGCAGCGTGGCCAGCACGTTGGCCTTGGTCATCGGCAAATCGACGCTGCCGAACTGCAGCAGCGGATGGCCGCAGGCCAGCAATCGTTGCGGATCGATGTAGGTCACGGTGCAGGTCGCGGCGATGTCCATATCGCCACGCACGAGCACAGCGCTGACCGCCGAACCCGCTTCCAATGGTTCGGGCTGCTTCTCATCACTCGCAGATCCGGCACCCATCACCGGAACAATTCCGCTGGCGGCGAATTGCGGCGCGAACATCTTGACGGCTTCTTCGCCGAAGCCGGTGAACACGAGGGGCGCCTCGATCGGCTTGAGGTAGTTGGCGAAGCTCTGAATCGCGGCATCCGCCGGCAGGCCAGGGCCGGAAGTCTTCGTCGCGGCATTGCTGTCGGCGGTGGTGGCCGCCGATGGGCCAGGTGCAAGGCTCTTGTCGAACGCGTTGATCTCCAGCATGTCGGCGATCGGCGTGACGCCGGCGATCGGTTCCTTCGAGAACTCGCCGATGCGGAACGCCAGGGCACCCGCAAGCTTTCCGTCGAAGTAGACCGGGCTGCCGCTCATTCCCGCGACAACCCCCGTGTACTCAGCCTTCTCGCCGTGCAGGCGAACCAGGATGATGTCACCCTTTGGCCCGTTCATATTCTTCAGAACGCCGAGAACTTCGACGTCCATGGATTCAGGCTTGGTGCCCTGAAACACGGTCAGAGCATATCCGCGCATGCCAGGATGAATCTGGCTCACCGGGATCGTTTCGGTTTTTCTGGTAGGAGTGGCGGTTGATTTCTCGGCTGCGAACCCTGGGAGGGTCAGGCAGCTGAAGGCGGCGAGAGCGAGTACAAACTTCCTCATTCCATTAGCCCCGGAGAGCCCTGCCAACTTGGCCCTCGAAATACATTAGACTCCGTACGATGGCGAGTAGTTGCCGGGAGGAGGAGAGAACCTTAGGACCGACCAAAACATCCCAATCGCGAAGCTGTGCGTCTATACTAACACTAAGGGATTTTTGGCACGAATGTTACTTTAGTGCCAGTTTTCGAGCTCACGCCCCCGAGGTCTTATGCGTAACAACTCCCCACGTAAGTTGCTGTGGGTTTTGCTTTTAGCCCTCTTCTGGGGGGCCTCAGCGGTGCTCCGCGCACAGGATAACCCGCAGTCGCCGCAGTCCAGTACCCAGCAGCAGAATCCCAACAAGCAAGACGCTCCCGCCGACGCCGGCGGCCCCACGGGCGATGTGGGGCCCTACGCGATTCCCAAGAAGAAGGACGAACCGCCTCCGCCACCCCCGCCCGAGAAGCCAAAGAAAATCGAGGGCATGCCCGACTACTCGATCAAAGTCGACGTTCCTCTGGTCAGCGTCGATGTGCTGGTCACCACGAAAGACGGGCAGTTCATCCCCAACCTGAAGAAAGAAAACTTCAAAGTCTACGAGGACGGATCGCCGCAGACGATCACGAACTTCAATCAATCCGCGGCGCCGATCACTGCGGTGCTGCTGGTGGAGTATGCGTCGACGAATTACAACTACATGTACGAGGCGCTGAACGCGTCGTACAACTTCGCTGCGACGCTCAAGCCGGAGGATTGGATCGCGGTCGTGTCTTATGACATGAGGCCGCAGATTCTTACCGACTTCACGCAGGACAAGCGCGCGGTCATGGGCGCGCTGAACCAGCTACGCATTCCGGGATTCTCCGAGCGCAATCTCTTTGACGCGCTCTACGACACGATCGACCGCATCGAGACCATTGACGGCCGCAAGTACATCATCCTCGTTTCCACCGGGCGCGATACGTTCAGCAAGCTGAACCTCGACCAGATTCTCAAGAAGCTCAAGAACACGCAGAACGTCACGATCTACGCGATCAGCATCGGCCGCGCGCTGCGCGAATACCTGGAAGCCCGCATGGGAGGCGGGGGAGGCCTGATCACGACCGACTGGCTCCAGGCCGACAACCAGATGAACACCTTCGCCCACATGACCGGTGGCCGCGCCTACTTCCCGCGCTTCGATGGAGAGCTGCCGGAGATTTTCAAAGACATCGGCACCGACATCCGTAATCAGTACACGCTCGCGTATCACCCCACCAACTCAAAGCTCGATGGTAGCTACCGCAAGCTGAAGGTCGAACTCACGGCGCCCGACGGGGGCCCGCTGAAGGTGAAGGACCAGAAGGGCCATGATGTGAAAGTCCAGATCTACGCGCGCGAGGGGTACACGGCGAAACATCAGGTGGAGTGAGTGTTGCGCTCAATGAGCATGGAAGAAGTAGTCCAGCACAAAAAGGCACGCGACTCCCAGGAACACCACTAGCGCCATTCTTACACCCGGCTCCTTGTTAACCTCCGGGATCAAGTCGGAGGCGGCAACATAGATGGTTGCGCCCGCCGCCAAAGGGAGCCCCTCGCTCACCTGATGCCGCAAGATCGCCATCGTCAGTACACCCGCCACAGTCGCTGCGCCGAGTAGAGCCGATGCGATCCAGGCAAAGCCCCGGCTGCGTCCGCTGGCCAACATCACCGACGAGACGGTGAAGCCCTCGGGGATTTTGTGCAGGAAAACAGCCAGAAAAATAATCCAACCCAGCCAGCTGGAAACGAGAAATCCGGCCGCAATCGCGATTCCGTCGAAAAAGGTGTGAATGATCAAGCCGATGAGAACGGAAAACCCCTTGTGCGGATGAACAAACTCATCCTCATGGGTTTCTTCACCGAAATGGAAGTGTGGTGTGACGGTGTGTTCGAAGAAATGAATGATAAGGTAGCCGAGCAGTACAAGAAACGCGGCATAGCGGCCACCCAGTTCGAGGCTCTTGGGGACGACTTCCACCAGCGCCGTCGAGAGCATGAAGCCTGCGCCCAAAGCGATGAAATAGCGGAGGTAGCGTCTTTCCCAGCTTCGCTGGACGATGATCGCACCGCCGAAGATGTTGGCCGCGGCGGCGGTCAGGCCCAGCAGCACTGCGGTGAATACGGGGCTCATCGGTTGGGTACTTTAGCCTGAATGCCGAATATGCAGTACATCCCCATCCTGCACGATGTAGTCCTTGCCCTCGAGGCGGAGCTGGCCTTTCGCGCGCGCATTGGCTTCTGAGCCGGCTTCGAGCAACTGGTCCCAGCGGATGGTCTCGGCACGGATGAAGTGTTTTTCCAGATCAGAATGGATGGCCCCGGCCGCTTCGACGGCGCGCGTGTGGATGGGGATGGTCCAGGCGCGACACTCGTCTTCTCCAGCAGTCAGGAAGGAGATCAGCCCGAGCAGATGATAGGTCTGGCGGATCAGCCGGACCAGGCCGCTTTCGGTCAGTCCATAGCTGGAGAGAAATTCGGCGGCGTCGGCGTCACTCATCTCGGCCAGTTCCGCTTCGACCTTTGCGCAGACCGCGGTGGCTCCCGCGTTCAAGCGTGAGGCTACTTCGCCCAGCTTGAACTTCGCGACCGCTCCCTCCAGTACTTTGCCCAATTCCTGCGTTTCGCTCAGGTTGAGCACATAGAGCATGGGCTTTTCGCTCAGAAACATGAAGCCGCGGATGCGCTTCTTGTCCTCAGGTGTCATCTCCATTTCGCGCAGGGGCTTCTCGGTCTCGAGGTGCGCCTTGGCCTTGATGAGAAGCTCATTCTCTTTTTCAAGCTCCTGCGAGCGCATCTTCTTCAGGTCCTTCACGAGCCGTTCCAGGCGCTTTTCGATCTGGCCGAGGTCGCTCACCATCAGGTCGAATTCAACATTCTTGATATCGCGCAGCGGATCGATAGGGCCGACGTGCGGGATGGAATCGTCGTCGAAGGCGCGCAGGACGTGCACCAGCGCGTCGACCTGCCGCAGATGTCCGATGTAGGCGGTCTCCTTGAGCGCGTCCTGACCGATGGCACCCACATCGACGTACTCGATCGAGGCATGGGTGAGCTTCTTCGGCTTGTACAGAGCGGCGAGCTTGTCGAGGCGGTCGTCGGGGACTTTGGCGACGCCGATATGCGCCTCGCGCGGGTTGGACATGGCATGAGCCGAGAGCTCACCCTTGGTCACCATGCGGAACAGCGAAGTCTTGCCCACTTGGGGCAGACCGATAATGCCAGATTTCATGAGTCAGCTTTCAGCCGTCCGCGATCAGCTCAGCGCGAGCGGCGGAGGATTCCAAACTTCACAGGATAAATGATGCGCAAGTGTTCAGGGTAACGGGCGGGAAGTGCAGTAGACTGCGGCAATCCCGAGAACAAGCACCACCACTTCGAGTCGCACCGACCAGACATGCAGGGCGTCGAACTGCACGCGCCCGGGATCAGTAGGCGGGACGGTGTCGATGTCGCCGAAGCCTGTGCGCAGAGCCGCCATCTTCGGCGAGATGCCGAACTGCGAAACTGCCGTGAGCAGCAGCATCCCGCAGACTAGCACATTGCGGAAGGCGAGCGGCTTGGCCGAGCCAGTGGTCAAGCTGGATAACAGCGAGGAACTGCCCAGGAAGAGAACGCCGGAGAAAAGACCCATCCAGTGCAGAATGCCGAGGGAATGACCGACGACCGTCCCCGCCATGTGCCGCGATGGCAGTTGGGAAAAAGCTGTAGGGGCCACGACGAAGGACAGGAAGATAATCCCGCCGACCCAGACGACCAGGTACAGGAACATCAGGAAGCGGAGAAAGGTCATGGAGCAGGTCTCAGGCGACAGGTGTCAAGTCACAGGGTATCAGGTATCAGCGGTCGGGTCTTAGGTCGAGATCGAAAACCCTGGGATCAAGTAGGTCGGGTTGTCCCGATGAGATTCGGACTCTGCCCACCCTAGATCTTTGTGCCTCTGCATCGGTGAATTGAATTTTGAGGGAGACCTGAGATCGGACCCTAGACCGGCACCGCGACACTGTCAGCGATCTCGCGCATCACCTGCTCGGCCTGTTCGGACTTTCTCAGAGTGGAAGAGTAGGACCCGCTGACCACGACCCGATGCGCAAATACCGGCACGACCAGCGGCTTGAAGTCTTCCGGCGTGCAATACGTCCGGCCTTCGAGGAAGGCCATGGCCTGGGCGGCGCGATAGAGCATCTGCGAGCCCCGCGGCGAGACGCCCAGCGAGAGGAATTCCGATTCGCGGGTCTTGCGAACGATCGCCAGCGCGTAGTTGATCAGTGAATCATCGACCCGGACCTTGGTTACGGCTTCCTGCATCTCGAGCACCTCGGCGCCGGCGAGCACCGGCTTCAGGGAGTCGAGTTGTGCGGTGCCGGCTGTCGAGCGAAGAATCTCGCGCTCGGCTTCCGCGTCGGGATAACCCATGTGTACGCGCATGAGGAAGCGGTCGAGTTGCGATTCGGGCAGCGGATAGGTGCCGTGGTGCTCCACCGGGTTCTGCGTGGCAATCACCAGAAATGGCTGCGGCAAGGGGTAGGAATGAATGTCGATGGTGACTTGCCCGTCGTTCATGGCTTCCAACAGCGCGGATTGGGTTTTGGGCGTCGTGCGGTTGATTTCATCCGCCAGCAGGATGTTGGTGAAGACCGGGCCGCGCTTGAACTCGAACTGCTGCTCGATCGCTGAATACATCGAGATGCCCAGGACGTCGGACGGCAGCATGTCACTGGTGAACTGAATGCGTTGGAAGCTGCAGTCCAGTGCTCTCGCCGTGGCGTGTCCCAAGGTAGTTTTCCCCACGCCGGGCACGCCTTCAATCAGCAGATGCCCCCGGGCAAAAATCGAAACCAGAGCCAGGCGCACCACTTCATTCTTGCCGCGAATGACTTTGCGAAGTGTGGTTTCCAGTTGCGCGGCCCGGTGAGTGGCAGCGGTTGCGGTTTCCGGGGACATGGGATAGCCGATTCTACTATGTGGTCTGGAGCAGATGCTGTTACCAACGTCACAGAACAGCAGCTATGAGCCGTTAGCTTTTAGCTCTTAGCTTGAAGCCCACGAGGACAGAACGGTGGCAGGCGGAGATCTTGCATCGTGTCGAAGGCTATCTGGAAAGGAGCAGCGATCTGCGCCAGGAGAAGCAGATTCCTCCAGCCTCGCTGCGCTTGCGCGGGGATGACAGCGGAGAAGGGGGACAGGACGCAGCAAACTCCAGCCCGAACCTCGCAAAACGCGAGGTTGAGGGGGGCCGGCCGCCAGCCATGCGCCACCAGCCACAAGCCGCGAGCCTCTTATCCGAACTGCTGGAACTCGGCTGGCCGCCCGGTCAGCCGTTCAATGCGCTTCGCGATCGGCGGGTGCGTCGAGAACAGGTTTCCAACGTTCACTCCCAACAATGGCTGAATGATGAACAGATGCGCCGTGGAGGGCGTTGCCATCATCGGCACCCGCTTGGAATAAGCCTCTAGCTTTGCGAGCGCACTGGCCAGGGCATAGGGATTGCCGGTGAGGTGCGCGCCGCTTGCGTCGGCCTGATACTCGCGAGAGCGCGAGACGGCGAACTGGATCAGCATGGCCGCCAGCGGAGCCAGAATCATCATGGCCAACGCCGACAGCCCACCCCCACGCCGCTCGTCGCGGCCCCCGCCGAAGAAGAAGGCGAAACGCGTAACGTAGGTGATGGCGCCGGCGATGGTTGCGGCAATCGAACTGATCAGGATGTCCCGGTTGTTTACATGGCCAAGTTCGTGGGCCAGCACGCCCTCGAGTTCGTCGTCGCTCAGCAGATTCAGGATTCCCTGCGTGACCGCTACCGAAGCGTGCTGCGGATTACGCCCCGTCGCAAAAGCATTCGGCGACTCCGTGGGGATCACATAGATCTTGGGCATCGGCAGCCCGGCCTTTTGGGTGAGCCGCTCCACGACTTGATACACTCGCGGGAGTTGCTCGCGCGAGACTGGCTGGGCGCGGTAGGTCGCGAGCGCAAGCTTGTCGGAGAAGAAGTAGGCGCCGAAGTTCATGACCCCGGCGAAGATCAATGCGGTTAGCATTCCACGCTGCCCGCCGAAATAGCTGCCGAGCGCCATCAACAGGAGTGTCAGTGCGGTAAGAAGAAACGCGGTCTTGAAATTGTTGCCCATAAGGTTTTTCCAGTAGTCACTGTATTGGATGTCAGGAAACGCGGCGGGATGCTTGTTGCGGAGCAGGCGGTTCCCCGACCGCCAATATACGCAGTTTCAAGGAAATAGAGCTGGTGCCGCCTGGGCGGAGGCGGGCACCAGTTTCTAGTTCTGCTGTGCGTCTCTCTTGATGGCGCGCTCCAGCGTTCCGTCGAGCGCCGCTTTGGCCTTCTCGTATTCCTGCTGGCTGATCTTGCCCTGCTTGTGTTCGACCTCGAGTTGGAAGAGCTCTTCCTTGAGAGCTTCGAGCAACATCGAGGGACGCGCCGCAGCGAGCACGGTCCCGGTGGGTGTGCGGGAAGTCGGTACGGGTGCCGTTGGAGTCCTCGATGGCCGAGCTTGGACCGGAGCAGGAATCTCGGAAGCTGCGATTTCCGACGTGCCACCTTCCGGCAGAGCCACGCGACCGGGTTGCCGCGATGTAACGTAATACGCGCCGCCCGTGAGAGCGATCGCGAAGCCTCCGATAATCCACCAGCGGTATTTCTGCAAAGGATCGGGAGCGTCGATGGGCGGGCCCAGGCCTCCTCCGGGGCCGCCCGAGGTCGCTGAGGCCGGACCGCCCATCGCTCCACCATTGGTACTGCCTTCCGGAGCGGTGTTGGAGGCGAGCACGCCGGTTCCGGAGATCTTGAAGCTGAGCGGCTGGCCGGGCTGGGTCATGGTCGCCACCTGCACGACCGCATCGGCCTGCTGCGGGTCGTTCATGGAATCGAAGCGGGCTCCCGACCCCGCTTCGAACTGCATGGCCTTCGGAATCATCACCACGAAGTGCTGCATTCCGTAGACAGACCTGGGATCGATTGTGGCCGACCCGGAATAGGGCACCGAATACTGCACCTGAAACTGAGTTTCTCCCGGACGCAGCGGGAAGATGAACGCATAACGTCCCTTGTCCGCCTGCGGCACCGGAGCTGCATTCAGCGGGTTGCCGTTGGCGGTTTTGGCCATGCCCTGCAAAACCTTGGCCCCCTCAGGAACGTAGAACTCGAAGTTGTGATCGTTCATCTGCGTCTTTGGCGGCTTCGATTCGTTGTTGACCGCGAACAGGCGAACGATTTCCAGTTGCCCGTTTTCTACCTGGCAGCGCATTACGTCGGCGGTCACCGAGATGCCGTCCACCTTCTTGGCAACGTCGTTCACCTCGACCTCGACCGACGTCGTTCCCGGAGGTGCCATGCGGTGATAGGTCACACCCTGATGGACGGCTCGGATGAGGTGCGGCCCGACGTCGTCGAAGGTGAACGAGAAGTTGCCTTTCGAGTCGGCCTTGGTGCGCGCGGCCTCTTCCATGCCGTTGGCGAGCTTGATGAGAATGACTTCGTCGCCGACGGCAGGCTTGTTGGCTGTGCCATTCTTGACGGTGCCAGTGAGCGTCTCAGCGGAGGCAAGTCCGGCGAGGGTGACGGTCAAAAGCAGTGCTGCAAATTTGGGGGAGAGGTTCAAACTCTCGCTCCTTTCCGGTCGCGGAGGGATGCGGTCACCGTGCCAGTACCCATTTCAAGGCGAGTGATCTCTGCCAGGATGGCGGCGGCTTCGTCTTCCAGGGACTGCCTCATCTCAGCGTAATCCGAGTCAGGGAACTTGCCGGCCTTGTATTCGAAGTTGAGGTCGCGCAGGTTTTCGTAGACGACTTCTTTGCGTTCGCGCAGGTACGCCAGACGAGTCTTAATGGGTCCTGTATAGACCTCTCCGGGAATATAGAAGACATAAAAAAGCGAAGCCAAAGTCAGCAGCCCGCAAATCAAGAGGATGGTCACAGTTCGACCTCCTTGTCGGCTTGCTCGCGGAAGCGCTCAAGTTCGGCGCCACGCAAGGGCTGGATGCCGTCAGCAAGCGCGGGCGCGGGGCGGTTGCGCCAGGCGCGTACGACCATAACGACAAGGGTCAGCCCCACGAGTAGCACGACGAAGGGCATGATCCAGGCCACACGTCCGAAGCCGGTAGTGGCAGGTGCAGCGACGACGGTCGTCCCGTACTTCTGAATGAATGATTGGAGCGTTAGGTCGTCGTTGTCCCCGCGGTCGAGCGCAGCCGCCAGTTCGACCCGCATGCGGTCGGAATACTGACAGCCGACGTGATTGCACTCCAGCAGTACTTGGCCGCAGCCGCAGACACACATCAAGTGGTGGCCGAGGGTGCGGAAGCGGGCATCATCGTCGCCCACTCCCATCAGTGTGAACAGGGCCACGAAGACCAGTGCGATCTGGGCGACGCGCCTCCATGAGAATTTAGTCCAGGTTGGCATCAATCACCTGCTCCCACCGCCGCGGGTTGCACTCGCGCCGTGACTCGGGCGGGAAGCGGGGCCGCGTTCGGGATAAGAGCTGTTACTGTTCCGAAAATCATGATGAGCAGGCCGGTCCAGATCCACGGCACCATCGGGTTCAGATGCGCTTTGATGATGGGGCGGCCGGTTTCTTCGTTGCGGCCTTCGTAGACCACATAAAGGTCGCTGACCAGGAACAGGTCCTGCGCGTAGGTTGGGTAGATGCGCGGAATGGTCTGCGGCTGGGAACTGGCCTTATAGAGCCGACGCTCTGGGTACATTGTGGTGATCTGTTCATTCCCCTTGAAAACGTTCAGGATTGCCCACTCGTTGCTGTAGTTCGGGTTGTCGTCCTGCGTGTAGGACTGGCACACCAAGGTGTAGGGACCGATGTTGATCTTGTCCCCGAATCCCATTTCCTTTTCCGACTCTTTATTGAACGGTGTTCCCAGGATTCCGATGATGACGACCGCCACGCCGAAGTGCACGATGTATCCGCCGTAGCGGCGCGTGTTGCGGTGCCACAAGTGCATCATGGAAGGCAGCAGTGCGAAGCCACTGTGACGCGAGATCACGCGGCCGCCGCGGACAAATTCCGAGATCACGGTAAAGATGACAAGGGCGGCCAGCATGGCTGCCATGAGCGAGTAGAAGTACGAGATATCTTTCCAGGGGCGTATGCCGAGGACCATCATCACGACGCCCAGCGCGAGTGCCCCGACGGAAGGCCACATGAAGTTGCGCTTCAGGCTATCAAGCGACGTGCGGCGCCAGGCCAGCAACGGGCCCACAGCAGTGAGCAGCAACAACAGCAGCGCGACCGGGACGGCGACGTTGTTGTAGAACGGCGCACCGACCGTGACCTTCGAACCCTGAACCAATTCGGAAATCTTCGGGAACCACGTTCCCCAGAGCACTACAAAGCAGGCAACTACGAACAGAAGGTTGTTGAACAGGAAACTCGATTCGCGCGAGATGACCGATTCCAGCTTGTGCTCGCTGCGCAGGTGCGAGTGGTTCGCGATGTAGAAGCCGATGAACGTCGCAAGCGTCACGATCAGGAACACACCGAACCAGGATCCAATAGAAGACTGCGCGAAGGCGTGCACCGAGCTGATGATTCCGCTGCGCGTCAGGAACGTTCCCAGGATGGCCAGCCAGAAAGTAAAGAACACCAGCCACATGTTCCAGGTCTTCAGCATGCCGCGTTTTTCCTGCATCATTACGGAGTGCAGAAAGGCCGTGCCAGTGAGCCAAGGCATGAGAGAAGCGTTCTCGACCGGATCCCAGCCCCAGTATCCGCCCCAACCCAAGACCGAGTACGCCCAATGGGCGCCGAGGAAGATTCCAATCGTCAGGAATCCCCAAGTCACCATGGTCCAGCGGCGCGTGATATGGATCCACTTTTCGCCGGGATACCGCATGATCAGCGCGCCCAGCGCGAAGGCGAAGGGCACAGTGAACCCGACGTAGCCCAGATACAGCATGGGCGGATGGATCACCATCTCCGGATATTGCAGAAGCGGATTCAGGCCACTGCCGTCGGGAGGAACTTGTCCTTCAAGAATCGCGAAGGGATGCGCGGCGATGTTCAGCAGTAGCAGGAAGAAGACCTGCACGCCCGCGATCACGACCGAGGCATAGGCGAAAAGGCGCGGATCGGTTTTATAACGCAGACGAAGAACAAATCCATAGGCCGCGAGCAGCAATGACCAGAACAGCAGGGATCCTTCCTGGCCCGACCAGAGGACAGCGAACTTGTAAGGTCCCGGCAGATCGCGGTTGCTGTGGTGGAAAATGTAAGCGACAGAGAAATTGTCAGAGAAGGCGGCCGTTACCAGCACAACAGACGCCAGCAGGATCGTGCCAAACACGGCGATGCCGGCGCGGCGTGCCGTCTCGGTAAGCCGGTCGGAAACTGGCCCCGGATTAATCAGCGCCATGGCGCCTACAATGAACGAGTAGCCCGCCAGGCCGAGGGCCAGCAAGAGCGCAAAACTACCGATTTGCGGCAGCGCCACACTACTGAATTGGGACATGGAGAAACCCTTGCATATTTTTTCAGAAATACACGGCGGGAGCAACCAAGGCCCCCGCTGGGCTTGTGCTCCGAACTCCAGCTCTCAAAAAGGATTCTTCTGTGTTCGCGGCCGCACAGAACAAGCAATCAAGGGCCCGATGGGCGAGAACCCGCCCAGGCATTCAAGCACTGCCCTAATTTATCTCATGCCAAAAGGGTTCGAAGACAGGTATCGGAAGTGCAGAAGTCAGCGTCATTGGACCGGCTCGATGGCCCCGTCAAAAACCTGAACAGGCAAGGGTTACAGGCTTCAAGGGCGAGAGGCAGGAGGGCATTGGTTTTGAGGCCTGCGGACTGAACCGAGAGCACAGGGATAGCATGGGGCAGGCAACAAACCGCCAATATCGCCGAACTGGGCAGGCAAGGGCCTGCCCAGAAACCGGTGAAGGCTATGCCAACTGATGACGCTGGGAGTCGTAGCGGGCCAGGATCTCGCGTTCGGCGATCAGCCAGTGCTCATTTTCATGCCCGGACTCGCGGCCGTGCTGTTCCCAAAGTTCGTAGGCCCGGCGACGGATTTCCTCGTCTAGATTGATCGGCACCAAAATTGGACTCGGCCCCGGAACGGCCTTGCGGATTTCTCTGATTTCTGAGGTGTTTTCCGTATGGACGGCGGGAGTATCAGGGACAGGGACCGATCCGCCGTTCTGCTTTCCGGTACTGCGGGGAGCTTTCGCTTTTGCCATTTTTCCAACACTCCTGAAACTAGATGAGATTGCTATGAATGAACAACGTTACATACACCTTGGCCTCAACTGCGCGAGGGAAGAGAAATTCATTTTCGTGGCGTGTTGTTCTCAATATAAACCGTTTGACTGTGGATTGAGCACAAGAAAAAGCAGAAAAAGATGCACGAACGGAGCTTGTGTTACAGATCTTTACGATCTTTACAGATCTACCGAGTTCGTTCGAAAAGGTGTGTGTCAGCGGAAATCGTGCGAACTGGTTTCTGCGCGTGTCACCGAAAGTGACGATACCCGCTCCGCTCTCACCGAGATCACATTGTCCTGGTTTTGAAGAATCCCTTCGACCATCAAAAAGGGCTCAGAAATAAGCAGGATGCGATGCGTGTGCAGAAGATCGGGCGTGACAATGGCATTGGCCACCCCGGTTTCATCTTCCAGGCTGAGGAACAGGAACCCTTTAGCGGTTCCTGGACGCTGCCTCGTGATCACGCATCCACCAATGCGCAAACGTCGGCCGCTGGGAATGGATTTGAGGCTGGAGGCGGGATAAATCCCCAGTGCCTCCATTTCGGCACGACGGTAAGCCATAGGGTGCGGCCCGACAGTAAGGCCGACGCCGTGGAAGTCGGCGATCAGTCGTTCTTCATGCGTCATGCGTTCGAGTGGAGATGGAGCGTCGGGTTCGGGGAATTCTTCCAGAAGCGGCCCGGAGCGGCGGACGGCCTTCTCGACCTGCCAGAGAGCGTCGCGGCGGTGAAGTGTTAGTTTCGGGTCTCGAGTTTCGGATGAGGAGGAAAAAGCAGGTCCTTCGCTTTGCTCAGGATGACAATTTTGAAAAATGGGCCTTGGTGCCTGACAGCTCGAAACTTGAAACTCGAAACTTGAAACTGCGTTGAGCGCTCCGATTTCGGCGAGGGTGGTGAGTTCGTCTTTTCGCAACTCGGGGACCCGGCGGGTCAGGTCGTGAATGGATTGGAAGGGGGCAAAACTTCGCTCACGCACCAGGGCCTGCGCGGCAGATTCGCGCAAGCCGCGTACATAATTCAGCCCGAGACGGAGAGCGAGGGTTTTTGGAGGTTGCATATCGGTCGCGCCGAGCGTCAGTCGCGCGGGAAAAGCAGGTTCTGCGCTTCGCTCAGAATGCCAAATTTTTGGAGATTTGACAGCACCCTGGGAATCGTCAGCAGCCAGAGGTTTGTCGACGTGGACTCGTTGCGCGGTAGGAGTGAAGTTTGCACGAGTGTAGGATCCGATCTCGTTCCAGGGAATTTGAACTGCAGAGTCGGGCATTGAAGCAGTATTGAATTTGGAAGCTTTGGCGGGATTGATAAAGCCAGGCCCAGAGATGAAGCGGTTGATGATCTGGACATTGGAGGCGGCCAATTCTGATCGGCTCGTAGCTGATGGCTGATAGCTGACAGCTTCGCTAGCGACTAGCGACTGGCGACTGACGACTTCCTCCAGAGTGCACTTCCAATCCGATTTTGTCGCATCAATCGGCAGAATTTTGAGTCCATGTCGCTGCGCGTCTTTCACGATCGTTGCCGGATGGTAGAAGCCCATCGGCTGATTGTTCAGCAGGGCGGCGGTGAAGGCCCCGAGGTAGTGGCATTTCAGCCAGGCACTGGCATAGGCGATCAGGGCAAAGCTGGCGGCGTGCGATTCTGGGAAGCCGTATAGCGCAAAAGAAGAGATCGAAAGGATGATCTGCTCCTGGGCTTCCTGTGTAAGGCCGTTGACCGTCATTCCCGAGCGCAGGCGGGCTTCGATTTCCTTCATGCGTGCCTGGGAGCGTTTGAATCCCATGGCGCGGCGGAGTTCTTCGGCTTCGCCTCCAGTAAAATTCGCGCTGATCATGGCGATGCGCAGCAACTGCTCCTGGAACAGCGGTACGCCCAGCGTGCGTGCCAGCACGGGCTCGAGCGAGGGGTGCGGATAATGCACGGGTTCGCGCCCCTGGCGGCGCTGCAGGAAGGGATTCACCATCTGTCCGACAATCGGGCCGGGACGAATGATGGCGACCTGCACCACGATGTCATAAAACTTTTGCGGGCGCAGGCGCGGCAGGCACGACATCTGCGCGCGGCTTTCGATCTGGAACATGCCGATGGTGTCTGCTTTCTGCAAGGTTGCGTAGACCTCGGGATCGTCGGGGGGCAGGTGCGCCAGGTCGACTTCTTCGTGGTAGTCGTTGCGGATGATCTGCAGCGAGTCTTCAAGCACCGCCATCATGCCGAGGCCGAGCAGGTCGACCTTGATGATCTTCATGTCGGCGCAGTCTTCTTTGTCCCATTGCACGACGACGCGGCCGGGCATGGAGGCGGGCTCGAGCGGAACCACCGAGTCAAGCTGTCCCTGGCAGATGACCATGCCGCCGGAATGCTGGCCTAGATGGCGGGGCAGGTCCTGCACGGCGGTACAGAGTTCGAAGTATTTGCGCAGCCGCGGGTGATTGAGGTCGAGGCCGGCGTCGGTAAGGCGGCGATCGAGCGCGTCGTTGGCATCCCTGTATTCCCAGGTGGCGACCGCAGCGGAAATTTTGTTGAGCGTTCCCGGATCAAATCCCATGGCTTTGCCCATTTCGCGGGCGGCCATGCGGTTGCGATAAGTGATCACGTTGGCGGTCATGGCCGCGCCACGCTGTCCGTAGCGCTGGTAAATGTGTTGGATCACGCGTTCGCGCTGGTCGCCGGAGGGCAGGTCGATATCGATGTCGGGCCACTCGCCACGCTCCTCAGAGAGGAAGCGTTCGAACAGCAGTTCCATGCCGACGGGGTCGACCGCGGTAATTCCAAGCGAGTAGCAGACTGCGCTGTTGGCCGCGGAGCCGCGCCCCTGGGCAAGGATGTTCTGCTCGCGGCAGAAGCGCACGATGTCCCAGACAATGAGGAAATAGCCGGCGAGGTCGAGCTTCTCGATGAGTTGCAGTTCGCGTTCAATCTGGCGGCGAGCGCGCTGTTGCAGCTCTTTGTTATGAAAACCGCTTTGGGGCACACAATCACCCGACAGTGAAATGCCATATCTCCAGCGAGCCCCTTCGTCGGTGCGTTGGCGCAGGAACGACATCATGGTCTCGCCTTCGGGTACGGGATAGCGGGGGAATTCGTATCCCAGGTCACTGAGCTTGAATTCCAGGCGCGCGGAAAGCTCGGCGGTGTTGGCGATGGCCTCGGGCAGGTCGGCGAAGAGAGCGGACATCTCCTCCGGCGTTTTGATGTGCCGCTCGGAGTTGCGCGCGAGCAGGCGGCCGGCGGTCATCAGCGTGCGATGGTGACGGATGGCGGTGAGGGCATCGCAGAGTTCGCGGTCGCGGGGAGTGCCGTAGCAGACGCCGTTGGTGG
>Ga0306926_10000410_pt1 | contig 39438 bp, 31 predicted proteins | sample flu12Cox44000178_FD_203759 | JGI IMG/M metagenome (GOLD analysis project Ga0306926, IMG submission 203759) | Lab enrichment of tropical soil microbial communities from Luquillo Experimental Forest, Puerto Rico - flux8day.12C.oxic.44.000.178 (v2)... | ecosystem: Environmental > Terrestrial >... | reverse complement strand
CTGGCGCGCATCGTGTCCGACCGTCTCCAGCCAGCGCTCAAGCAGCCGGTCATTGTAGAGAACCGCACCGGCGCATCCGGCAACATCGGCACCGCCGCGGTCGCGCGCTCGACGCCGGACGGCTACACGCTCCTGTTCAATACCATGAGCGTGCACACGATGAACCACGCGCTGTTTGCCGCGATGCCGTTCGACGGCGTGCACGACTTCTCTCCCATTACCCTGCTCGCCTATGTGACCAATACCATGGTCACGCATCCCTCCGTTCCCGCGGCGAATGTCGCGGAATTCATCGCCCGGGCCAAGACGAGCCCCGGGTCGCTTGCCTATGCATCCGCGGGGGCGGGCTCGACCAACCATCTGTGCGGCGCCTTGCTCGAGAACATGGCGGGCATCTCGATGGTGCATGTTCCCTACCGCGGCGGCGCCCCCGCGGTCGCCGATACCGTGGCGGGTCAGACGCAGGTCATGTTCACCGCGGGAACGCAGAGCCTGGAGCATGTGAAGGCAGGCAGGCTGCGCCTCCTCGCCGTCACCGAGGGCAGGCGGTCATCGCTGCTGCCGCAGGTCCCCACGGTGGCAGAGACACTACCGGGCTACGAGATGGCCGTCTGGTACGGCGCCTACGGTCCCGCCGGGATGGCGAGAGAGATCGTCGAGCGGCTCAATGCCGAGATCGGCAGGGTTCTCTCCCTGCCGGAAGTCAAGCAGCGGATGGCCGACATCGCGGTCGAGACGGCGGCATCCTCGCCCGATCAACTTGCCTCGATGACGCGGGCGGATGCCGACAGATGGGGCAGGATCATCAAGCAGCTGGGGCTTGCTCCGCAGTGACGCAAAGCGCCGCCGCTACCCGCTCGGCTGCAATTCTCGCCGCCAGATTCCGCAAGCCAGCCTGCCGCTGTTTCTGCTAATCTTGCCGCAGCGCGCGAGCAGCTGGGAGGCGACACATGCGGTCCAGGCTTACGGCCATCATCCTCATCGGCATGATCCTCGGCATCCTCGTCGGCTATGCCTGCCATATCCTGTGGCCCGATCCGGCAACCGCCAAGACCATCGCCGATTACATCTCGCTGTTCACCGACATCTTCCTGCGCCTGATTAAGATGATCATAGCGCCGCTCGTGTTCTCGACGCTGGTCGTCGGTGTGGCGCACATGGGCGACACCAAATCGGTCGGCCGCATCGGCGCCAAGGCGATGATCTGGTTCGTCGGGGCCTCGCTGGTGTCGCTTCTGCTGGGTATGGTCCTCGTCAACGTGCTGCGTCCCGGCGACAATCTCAACCTGCCGCTGCCCGACGCGCAGGCCTCGACCAATCTCAAGGTCACCTCGTTGTCGATGAAGGAGTTCGTCGCGCACCTGGTGCCGCGCTCGATCGTCGAGGCGATGGCGACCAACGAGATTCTTCAGATCGTGGTGTTCTCCCTGTTCTTCGGCGTTGCCTGCGCGTCGATGGGCGAGCGCGCCCGCAAGCTGGTTGAGGGCATCGAGGAGCTCTCGCACGTCATTCTGTCGATCACCGGCTACATCATGAAGCTGGCGCCGATCGCCGTGTTCGCGTCGATGGCCGCGATCATCACGACCCAGGGGCTGGGCATCCTGGTCACCTACGGCAAGTTCGTCGTCGAGTTCTATTTCGGGCTGGTGCTGCTCTGGTGCCTGCTGATCGCGGTCGGCTTCCTGATCTTCGGCCATCACTCCTTCCGCCTGGTCAATCTGATACGCGAGCCGTTCCTGCTGGCATTCTCGACCGCGAGCAGCGAGGCCGCCTATCCCAAGACCATGGAGCAGCTCGAGAAGTTCCCGATCAGCAAGAAGATCATCAGTTTCGTGCTGCCGATGGGCTATTCCTTCAACCTCGACGGCTCGATGATGTATTGCACCTTCGCGACGCTGTTCATTGCGCAGGCATATAACATTGTCCTGCCGCTCGGGCAGCAGATCACCATGCTGCTGCTGCTGATGCTCACCAGCAAGGGCATGGCGGGCGTGCCGCGCGCCTCCCTGGTCGTGATCGCCGCCACGCTCGCGAGCTTCAACATCCCGGAAGCCGGATTGCTGCTCATCATCGGCATCGACCAGTTCCTCGACATGGGCCGCTCGGCGACCAACGTGATCGGCAACACGCTGGCAACGGCCGTGGTTGCAAAATGGGAGGGCGAGAAGGTGCATCTCCCCGCGCCCGAGCCCGCGCTTCGTCCGCAGGTCGCCTGATGCGTGCCGGGCGGGCGCGCCGCGCGGGCGGGCGCGGCGCACGCATGGCGGCCGCCGCCATTGTCTTGGCCACCGCATCCATCCTGATGCTCTGGCTGCCGGCCGGCGCGCAGGAAGCGAACGACGTCGGCGCGCTTTCCGGTACGCTCAAGCGGGTCAAGGAAGCCCGCGCCATCACGCTCGGCTATCGCGAGAGCTCGCTGCCGTTCTCCTATCTCAATCGCCTGCGGCAGCCGATCGGCTATTCGATCGACCTTTGCCGCGAGATCGTCGAGGACGTCTCCAGCGAGCTCGACGGCATGGACATCCGCATCGGCTTTTCCCCGGTGACCCCGGCAAACCGCCTGCAGAAGGTCGCTGCGGGGGAGGTCGATCTCGAATGCGGATCCACCACGGCGAATGCGGAACGGCGTCAGCAAGTCGCGTTCTCGCCGATCTTCTTCATCGCCGGCACCAAGCTCATGGTGCCGAGAACCTCGCCCGTGCGCTCGTATCGCGATCTAGCGGGCAAGACCGCGGTGGTGACGGCAGGCACCACCAACGAGGCGGCGCTGCGCACCTTGTCCGACAAGCAGAAGCTCGGGATCACGATCGTCAGCGCGCCCGATCATGCGCAATCGCTGCAGACTTTGATAACCGGAAAGGCCGACGCGTTTGCAACCGACGACGTGCTCCTTTACGGCTTCATTGCCACCGATCCGAATGCGCGCGACATGATGGTCGTGGGCGAGTATCTGTCCTATGACCCTTATGGCCTTGCTTATCGGCGCGATGACCCGGCCTTCGCCGCCGTCGTCGAGCGTACCTTTGCCCGCATCGCCGCCGAGCGGCGCCTCGCCGAGCTCTACAACAAGTGGTTCCTGCGCCGGCTCCCGACCGGCGAGACGCTCAGCATGCCGATGAGCCCGCAGCTGAGCGAGGTTTTCCGCATGCTGGGCCAGCCGGAGTAGGGGCGGGACCCGGCTTCCAAGCCGCCCGCCGAATTGATACGCTTGCCTCAATCGGGAGCGCGCCGGCGAAATTCGCACGAGATCGCACCCGAGCGTTCAAGCCCAGCCCATAATTTGCAGGGAGGATGGAAATGAGGCTCAGACAAGTGCTGTGCTGCACCGCGGCCGCTATCGCAATTGCGGCTTTCGCGGCCGGCGTGCCGGTTCCGGCGAACGCGCAGCAGGGGACGGTCGCCATCGACAACGATGACATCGGCGGCGTTGTGCGCAGCGCGAACGGCCCGGAGGCGGGCGTATGGGTGATCGCCGAAACCACCGACCTTCCTACCAAATATGCCAAGATGGTGGTGACCGACGATCAGGGTCGCTACGTCATCCCGGATCTGCCGAAGGCGAAGTACAAGATTTGGGTGCGCGGCTACGGGCTCGTCGATTCCCCCAAGGTCGATGGCGAGCCGGGCCATCAGCTCAATCTGACCGCGGTCGTCGCGCCCAACGAAGCGGCGGCGGCGAAATACTACCCCGCGATCTACTGGTACGCGATGCTCAAGATTCCGGGGGACGATCAGTTCGGGGGCAAGAGCAATATTCCCGAGAAGCTCACGCAGACCGACTGGCTCAAGCAGGTGAAGAACATCGGCTGCGTCGGCTGTCATCAGCTCGGACAGGAGTCCACCCGCACCATCCCGGCGGCGTTTGGCGAGTTCCCCTCAGGTGAGGAGGCCTGGAAGCGCCGCACCCAGTCCGGCCAGTCCGGGGAGCAGATGACGAACCAGATCGCAGGAGCCTTTGGCGGCGCGCCCTACAAGTATTACGGGGACTGGACCGACCGCATCGCCAAGGGCGAGCTGCCCAAGAGCAAGCCGCCGCGGCCGCAGGGCGTCGAGCGCAACATCGTGGTGACTTCGTGGGAGTGGAGCACCGACAAGAGGTATCTGCACGACCTGATTTCCTCGGACCGGCAAGACCCGACCGTCAATGCCTACGGCCCGCTCTACGGCTCGCCGGAGTATTCGACCGACAACATGCCGATCCTGGATCCGAAAACGAACAAGGTGACGTACTTCAAGATGCCGGTTGAGGATCCCAGCATGCCGGAATCGCTCGGTCCCGGCCATGCCGCCAGCCGCCAGCCGCTGGCGGCGTCCGCCTACTGGGGCGAGGAGAAGATCTGGGACACCCGCGCCAACAACCACAACTCCATGCTCGACAAGAAGGGCAGGGTGTGGCTGGCGGCAACGGTGCGCGGCCAGGACAACCCGGCCTTTTGCAAGAAAGGGTCGGACCATCCCTCCGCCAAGGTCTTCCCGCTCGACAAGTCTTCGCGCCAGGTGGCGATGCTCGATCCGAAGACCATGAAATACACCTTCGTCGACACGTGCTTCGGCACCCACCACCTGCAGTTCGGCTATGATGCCAATAATACGCTGTGGCTCAGCGGCACCGGCCCGGTGGCGGGCTGGATCAACACCAAGGTGCTCGACGAGACCGGCGACGCGGCAAAGTCACAGGGCTGGTCGCCGTTCGTGCTCGACACCAACGGCAACGGTAAACGCGACGACTACGTCGAGCCGAACCAGCCGCTGGATCCCGGCAAGGATAAAAGGATCGTGCCGGGTTCGGGACCCTATGCAGTGATGCCAAGCCCTGTGGATGGCTCGATCTGGTACACGGTGGGCATCTTCGGCGGCACGCCCGGGTTCCTGCGGTTCGATCCGGCGACGGGATTGTCGGAAATCTACGACGTGCCGAAGCCCCGCTACGGTATCCGCGGCGGCGACATCGACAAGAACGGCGTCGTCTGGGGTTCGCTCTCAAGCGGCCATCTCGCGAGCTTCGACCGGCGCAAGTGCAAGGGCCCGCTCAATGGACCGACCGCGACCGGCGAGCATTGTCCGGAAGGCTGGTCCTTCTACCAGTATCCCGGTCCCGGCTTCGAAGGCATCGGCGAGAACAGTGCCGAATCGAGCTACTACACGTGGGTCGACCAGCACAACACGTTCGGTCTCGGCGAGGACGTCCCGATGTCCACCGCCAACCTCTCCGACGGCCTGGTCGCGCTCAAGGACGGCAAGATGATCTCGCTGCGCGTGCCATACCCGATGGGCTTCTACGCCAAGGGTTTTGACGGACGCATCGACGATCCGAATGCGGGCTGGAAGGGCCGCGGGCTGTGGACCACCAACGGTGACCGCGCGCCATGGCTGATGGAGACCGGCAAGGGAAGCGAACCACGCGCCGTTCACTTCCAGCTGCGGCCGGACCCGCTGGCGCATTGAATGCGACGCCGATCGGAATGACGACATCGATGCGGGCGCGGCGGTGGCCGCGCCCGCATCGTTTCAGCCAGGGAGGAAACGGACGGGCCGGCAACCAATCAAGCAGCGGCCAAGATTAACGGTTGAAGGATCCGTGCCCCGCCGGGGCCGAAAGATGCCCGCACGGCGACCCCAATTTTGCCTGCAAAAGCCGCAACTGATCAGGGGTCGGGCACAGCAGCATAAAGGCGGCGTAAACGCTGCTGAACATTGCTGTTCCTAACGCGATCTTAACTTGCGATAACGCTGTCCCGTCAATAGTTTCAATGGGAAGATTATTTTTGGAGCTGGCATGAGAATGGGGCGCAAAGCAGTCCGCGCTGCTCTGATTGTAGCTGGTCTCTTGGGCATGGCGGCGGCGATCGGCGGCCGGTACTGGTCGCAGGCGGGCAGCGCGGCATTCGCTGCTAAGCCGGTCGCGCGCACAGGCGTGCCGGTGACCGTGGCGGTCGCGGCGCGGCAAGACGTTCCCATTTATATTTCGGGTCTGGGAACCGTTGCGGCCTCCTTCACCGTGGGCATCCATTCCCAGGTGGACGGCAAATTGCAGGAGGTGCTGTTCACCGAAGGCCAGCATGTCAAAAAAGGCGACGTGCTGGCGAAGATCGATCCGCGGCTGTTCCAGGCGGCGCTCGATCAGGCGCAGGCAAAAAAAGCCCAGGACGAGGCGCTGCTGGTGGCGGCCGAGAAGGACCTCGTCCGCTTCAAGCAGCTCGCCTCCAGATACGTCGAGACGCAGCAGAACGTCGATCGTCAGCAGGGGACGGTCGATCAGCTCAAGGCCGCCATTGTCGCCGACGAAGCGATGATCGAAACGGCGCGGACCAACCTCGACTACACCAATATCACCGCGCCGAACGATGGACGCATGGGCGTGCGCCAGATTGATCCCGGCAACATCGTGCACGCCTCCGATCAGGGCTCGCTCGCCACGCTGGTGCTCACGCGGCCCTCCGCCGTCTTGTTCACGCTGCCCGCACGCGCTCTCGATGACGTGCGCGACGCCATGGCGCGCGGACCGGTCGAAGTCGTCGCCTTCGACCAGGACAACCGTCGCGCGCTCAGCACGGGTAAGCTGCTGCTGGTCGACAACATCATCGATCAGACGACCGCGACCATCAAGCTCAAGGCGATGTTCCCCAATGAGGATGACGCGCTGTGGCCGGGGGAGTTCGTCAACGCGCGCGTTTCGCTCGAGACCCGCAGCAACGCCCTCGTCGTTCCGAACAGCGCAGTGCAACGCGGACCGCAAGGCCTGTTCGCGTGGGTGATCGGGGAAAATGATACGGCCGAGCCGCGCCCCATCCAGCTTGGTCCGGCCACCAAGGATCTGGTCGTGATCACGTCGGGGCTCAACGTCGGCGACCGGGTGGTCACCGACGGGCAATACAAGCTCAAGCGTGGGGTGCCGGTCACCGTTTCCGCTCCGGCAACGGCGGTTTCCGGGAGAAATTCGTGAACATATCCGAGCCGTTCATTCGGCGGCCGGTCGCGACGTGCTTGGTAATGGCGGCACTGGCCTTCACCGGCATTGTCGCATATCCGTTCCTGCCGGTGGCGCCGCTGCCGCAGGTCGATTTCCCAACCATTCAGGTGTCGGCGACCTTCCAGGGGGCGAGCGCCGACACCATGGCCACCTCGGTCGCGGCACCGCTCGAGCGGCAATTCGCCCAGATCCCGGGCGTCACCCAGCTGACCTCGCTCAGCACGCTCGGGGCAGCGACAATCGTCATTCAGTTCGAACTCAACCGCAACATCGACTCGGCGGGGCAGGACGTGCAGGCGGCGATCACGGTCGCGAGCAAGACCTTGCCGCAGTCCATGACGACGCCGCCGAGCTACAAGAAGGTGAACCCGGCAGATTCGCCGATCCTGCTGCTCTCGGCGCGTTCCGATACCATGCCGCTGACCGAGGTCGACGACTACGCTGATCGCTTCCTGGCGCAGCAGATCTCGCAAGTCGCGGGGGTCGCTCAGGTCGCGATCTTCGGCGATCTCACGCCATCGATCCGTATCCAGGTCGATCCGGCGAAGCTTGCCGCGTCCGGCGTGACGCTGGAGGACATCCGCGGCACGCTTGCCACGGCCACGGCCAACGCCGCCAAGGGCACCGTCAACACCGACAAGATCAGCTTCACTATCGCCGCCAACGACCAGATCCTGCAAGCCGGGCCATTCAATGACGTCATTCTGGCCTATCGCAACGGCGGGCCGATCAGGGTCAGCGACGTCGGGCAGGCGGTTGCCGAGCCGGTCGACCGAACCGTCGCCGGCTACCAGAACAACAAGCCCGGCATCATCCTGGCGGTATTCAAGCAGCCGGGCGCCAACGTGGTCGAGACCGTTGACCAGATCAAGGCACAGCTCCCGCATCTCACGGCCCGCATACCGCCAGCGGTCCAGGTTGAGACCATTCTCGACCGCACCACGACCATCCGCGCCTCGGTGCGCGACGTCCAGTTTACTCTCGCGCTGACCATCGCCCTGGTGGTGCTGGTCGTCTTCCTGTTTCTGCGCAACTTCTGGGCCACTTTCATTCCCAGCATTACCGTGCCGCTGGCCCTGCTCGGCTCGTGCGCGATGATGTATCTGCTCAATTTCAGTCTCGACAACATCTCGCTCATGGCGCTCACCATTGCGGTCGGCTTCGTGGTCGACGACGCGATTGTGGTGGTCGAGAACATCCACCGCCACGTCGAGAACGGCGCCGCGCCGTTCGAGGCAGCGCTCAAGGGTTCGCGCGAGATCGGCTTCACCGTGCTGTCGATCAGCATCTCGCTGGTCGCGGTTTTCATCCCGCTCCTCCTGATGGGCGGGATCATCGGGCGCATGTTCCGGGAATTCGCGCTCACGGTGACCGCGTCCATCGCGGTCTCGGCACTGGTCTCGCTGACGCTGGCGCCGATGATGTGCTCGCGCTTCATGCACCATGAATCGGGCGAGCACGGGCGCCTCTATCGCGTCGTCGAGGCTGGTTTCAACGCCATGATCTCCTTCTATGCGCGCACGCTCGATGTCGTGTTGCGGCACCAGGCCGTTACGCTCGGGGTGTTCTTCGCCACCATGGCGCTCACTGGGGTGATGTTCGTCCAGATCCCGAAAGGCTTCTTTCCGATTCAGGATACCGGCACGATCATGGCATTTGCCGAGGCGGCGCAGGATACGACGCCCGAGCAGATGATGGCGCTGTTGCGCAAGTTCGGCGATGTGGTCCTCAAGGATCCTGAAGTCGCAAACTTCGCAACGTTTACCGGCACCACCGGCGGCGCGCAGACTGCCAATACCGGCCGTGGCTTCATCGTGCTCAAGCCGCGCGACGAGCGCAAGCTGACGTCCTCGCAGATCATCGACCGGCTGCGGCCGCAGCTTGCCAAGATTCAGGGGGCAACTCTTTTTCTGCAGCCGGCGCAGGACATCACGGTGGGCGGGCGCATCGCGCGCGCAAGTTTTCAATACACGCTGCAGGACGCGGATATTTCCGAGCTCAGCGAGTGGTCGGACAAGCTGCTGGAGAAGATGCGTACGCTGCCGGAGCTCGCCGATGTCTCGAGCGATCTATTGGCGAGCGCGCCCCAGCTCAAGATCACGATCAATCGCGACCAGGCCTCGCGCTTCGGCATCTCGCCGCAGGTCATCGACGATACGCTCAACGATGCATTCGGCCAACGCCAGATCACGCAATATTTCACGCAGCTCAAGACCTACTGGATCGTTCTGGAGATCCTGCCGGAACAGCAGAAAGACCTGGCCTCGCTCAACCTCCTCTATGTCAAGTCGCCGCTGACCGGCGGAGCGGTCCCGCTGTCCGCCCTCGTCGACGTCGATTCCGGAGTAGCCGGTCCGCTCTCGATCGCGCACCAGGGTCAGTTTCCCGCCGTCACGCTGACTTTCAACCTGCAGCCGGGCGTGGCGCTTGGACAGGCGGTCGATGCGATCAGCCAGGTCTCGCGCGAGATCGGCATGCCATCCTCGGTGATCGGCACTTTCCAGGGCAATGCACAGGCTTTCCAGTCCTCGCTCGCGAGCGAGCCGGCGCTGATCGCCGCTGCGCTGGTCGTCGTCTACATCATTCTGGGAATACTCTACGAGAGCTTCATCCATCCGCTGACCATCCTGTCGACGCTTCCGTCGGCGGGCGTCGGCGCGCTGCTCGCGCTCAATCTCGGTCACATGGATCTCTCCGTGATCGGCATTATCGGGATCATTCTCCTGATCGGCATCGTCAAGAAGAACGGCATCATGCTCGTCGACTTTGCCATTACCGCCGAGCGCGATCACCGCATGCCGCCGGTTGCGGCCATCCGCGAGGCCTGTCTGCTGCGATTCCGGCCGATCCTGATGACGACGGCCGCCGCCATGCTCGCCGGCGTTCCGCTCGCGTTCGGGCACGGCACCGGCTCTGAGCTGCGCCAGCCGCTCGGCTATTCCATGGTGGGAGGACTCGCGCTGAGCCAGTTGCTCACGCTTTACACCACACCGGTCATCTACCTCTATCTCGACCGCATCCAGGTCTGGCTGCGCGGCGGCAAGCATGTTCCGGCCCGCGAGGACGAGCCGATTCATGCCATTGCCGCGGAATAGGAGCGCGCAGACGCCTCTCCGTGGCGGGATTGGCTTTGCCGCTGCCACGATGCATGGAGTGCGCCCATGGCGTTCACGGTGAGAAGCAACAGCTTCAAGGACGGCGAATATCTTGCCGGCGATCATATTCTGTCCGCCGACTATGGTTTCGGATGTCAGGGCGGAAACAAATCGCCGCATCTGGCCTGGACGGGAGCGCCGACCGGCACCAAGAGCTTTGCATTGACCTGCTTCGATCCGGATGCCCCCACCGGCAGCGGATTTTGGCACTGGCTGGTGGTGAATATCCCCTCGGGCGTGACCGAGCTGGCGGCGGACGCCGGCAACCGGAACACCCCGGAGCTGCCGCCCGGGGCGTTGCAGACCCGGACCGACTTCGGGACGCCCGGCTACGGCGGTCCCTGTCCTCCGGCGGGCGATCATCCCCACCGCTATCTGTTCACGGTGTATGCGGTCGGCGCTGACAGCCTGCAGGTTAGCGCCGATACGTCGGCGGCGATCGTCGGGTTTCAGCTGCACTTCAATACGCTGGCCAAGGCCGCGATCATGGGCCTTTACAAGCGCTGAATCAGCGCGCCATCAGCACCGGGATGTTGGCATTGGCCAGGATATGGCGGGTGGCGCCGCCGAAGATCATCTGGCGCAATCGGCTCTGGGTGTAGGCGCCCTTTATCAGCAGGTCGCACTTCTGCGCCGATGCATTGGCCAGGATGGCTTCGCCGGTGCTGCGACCTTCCGGGTTGACGGTCATGGACTCGCATGAGACGCCGTTGCGTTCGAGATAGCGGGCGAGCTGCTCGCCGGACGGCCCGGGAACCGTTCCACCCTGCACCGTGAGCACCACGACGCGCCTTGCGTTTCGCAGAAGCGGCTTTGCAAGGGCCGTCGCCCGTGCCTGCTCGGTGCTGCAATTCCAGGCAATCATGATGCTCTCACCCATCTGTTGCGGCGGCGACGGCGGCGCGATCAGCACCGGGCGGCCGGCCTCGAACAAAGCGGCCTCGATCGTAGCCATGCTGGGTCGCGACGCCCGGCCGGTTCCAGGGCGGCCTGCCACAATGACATCGAAAACGCGGCCGTAGCTGCCCACGAATGCATCCCCGTCCGGGGCATCGTTGAGCCAGTCGAATGCAACCGATGGCGATGGCTCGCCCGCTCTCGATCTTGGCACGCCCTGGTCGGTCATGAATTTCTCGAACACGTCGCGGACGTGCTTCGCCATCTCGGCGTCATGCTCCTTGACTTCGATCGGCAGGGAAATCTCGGAGTCCAGCGCGTAGATTTCGACCATGGCGGGGAACAGCGCGAACCCCTCGAGGTAGCTGTCGAACCTTCGTGCAAGCAGAAACGCGCTTTGCAATATCGAAGTCGTAAGATCGTGTTGCTCGGTAGGGACGAGAATGGTCTTCATGGCCGGACGCCTTCAAGTGACGTTTCCAGGTTCCGCATTATAGTGCGCAAGCCGGGCAAGTCAGCGATTTGCGAGGCCGCGCCCGATGGCGGCCATGGCGCGGGAGATTTGGCGCGGGAGATTGAATGTCGGACCAGGAGAGGCCGGTCTCGCCGCAGTCCGGCCCGCAACCCGGGCGATGGGTACTCAGCCATGGCGAGATCCGGACCATCGTGCTTGGCCTCGTGCTGGCAATGTTCCTCGCCGCGCTCAACCAGACCATCGTCGCCACCGCCCTGCCCACTATCGGACGCGATTTTCGCGATTTCGAGATGCTGCCGTGGGTCGTCACGGCCTATCTGCTGACCTCCACCGCCGTTGCGCCACTCTACGGCAAGCTCAGCGACATCCATGGTCGGCGCGCCATGATGCTTGCAAGCATCGGGATATTCATTGCCGGCTCAATCGCCTGTGCAGAGGCGTCCAGCATGATCATGCTCATTCTTGGTCGCGGCCTGCAAGGCGTGGGCGGGGGCGGTATCCTCCCCCTGGCACAGGCCATTCTTGCGGACGGGGTCGCGCCGCGCGAGCGCGGCCGCTACCAGGCGTATATGGGAAGCGTGTGGGTGACCGCGGGCCTGGGCGGTCCGGTGCTCGGCGGCATACTGGCCGAGCATTTCCACTGGTCGATCATCTTCTGGGTCAACGTTCCGGTAGGGGTGGTGGCTGCGCTGATGGCGCACAAGAGTCTCCAGCGTCTGCCGCGCCATGACCGCAAGCACAAGCTCGACCTGCCGGGCGCCGGCCTGATGATGGCGGCGGCGATCCCCCTTCTGCTGGCGCTCACCTGGGGAGGAACGCGTTATCCATGGCTCTCGCCGCCGATCGCAGCGCTGGTAGTGGCCGCCGCCGCGCTCTCGCTCCTCTTTGCCTGGCGACAGGCACAAGCCTCCGAGCCGTTCCTGCCGCTCCCCGTTCTCGCCAACCCGGTGATGCGCATGGGCAGCGTGTGCACATCGTTCTCGCAAGGCGTGGTGGTGGGGCTCACCATCTATCTGCCGCTTTACTACGAGATCGTCCACAAATTCTCGGCCAGCGATTCCGGCCTCGCTCTCATTCCCATCGTCGTAATGTCCACGCCCGGATCGATCGCGGCCGGCCGCGCCATGATGCATCTAAAGCACTACAAGCGCGTGCCGATCATCGGGCTCTTATTCTCGATTGCAGGGCTCTCGCTGCTTGCCTGGAATCCGATGCTGCCGCCTTCCGCGGTCGCCGCCGTACTCAGCGTTGTCGCGTTCGGGATCGGCACGACCTATCCGGTCGGCACCGTCTCAATCCAGAATGCGGTATCGCGCTATCAGGTGGGCGCGGCCATGGGGGCGATGAACTTCTTCCGCGGGCTGACGGCAGCGTTCATCGTCGCAGTCATGGGCGCGATTCTGCTCGATGGCCTCGGCGTCACGCCCGTGCGTGGCGGCATTGCCGGCATCGGCGCACCTGCGATAACGCGCGGCATAGACAGCGCGCATGTCTTTCGCCACCTGTTTGCGCTCGGGGTGCTTTGCCTGATTGCAAGCCTGGTCGCGTTGATCCGGCTGGAGGAGCGCCCGCTGCGCGGGCGCAGCGAAGACGCTCCGGCGCCGGTGGCGTAACTGGTGCTCACCGTCAGCCGACGTGCTCGCGATACCAGCGCTCGGCGCCCGGATGGAGCGGCACATCCATGGGCGTCGCGTCGCTCTCGCGCCCCATCTGTTGTGCGCTGCCGTCGGTGCCCTTTTCCCAGGGGATCTCGGCCGTGCGAGCCGCGATGGCGCCGCAGATGTCGTGGGCCGTCTGCTCCGCAAGCGATGCGCTCGCATAAATCGGCCAGCCGCTGAAATCGAGGGCGTCCACATCCCGAATCAAGCGGGGAAATCGGGCTTGCGGAAGAGCAACCCGACGCCATCCGAACTGCCCCAACTGCTCGAATTCGTGGGCCGAGAGTTCGACCGGAGCAAGTCCGCAGGCCAGCGCCTCGTCGAGCCAGGTCTTGATGCCCTCGTCGAAGATTGCGTCGAGCTCGCCGCGCCGCAGCGACGTCATGCGGCGATCGTCGAAGGGCGAGCCGCAGACGACGAGACGCCCACCCCAGGATTCGATGTCGCGCAGCGTGAAGCCGTGCAGCGAGAGAGCCTGATCGATGAGGACCAGAGTCGAGTGGGTGGGGTCCTCGCGAACGGACACCCGTAACGGATACCGCTTCTCCTTGATATCTTTCAGCGCGCGGATGCCGGTGCGCGGGTGGACCATGAACACGAAGCGATCCCAGCTCGGATAGACGGCAATGATCCGCACGGGAAGCGGGGCGCGGAACAGGCCGACGCCGCGGTAAGCCTGCGTGAGCAACGCCGAGGGATTGACGAAGGCAAGCTCGACGCCCCCGCTTGCAACATCCTCGGCCAGGATCGCGGAACCCGTCGCCAATCGCAGCCATGGTCGAAACTGCGCGCCCGATCCGCTCCCGACGGTAATGATCATGTCGCGGTTTCCGCCGTATGGCGTGGCGGGATTGCCCGCGATGTGCAAGCCGATCTCCCAGAGCGTCTTGGCGCGAACAAAGTTCGCGCCTCTCGGCAACGCTTCCATCACAATCGCCTCCGTTCCAAGGTGACGCTCAAGTCCCCGCTTCCATCATGGCACGCAATTCGCCTGTCACTTCCGGCATGATCCCGAACCAGGCATGGAAGGCCGGTCGCGCCTGATGGAGCAGCATGCCAAGCCCGTTGACGGTGGGATTGCCGCGGGCGCGCGCCGCAGCCAGCAGGGGGGTCTCGCGCGGGATGTAGACGATGTCGGAAACCAGCGCGCTCACCGGCAAGCGGTCGAGCGCAAGATCCAGGGCAGCCTCGCCCACCATGCCCTGATTGGTGGTGTTGACCAGCATGGCCGCGCCGTCGAGCGCCCGGTCGCGGCTTTGCCATTCGACGGCAGTGATGAAGGGGCCGAGGCTGAGCTGGAGCGCTTTTGCGCGTGCCGCCGTTCGATTGACGAGACGGATGTCGCGCGCCCCTTGCTCGAGCAAGCCGAGGAGCACCGCGCGCGCCCCGCCCCCGGCGCCGATCACCACAACAGGACCGGCATCCGCCCGCCAGCCCGGCTTCGCTTCCCGCACGCTCTCGATATAGCCGAAGGCATCGTAATTGGCGCCGGCCAGCGAACCATCCGGGCGAACGACGACGCAGTTCACCGCCCCGATGCGTCGCGCCAGCAGATCGACCTCGTCAACGAGGTCAAGCGCCGCCTCCTTGTGCGGAATGGTCAGGTTGCAGCCGGAAAATCCGAGTGCTGCAAGCGCATGCAGGGCCGCGCGCAGCCGTTCGGGCGGGATAGCGAGCGGCAGATAGCTGCCGGTCAGGCCGTAGCGCGCGAGCCAATAATTGTGCAGCTGCGGCGAGCGCGAATGCATCACCGGAAACCCCATGACGCCGGCGAGCAGGAAGCGATCGGTGCGCGTCATCGTTTCAGTTGCATTCGACCCGCCTCACGCAGGAGGATTATTCCGCCGCGCGCTCGTGCGTGAGCGCCGCGGCGGCCTGGTCGTAGGTTTCCTCGCGTGCCAACAGCGTCGGCAGACCGACAAGCTCATAGTAGTCGTCCAGCGGGATGAGTGAATCCTGGCAGGGTGCGAGTGAATCTTCGCGCTTTAGAATGCCGAGCACCTTGCGCACCGCCTGGGCTGCGGCAAACAGGGCAAGCGACGGAAACGTCGCGGCGCAAACACCGGCGGCCTCGAGCTCCTTGAGCGAGCGCGCCTTCGGACCCGCCGCCTGCGAGAGGGTGGCCATGTGCGGCCCGCCGATCTCGCGCAGCGCGCGCTTGATCTCGGCGATGGTATCGAGCCCCATGGGTTTTGCCATGTCGGCGCCCGCTTCCATGAACATCCGGCAGCGTGCGATCGCAGCCTCCACGCCCTCGATGCCGGCGGCATCGGTGCGGGCCGCGATGAACAGGTCACCGTCATGTCGCGCGTCGAGCGCCGCCTTGATCTTGGCAAGCATTTGCTCGACCGGGACGATCTGCTTGCCCGGCAGGTAGCCGCATCGATTGGGGAAGACCTGATCGCTGATGAAGAAGCCGGCTACGCCCGCCGCCTCGAATGCGCGCACCATCTGCCGAACATTGTTCACGCCGCCGAATCCGGTATCGGCATCGACATAAACCGGTATCTCCACGGCCGCGCAGATGCGCGCATAGTGGTCGGCATAGTCGCGCATGTTGGACTGGCCCATGTCGGCCTGCGCCAGCATGCTTCCCACCGCGGCATAGCCGCCCGCGACCAGCGCCTGGAAGCCCTCCGCCTCGATAATGCGCGCCGACAGCCCGTCATATGCGCCCGGCATCAGCACCAGACGGTGGCCGGCCATGATCGACCTGAATTTCTGCCGGACATTCATATCCTTCTCCAGTTCAGGGCTAGGATGGCGGATTTGACGTTCAAGCGCGCGCAGCAAAGGGATACAAACGTCGGAACCGGGACACTAGGGGCGCGCAGACCTGCTGTCCGCCGCCGATTGCAGCCATGGCTGTTCAATTGCCGTTCGCTGTTCCCAGCTTGCGATCTCGTGCGCATGCTTGAGGGTGAGCCCGATATTATCGAGCCCCTCAAGCAGCCGTGTCCGGTCAGCGGACGCGATCTCGAAGCCGATGTCGCAACCGTCCGCACCCGTGATGCGCTGCGCGGGCAGATCCACGGTGAAAGGGGCGGCGCCGTTCACCGACACGACGCGCTGCTCAAAAGCCTCGGCGTCCTGCGGCGCCAGCACGATCGGCAGCAGCCCGTTTTGCAGGCAGTTCTCGCGATAGATGTCGGCGAAGCTCCTGGCCACGATGACGCGAATGTTGTTCGCGGGCATTCCCCAGACCGCCGCCTCGCGCGATGAGCCGGCCCCGAAATTATGCCCGGCAACGAGGATGCCGGGATTGCGGAACTGCGGCTTGTTAAGCACGAACTCCGGATCCTCGCTGCCGTCATCGCGTCGGCGGGCGCGCATGAACAGGAGCGCCTTGTAATCCGGCTTGAGGTTTCGCATGGCTGCCACCGGCGCGATCTGATCGGTGTTCATGTCGTCAACCAGAACCGGAACGGCGATGCCGGTATGGGTGGTGAACGGCTGCATCAGGCGAGCGCGGACGCGATCTGCCGCACGTCGGCGATGCGGCCTGCAAGGGCGCTGGCGGCGGCCGTCTCCGGGCTTGCGAGATGGGTGCGCACCCTTGGCCCCTGCCGGTGCTCGAAGTTTCGATTGGTGGTCGAGACGCAGCGCTCTCCAGGCGCGCCGCGGTCGCCGTTTCCGCCGGCGCACATGGAGCAGCCCGATTCGCCCCAGGAAAATCCGGCATCACGGAATACACGGTCGAGGCCGGCAGCCTCGGCGGCGCGCTTCACCGAGGTCGATCCCGGCACGACGATCGCGACGACGCCGTCCGCTACGCGCCGCCCGCGCACGACACTGGCGGCGGTCTCAAGGTCGGCCAACCGGCTGTTGGTGCAGGAGCCGATGAAGACGCGCTGCACCGGAAGCCCCGCGACCGCCATTCCGGGCTCGAGCCCCATATAGGCGAGCGCGCTTTCGAAGGCGGCGCGGTGGGCAGGCTCGGCTTTTGCCGGGTCCGGCACGCGGCCGCGGATGCCCACCACCTGGCTCGGATCGGTGCCCCAGGTGATTTGCGGCTCGAGCGTTGCGCAGTCGAGCAGGTATTCGCGATCGAATTCGGCGCCCGCATCGCTCTTGAGCGTGCACCAGTGAGCAAGCGCGCGATCCCACATCTCGCCGCTCGGCGCAAAAGGTCGCCCCGCCAGCCAGGACAGGGTGGACTCATCCGGCGCGACGAAACCCGAGCGGCCGCCCATCTCGATGTTGAGATTGCACAGCGTCATGCGGGCTTCAATGCTCATGGCGCGCACCGCCGCGCCGGCATATTCCACGACGTGTCCGCGAGCGCCTGAAACGCCGAGCTCGCCAATGATGCGCAGGGCGACGTCTTTGGCGCCTACATGCGCACGCAGGCGCCCCTCAAGCCTGATCAACATGCGCTTGGGCCGCGTGAGCGCCATGACCTGGGTCGCGAGAATGTGCGCGAGCTCGCTTGTGCCGCATCCAAACGCAAGCGCGCCGACGCCGCCTACGGTGCTGGCATGACTGTCGGGGACGGCGTGCGTCGCTCCCGGCAGCACCATCCCGAGCTCGGGCGCCACCACATGCGAGATACCTTGCTCGGGATCGTCGATGTCGAAGAGCCGAATGCCGTTGCGCCGGCTGCCTTCCCGCATCGCCCTGATGAACGCGGTCCCCGACGGATTGCTGCTCTCGTCGCGGCCCGGCATGGTTGCGACGGTGTGGTCCTGCATGGAGAAGGTGAGATCGGGTCGCCGCACCTCCCGATGCTGCTTCTGCAATTGCTCGAAGGCGTGGGGCGCATGCAACTCGTGCAGCACATGGCGGTCGATATAGATGAGGTCGCGCCCGTCGCCGCGCCGCGCCACCAGGTGCGCATCCCAAATCTTGTCGAACAAAGTTCGAGGCATGCGGCAGCCCGGTCCGACTCAAAAGGCGCGCGCCCCGAGCAGCTCGCGCTCGGGGCCGGATGAAAGCTGCGATCGATCTGTCAGGCCAGCCTGACGTTCTTCAAAGGAAGACTGCGCACGGGCTTTCCTGTTGCGGCATGGATCGCGTTGAGCACGGCGGGGGCAACCACGGAAATGGTAGGCTCGCCGACGCCGCCCCAGAAATCGTACGTCGGAACAAGGACTGTCTCCACCTTCGGCATCTCGGCAAGCCGCATGATCCGATAGGTGTCGAAATTGAGGTCCACCATGCGCCCGTCCTTGACTTTGCATTCGCCGTACAACGTGGCGGTGAGCCCAAGGGCAACCGATCCCTCGATCTGGGCAGCGATCTGACCCGGATTTACGGTATGCCCGCAATCGAGCGCCAGCACCATGCGGTGAACCTTGAGCTCGCCGCGCTCGCTTACCGACACCTCAGCCACGGCGGCGGAGTAGCTGCCGTACCCCATGAACTGCGCGATGCCGCGGTGGATGCCGGAAGGCAGCGGCTTTCCCCATCCGGCCTTCTCGGCCGCCGCGTTGAGGACGGCCAGATGCTTGGGATGCTTGCTCATGAGCGCGCGGCGGAACTCGAGCGGATCCTTGCCTGCCGCCCGCGCCACTTCGTCCATGAAGCATTCCATGTAGACGGCGTTCTGATTGGTATTGACGCCGCGCCAGGGACCGACCGGCACATGCGTATTGCGCATGACGTACTCGATCAGCAGGTTTGGAGCGCTGTAGCCGAGCTCGGCATCGGCGCCTTTCTCGTAATAACCCTGCAGCTGGCGCATGTCCCTGCCGGCAACGATGCTGGCGGGACTCAAGGTTGCATTGATCGATTGTCCGCAGACGCGAACGTGCAGACCGGTGAGATTGCCGTCCGCATCGAGCCCGGCAGAAAGCCGGCACTGCGAGATGGGGCGATAGAAGTCGTGCGCCTGGTCCTCTTCTCTGCTCCAGATCAGCTTGATCGGAATGCCCGGAAACTCCTTGGCAATCGCGACCGCCTGATGCACGTAATCCTGCGTGCCGCCGCGCCGGCCGAAACCGCCGCCGAGATCGTGCCGGTGCACCTCGCAGTTGGCGAGCGGAATTCCGGACGCCTCCGCCAGGGCGGCGAGCGAGGCCTCCGCATTCTGGGTAGGCACCCACACTTCCGCCTTGTCCCCCGCAAGCCTCACGGTGGCGTTCATGACCTCCATGCAGGCGTGCGAAAGAAACGGGGTGCCGTACACGGCTTCGACCTTTTTCGCCGCAGCGGCGATTGCCTGCGGTGCGTTGCCGTTCTGCCGGTCGCCGTTGGTTGCGGCGGCGGCAAGCCCTTCCTTGAGATGCTCGGCGACCGTCGCGTCGGACTGCGCAGCCGCTGTGCCCTCGTCCCAGGTGATGGGCAGCGCCGCGAGCGCCGTCTTGGCACGCCACCAGGTATCGGCGACCACGGCGACGGCGGTCTCCTTGACCTTGACCACGCGACGAACCCCGGGCATCCCGGCGACCTTGGTGTCGTCGTAACTCTTCAGCTTTCCGCCGAATACCGGGCAGTCCTTGATCGCAGCACACAGCATGCCCGGCAGCTTGACATCGATTGCGTAGACCTTGCTGCCGTCCAGCTTGTCCGCCGTGTCGAGGCGCTTGAGCGGCTTGCCGGCGATCTTCCAATCCTTGGGATCCTTGAGCTTGATGCTCTTGGGATCGGGAGCCGCAAGCTTGGCGGCCGCCGTTGCGACCTTGCCGTAGGTTGTCGATCGCCCTGATGCGGCATGCGTGATCACACCCTGCGACACCGTGAGCTCCGTCAAGGGCACCTTCCACTCGTCAGCCGCGGCTTGCAGCAGCAGCATGCGCGCGGCTGCTCCACCGCGGCGGACATAGTCCTGCGAGGTGCGGATGCCGCGGCTGCCGCCGGTTCCCATCTCTCCCCACGCGCGCTTGCGCGCGAGGTTGGCTCCGGGGGTTACCTGCTCGGTGGTCACCTTGCTCCAATCGCATTCGAGCTCCTCGGCGACCAGCTGGGCGAGCCCGGTGAGCGTCCCTTGACCCATTTCCGAGCGTGCAATGCGGATCACGCAGGTGTCGTCAGGCTTGATCGCGACCCAGACGTTGACCTCGGTGGCGGCATCAGATGCGGCAACGGCGGGGCCGATTCCGAACGGAACGCGTAAACCGACGGCGAGCCCCCCGCTCGCCGCGGCGGAGGCGACGATGAAAGTGCGGCGCGAGAGCTTACCAGACTGGCTACGGACGGTCTTGTTCATGGCGACCTCCCTTATGCCCTAGTTCTTGGACGAGTCGGCGGCTGCGAGATGCACGGCCGCGCGGATGCGCTGATAGGTTCCGCATCGACAGATATTGGTCATTGCCTCATCGATGTCGCTGTCCGTTGGTTTCGGCGTCCTTTTGAGCAGCGCGACCGCCGCCATGATTTGCCCGGACTGGCAGTATCCGCATTGCGGGACATCGATTGCCGCCCATGCCTTCTGTACGGGATGCGAGCCGGTCGGGGAGAGGCCCTCGATGGTGACGATCCGGTCGGAGGCTCCCACGTCTCCCACCCGGATGGAGCAGGAGCGCGCCAGCTCGCCGTTGATGTGCACCGAGCAGGCACCGCACTGTGCGACCCCGCACCCGTATTTGGTGCCGGTGAGACCTACCTGCTCGCGGATGACCCACAGAAGCGGCGTATCTGCCTCCACCTCCACGTCGTGCGGCATGCCGTTGATGTTGAGCTTCGCCATAGGCACCTCTCGCGAGTTGGATGGCTGATGATGAGACGCTCGCCGCGCCTGTCTGCGGTGTCAAGTCGGAATTCGGTCGGATCGAGCAACTTGGCCTTTAGCCCGGCCCCAAATGACGGCGGGCCGCCACCTAGGTGCCGGCCCGCCGGGCCTTATCATGGACGTTTGATGAAGACATGTGCGCGGGGGGACACCCGCGTTGAGATCAAAGCGTGCTTACTCCGGCGTCCTTGAGAAGATCCGCCATCTTGCTGCGCGCATAGAACATGCGGGTCTTTACGGTTGCAGCGGGAACGCCGACGATCTTTGCGACTTCCTCGACCGACTTCTCGTGGTAGTAGACGAGATCGATGACTTCGCGGTGCGCAGGGGAAAGCCGGGTCAGGCACTTCTGGACGATCGTATTGCGATCCTTGGTACCTACGACGGTCTCCGGATTGTCGGCAGTGTCCTCGATGGTTGCCGCCATGTGGTCATCGAGGTGCTCGTCAGTTCGGCGGCGCAGCGCGGAGAGCGCCTTGTATCGCGCAATCGCGAGCAGCCAAGTCGAAACCTGCGACTTCGATTCGAATCCCTCGGCCTGGCGCCAGACGTCCAGGAACACCTCGCTGACGAGGTCCTCGGCCAGCGACTGATTCCCGGTCAGGCGGAGGATGAAGCGGTACACGCGCACATTGTGGCGAGCGTAGAGTACCTGCATTGCGCGCTTGTCGCCGTCGGCGATCAGGCTGATGAGCGCCTCATCCGAAGAGTCCTGGATGGGTGCTCGCAAGCGCGGCGGCGCGATATCGCGCAGCACGTATCCGGTTTGCATGACGATCCCCTATCAACGAGCTTTAGAAGCTCAGCCCTTAGGGAACATGCCTATCAAAGCCCTGTTGCTCCGATGTTACGTCGCAACGGAAAAATGGTTTCGTCGGCGACCAGAATTATTTCGTCGAAATGCTGCAATGAAGCAAAAGGTAATATGGTAGGGACGATTGTTTCGTCGCCTGCGCCCTTTATGTCTCAGTCCAGCCAGGACGCTTCCCCGGATGGGGAAAACAGGTATCCTCCCCCGCGTACGGTTCGGATGACCGACGGGCGGGCGGGATCGGGCTCGATCTTGCGACGGATCCGCATGATGCGCAGGTCGATGGCGCGGTCGAAAGCCTCGGCATCACGGGCATTTGCCAGCTCCAGCAAGCGGTCGCGCGAGAGCACACGCTTCGGATTGGCGGCAAAGACCTTGAGCAGGCCGTATTCCGAGGCGGTGAGCGGGTGCTCATTGCCCTGGTCATCCCGCAGCGCCCGGGTGTCATGGTCGAGCCATTTCGTGCCGAAGCGCACGCGGGCCGGTTCCGCGGCCCGGCCCGCGCCCGGTGCAGCCTCTGCCGCGGCGGCCGGTTGCTGACCGCCGGTGCTTCTTCGCAGGACCGAGCGGATGCGCGCCAGGAGCTCGCGCAGCTCGCATGGCTTTGCGAGATAGTCATCCGCGCCAAGCTCCAGGCCGACCACGCGATCGATCGCGCTCGCGGTGGCCGTGAGCATGATGATCGGGACGCCGGTTCGCTGCTTGAGATCCCGAATGATCGAAAGCCCGTCCTCCTCAGGCATGTTGAGGTCGAGCACGATGAGGTCGGGAATCTGTGCGGCGATGGCCTGACGCAGGCTGGCGCCGCCTTCGCACAGGGTCACGCTGAACCCGTGCATGCGCAGATAGTCTCCGACCATGTCGCGGGCGGGCTTTTCGTCGTCGACCACCGCGATGTGCGGGCCCTGGCTCATGGCAGCTGACTCATGGGGCTTGGCTCATGTGGCGTGGCTCAACCTACCGGCAGCTGCATGTTGAAGGTCGCGCCCTTGGCGTGCCCCGCACTCTCCACCGTGATCCGCCCGCCGTGCAGATCGACAATGCGCTTGACGATCGAAAGCCCAAGACCGGTCGAGGTCTCGCCAGCCGTCGGTTTGGCAGACAGTCGCTGGAAACGGCCGAACAATCGCGAAATGTCTTCCGGGGACAGTCCGGCTCCCTGGTCCTTGACCTGGACCACGATATTCCCGGCCTCCTGTGTCACGATTATGTCGATGGTGCCGCCGATGGGGCTATATTTGATGGCGTTGCTGATCAGATTGTCGATGGCCTCGCGAATGCGGTCGACGTCGCACATGGCGGTATGTTCGGGCGGCGCCGACACCGTGATGGTTTGCTCCTTCCTCGCAGCGAGCGGACGATTGGCCTCCGCCACCTCCCGCACCAGAACCGAAATGTCGACCCGCTCGCGCCGGATGGTGATGTCAAGGGCATCCGCCATGGCGTCCGTCACCAGGTCATCGACCATCCCGGTCAGTCGGTTTGCCGCATCCCGGATGTAGGCAATCTGCGCCTGCACACCGTCATCGAGCGCGCCGGCGCGGCCGATCATCTCCTTGAGGATTTCGGTGCGGCCGAGGATCACGCCCAGGGGGTTCTTCAGATCGTGGGCCACCGTGCCCAGGATTTCACTCTTGAAGCTGTTGGCTTGCCGCAGCCGCGCCCATTGCGCCGCGAGCCGGCGATTGGCCGTGGTGAGGTCGTGGGTGCGCTCGGCAACGCGCTCCTCCAGCCCCACGTTGGCGCGGTGAAGCTGCTCGTACAGGAGGACATTGTCGAATGCGATGGAGAGTCGGCTGCAGAAAATCTCCACCAGCGTGCGGTCGGTCTCGGACAGATGCCGCGCGGCTTCCAGGACTACGACCACTTCGCTGCCGCTCACCGTCTGGATGTACAGCACCGAGCGTTGTGCGGAAAACTCGTGCCGACGACGCACAAAGGCTTCCTCGACCAATTGTCGCAGATCATGATCGATGGATTGCGACCCGTCGGCACCGGTGAAGCGGCTGTAGCATCCAGAGCCGGCCAGCACCGAGAAGGACTCCTGCAGGCTCTGCGGCTCGCGCAGCACGAGAATCCCCGCGCAATCGACGTTCAGCAGCGACGCGATCTGGGTGAGCACGCCTTCCGCCAGCCGCTGCATCGATTTGAAGTCGAACAGCGTGGAGGCCGCGTCGATGATGATCTCGAGGCCGCGCCGGGTCTCGACCATCCGCTGGAGCTGCTGGTAGCCGCGCAGTGCCGCGGTCAATGCCGTGAACAGCTTGTCGGCGGTAAGCTCGGTCTTCGCCTTGTAGTCGTTGATGTCATAATCGACGATGACCCGGCGCTCCGGCGCCTGGCCGGGCTGGCCGGTGCGCAGAATGATCCGCACGGTGTCGTTCTTGAGGTCACCGCGGATGAACTCCACGAGCTCGAGACCGGCGGTATCGCTCTCCATGATCACGTCGAGCAGCACCACCGCCACATCGGGGTGGCTGCGCATGAGCCGGCGGCCTTCCACCGCCGAATAGGCGGAGAGGATTTCCAGTCCCTGTCCGTGCAGCTGGTAGTCGGCCAGCGCATAACGCGTGCCTTCGTGCACGGCCGGCTCATCGTCGATCACCGCGATCTTCCAGCGCCGGCTCTGCTCGGCGCGCGGCTTGCCGTCGTTGTCGTCGACGAACTGGACGATGTCGTCGTCAGCCATGCGCCTTGTCCAGGATGACGGCCGGCTGGGTCGGCGGCGATTCGCCCGGCGCGATGCGCGGAATGGTGATGCGAAATCGCGTGCCCCACCCAAGCCGCGATTCGAACGTCAGCCGGCCGCCCAGCTGCTGGGTAACCAGATTGAATATGATGTGCAGGCCGAGACCGGTTCCGCCTTCGTTGCGGCGGGTCGTGAAGAATGGATCAAGCGCGCGGCGCTGGATCTCCTCGCTCATCCCGATGCCGTCGTCGGAAACGAAGATATCAACGTCGTCGCGTACCTGGCGCGCTTCGACCGTGATGGTTCCCGTCCGCCCTTCTGGAAAAGCATGGATCACGCTGTTGAGAAAAAGGTTGGTGAGAACCTGTCCATAGGCGCCGGGATAGCTGTCCATCATGATGCCGGGAGGCATGTCGATGGTAAGCGCGATCTGGGCTTTTTTCAGCACAGGGCGCAGGCTGGCGACGATATGGTCGGTCGATTCCCGAAGGTCGAACTGTCTGCGGTCCGCGTGGCTGCGATCGACGGCAACCTGCTTGAAGGACTGAACGAGCTCGCCCGCGCGCTGAAGATTGGCGACCAGCTGATTGGCGGCATCCCGTCCGGTCTCGAGAAAGTCGTCGAGCCGTGACCGCCGTAACGGCCCCAGGTCGACCTCCTTTGCGAAATCCTCGCATCTGCGCGCAAAGCTGGAGGCAACCGTAAGGCTGATGCCGATCGGATTGTTGACCTCGTGCGCGACGCCGGCGACGAGACCGCCGAGCGCGGCGAGCTTTTCGGCGGCGATGAGATTCTGCTGCGCCTCGCGCAGATCGTCGAGCGCTTTCTCGGCGCGCTCCTTCGAGGCGCGCAGCTCGTTCTCGGCCTTGCGCTTGGCAATGGCATTTTCGCGAAACACCGCGACGGCGCGCGCCATCTCGCCGATCTCGTCGCGCGCCTGCGTTCCCTCGATCGCAGTATCGTATTTCTCCGCCACCACGGAATGCATCGCATCCATGATCGCCCGCAGCGGCAGGATGATGCTGCGCGCGACGGCGACCCCGGCAATCACGATGAGGGTGAGGAAGACGATCGCGACCAGCGCCACGTTCTGATAAAGATTGGCGAGCGTGTGATCGAAGCTTCCCTGCGCCCGCAATTCGCGCAGGTTCATCTGCGCGGAGAGCTTGTTGATGACCTGGATCATGGCGGCCTGATTGTCGTCGATGGCCGTCTTCAGCAGATTCGCGCGCGCCATGAACTGCTCGCCCAGGCTTTTCAATCCATCGCGGAACGAGGTGGCGCGCTGAGCAAGCGCCGCCAGCGCGCTTCGCTGCAGGCTGTTCTCCGCCAGATCGATCATTACCGGGATTGTCTGCTCAACGGTCGATATGTTTGCGCGCGCCTCGTCCGCCGAATCGGAGGAGAGCGAGAGATAAAAGGCATTGGCCGCCAGCAGGCTGGCAGTGAACGCTTCGCGGGATTTGCCCAGCGAGGGCAGCAGCAGGGCGTCGCGGCTGCCGATCGAGGATTCGACGATGGCATAGAGCCCCGCCATGTCCTTTGCCGGCTTGAGCAGCTCGTTCTCGTAGATCTGCGAGATCGTCGTCTGCACTTCGCGCACCTCGCCAAAACCCTCGAGGAAGCGCTCGGTGACCGCCCGCAGCTCATCCGCTGATTTGGAAAGGACCGGATCGACTGCGCCGCGATTGCGCAGCGTGCTCAGGACGTCACCGTGCAATCCCAGGATTTCGGCGAGAACCTGCTCATTCGGCTGGTTGATGTAGCGGTGGATCAGGTTCTGCAACTGGCTGGCCTCGCTTCTGAGCTGAACCAGAAGCTTGTCGGATTCGCGCACCCGGCGCACATCGTCCCAGGCGTCGCTCAGAACATTCGCGCCTTTCCAGATCAGCAGCGCGAGAATGACCGCCACCGTTGCATTAAGCGCGGCAATGCAAAACAACCGCCACCTGATCGGCAGCACGCGGACCAGGGTCTGGGTTGCGAGATCGACGCTTCGTCGCGGCCTTGACCGCTGCAAGACCGATGATTCGTCCTTGAGTGCGATCAGATCGAAGCTCATTTGACCTGACGAATACGATTGATCAATTGTTGCGTATCCGCATCCGTTGCTGCTTTGTCATAGATGACGCTCATAGCTTCCTCGAACGGCTTGCGGTCGAAATCCGTGATGATGATATTGCCGGCAGCGCGCGCCTGCTGGCGTGAACGCTCCTCCAGACTGGTCCAAAGCGAGCGCATGAAGACCTCCAGGAATATGTCTCTGTCCTCGCCGGACAGGCTTTCCCACGCCGGCCGCGACATCACGAGCACCTCCGGGCTCATCGAATGCTCGGTCAAGGTATAATAGGACGCGAGCTTGTAATGGCCGGTGGTCACGTAGGAAGGCCAGTTGTTCTCCGCGCCGTCAATCAATCTGGTCGACAGTCCGGTGGACACCTGGCCATAGGGAAGCTCGACCGGGTCGGCTCCCAATGCCTTTATCATGTCGGACATCAGGCTGGATTGCTGAACCCTGATTCGCAGTCCCTTCATGTCCGCGAGTGAGCGGACCGGCCTGACGCTGTTGTATATGGATCTTGCGCCCGAGTCGTAGAACGTCAGACCGACAAAGCCATGCGGCTGGAATTGCGCCAGGATCTCCTGGCCGATGCCCTGGTCGAGCACGCGGTGGAGATGCTCGAACGAGCGGAACAAAAAAGGCAGTGACAGCACGTTGGCGACCGGGACCAGGGATCCGATGGGCGCCACGTTGGTGCGATTGAGATCGATGGCGCCGATGCGCGTCTGCTCGATCGTCTCCTTCTCCTCACCCAGCTGACGCGAATGGAAGACATGCAGGCGATGGCGTCCGGCGCTGCGTTCCTCGATGATCTGCGCCATGTATTGCAGGGCCTGCACGGTCGGATAATCCGCCGGCTGGGTGTCGGCGACGCGAAACTCGCGTGCCGGCGTGACCGCCGGCATCGCGGTCAGCAGCGCCAGGCCAAGTGCCAGCGAACAGCTCTTTGAGAACATCGACCCCGTGCCCGAGAAAACAGGTCCGCAGACTATTCGGAACGACCGAAGCCCGTCAATCAATGCCACGCGACCCGCATATGGATGCAAGCCTATGGAATATCACGGCTTTCCCTGCGGCGACGCAGCGCCGCCACCCCCGCTAAATGATGATGCTGGGGTTGCGCAGGTTCTGATCGCAGTCGATCAGGTTGACCTGCCGGAAGCGGATTTGCCAGCCTGCGCCGTTGCGCACGAAGCGGTGACCGCACCAGCCGGAGAGGAAACGGGTTCCGTCCACCCGGAACTCGCTGATCAGGAAGTTCGAGCGCACCATGCGCACGCCGCTCTGATCGGCAGCGAATGCCTCGATGTTCGAGATCATGCGCACCGTGCGCGATTTCGGCGCCTGCGACCAGGCATACCCCGTACGCAGCCGATAGATGCGATCTTCCATCCGGCGGCGATCATCGAAGGAGATCGCAATCTCGCGGCGGGGATCGCCCGCCTCCGGGGTGCCGGGAACCCAGTAAATGCATTCGGGCGCATACATCGTCAGCCATTCGTCAAAACGCAGCTGATCCAGCAAGCGCGCTTCGCGCTCCACCAGCAAACGCAAACAATCGCGCTCGCCGGGATCGTCGATGACGAGGTCATCGCGCTGCCAATCCGAGAAGCTGTCGATCAGCTCGCGATAGAGCGCATCGTTGACGTAGTAGGAGCTGAGCGAGGGATCGTGCGCGGATTGCATGTGCTTTGTCTCTCGCCGCAAGGTCAGGGCTCGCGCGCAACCACCAGGTTCGGGCTCGCCTTCATCAATCGCTTCCATTCCTTGATGTATTCGCGCATGAACGCCTCGTCGGTGGCGGGTGCCGTGATGATCCCGTCGTCGTGCGTCTTTACGCGGCCGGGAATGCCCAGACCGCGGTGCATGTAGACCCACTCGTCTTCCTGGCAGGCGAGCCCGCGCTGAATCTCCTCGAAATTGGCGAGGTCATCGACCTCGCCGAAATTGGGAAACTGCTCCTGCGTGCGCATGCGTAGCGCATTGACCTCGTCCACCGCTCCGCCGAGCGCACCCTGCTCATCGACTACGGCCGTGCCGTACCAGGTGACGTTGGTCTCATCCACGGCGAGCGGCTCGAACACCTGGATGTGGTTGCCGAGCAGGGAAAAGTTCGGAAACACGTTGATGTTGACCGGCTCCGAGGAAGCGAGGTCGAGAATCTCCTCCGCCTTGCCGCCGAAACGCCGACGCAGTGCCTGCGCGTAATGCTCCATTCCGGGGTGCGGCCCTTCAACGGCCCACAGCCCTCCCGCGCGCTTTTCGATGTTGGGCCGCTTGTCCTTGAAGTGATGGCCGTGGCCCATATAGGCCATGTACATCGGCGCATTGTCGGGCGAGCCCTTGTAGTACGACATGCCTTTGTTGGCGATGTCGGCTTGACGGTTCTCCATTTCAAGCAGGGAGCGGTGCGAGAATACGACGTGATAGCCGTCGCCGGAGTTGTCGTAGGCGAGCTTCCAGTTACCCTTGTAGCGCAGCCTGTTGGCCTCGCAGACCGCGATTTTTCCGCCGGGCTGACGGTCGAGCCACTCATCGATCGGCTTGGCAATGGGCCCGAGATACTCGAGCAGCGAAGGGGCGTCGGGATTGAGGGTCGCAAAGATGAAACCGCGATAGCTGTCGACGCGCGGCACCTGCGCCACGTTGAACTTAGCGTCCTTGAAGTCGCAGGCATACCCGTCGGGCCACGGCACCGCGCGCAGCTTGCCGCTGTTGAGAAAGCTCCAGCCGTGGTAGGGGCACTGAAAGAAGCGGGCCGAGCCCTTTTCCTTGCGGCAGAGCGTGGTGCCGCGATGGGCGCAGCGGTTGAACAGCGCCCGGATCCTGCCGTTTGCGTCCCGCAGCAGGATGAGGGGACGCAAGCCCATGCGCACCGTTATGAAGTCGTCATTGCTCGGGATTTGACTCTCATGTCCGAGATAGACCCACACCGCGCCGAAGATATGCGTCATCTCGGCGGCGAAGATCGCGGGATCGGTGTAGATCAGGCGATGGACGCGGTCCTCCTGGACAAGCTCGTCCCAATCATAGTGTCCGATCGCTCCTTCCACTCGAGCCGGCGCGGCGCTCAATCTCTCCAGCATGACGTCAATCCTTCATGCCTGCATGCCCAGGATAGTGCCTGATTCTGTTTGATGCATGACGTTTTCCGAGAAGTCTGTGCCCTCCGGTCAGGCCCGCGGGCAGGCTGTTTTGGATCATGCATCGATCTAGAAGAAATCGAAATACTCGTTCTGCTCCCATTCGGTCGGCTCCTCGCCCTCCTGCCTGCCGCTGTCCTTGAGCCATTGTGCAAAGCGGCCGGTTTCATTGCGCTTGAGGCGAAGGAAATAGTCGACAAACAGCTCTCCGGGTTGCGCGCGGAACAGCCCTTCGCGCTCGAGGGTGTCCAGCGCGGCCGGCAGGCTCCTGGGCAACAGCGGCCGCTGCGCGCGGTACGGCTCCTCGTCCGCTGGTCCCGGATCAAGGCCTTTGTCCATGCCCTCGAGGCCGGCGACGATCTGCGACAGGATATAGAGATAGGGATTGGCCGAGGGCTCGCCCATCCGATTCTCCAGCCGGGTGGCGGGATCGCCGAACCCTCCCAGGACCCGCACCATCGCGCCGCGATGGTCGTGGCACCAGGTCGCGCGGTCGGGGGCCAGCGAGTTCGGTCGAAACCGGCGGTAGCCGTTGATCGTCGGCGTGGCAAATGCGCTGCAGGGGCCTGCGTATTTCATGAGGCCGCCGAGAAACGCGAAGCCAAGCGGCGACAAATGCTCGCTCTCGCGTTCCGGCATGAATAGGTTGCGTCCGCTCTTCGCCTCGACCAGAGACTGGTGCAGGTGCCACCCGCTGGAATAATAGCCCTTGAGCGCGGGGCGGCACATGAAGGTCGCGAAATACCCCATGCGCCGGCAGATTTGACGCGTCGCGGTCCGGAACAGGAAGGCCTGGTCGGCCGCCTTGAGGGCCGGCTGTGCGGCAAAGGTGCATTCGACCTGCCCCGGGCCGAATTCGTTCTCGATCGAGCGCAGCGGCAGATCGATCTTCTCGAACGCCGCAACCAGCGCGGACAGCACGACCTGCATCGCATCGAGGTTGGTTTCGGAGTGAAGAACATATCCGGGCTCGACCGGCGCGGTCCGGATCGGGCGCCCGCGCGTGCCGGGAGCGCCGACATGGGCGTCGCTGACGGCTTCCGCCGCGTGCAGGAGATACCACTCGATCTCCATGCCGGCGATCAGCTCGACCCCTTTGCTCGCCAATCGCTCGGTTTGCCGGCGCAGCAGGTGTCGTGGCGAGAAATGAAACGGCACCCCGCTGGTGAAATATTCATCGCACAGCATCCAGCCGACGCCCGGCGCCCAGGGCAGGACGCGAAAGGTTTCGGGATCGGGAACGACGATGAGGTTGGGCGATCCGGTCATTTCCGGCAGACCCATGCCGCCGCCGCGGGTGAAGGAGGAAAACGTGCGCGCGCCTGCGGAATCAAGCGTGCTGGTCGCGACGTTGATGTTGTAGCCGGCGGTCAGCGCGGCGCCGAAGGCCGGCAGCGTCAATGCCTTTGCGCGCGATGCGCCGTACGGATCAGCCCAGGCAAGACGTACGAGATGCAGATCGTCCTTCTCGACCCTGCGCCTGATGTCCTCGGCCTGGCGCCGTTGCTCGTCCGTCCACAGGCCGTGCCGTTCGATGAAACCGGGAGGCTTGCTTCCATGCACCTTCCCCCCCAGGCGGCGCGACCGCGAATTCATTGTCGGCGGAACAGTCCGGTGAGCCAGCTCCAGACGACCTTGGCGAGAAGGGAAAACCCTGCGATCGGCTTTGCCGGCGGTGCGGCCGCGCCAGCGCGTGCCGACCGCTGCGGCGGCTCCGGCGGCGTAGCGGCGGATGGTGCCGATGCGGGGGTGGCTGCGCCAGCCTGGCTAGAGGGAACCGCGACGGGGGACGCGGCATGTCCCTGCGCCAGCTTTTCTTTCAGGCACTTGGCGAATTGATTCATCAGCTGTGTCGAGGTGGCCTGAATGATGCCGACGCCGCGCCCGTACTGCGCGACCGCCCCGGAGAGATTCAAGTTTGTGTGCACAAGCACCTTGCAACCGGTGCCGGCCGGTTCCAGCCGGAACACCGACGCCGCCTGGGCGCCGCCGCGGCCCTTGGCGTCGGTGCCTTGCGCAGCCACACGCGCGGTGTGCTTCTCGTTGTCGATGTCCTCGACTTTCACAACTCCCGCGAAAGTCAATGCGACCGGACCGAGGCGCACGCTGATCTTGCCCTTGTAGGCATTGTCGCCCAGCACCTCGCTCAGCTCGGCACCCGGCATGCAGGGGGCGATGCCCTCGATGTCGAGCAGCACCTTCCACGCTTCGGCCGGAGGCAGCGGCACTTCGAATGCGTTGTTGAATTCCATGGCGCTGGCCTATCCACGGTAACCGATCATCTCGGGTGTGCCGAGCCGATGCCAAATCCAGCGGGCGCAGGCAAAGAGCTGCCGGTCGGCATGGCGGTGGGCGACCAGCTGGATGCCGACCGGCAGGCCGTTGCGGCCGCGGTGGGTCGGCAGGGTCAGGGTGGGCACGTGCAGGATGGTCCAGATTGCCTGAAAGCCGGGATCACCGGTCTCATTGAGCCCGCGCGGCGCTTCGCCATTGACGCATGGAGCAAGCAGCACGTCGACGTGCTGGAAAACGTCAGGCAACCGCGCGCGGCAGGATTCGCCAAGCCGCATTGCTGCGACGTACTCCGCATGCGCCATCGCGCGTCCGAGCGCGATGCGTTTGTGCAGGCGTTCGCTGATCAGCTCGCGGTGCAGGGACCATTCATGCGCCATCGCCGCCGCGCGCTCGTAATTATTGATGGTCTCGCGGGCGGCGTCGCGCAGTCCCGAGAACTCATCCGGAAGCGTGACGGTTCGTATCTGCGCGCCCGCCTTGGCAAGCTTTGTTGCCGCGTCCTCAATGGCGGCAACGGTCTCCGCCTGCGCACAGCTCCATAACGGCGTGTGGCAGAGCCCGATGCGAGGGGCGCGCGCGGGCGGTTGCGGCTGCGCCGGCGCGCGCAGCTCGAGCACGGCGCTGACGAGCTCGATGTCGTCGAGCGAGCGGGCGATCAGCCCGATGGTGTCGAGGCTTTCGGCGGCGGGGTAGATGCCTTTGCGGTTGAACGCCCCGAAGGTCGGCTTGAAGCCGAAGACGCCGCAGTAGGAGGCGGGGCGCAGCACCGAGCCGCCGGTCTGCGTCCCGAATGCCACTGGCACCATGAAATCGGCAACCGCCGCGCCCGATCCGCTCGATGACCCGCCCGGTGTATGGGCCGTATTGTGCGGATTTGTTGTCGCGCCCGGTGTCATGCCGGCAAACTCGCAGGTCACCGTCTTGCCCAGGATGATCGCACCGGCAGCGCGCACCAGGGCGACACAGGCGGCATCGGTCGGCGGGCGGTGGCCGCAGTAGATCGGCGAGCCCATCTCGGTCGGAAGATCGGCAGTGTCGATAATGTCCTTCACGCCGATCGGCAGGCCATGCAGGGGCCGATCCGGCGGCGGCGGGCCGGCGCGATCGAGGGTCCTTGCCTGCCGCAGCGCCAGCTCAGGATCGAGAGCGGCCCAGGCATGGATTTCATTCTCGCGCGTTTCGATGCGCTCGAGACAATCGCGCACGACCGCCTCGCAGGTCGTCTCGCCGGTTGCGATCGCGCGCGTGAGCTCGCCCGCGGTCAGCCTGTTGAGCTCGCCGCTGCGAGGCGCGCGCGCTCTGGCGGATGTCGAGGGTAAGGCGCTCATGGGTGCCGCGCTCAATTTCTGCCCGCGCGCGCGGCCGCGCTCCCCGCGATGCGGCCGAAAACTGCACCCGAGGTCAGCCCGGAGCCGCCGGGATAGTTGAAATAGAACAGCCCGCCCACCAGCTCTCCCGCCGCGTACAGGCCGCGGATCGGCGCATAGTCGGTGTTTAGGACTTCGGCGTCGGTGGTAATCCGCAGCCCGCCGAAAGTGAAGGTGAGGCCGCAGGTCACCGCGTAGCCCTCGAACGGCGGCGCATCGATGGTGTTCGCCCAGTTGCTTTTGTTGACGGCGAGGCTCTCGGTGCGCCGACCGTCCTTGATGTTGGGGTTGAATGCAATGTCGGTTCGCACCGCCTTGTTGTACTCGGAGATGGTATCGAGGAACTGCCGCGCGTTCACGCCTTCCAGCTTGCGCGCGAATTCCTCGATAGTGTCGGCGCTCACCCTGGTTACCTGCTTGATCCTGTACTCGTCGCGTTGCAGGTGCTTCACCTTCTGATCGAAGATTTGCCAGGCGAATTGGCCGGGCTGCTCCAGCACCACGCGCCCATATTTGGCATAGGTGTAGTTGCGGAAATCGGCGCCCTCATCGACGAAGCGCTTGCCGTTAGCGTTTATCAGAATGGCGAACGGATAGGAGTGCTTCTGGAACTGATCGCCCACCGCAAGGTCGCCGAACTCGGGCGCGTTCATCTCCCATTGCACGGCGTGGCAGCCGGACCAGTTGCCGCAAGGGCTGGCGCCGATGTCCATTGCCATGCGGATGCCGTCGCCGTTGTTGAAGCGCGTCCCCCGCACCTTGGCGAGGTCCCAGCCCGGGCCGAGATAGCGCGTGCGCCATTCGGAGTTGGATTCGAAGCCGCCGCAGGCGAGCACGACCGATCTGCCGACGATGTCGCTTTCCACGCCGTCGTGCCGGATGCGCACGCCGCTCACGCGCACGCCGTCGAAGAGGAGCCTGAGCGCGCGCGTCTGGTACCGGATCTCGATGCCGCGCTTGCGCGCCGCCTCGGTGAGCATCTTGATGAGGCCGGGCCCGCCGCCGACCGCCTCCACGGTAAGCCCGCCCCAGAACTTGAACTTGCCCTCGATCTTGAAGGCCTGCCGGCCATAGATCGGAATGAAGCGCACCCCTTTGCCGCGCATCCAGCAGAAGGTGTCGAAGCTGCGCCCGACCAGGAGATCGACCAGGTCGGGATCGGCGCGATTTTGCGTCACCCGCGCCATGTCGTCGAAAAACTGGTCGCGGGTATAGGTGCCGAAGTCGGTGGTCGCGATCTCCTGCTCGGTCAGATCGGGCACCAGGGTCTTGATGTCGTCGACGCCGTTATAGACGACGCGCACCGATCCCGCGGTGAACCGGCTGTTGCCGCCGGATTCCTCCTCCGGCGCCGCCTCCAGCATGACGACCGAAGCCCCCTGTTCCTGCGCGGCCAATGCCGCACAGAACGCGGCGTTGCCGCCACCCACGACAACGACATCGATTTCCGGACTCGCCATTCCCGACCTCTCGCTCGGTCATTCGGCCGCAATCGCGGCCACTCCCCCATGTGCCTTTGACCAGGCGGCGGGATCGTGCATGAATTTCTCCACCTCGGCGAGCTTCGCCGCATCGAACTGGCCGCTTGCCTTGGCAGCGGCGAGCACGTCCCACCAGGTTGCCAGCGAATGCAGGGTCACCCCGAGATGGCTCAGAACCTTGGGCGCGTCGGGGAATATGTCGTAGAAGAAGAACACCAGCACGTGCTCCACCTTGGCTCCGGCCTGGCGCAGTGCATTGCAGAAATTGATCTTGCTGCGGCCGTCGCTGGTCATGTCCTCGACCAGAAGCACACGCTGGCCCTCGACCACGTGGCCCTCGATCTGGGTCGTGCGGCCGAATTCCTTGGGCTTCTTGCGCACATAGAGCATCGGAAGCGAGAGCCGGTCGGCCATCCAGGCTGCAAACGGGATGCCTGCCGTCTCGCCGCCTGCGACGGCATCGAACCGCTCGAAGCCGGCTTCACGCATGATGGTCGTCGCCGCGAAGTCGATCAGCGTGGTGCGCACGCGCGGGAACGAGATCAACCGCCGGCAGTCCGTGTACACCGGGCTTGCCCAACCGGAGGTAAAGATGAACGGCTTGTCGGCCATGAATCGGACAGCCTCGACCTCGAGCAGCATTCTGGCCGTCAGCTCGGCCATGATCTTCTTGTCGGGAAAGCCATAACTTGCCGTCATGCCGGGGCCACCACCTTCCATTCGATTATTTCTCCGCCGCGATAGCTTGCCGGTCGTCCGGCTTGCGGATGATGACACGGCTGGTCATCGACGCCAGGCGCAACCGGCTTAGAGCATTTTACGACAAAGCTGACGCAGCCGCTCTTCACCTCTCCCCGCAGGGGAGAGGTCGGAATGGGCGCGCTTTGCGCGGCCATTCCGGGTGAGGGGGGCCGGAATTCACTTGTCGGGACAGGGTTCCCCCTCACCCGGATCGCGCAAGCGCGATCCGACCTCTCCCCGCCGGGGAGAGGTGACGCTAGCTGCAAGTCCGCGTGAGTCATTCAACGTTATCGAAAAATGATCTAGCCGATCGGCGCGGCGGCTGCGGCGTAAGTCTCCTGCGGCGGCTCATCGATCATCGCGCCGGTGAGATCGGACACGCGCGCGAAGCCGCGCTTCGCGCACCATTCCTCCAGGCCGTCAAGGATGGCGATCATGCCCGACGGATTGCGGAAGATCAGATAGCCGATCATCACCGCGCTCGCGCCGGCAAGCATGTATTCGACGACATCCTCGACCTTGACGATGCCGCCGCAGCCGATGATCGGGATCTTCACCGCCTTGGCACACTGATAGACCATGCGCACGATGATCGGCTTGATGCCCGGCCCCGACAGCCCGCCGAACTTGTTGCCGATAGCCGGCCGAAACGTCTCCGTGTTGATCTTGAGCCCGAGTATCGTGTTCGACACCACCAGCGCGTCGGCGCCGGCCGCTTCCGCCGCCTTGCCGATCGCGACCACATCGCCGGCATTGGGTGAGAGCTTGCACCAGATCGGCTTGTCCGTGGTGTTGCGGATGAGCTGCATGACGTTGAAGGTGTGTTCCTCGTGCAGCGCGAAATTGCCCCCCTTCGGATCGCGCGTGGGACAGGAGATGTTGACCTCGAGCACATCGATTGCGGACTTGCTCACATCGCGTGCCATGGCTTCGAAATCTTCGATGGTCGTCGCCGAGATCGAGCCCACCAGCGGCGGCTTGAAGCGCTTGTAGTCCGGCACCTGGTGGTTGAGGAAATATTCAATTCCCTTGGTCGGAAGGCCGATGGAGTTGATCATGCCGCCTTCCACCTCGGCGACGCGCGGAGGCGGATTGCCGGCGCGGAACTCGCGCGAGACCGTCTTGGCGACCAGCGCGCCGAGGCGGTTGAGGTCCATCACCTGCGCGAGATCGGTCGAGAAGGCGCCCGACGCCGGCATGATCGGGTTGGCGAGCGTGACGTTCCCGATCCTCACTCGCATGTCTACCATCCGACTGCCTCCTGCAGATCGAAAACCGGACCCTCGATGCAAACGCGTCGCAGCTCTTTCCTGCCGTTGACCTCGAACGTGCGCACGCACACGTAGCAGGGACCAAGACCGCAGGCCATCACCTGCTCCATGGCGACCTGGCCCGGGATGCCGTGCGTCTTGCCGAGGCGCTTCATGAGCTGAAAAAGCCGGTTCGAGCCGCAGGTAAAGAACGCATCGGCTCGGCCCTGCGCGATCAGGGCTTGCAGAACCCCCTCCACATTCTCGACCGCGCTGCTGCCGTCGCTGTCAAGCACGCTGATGACTTTGCCGGCCTTGGCGAACAAGTCGCCCGCCATCACGAATTCCGGGCTGCGGGCGCTGAGAATGGCAGTCACTCCGACGCCGGCCTCGCTGGCGAGCTGCGAGATCGGGCCCATGGTTGCAAGCCCGACGCCGCGCCCGAGAACGACGATGTTCCGCCAGCCGGGATCAAGCGAGAAGCCCACGCCTAGGGGTCCGACCATGTTGAGCGTGTGCCCGCGTTCAAGCGTCGCCAGCCCGTAAGTTCCGCGGCCGACGCATTTGTACAGAAATTCGATACGCCCATGCTCGCGGTCGATGCGGTAGACGCTCTGCGGCCGGCGCAGCCACAACTCGCCTTCGTCGGGGGAAGGGCAGAGCAGATTGAAGAACTGGCCCGGCTTGACGCTCAGCGCCTTGGGCGAGGCGTCGACAATGAGGTGCTTGTATTCCCGGTTGACCCAGTCGTGGGAGACGACCGGGCACAATGCCTCTTCCGCGGGAATGCGATCGGAGCTTGCGGCACCCGTGCTGGTGCCCACGACAAAGGGTGCCGATGCGAACGGCTGCTGCGCCATGGTTCCTGCCTGCGGGTGCCGGGGATATAGAGCCCGCCTGTACCAAAATCAAGATTTTTTCCAAATTGTGAACAACTCACTTTCGCAGCAGCTCGCGCATGAGGCGTGCGGCGGCTGCGCCCTTGAGCGCGCGCTCCCACAGCTCCCTCGCCATTTTCTCGTGCAGCGCCAGCGCCTCGGGCGCCGACGTGATCATGGCGACACCCACCCGGATGTTCGGCTGCTCCCCCAGGCGAAAGGGGGAGAGCGCCAGGATCTTGCGGTCGGGCTCGCGGAACAGCTGGAAGCTCGCGTGCGGCAGCGTGTCCGGCACGATGCCGATCTGCACCCCGATGGGCTCGTTCTCGATAAGCGCTAGAAAGTGCTCGGCCTCCGCGCGCGCAAGCGCGCGCCGCTCGCGCCGCATGTGCTCGGGAAGCCCCAGCCGGCCGACCAGCCCGTTGCCGAGGAACTGCTCCATCTCGATGGCGGAGATGAGGTTGACGATGCCCGGTTGGCGGCGCCGGTAGCTTTCCTTGCGCTGGCGCAGCACCGCGATGATCTCGTCGACCGCCGCGAGCGCGCGCTTGCGCCCCGGCAGCGTGTCGGGGATGCTTTCGCGCAGCACATCAGCGAGCGCCGCATCGAAGGCGTCGGAAGCGAGCAGGTAGGAGATCGGCCCGGCCAGCACGATGATGTGCTCGCAGGTCTCCTCGATCTGCCGCATGCGTTCGAAATAGCTCACCGCGGACGCGATGTACTCGACGCCGACGCCGAGCAACGTGGGCACCGACACGGAAAGCAGCTCGGCAAGCCGCTCCAGCGTCTCGATCTTGGCGAGCTCGCCTTTCTCGAAACGATAGAGCGCGGTGCGCGATATGCCGAGCCGGTGCGCGATCTCGTCGGCGCTCAGTCCCGACCCGAGGCGAAAGGCTTTGAGGCGGTTGCCGATGTCGTCAAAGCGCAGCGCCATGCGCTATGAGGACGGCGGCGCGGCCGGCGGGTTTGATCCAACCGGCCATTTTTTCTGCTCCGGAATATTTTTGAGCGTCTGCGCCGCCGCGAGCGTCGCCGTGACGATGTTCTGATATCCGGTGCAGCGGCACAGATTGCCGGAAATGCCGATGCGCACTTCCTTCTCGGTCGGATCTGGATTGTCGCGCAGGAACTCGATCAACGTGGTGAGAATGCCGGGGGTGCAATAGCCGCACTGGAGAGCATGATGCTCGTGAAACGCCTGCTGGATCGGGTGCAATTCCTCCTGCGAGGGGGCAATGCCCTCGACCGTGAGCAGCTCGTGGCCGTCCGCCTGTACGGCCAGCATCAGGCACGAGCGCGCCGAGCGCCCGTCGAACAGGATGGTGCAGGCGCCGCACACGCCGTGCTCGCAGCCGAGATGGGTGCCGGTGAGGCCGAGCTGATGGCGCACGAAGTCGGCGAGCGTCACGCGCACCTCGACCTCCTCCTCGTAGCGCTTGCCGTTGACCGTGAGCGCAATCTTACGCTTCTCACCCATCGTTGCTCCTCGCTTTTCAGTTCACCCGACGGCCGTCCCGCTCGACGAGGCGTGCATGCGCCTTTTCCAGCGCGCGGCGGGAAAGCACGGCCGCAAGATGCTGGCGATAGGAGGCGGGCGCGTGGATGTCGTCTATGGCTTCGAGCTTGCGGCAGCTTTCACAGGCATCGCGGAACAGCGTCCCGGACGGCACCTGGCCCACGATGGCCTGCTCGACCTCGGTCGCCCGGCGCGGCACGGTGCCCATTCCCCCGATGGTGACGGAAGCGCGCGTGATCTTGCCGCCGCCGTCGGCCTCGATCATGACCGCCGCCGAGGTGATGGCGAAGTCGCCATGCCGGCGCGAGAACTCGATGAAGGCGTACGAGTGCTGCGGGGTCCAGCGCGGAAAGCGCACGCCCACCACAATCTCGTTCGGCT
>Ga0306926_10000409_pt1 | contig 39454 bp, 35 predicted proteins | sample flu12Cox44000178_FD_203759 | JGI IMG/M metagenome (GOLD analysis project Ga0306926, IMG submission 203759) | Lab enrichment of tropical soil microbial communities from Luquillo Experimental Forest, Puerto Rico - flux8day.12C.oxic.44.000.178 (v2)... | ecosystem: Environmental > Terrestrial >... | reverse complement strand
CTGAGCCCCTTTTGAAATTGCACCTTGTTGCGCGCCATCGTTCAAACCCGCAGAAACAGCCGTACGTTCCTGTTTTGTACCATGACTTGATAGCTGAGGATAGTGCGTAATCAGGAAGATTTTTGACGTCCCGGAGGTCAACGACGGTATAGGCAAACACCCATGCTGGTTGCGATATGACAGGTGCACAGCTCGTAGCGCTCGGCCACGCGGCGATGGCCCGGTCGCACAGCCTGATACTGCTCGGCGGTGGCCTGGGTGTGCTCAGCATCGTGGCCGGGCTGATCTCACGACGCATCGGGGCGCCCGTGCTGCTGGTCTTCCTGGCGATCGGCATGCTGGCCGGCGACGACAATGTGTTCGGCATTCCGTTTGACGATTTCGGCGCGGCTTACCTGATCGGCAGCGTGGCGCTTGCAATAATTTTGCTCGAGGGCGGGCTTAAGACTCCGGTCTCGATGCTGCGGCTGGCGTTCTGGCCCGCGGTTGTGCTGGCCACCATCGGTGTCGGACTGACTGCCGGCATATTGGGCGCGGTCGTTTCACTGATCGACGGCGTGCCGGTCATGGCTGCTCTGCTGGCCGGTGCGGCGGCCGCGCCGACCGATGCCGCCGCGGTCGCGGTATTGCTGCGCCGCGCCGGTGCCGCGCTGCCGGAGCGGCTTTTCGCGCTGCTCGGGGTCGAGTCCGGGCTCAACGACCCGATGTCGGTGTTCTTGACCGTCCTGCTGATACATCTGATCGCCGAACCCGGCGCGATCGGCGTCGGCGGTGCGGTCCTACTGTTCCTCGAGCAAATGGTCGGTGGTGCCGCACTCGGCGTGGCGGGCGGCTGGGCGCTCGGACAGTCGCTGAAGCGGTTGCCGATTGAGGCACCGCTCGCGCCGGTCCTGGTGCTGACCGGCGGGCTCGCCGTGTTCGGGCTGGCTCAGCTGATCGGCACCAGCGGCTTTCTTGCGACCTACCTGGCCGCGGTGATCACCGGCGCCACGCGGCACAGTGCGCGGCAGGACGTCAAGCACTTCTTCGAGGGCATGGCCTGGCTCGCGCAGATCGTGCTGTTCTTGATGCTCGGTCTGCTGGTGACGCCGGAAGAATTGCCGCCCTATCTGCCGGGTGCGGTCATCGGGGCCGCCGTGCTGATCCTGCTGGCTCGGCCGGTAGCCGTGTTCCTCTGTCTGCTCCCGTTCAGGTTCAACCTGCGTGAGACAGCCTTCGCCTCCTGGGTGGGGTTGCGCGGGGCGGTGCCGATCTACCTCAGCATCATCCCCGGATTGGCCGATCCGCATCGCGACCAGCGGCTGTTTGCCAGCATCTTTATCCTGGTGATCGCCTCGCTGGTCGTCCAAGGCTGGACCGTGGCCCCGGCCGCCCGTCTGCTCGGCTTCGGGCGCCCGGGGTGAGCCCGGGGCCCCCGGCCCGTCAGCCGCAGGCGATCGCGTAAGTGTCGTCGCAGCCTGGCGGCAATCGATATTCCTGCCAGTTGCGACCGCCGTCTCGCGTGCCGAAGATCTGACCACAGCGCGAAACGCCGTAGACCTGGTCGGGATCACGCGGATGGAGCGCCACCCCCATCATCGTTGCCTCCGCCTTGACCCCATGGTCAAAGCGCTCCCAGGTGCGGCCGAAATCCTCGCTGCGATAGAGCGCCCCGTCGGTGCTCTGCGCGGCCGGGCTGAGGCAGGCGTACAAGAGACGCGGGTCGTGCGGCGACACGCGAATGTCGCGGCCGTAGCGAAGAGGCGAGAAGCGGCCGATCTCCATGTCCTGCCAGCTCTCGCCGCGGTCGGTGCTGCGGAAGAGGCCCTTGCGGACCGCGACGAAGACTGTGCTCGGCCCGGCGGCGCTGACCGAGAGCGCGTGGCCGTCGAGCATCCCCTCGCGGTCCCTGGGGCTCGCGGCGGGGCCGGCGAGCCGGATCAGGTCTTCGCTGCAATCCTCCCAGCTCTCCCCGTCGTCGGGGCTGCGCATGACACCGTTGACCTCGAGCACGGCATAGATCTGGGCCGCTTGGTCGGGGTCCTTGGCCAGACGCATGACCCGGCAGTCGAACGGCATCCTGACCCGGTCGGGCATCCGCGGGTCGGCGAGCCGCCGCCAATTGTCACCGCCGTCCTCGCTGCGGTAGACCGCGACCGGCGAGGTCCCGGCATAGAGCGTCTGCGGGGCCTTCGGATCGACGAGGATCGACCAGACCTGCACTCCGCGATCGGGGAAGCCGAGCCGCTCCCAGTGCTCGCCGCGATCGGTGCTACGATAGGGACCGTCCTGGGTTCCGATGTAGACGATTTTGGAATTTTCCGGGTGAACGGTGACGGCCTGAACGTGTGTCTCCTCCGGCAGGCCCCGGGTCAGGTGCCGGCATTGGCCGTCGCGGGCGTCCAGGCGGATGACGCCGCCGCGGGTGCCGCCGCGCCACCATCCCACACCGGCATAGACATACGACTGATCGGTCATGATGAGCTCCTCCTATCTGTCGGTGCATGCAGAGTAGTTTTGTCCCGCTCCGCGAGGATGTCGATCTCGTCCGGCGTCGACTCTCGGCCGAGGATTTTATTGCGGTGCGGAAAGCGTCCGAACCGCTCGATGACCTCAATGTACGGGCGCCCATAACGACGCAAAGATCGGCGACGATCGGGATTACGCGGTAGAGTGTCGAACAGAGCGACCGAGCGGCGCTGGTCGGGGAGATCCTCGCTGTGGTGAAACGGCATGTAGAAGAACAACCGCCAGACCGGCGGGACGAGCCGGTCGAAGCCTCGCTCGAGCGCCCGGTCCGCAGCGGCGCGCGCCGCAGCGTCGGTCGCATAGGCGCGCGGCGTGCCGCGGAAGATGTTGCGCGAGATCTGGTCGAGCAGCAGTACCAGGGCGAGCGCGCCCTCGGAGAGAGCTTCCCACGAACCCAATCTCCCGGCGGCGGCGGCTTCGTAATCGGCAAGAAAGGCGTCGCGCAAAGAGGCGTCGAATTCGGCCGTGCCTTTGAACCAGATCTCGCGTTGCCGGTCACGCTCGGGATCGCCCGGCGGCCCGAACCAAGCATCGAGCAGCGCCTTAGCCCGATCGGGAAGGCCGGTGGAGGGGTCGCGATCCGAGACCAAAAGCGCCTTCTCTTGCCGATTTTCCATGCGCATCCAATTTTCCGTTGTTATTCGGTTGTTACACCTCCGAAAATTCGTTGATCGCGCGAAAAATTCCATTGTTCCGCGGCGTAACGAATTTGAAGTCTAAACGATTGAAATAACGCGCTATTCGGCGACGGCATCGGCCCCTTCCAGGGTCGAAACGGCGATTTTCGCTGTATTTCGGGGGTGTCATTGCTTGCCGAGCACCTCGTCGAGGCGGGCGCGCAACGCCAACAGGTCGCGCCAGGCCTCGCGTTTGCGCTCCGGCGTGCGCAGCAGAAAGGACGGGTGGAACATCGGCAGGGTCGGCACCGGCTCGGCGAGCCCGGGTATCTCAAGGTCGAACCAGCGCCCGCGCACTCGGGTGATGCCCTGGCTCCCCGGCAGCAGTGCACCGGCGGCGGTGCCGCCGGCGAGGACGAGGAGCTTGGGGCGCACCAGCGCGATGTGGCGCAGCACAAAGGGTAGGCAGGAGGCGATCTCGGCCGTGGTCGGCGTACGGTTTCCGGGCGGCCGCCAGTAGACGACGTTGGTGATATGCACGCTTTGGCGGTCCAACCCGATCGCCGCCAGCATGCGGTCGAGCAGCTGGCCGGCGCGACCGACAAACGGGCGGCCGATGCGGTCCTCATCGGCACCAGGGCCCTCGCCGATGATCATGACTTGGGCCGCCGGATTGCCGTCGGCGAAGACCGTGTTGGTCGCGGTGCGCTTCAAGCCGCAGCCATCGAAGCCGGCGACCAATGCCGCCAGCGCCGCCACCGTCTCGGCGCCGGCAGCGAGCCGCCGAGCCGATTGGGCAGCCTCCGCCAGGGACTCGGTCAGGGCCTTCGGCGGGGCTGCTGCGATCGCGGGGGCGGCTCGTGGACGCGGCGCGGAAGGGGGTATCGGGACCGCGACCGCTGGCGCTGGCGCGAACCGGTTCGCCGGTTCGGCCGCGATCGCTTCGTCCGCCCCCATCTCGATATACCAGCGCAACAGCGCGAGTGCCGTGGCGCGATCGTCGAATTTCGGCGGCGTGGCGGGGGACATCATGCCGGTGATGCTACCATCGCGACCGAGCGGCGGCGATCCGATATAGTTGTCCCGCGAATTCCGAGGAAATGAGAAGTGGGTGAGGAGCGGACCGAGCGCGAGCGGATGGAATACGACGTCGTCGTGGTCGGAGCCGGGCCCTCCGGCCTCGCCGCGGCAATCCGACTGAAACAGCTCGCCGTCGCCGCCGAGCGGGAGTTCGGCGTCTGCGTCGTCGAGAAAGGCTCGGAGGTCGGCGCCCACATCCTGTCGGGTGCGGTGTTCGAGCCGCGCGCGCTCGACGAATTGATCCCGCACTGGCGGGAACAGGGCGCGCCGCTCGTCACCCCCGCGACCGAGGACCGCTTCCTGCTGTTGACCGCAAGCCGCGCGCTGCGCCTGCCGACGCCGCCGCAGATGCGCAATCACGGCAATTACATCATCAGCCTCGGCAATCTGTGCCGCTGGCTGGCGCAGCAGGCCGAGGCGCTTGGGGTCGAGATCTATCCCGGCTTCGCCGCGGCCGAGGTGCTGTACGACGCCGCTGGACGTGTGCAGGGTGTAGCGACCGGCGATATGGGCATCGGCAAGGACGGTCAGCCAACCGAGCGCTTTCAGCCCGGCGTCGAACTTCGCGCCAAGGAGACGCTGTTTGCCGAAGGCTGCCGCGGCTCGCTGACCAAAACGCTCGTCGAGCGGTTCCGGCTGCGCGATGGGATCGATCCGCAAACCTATGCGATCGGCATCAAAGAATTGTGGGAGCTGGCACCAGACCGGCACCAGCCCGGGCTCGTCGTCCACACCGTCGGCTGGCCGCTCGACACCGCCACCTATGGCGGCTCTTTTCTCTACCATCTCGAGAACCGGCAGGTGGCCGTCGGTTTTGTGATTGGCCTCGATTACAAGAACCCGTTCCTCAACCCTTTCGAAGAATTCCAGCGTTTCAAAACGCACCCGGCGATCCGTCCCTTCTTTGAGGGCGGCCGGCGCATCGCCTATGGAGCGCGGGCGCTCAACGAGGGCGGCTTTCAATCGATCCCGCGACTCGATTTTCCGGGAGGCGCGCTGATCGGCTGCGCTGCCGGTTTCGTCAATGTGCCCAAGATCAAGGGCAACCACACCGCCATGAAATCCGGGATGGTTGCGGCCGAGACCGTGTTTCGGCGGCTCGCCGGAGAGACCGGCGCTGAGGTTAGACGCGCCCTCGAAGAGAGCTGGGTTTGGGAGGAGCTGCGCCGGGTCCGCAACATCCGGCCGAGTTTTCGCCGAGGCCTGTGGGCCGGTCTCGCCTATTCGGCGCTCGACACCTACGTCTTGCGGGGTGCCGCCCCCTGGACGTTCCACCACCACCCCGACCACCTGCAGCTGACCCCGGCGAGCGCGGCGCGGCATATCGACTACCCCAGACCGGACGGCAGGATCAGCTTCGACCGGCTCTCCTCGGTGTTCATTTCGAACACCAATCATGAGGAGGATCAGCCCCCGCATCTGCGCCTGCGCGATCCAGCGAAGGCGATCGCGGTCAACTATCGGCTCTACGATTCGCCGGAACAGCGTTATTGTCCCGCCGGCGTCTACGAGATCGTGCAGCAGGCGGTGACGGGCGAACCGTATTTACGGATCAACGCGCAGAATTGCGTTCACTGCAAGACCTGCGACATCAAGGACCCGGAGCAGAACATTGATTGGATTGTGCCGGAGGGGGGCGGCGGACCCAATTATCCGAACATGTGACTGGGGCAAGTGGTAGAGATAGATGAATGAAAAGGTGATGGAGATTTTCGGGATCAAGGGCTTGGCGGGTTTGCTGCTGGCGTTTGTCGTGGCCGCGCCGAGCAAGGCGGCGCCCAATATCGAGACGCCAACCGGCGCCTATTTGGCCGGCCGTCACGCGCAGGAGACGCGCGACTACGCGGCCGCCGCGTCGTGGTACGAGGACGCGCTCAAGACCGATCCCGAATCGCCGGAGCTGATCAGCCGCACGTTTCTGATGGAGGCGAGCGAGGGCCGGTTCGATCGGGCACGCCTGCTCGCCGAGAGGGAGCTCACGCTCGATTCGACGGATGCCGTTGCCGAGCTCGTCCTGCTGATCGACCGCGTCAAGGCCGGTGACAAGGCCGGCGCGCTCGCGCGCGCCGAGGCACTGCCGCGAGATGGCGTGCATCGCTTCCTCGGCCCGCTCGCACTGGGCTGGACGCGGATGGCGGTGGGCGACCTTGCCGGCGCCGATGCTGCGCTTCGTCAGCTCGACAAATTCAACGGTTTCGCCCCACTCGAATTTTACCAGCTCGGTCTGCTCTACGATTTCGCCGGACAACCCGATACGGCGGAAGAGAACTTTAAGAAGACGCTCGAGGCGACCGGCCAGCTCAACTGGCGGCTGACCGACGCGATGGCCAATTTTTACGAGCGCCACGGTCGCGCCGATGAAGCAGACGCGCTCTATCAACGGTTCATCAAGGACAATGCCGGAAGCGAGCTGGCAGAATCGGTGCTGGCGCGCAAGCCGGCCGAGCCGCCCCTACCCCTGATCGATACCGCCAAGGAAGGCCTTGCCGAGGCGCTCTTTGATCTGGCGAGCGTCGTCAACCAGCCCGAAACGATCGACCTGGCGCTCCTCTACGCTCGCTGCGCCCTCCAGTTGCGCCCAGATCTCGCACTCGCTCGGCTGCTCCTCTCCGACGTGCTGAGCGCGCAGAACAAACCGGAGGAAAGCCTTGCCATCCTCGCCGAATTCCCGCCGAACTCGCCCTATTCATGGTCAGCGCGATTGCGCGTCGCCGCCAATCTCGAGATGCTCGACCGCACCGATGAAGCCGTCGCTCAGCTGAAAAATATGTCGTCCGAAGCACCGACGCGGGCCGGCGCCGATATGCAGCTAGGCGATTTGCTGCGCGCCAAGAAGCGCTTCAACGAGGCAGTAGACGCCTATGACGAGGCGATCCGGCGACTCCGGGCGAGCGGCATGCCGGAGCGCTGGTCGCTGTACTACAGCCGCGGCATTGCGCTCGAACGCTCGGGCCAGTGGAAGCCGTCCGAGGCCGACCTCCTGCACGCGCTCGAGCTCAAGCCCGACCAGCCGCTGGTACTCAACTATCTCGGCTATTCCTGGATCGACCGCGGCGAGAATCTGGAGCGCGGCCTGAAGATGATCGAGAAAGCGGTAGAGCTGCGCCCCGAGGACGGATACATCGTCGACAGCCTGGGCTGGGCGCACTACCGGCTCGGCGATTACTCGAACGCCGTGGAATATCTCGAGAAAGCGATCGAGCTGGTGCCTGAGGATCCGACGATCAACGACCATCTCGGTGACGCTTACTGGCAAAGCGGACGTCCGAGCGAGGCACGCTTTCAATGGCGGCGAGCCTTGCAGTTCGGACCGGAGGCGGACGAGATCAAACCGATCGAAGCCAAGCTCGACCGGGGTCTCGTGTCCCCCACCCGGGCCGGCGGCGGCTGACCCCGCGATGGCGCTCACGGCCTTTGCTCCGGCAAAGGTCAACCTCTACCTGCATCTGATCGGACGACGGCCGGACGGCTATCACCTGCTCGACAGCTTGATCGCCTTCGTCGATATCGGTGATCGCATCACCGCCGAGCCTGCGGTGACACTGTCGCTCGAGATCACCGGGCCGCAGGCGACCGGTCTGGCCAAGTCGGGGCAGGACAATCTCGTGCTGCGCGCCGCTCGCCTGCTAGCCGACCACACTCGGGCGGCTCGGGGTGCCGCACTGCTTTTGGAGAAGAACCTGCCGGTTGCCGCCGGCATTGGCGGCGGGTCGAGCGATGCCGCAGCGACGCTGCGGCTGCTCGCGGCGCTGTGGCAGCTGTCGATCGGCGAGGAGGCGCTCGGCGGCCTCGGCGCGCGGCTCGGCGCCGACCTCCCCGCCTGCCTCTACGGACGCGCCGCCTGGATTGGCGGTGTCGGCGAGCGGATCGTGCCCGCTCCGGACCTGCCAGAAGCTGGAATATTGCTTGCCAACCCACGCAAGCAGCTGCCAACAGCCGCGGTATTCGCTGCTCGGCACGGCTCCTTTGGCGAGACCGGACGGTTCGCGCCGATGCCTAGGGACGTCGCCGGTCTGGCGCGCGCGCTGATGGCACGTCGCAACGACCTGACCGATGCCGCGATCGGTCTCGTGCCCGAAATCGGCGCGGTTCTCGGCCGGCTCGCCCGGCTCCCGGGCGCCTTGCTGGCACGGATGAGCGGCAGCGGTGCCACCTGCTTCGCGCTATTCCCCAACCGGAGTGCGGCGCATGAAGCGCGCGCCGCACTCGCCGCGGCCGAGCCCCAATGGTGGTGCGCCGCCGGCGGTCTGGTCGCGACCGTCGCTCGGAGCGGCTCTTGGATTCCCGGTTAAACCGGGAAAATTCCCGTAGAAAAAAGCGTGCGGGTGCGAAAATCGCTTGGTCTCTTTACGAATACCGGTTCTAGATCAACGTCTTAGTAAGACGCAGCGGGGCATCGCCGGCACCCGTAACCGGGTATCTTCCTACTGCCAAATCCGGGAAAATCGCCCGCAACCGGGTAATAACCGGGAAATTGCAGCCCGACCGCCACCTCGCGCCTTTGGACTCATTCCTGCCCCGAGGCGCTTCAACCCGAGGCCGCGCACCCCGCTTCCCTGGCCGGACCGGACGGCCTCCGTGGATCCCATCCTCGCGCCCATGATAGGCTTCGATCTTGACCCCAGCATGGCGCGGGTTCGCCGGCGGTCTTGTTGCCGGGAGGGCGGCCTTGCGGTTAACCTGCCGAGGCGCTTGGGGCGTAGCCAAGTGGTAAGGCAGCGGATTTTGATTCCGCGATACGGAGGTTCGAATCCTCCCGCCCCAGCCAAAACTCGATTGATTACTGCCGAAATGGCTGGTGAAACAGCCTGACAACAAGCGCCAACGGGACCAGAGCTGCCAGGAACGCTGCATAGAAAAGGCTCAGCCCTAACAGCGCTTTGCGCCTCAGGTACCGGAGCCAGAGAGGTCGCCCGGCGGTGGTAGTGGCGGGAGGGATCTCGGGAGCCGGGTCGGCGGAGCCTTCAGCCACCACGGCCGGCTCGGCTTCGAGCCCGGTGAAATCGACCAGTCCTGCGGCATCACGCGCAAATCGATGGCCGTTAGCGCACACGAGCACCGATCCTCGCCCGCCAAGGCCGGCACGGCATAGGGGGCAGCACGGCGTGACCTCGCCGGATGTGCCGCCGCCGGCGTCGGACCTGCGCAGGCGGAACTTCACCCGGTCGCAAAGCAGCCAATTGACTAGCGGCACGACGCGCAAGGGCTCGAAGAGCCGACTCAGCATCGGCATCCACCGGACCGGTGCGACGAAAAGCTGAAACTCGAGCGCGGCGCCATCGAACATCTGCCGCTCGACAGCGAAACCGGCGCGGCCGAATTCATGCCGCCAGAACGACGGCGCGCGGGTATGGTCGGCGCCGACCGGTGCACCGCGTCGGCCGAAGAGCCGCATCACTCGCTGGCGCAGATGCTCGATCCACAAGCTCGCACCGTTCGGCGTGGCGATGACGCAAACTCCCGCGGGCTTCAGCACCCGGTAGAGCTCGCGGAGGACCACCGCCGGCTCCTCGACGTGCTCGATCACCTCGTGCGAGGCGATGTAGTCGAAAACTGCATCGGGAAACGGCAGGCTCTCGAGGGTCGATCGGTAGAATGTGGCGTCGCTCGTCTCAGGCCTGGTGACAGCGATCGACAAGGCGGCGGGTGAAACGTCGACCCCGTATATCCGCAGCCCGGGAGCCTGCCGTCGCAGGTTGACCGTCTCGTTGCCGGTGCCGCAGCCGGCATCGAGCAAATGCCCGCTCGCCTCGGCGGTGAAAGCGAACAGCCGACAGAAGTCGGAGCGAATGAGATCCTCATACCGGCATTCCCGCAGCATGCGGTAATGGGCTGCACGCCGAACCCAGCTTGGCGCCGAGCTCTGGCCGACCACCGGGCCATCTTCCGTGAAGGCGGGTTGCGACCGCTTTTCTTCAGAAAAACGCGACCCCGATCGTGCCCCTGAAGTTGTAGGACGGGACCCGGAATTCGTCGGCAAAATCCCACACCGAGGCGTTCCACGACACGTCGTCGCTGACCAAGAGCCCGCCCTTGGTGAGCTTGCGTTTGACCTCGTGGAACTCGAACATCATGTGGTGATAGGTGTGGTCGGAATCGTGAAAGAAAAAATCGATGGTATCGACCTCGTCGACCATCTTGGGGAGGAGATCCTTGGCGTCGCCGTTCCACACTTCGAAGCGATCGCGATAGGCATCGGGCACCAGCCAACCGCTGGTCTTGCCTTCGGGTATCACGACGCCGTAGACGGTGCCCGCGACCGTCCAGGCCGGGTCGTCCGGATCGAACACCGGCGGCAGGTCGATGACGCGGAGCATTCCCTCGGGGCCGTTCCTGACCAATGCGAGCATCATGAACGCTGCAGATAATCCGTTGCACACGCCGGTTTGAACGATTATCCGCGGCCTTGCCTGGCGCACCAGCCAATAGAGAAAGAGTGCATCGTCGAGGTTGACCCACCCGGGCACGTAATGCGAGCGGTATTTGATCGCGAGCTCGCGCACATACCGCTCGACAAAAGCGCGCCGCTCGAAGACCTGGTGGGCCTGGGGCACCGACGAGGCTTCGGCGAGCGCCGCACGAAGCACGCCGTCCCACGCCAGGTTCGGAACACTCGCACCCCGGGTCAATTGGGCGAGCGCCCGGAAGGCGGTGTTGTCGCAAGGAGTGTCCCGATTGAAGATGCGGCCGGGAAAGTTCCGTACCAGGCTTGCGTCGTAGTCGGGATGGGAGGTGTTGTAGGTTCGCTCGGCGCGCAACAGCGGCATCCCCTCCATGGCCTGACGCAATTCCGCCGCGGGTGTTTGCCCTCGCGATGGTAACCGCATCAAGGCCCGTTTGATGACGGGCTTGATCTTGCTTCTCAACTTGCGAGCTCGATCGACGAGGCCCGCGACGAGCCGATCGGATTTGCGGTACAGCAGATCTAGGCTGCTGGTTCTGCCGGCGACGAGCGCACCGGGTTCATCGTCGAGCCGAATCGACGAGCGAGCCGAAGGGCCCGTGTCTCCCGCCATCCGCTTCAGGATATCAGTGACCTTCATGCTCCCCCCGTTTCGACTGGTGTAGAATAACCTTCGCACTCCGCCAAGCACGGCTCTAAAGTAAGCTCCCGGTCCGGGAGCGTCTGCCCCGCCTGCCCGCGGCAGACTTGGGAGTTTACCCGCGCGGTCCCTGGGTCATTGTCTGAGCGGCCGCCGACCGACGGCGCCGATGCGAGAGGCAGCGTCAACTTTCAGCTGGCAACAAGGGTCGGTGTCAGTTCGCCACCGGGCTGTCTCATCGGGATCGACAGGACACGGCGCAGAAAGCGGCGCGCGGTCCCGTCGCGATTTGTGTTGGAATTGATTGGCGCGATCTCCGATTGGGTGAGGATACTCGGTCAGGCAGTAAGGTCAATCGGCTCATCGGCGGTTTTCTGGGTCAGGGTCGGTGCGCGTCCGTCGCTGCTGCTCAGAAATCGCCGAGTCTGAAAATCATAACCGCGAAGGGTTCAGAGCGCCGATTGCGAAGCAGTTTGTCTAACGAATCACGTGGTAAAAGCCCTTTGCCACCCAGAAAGGAGGACGCAACTCAGCGTACTGACGTCGGATGCCCAAACAATTCCCAAGGCGTGACAAAGCGGCGGTTAATTGACACCTGAACGTGCCAAATCGCCCACAAGGTTAATTTACCGCCTGCTGCTCTGCTAAGTGATCGAAATCATTGATGCGAGTGGGGGGCATCGAACCCTTGTCGTAGGCTCGGAGGGATTCTGCTCTACGATCGAGCCACACCCCCGCGTCGGCTCGGAAGGCCTTGTTAACCCAGATTCCGCGGTCCCTCCAGGACGCTGGACGCGCCCTGCGCGGCGTGCTCTTCGGTAATCTGGCTGAGGCTGTGCTCGGAGGAGAAGCGTAGCTCGATATTGCCACGGCGCTGATCCATCGCGGCGGTGACATGGGTGAAATGAAAGGTCCAGTTGGACAGCATCATCGCATCGCCCAGGCTGTAGGCCGGCGTCCAGACCCGCTCTCCGAAGACCGCACCCAGGCGCTCCACCTTGGCAGGGCCTCCGCTTGTCGCCCACTCGAACATCTCGGGGGAGAAGCGGGCGAAGTTCCACTCTCCGTGATCACCATACGGCTCGCTGCCGCCATCGTAGCCCGCGCGGACCGCCGCATCCGCGAACGGCATGCGGACCACCCCGAGGCTCGGCGCATCGAGGCCGCAAGCCCGAAACGGCACCCAGAAATTCACGGTGAACGCAAAGGGGTGGAAAAAGGCGTCCAGATGCGGTCCCAGCGGCGCCTGCCATTGCCCTTCGGCCCGCGCGCTGTCGACCCTACGGGTGGCCGTGCAGTTGTTCACATAATAGCCGTCGTGTCCGAACAGTCTTTCGAGGAGTTCGTAGTGCTTTTCGACGAACAGATATTCATGAAAATCCAGCAGGCCACGCTCTTTCAAATCGCTTGGGAAGACGTGTACAGATTCGATTTCTTCGTATAACTTGCTAACAAGCGCGATGAGCTTCGCCAGCGTCTCGAGCCGAACGAAGTTGCGCAGCAAAACGCAGCCATCGGCCCAATATGCGTCGATTATCCGCTCCGTGGAGGAACTCTCGAAGTCGACTTCCGCCATTGCATCCCCCAAATCCCCTCGGGCAAATCTGAACCAGTCCGAGTACAATTACAACACGGAACCGACGTGATTGCCGGCGCCCCACTTTGTGCCTGGCGATCAATAGGGTTCGGGCGGGCAGCTGAGTTCCAGTGGCGCGTGGCCGCGCCACACCAACCAGGGTTCGACGATGTAGCGATCGAACCGCCCGGCGATGCTCAGCGGCTCGGTCAAGGCGGCCTCGATGACGGTGGCGCCCGGCGCAACCGCCTGGCTGCCCCGTCCAACCACCTCTCCCGTCGGGGTCGGGCTGAAGCTGCGCAGAACACATTGCACATGCAGCGTTCCGGCCGCGCTCGGCCGGGCCAGCCTAAGCCTGAGCCCGCGGACAGGAGTGTCCGACCATGCGACGTCGCCACAGGTCTGCGGCCTTTCGACAACCGGATAAACGAACGGCCCCCTTAGAATCTGCAGGTCGGTCGCCGGAATCCGCGAACGTCCGGGGTCGAAGGCTAGCGTCTCGTCGGGCACTGTCGCGACCTGTCCGCAATCAGTCCAGCTCGGATTCCGCGCGAGGAAATCCTTTGCAGCGAAATAGGGACCGGCCTGAGACACATTGTCGATGACGATAAAGCCACCCGGGTCGAGGCGTTTGGCGGCGGCGGCGATGTCGAAACTGGCGAACTCGTAATCGTGATTGCCGTCCACCAGAACGAGCCCAAACCGCAATCCCGCCAGATCCGCATCCATAAAGAACTGCATCGAATCGACGGGATAAAAGCGCGTCGCCGCGCGCAGATCGGACGGCCAGCGCTTCTCGATCGCCTGAAACCGCTCGGCATCGAAGGGGCCGATTGTATGGACGATACCATGACCGTTGGCGTGGACGGCGCGCGCCAGAACCTCGGCGGTGCCCCCCTTGTACGTGCCGATCTCGACGACGTGGTTGGGCCGCAGGTTGCGCATCAGCGTATAGAGCAAGGCCTGCGACGTTTCGTTCAGCAGCGAGCGCGCATTCGAGGCATTCCGGAGGAAAATTTCTGCGGTGCCGGCGAAGACTTTCCCTCTGGCGATCGCCGGAATAGGATTCGGGAGTTCTTTGAGGTCGATGCCAACATAGGGAATATCGACAATGGGATCGACCTTAAGAGAACGATCGGTAGATGCTGGATCGGCTGGCAATTCCTGGCCCATCTGACAATGGCGGCGTCGATTGAGACTTACTATACAGGGGAAGTTTAGGCCGCGCACGGATGAGAGCGATTGTTTTAGCTAAGGGACCGAATCGCGCCCTTTTCAGCTTGTCCTGCAAGGCGCGGGTCGGAGAAACGGTCGGGAGCGCCAGATGGGCCTGATGCGGCTGCTACTGGCGTTCGGTGTCCTGTTGGCGCACATGAACCAGCGGATTTTGACGCCGCTCGGTCTCTTTGCCGATTTCCGCCTGTCGATCTCGCTGGCAGGCGGCATATCGGTCCTCTTCTTCTATGTCGTCAGCGGCTTCCTGATCAGTTTCATCCTGGACTCGAAATACCCGCGCGGCACGAAGGGTAAACTCGCCTTCTATAAATCGCGATTCCTCAGAATCTACCCGCTATGGGTACCAGTGTTCTTCTTCAGCGCATTGGTTGTGACCCAGGGAGCGGATCCGACCTGGTCATCGCAACAGGGGTGGCTCCCCCATATCGGGGCTCTCTTCCTGGTAGGCCAGGATGCGCGCCTTGTCTTCTCGCACTATCCCAAGCAAAACTGGGACGTCTTCCCGCCCGGAAGTGAGGTGAGCTGGACGCTTGGCGCCGAGTTGCTCTTCTATCTGATGGCCCCGTTCGTACTCCGCTCGCTGAAACGGTCCGCGGGGCTGTTCGCCCTCTCCGCCGCGATCCGGGCGGTTGCGCTTGTGATGACCCAGTCCGACGTGGATCTGAACATCGTCTGGACCTACTTCTTCTTCCCATCGACCTTGTGCTTTTTCCTCCTCGGGCATTTCGGCCGGCTCATCTCCGATCGCCTCAGGCTTTCCCCGTTCTTCGGCTATTCGGCCCTGGCCGGCTTCATCGCTCTGAGCCTGGCGCTGGCGAATCCAGATCGCGTCATCACGTTCAACAGCTTCGGGATATATGCCGGCCTGCTTCTCTTCGCGCTGGCGATCCCGACGGTCTTCGCCACGACTAAGGACAACAAAATATTCAATTTCCTCGGCGATCTGACCTACCCGCTCTATCTCGTCGGCGATCTGTGCCTCATGTCGGTTTTCGCGGTCTGGTCCGGGCCCATTGGCATGATGACACCGCGCGTGCTGGCGCTGGCCGCGACGATCCAGGATCCCTACGGCCGTGCGCTGTGGCTCACCGGCATCATGACGCTCTACGCCCTGTCGGTCGCAATCATCGTCCACTACACGGTGGAACAGCCGTTGATCCCGATCTTTCGTTGGCTGCTCGACGGTGCCGAGCGATTCGGCACCGTCCACCCCAGGCAAGGTCTCGGGCGATATATGTCGGCCAAGCCGCCTTTGCCGGAAGCCTGACGGCGCCCGCGGTCATTGCGCCGGCGCGGGACAATTCAGCCGCAGCAGGTTGCCGAATCCGGCTTCCGACGGAACCCGCGCCGTCAGTCGCTGGCCGGCGCCGCATTCGAACTCGGCGGTGAAATCCTTCGCGCAGCCATTCTTAGGATCGCCGAGCACGTCGGCGTCGATCTGGTAGACGCAAAACAGATTCCCCTCGCAATTAGCCACGATCTCGCGGGTCGCATTCCCCGCCGGCGCGCCGCAATTGCCACCATAGGTCGCGCTCAAGACGTGAATCGGCTCAACCGATTGCGACGGTACGAACTTGCCGGCCGCGGCGATCGTGATCGCCAGCACGAACGGGGCGGTGAGGATGGGCACGGCGGCAAAGCGCCGCGACAGCGGACGGCGCCACAGACCCCGAAGCCAGCTGCGCGACGGAACCTCCAGAAACGCATGCAGCCCCAACGAGAACAGCAGGATCATCAGCATGACAAAGGTGAAACGCGCCCCGAGGAACAGGATAGCGAAGAAAGTCTCGGGAAAGCTCCAGCCAAGATAGCCCGACACCGCGACGAGCACGACCGCGTGCAGGAGGTATATCGAATAACTGGCCTCGCCCATCGCGACGACCGCGCGGGCGCTGAGCCACAGGGAAAGGGGCGTATCGTAGCGCGCCGCGCAGAAGATTATGATCGCCGCGCTGGGGGCGAGACCGAAGCAATATCTGAGGTTGAACCAGAAATACGACTGGTTCACGCTGGAATAGGTCGCGTACAGGATGGCGAAAATCGATAGGAAGGCCAGCGTCATGACCAAGCCGCCCAGCCGCCGCTCGCGCTCTGTTGGCGGGATATCGCGGAGGATGAGATAGAACTGCGCGACGAGGCAGCCCAGGACGAACTCGCCTACGCGCGAATAGGGCGAGAAATACAAGAGCCAGCGGTAGAAGGAATGCTGTTCCCCCATGGCCCACCCGGCGATGGAGCCGTAATGGCTGACACCCCACGCATCAATCGCCGTCGCTTGACCCGCTAGGATGGAGGAAAGCCCGCCCCAGAACACGCACCAGCCCGAGAGGAAGCAGATCATCGTCACGGGCCGCCGTATCTTGAGCACTAGGACCGCAAGCAGCGGGTAGACGAGATAGAAAAACCATTCGGTGCTGATCGACCAGTTCACGCCGACGCCAATTACATAGACAAGCGAGGTATCGCCGAACGGCACGTAGCGCCAGCTTTGCAGCAGCAGCAGGAAATAGGGCAGCGCGCGCGCCAAATCGCTCAACCCGTCGTCCTTTCCCAACAGCGACAGGAGCAGCGTCTTTCCCAGGAGGATATCCAAGGTCAGCATGAAGAAATACAGAGGGTAGAGTCGCGAAAAGCGCGCCCACACAAAGGCCGCCAGCCCCGCCGGCCCCTGCCCGGTGACGACCTGGCGATAGTTGTAATGAATGACAAAGCCGCTCAGCACGAAGAACAGCGACATGCCAAATGCACCACCGTTCGGGAGCAGCCAGTGGCGAAGGCCGGTGGCCGCCCCCTGGAATTTGAATAACTGTATCCAGGCATGCTCGATGAGCACCGTCAGCGCCGCTAGAAAGCGCAGCCCAGTCAGCGCCGGCAGGGTGGCGCGCGGCTCTGGCAATTGTGGTAGACGCGATTCCGTCGATTGCGGTAGAAGCGCATGGCTAACCATCCCACCCCCGCACATTTTCATCGTTTGTCGCCGATCACGCGGCGCGAACCGGTCCAACCTTGCTAACCCAGATTCTGGCGTCCGTACAGGTCCAGCATCGGTGCGTTCGAGGTCTACGACATCAGCAACAACAACATTACGTCAGCCGCCAGCCTGGGTCAGGTCGGATTGGAGTGGTAGGTTGCCGGCTTCGGCAACTTCAACGGCGCGGGCGCGACCGACATGCTGCTGCGCGACACGCTGACCGGCACCTTCGAGGTCTACGACATCAGCAACAATAGTATCACATCGGCCCAGGCGATCGGTCAGGTCGGGTTGGAGTGGCAGGTCGCCGGCTTTGGCGACTTTAGCGGCAATGTCAACACCGGTGTCTTCGAGCTCTACGACATCCAAAAGAACCAGATAACGTCTGCGAGTGCGATCGGCTAGGTCGGGTTGGAGTGGCGGGTCGCAGGCTTCGGGCCGCCGAACGGCGTCAGCACCAGCGACATGGTCTTGCGCAATACCCAGACCGGCGCCCTCGAGGTCTATGACATCACCAACGATCAACTGACAGGAGCTGCCAGCCTGGGCCAGGTCGGTCTCGAGTGGCAGGTCGGCGGCTTCGCGGTCGATCCTCCGACCTAATCGGCCACATCCATGGGCAACTCAAGCGATCAGTTCGGAGCGGGCAGTGCAGTCTCTCAGTCCGTCCAGGCGATGGCCGGCTTTGGCGGCAGCGGTGCGGTCGACAGCTCGAATCCCGTTCTCTACGGTGCCGACACGTCATCTCAGTCGCTTCTCGCGATAGCGCAGCGCGCCTGAGGGCGAGCCAACTCGTCGGACCTCCACCGTCGCTACGACTTGGCGCTCGACGGTCGTCGCCTCTCGCGCGCCTAAAGGGATGTCGGTGACCTGCATGCCACCGATCAACCACCGAACCAGCCCAACTCCGCGCCCAGTCTCTCAGAAAAACACCACTCCGACCGTGCCTTTGAAGTTATACGACGGGACCCCGAACTCCTCGGCGAAATCCCACACCGAGGAATTCCACGCCACATCGTCGCCGACCACGAGACCGCCCTTGTTGAGCTTGCGCTTGGCCTGGCGGAACTCGAACATCATATGATCGTAGGTGTGGTCGGAATCGTGGTAGAAGAAATCGATCGAATCGATCCTATCGACCATCTTCGGCAACAGATCCTTGGCGTCGCCGTTCCATACTTCAAAGCGGTCGCGGTAGGCGTCAGGTACCAGCCAGCCGCTGGTCTTGCCCTCGGGGATGACGAAGCCGTAGACCTTGCCCTCGACCGTCCAGGCCGGATCCCGCGCGTCGAACACCGGCGGCAGATCGATGACGTGGAGCCTTCCTTCGGGGCCGTTCTTGACCAATCCGAGCATCATGAAGGCGGCGGATAACCCGTTGCATACCCCGCTCTGCACGATCGTCCGCGGTTTTACTTGGCGCACCAGCCAATAGAGAAACAGCGCATCGTCGAGGTTGACCCAACCTGGGACGTAGTGGGCCCGATATTTGCGATCGAGCTCGCTCAAGTACTGCTCCACATAGCTGCGCCGCTCAAAGACTTGCGCGGCGTGCGGTACCGACGCGGCCTCGACGAGCGCCTCGCTAAGGACGGCGGGCCACGCCTGGTCGGGAACCTCGTCTCCCTGAGCGACGCCGCCAAGCACCCGGAAGGCGACATTCTCGCATGGTTTGTCGCTGTTGAAGACGTGACCGGGAAAGTTGCGAACCACGCCCGCGTCATATCCGGGGTGGGAGGTGTTGTAGGTTCGCTCGGCGATCAACAGCGGCATTCGTTGCATTGCCTCGCGCAGCGTCGGCTCAGACGTCTTCGCCGGCGGCGACTGCATCGCGTCCGGTACGTGCACCGCCTCGTCGCCGGAGTTGCTGGCGCGGAAGACTCCCTCGATGACGCGATCAAGCTTGCGGTTCAACAGATCGGATTGATTGTTGAGACCGGCAACGACCTGATCGAATTTGCGGTTCAACAGATCCGACTGGTTGTTGAGACCGGCAACAACCTGATCGAATTTCCGGTTCAACGGTTCGGACTGGCTGTCGAGAAAGGCAACGATTTGATCGATTCGGCGGTTCAATGGATCGAACTGGCTCTCGAGACCGGCAAGGACCTGATCGAATTTCCGGTTTAACAGATCAGACTGGTTATTGAACCCGCTAGTGACTTGATTGAATTGGCGGTGCAACAAATCTTGTTGGTTGCCACTTGCCGGAACAAGCGCGTCGAGCTTCTCATCGACCCGCTTCAACGACAGCGCCGCGGAGTCGCTATTGCGCACCACCCGCCTCAGGATGTCGATGATCTTCATGCTCCCCCCGTGACGTTCGTCTAAGCCGGAATAATTACACCTCTTCGTGGGTTTTAGCGACACTTGGGGCGGCGCGTTTGCGGCTTCTGTCGCTCAAGCCCAACGTGTTCACCGATGCGCAACTCGCCGACGCCGGCAACAGCATTCCAATACGGACCATGGGTATCATCGTGAAGACCGACGCGACGGCGATTCGCCGCGCGTGCCCCAAGCAGGCAGTGCCGCCCGGTATGGAGTTGCCGTTTACGGGAGCGTAGGATAAAAGATCGAGCGTGACCGCGTCTCCGTGGCGCTTGGTTAGGCGCGGAGGGGTGTGCCGAACGAGGCGGGGAAACACTTATGGCAATGGGAAGCGGCGACGTCGAGATCGTGAGACGGCTTAAACAGGAAGGCTATCTCGAGGGCCCGCTTTCCGTGATCGAAATCGGTGCGCAACAGCTCGCGAATTCGTTACTTGCAGCGCAGGAAAGTCTTGAGGGTGTCGGCGATCTGTTCGATGCTTTCCGGCCTTGTCCGCTGCCCGGTGCCATACCAACTCAAATCGGCGACGGCGGCTCTGAACATCTAGCCGAGAACGCTCCTGCTGCGCGCGAATTCTGGAGGTGGCTGGGCTTTGACTACGCTGCGATTGATATAGACGGTAGCCCCGAAAGCATTCCCCTCGACCTCAATTACGATTCGACTCCCGAAAATAGGCTGAGCAAGTATCAGCTCGTAACCAATTTTGGGACGACCGAGCACGTGGCCAATCAACTCAACGCGTTCAAGATAATCCATGATCTGGTGGCGTGCGGCGGCGTCATGATCCACAATCTGCCGATGCAAGGCATGCTCAATCATGGCTTGGTGAACTACAATCCCAAGTTCTTCTGGATGCTCGCTCGCAGCAACGGTTATCGCGTCGTTTACATGAACGTCAACGCGGCAACGAGCTACTATGCCCTACCCGAGAACATCGTGGACTCGGTGTTGCCTTTTGAGCCCGATATCGAAATTCGCCGGCATGCCTATCGTGTCGCCGATATGGGCCTCGTTGCGGTATTGCAGAAGGTGTTCGACATCCCCTATGTCGCGCCGATTGACGTTCAGACCGGGACACGGACCGACAACAAGGTGCTGGAGGAGCGCTACTGGTCGGTGTTCAAGCCTAATGCGTTCGATGATTTGGCGCGTTTAGCTCCGGGAGAGGACGGTCGGCCGTAGCGCTCATGGACCTCCGGCCATTGCTGACTCGGCTCTACGGCGAGGAGGCCGTAGATCGACGCGATCCCTTTCCGACCAGGCTAGTCAACGATACTATCGAGACACTGGCGTACGACCATCGCTCGGTATCGTGGGGCGATCGGCTGCTGACGCTCGACAAGAGCGCGGATTTCAAGCAGGAGCCGGCCTTCGCGCAGGCCTTTGCGGCCATCCGCGGTTCCCATCAATACGACCAGTATGACGGGCCGGACGGTATCGCCTGGCGTCTCAACACCCTGATTTGGGCCGGCCGTTGTGCGTGTCGGATCGGCGGAGATTTCGTCGAATGCGGGACCTTCAAGGGCGACATGGCATGGGTCGTTTTGCAGACGATCGGGAGTGCGCATATCCCGCGTTTCTGGCTGTTCGACAGCTTCGAGGGATTCTCGCCTGACTATTCGAGCCCCGAAGATTTTGCCGAGAGCCCGGGCTTCCTCGATTTCGCCAATGGATTTTATCGTCAGGCCGGGCTTCACAAATTCGTCTGCGACCGCTTCGCGTCTTTCGCCAACGTCACGGTGATAAAGGGCTTTCTCCCCGAAGCGCTCGATGCCACAATGCCGGAAAGGATCGGCTTTCTGCATATCGACCTTAATTCCCCGCGTGCCGAGATCGCGGTGCTCGAGCGGCTGTTCGACCGCGTATTGCCGGGCGGGGTCGTCGTCTTCGACGATTACGGGTGGAAGATGTTCCACAAGCAGAAGAAAGCCGAGGATGACTTCATGCATCGACGGGGTTACGAGGTACTCGAGATGCCGACCGGTCAGGGACTGGTCGTGAAGCGGTAGCGCGCGCTCTGATCGATTCGCCGGGCGGTCTCGTCGCTGGGTGTCTGAAGTCGGACGACGCAGGCCGCAGATGGTGAACTTTTTCGTTTCGCGGGCTTTTCTGACCGGTGTACCGATTGCTCTGACGATTTATTATCTGTTGCCGACAACCCGCCTGCAGGTGCCGTTTCTAGTGGGCACCAGCCTTGTCATTTTCTGGCTTGCGGCAGGAAACCAAGTTCTCCTTGTCTGCTTCGCGGCCTTGGTGACCGCATTGACGAGCCGCGGCGCCGTGCAGGCGCAACCGGCGCGGCGTCGCCTCGGGCTTTGGATCGGCGTCGGGTTGAATCTCGCACTGCTGATATTCTTCAAATACAAGCGGTTACTCATTCCCGAAACACTCCACCGGGAACTGTTTGGGGCGAGCCCGGCGATGTCGGCGATCTGTGATTTTGCACTGCCGGTGGGCATTTCGTTTTATGTATTCCACGGCATCAGCCTGATCGTCGACAGCTACCGAGATCGGGCGGTCATCGACGCGTCTGCCGAGCCGCCAAATGCGATATCGCATTTGGTCAAAACTTACAATTACATAACCTTCTTTCCGCAGATCGTGGCGGGGCCGATCGTCAAGGGAAGGCCTTTTACGGTCAGATCCGTCGCAAGCGTCTCGGTGACGTCCGCTGGTGGGACGCGATCAGCGCGCTTTCCCAAGGCTATTTCCTCAAAGAGGTGATCGCCAATAATCTCAATCAGTCCACCGCGGCGATGACCAGCACCGTCCTCTGGTCGTCGAAACCTTCCGCCGAGCTCCTTGCCATGTTGGTTGGCTACTCGGCTCAGATCTTTGCCGACTTCGCCGGCTACACGCTGATCGCCATCGGTCTCGGCCGACTCTTTGGTTATGAACTTCCGATTAATTTCCACCGTCCATATTTCGCCGAGTCGTTTAGCGAATTTTGGAGAAGATGGCACATATCACTGTCGAGCTGGTTGCGGGACTATCTCTATATTCCTCTCGGCGGCAACCGTCGTGGCCGCGTACGAACCTACCTCAACCTCGGGATCGTGATGTTTCTGGGCGGTTTATGGCATGGCCCCGAATGGAAATACGCGTTATGGGGTATGGCGCACGGACTGGCCCTCGCGACCGAGCGGCTGGCCGGAGAGTGGGCCCGGCGCAAGGGCTGGCACCTGAACGCTCTCGCGGCGCGGGTCATCCACCCCCTTCGCGTCGGCTTCGTGTTTGCGTATGTAACTATCGCCTGGTTGCTGTTCCGCATGCCCTCGCTCAACGATGTCACTTCGTTCCTCGGGGCAATAATCCACTGGCACAGTTCCCGGCAACTCTACACAACTGCCAACCTGCGAATACTCATCCTCCTTTCTACCCTGGTGCTCGTTCACCATTGCCTGAGCTATTGGCAGGAAAGGAACCTCGTTCCGCAGCCGGTGCTCGCGCTGGAACCGGCATTTTACGGAAGTCTGTTGGCCTTGGCATGGGTTGCCGGAGGAAAAGAAACTGCCTTTATCTATTTCCAGTTCTAGGGCGCGGCAGGCTCTCGCGCGCCGACGGCGGACCGCGTCCCACGGAGATCTGGCCATCTCGGGCACGCGCCGCGCAATCGGCTTCCTTGCCGGGTTTCTTCTCACCTTGGTTGTGGTGACCGCTGGGGTATTGAAACTGCGGGAATCGCTCCCATTGGAGGAACGCGACTTCCAGGGCGAGACCTACGAAAACGCCTCCGTTGCCGAGCGCTATGTGCTCGCTCCCGAGAATAAGCGAACCGTGATCGTCGGTTCCTCGGTCGCAAAAGGTCTACCACCCCAAGGCTTCCGACCGCCAGATGTCGCAACGCTCTTTATTCCGGGCAGCGGTGCGATGACGGGTCTGGAGATCATATTACGTTCGGCGGCAAGGCCGCAGGTCGTTCTCGTCGAGGCCGATTTTGCCGATCGAGGCGTGGATGAAGATCTGATCGCGCATGTGTTCGACCCCACGACGCTCACCCTGCGCAAGGCCGTGCCGATATTTCAGGACGAGAACAATTTACTAAACTTGCTTGCCAAGGCCAGCATTCCCCACCGTACCATTGTCGCCGATCGGCGATCGACGACGGTGGCTGACTGGCGGCAACAGATTAGATCGCGCATCGATTATTACGTTTCCGGGTTTAGCAATCCCTATGAACCCGATCAAAACTTGCTGGCCCGGCTGCAGGCTCAGGTCAAAGGGCTGGAAGCGCACGGCGCGCGCGTCGTGTTCTTCTTTGATCCGCTCGATCGAGACATCGCGGCCGCCCCCCAAATATCGAAGTGGCGACAGGCGGTGCAAAGCGCCTTCCCCGACCACCAGTTCATCCCGGCGGCGAATAGTGCGCTCCACCTGCTCGATGGCATCCACTTCTTCCGCTACGCCGGTATTCAATATTTCGAGTATTTGCTCGGCGAGGCTGACGCGGAACTCGATGATGGGCGCATCTCCGGCCTCGTCAGGGTGAAACAAGCGACGTTCGGCGGTAATTGCGGTGGCCTTGAGGGCAACTTCACGTATACTGCCCGCCGGTCGTGCCTGGGTCACCGAAGCTGCGACATTGGGGTCGACCGGCGAATTCTCGAAGATCGAGTCGTCGGCTGCGACAAGGACCTCGTCGTCCGCTGGAGTTGCTCTCCCGACGCCACCGAACGTGTATCCACATTGGCTCTTGTCAAAGACGGAGAGCGGCTCTCTTTGAGCTGCGCCTCATAAAGACTTATGCCATCGGACCTTAGTGCTTCGATCGGAGGAATTCGGGGTGAGCTGTCTGCTCGTAGGAGGCGATTCGGAGATCGCATCGGCGACATTTGCGTATATGCAGCGCCACGGGTTTCCGGCGGTCGCGACGACGCGGCGGGCCGAGCGGCTCGGCGGCGGCCGGATCTTCCTCGACCTCACTCCCCCGCTTGCGGCCTGGCAGCCCCCGGCGGAGACGCGTGCCGCCTGCATCTTCGCTGCGGTGGGACATCTCGTCGATTGTCAGCGAGACCCCGTCGGATCGGCGCTGATCAACATCACCCGGACGGTCGAGCTGGTCGAGCGGCTCGTGGCGCGCGAGGTCTACGTCCTTTTCCTGTCGACCAACCAGGTCTTCGACGGCAGCCGGCCGCAGGTGCCGGCCACGACACCGCTCGGTCCAGTCAGCGAATACGGCCGGCAGAAAGCCCGCACCGAGACCCGGTTGCGGGCGATGATGGCGGTAGGCGCGCCGGTCGGAATCCTGCGCCTAGCGAAGATCGTCGCACCCGGTATGGCACTACTGCGGCAATGGCAGGGCGCACTCGCGGCCGGCCAGCCGGTACACGCCTTCCGCGACATGGTCATGGCGCCGACGCCGATCGGTGTTGCTGCTGCGGCGATCACTGCCCTGCTTGCCGAGCGGTGCTCGGGGATCTGGCAGCTTACCGGACCCTGGGACATCTCCTATGCCGAAATCGCCGCCTATATCGCCGGCCGCGTCGACGCCGACCCCGCCTTGGTCCGACCGGTTGCCGCCGCCGCTGTCGGCATGCCAAAGGGCTCGACGCCGCGCCACACGACGCTCGACAGCAGCGCGCTGCGCGCCCGTTTCGGCATCGAGGCACCCGCGCCGTGGCCCACGATCGAGGGGGTCCTTGACGTCGTCGGGAATGCACCGCCGACCGGTTGATCGCCGTTGCAGACTCTCGCGCGACCTGGACAACCTAAGGGTCCGATGCTATAGCGAGCCCCGCTTTCCTCGCGGCCACAGGGCACATTTTTCTTTCATCACGACGCCGCGATCAGCTCGCAAAATGTCGGCAAATCCTCTGCTCGAATACGCTACCGCACTTTCCCCCGCAGCCGGCACCGAGACCGAGCTGCTGCCGGCGGTACCGCGCGCTGCCGAGGCATTGGCGGACCTCTTGGCCGGGTTCACCCGAGCTTGGATGTGGTCTGCCCTGGCCTACCAAGACATCAAACTGCGCTATCGCGGCTCCCTTCTCGGACCGTTCTGGATTACCCTCACGAACCTGGTCCTGCTGGTGGCGATGGGAGAGATCTATGCCACCCTCTTCAAGGTGGAGACCTCGACCTACATCCCGTTTCTGATGACGGGGCTGCTCGTCTGGCAGTTCCTCTCCACCGTCGTGAACGAGAGCTGCACCACCTTTACGGCAGCGCAGGACGTCATTCAGCAGGTGCCGCTGCCCTTTTCGATCCAGGCTTATCGCACGGTCTACCGCAACCTGATCGTGCTCGCGCACAATGCCCTCATCATTCCTTTCGGACTAATCCTCTTCGCGGTACCGGTAACATGGCGGGTGCTCGAGATATTCCCGGCGCTTCTCGTGCTGTGCGTCAACGGCCTGTGGATCAGCCTTCTCTTGGGCACGATCAGCACTCGATTTCGCGACGTGCCGCCGATAGTCGGCAATGCCGTGCAGGTGGTGTTCTTCATCACCCCGATATTCTGGCCGATCGACGCGGTGGGCGACTGGAAACCTTTCCTAGTGCTCAGCCCGGTGTTTGCCGCGATCGATGTGGTGCGCGCGCCGCTTCTCGGCGAAGCTACCTCACCGCATTCCTGGACGATACTGCTCGCCTGCACGGTGGTGGGCGGGGCCTTCGGCCTTGGTTTCTTCGTCCGGTTCAGAGAGCGCATCGCCTACTGGATCTGACCGCAGCGCTGTCTCTCCCATGCCCTCCCTCCACCTGCGCCATGTTTGTGTCGAGTTCCCGATCTATCAGGGGAGCAGCCGGTCGCTGAAGAAGATCCTGATCTCGGGCACCACCAAGGGCAATTTGGCCCGCGATGCGTTCGATCGCGTCAACGTGCGGGCGCTGAGCGATGTCAGCTTCGACGTCGAGAACGGCGAGCGGTTCGGCATCATCGGCCCCAACGGCGCCGGCAAGACCACCTTGCTCAAGGTTCTCGCAGGGATCTATAAGCCGACGCAGGGCCGCGTCTCGATCTCCGGCCGCGCGATGGCGTTGATCAATGCCTCGGTCGGACTGAACCCCGACGCGACCGGCCGCGAAAACATCATCCTTCGCGGCATGTACATGGATATTCATCCGCGCGCGATGCGCCGACATATCGACGCGGTGGCCGAATTTACCGAGCTCGGCGATTACCTCGACATGCCGGTACGCACCTATTCCTCAGGCATGATGGTTCGCCTCGCCTTTGCGATCTCGACCTGTATTCGCCCCGAGATCCTCGTCTTGGACGAGTGGCTCGCTGCCGGCGACGCGCAGTTCCTCGCCAAGGCGCAGAAGCGGATGGAGGAGTTCGTGTCAGGCTCGAGCATTGTAGTCCTCGCGTCGCACTCGCTCGCCCTGGTGCGGCAATGGTGTCGCCGGGCGATCTACCTGCGGCAGGGCGTCGCGCAAGCGATTGGTCCGGTGGAGGATGTGATCGCCTGCTACGCCGCGGCACTCTTATAAGCCGTCCTTCACCGGTGCCAAAAAAATGTTGTTTGTGCGGTTGCGTGCGTGCTAGTGCAAGGTGCCAATTAAGTGGAGGACTTAGGCTCGCGTTCGCCGCGAGGCGAGGCGAACGCCCAGTCTTAGCGGTAGAATGCTCTAGACCGTTTGCCGATTATTACCTGTTATTGAAATCTCTCTATCGACCGATGGGGAATTTCGTCGAATAGAGCACCGGCTCACGGCGGGGGACAGCGGAGGGGGGACTGGACAAATTAGATGTCGTTACGGGTGGGTCGGGCTTCATCGGCAGTCACCTCGTCGATCGGTTGATTGCCGAAGGTCGGCAGGTGCGGGTTGTCGACGACTTTTCCGTCGGCCGTGAGGCCAATCTGGAGCAGCATCGCGAAGAGCGGCGGCTCGAGGTTACCGCCGCCGACGTCGCCGACGGCGAAGCGGTCGAAGCCGCGTGCGAGGGAGCCGATCGGATCTTTCATCTGGCGGCACGGGCTGATGTCGTGCCGTCGATTCAGATGCCGCAGGCCTATTTTCGTGCCAATGTAGACGGTACCTTTTCGGTAGTCGAGGCGGCCCGCCGGCATCGCGTGCGGCGGTTCGTCTATGTTGCTTCGTCCTCATGCTACGGCATTCCGAGCATCTACCCGACGCCCGAGACGGCATCGGCCGATCCCCGCTATCCCTATGCGCTGACCAAATATCTCGGCGAGCAGCTGGTGCTGCACTGGGCTCAGGTCTATGGCCTGCCTGCGGTATCACTGCGGTTCTTCAACGTGTACGGTCCGCGCGCGCGGACGAGCGGCACCTACGGAGCCGTCTTTGGGGTCTTTCTCGCGCAGCTTCTGGCGGGTCAACCGCTGACCATCGTGGGCGACGGCACCCAAACGCGCGACTTCACCTTCGTCAGCGATGCGGTCGATGCGCTGCTTGTCGCGGCCGACCGCGGCAAGCCCGCGGAAGTCTACAATGTGGGAAGTGGCGAGCCGGCCAGCGTCAACGAGCTCGTCCGCCTGCTCGGCGCTCCAGCCACCGTCCACATCGCCAATCGGCCGGGGGAACCCGAGTGCACCTGGGCCGATATTACCAAGATCCGCACCGAGCTCGGCTGGAAGCCGAAGGTGAGCTTCGCCGAGGGGGTGCGGATCATGATCGATAACATCGAATACTGGCGCGATGCTCCCGTATGGACCGTAGAGGGGATCGCCGAGGCAACCAGCGACTGGTTCCGGCATCTTGGGCGAGCGAGGCGAACCGAGGGTGATGACGAGCGAAGCTGAGATCCGCGTTCTACCGCGCTCTTTCCATCTCCCGAAGATCGAAAGCGTCCGCGACAAGGTGCGCACGATCGACGAACTCGCGGCGATCGCGCGTCATCTGCGCGACGTCGGCAGGTCGGTGGTCCAGGCGCACGGCGCCTTCGATCTGCTGCATCTCGGCCACGTGCGCCATCTCGAAGCAGCGCGCCGCCTCGGCGACATGCTGATTGTAACGGTCACCGCCGACCGGTTCGTCAACAAGGGGCCGGGGCGGCCGGTGTTCAACGAAGCGTTGCGGGCGGAAATGCTGGCCGCGCTCGAATATGTCGATTGGGTCGCGATCAACCCATCGCCGGACGCGGTCAGCGCGATCACGGCGATCAAGCCAAGAATTTACGTCAAGGGCCAGGATTATCAGAACCCGGCGGGCGACGTCACCGGCAAGATCACGGTCGAACGCGATGCTGTCGAGAAATATGGTGGACATCTCGCCTTTACCGATGAGGCCACCTTCAGCTCGAGCGAGCTGATCAATCGCCATCTCAACGTGTTCGAGCCGCACATTCGCGAACATCTGAGCTCTCTGCGCGGCGACGGCGGCTTGAGCGAGATACTGGGGCTGCTCGAGCGGGTGCGCGACTACCGCGTGCTTGTCGTCGGCGATGCGATCATTGACGAATACCAGTACGTGCTGCCGATGGGCAAATCGCCGAAAGAGAATATGATCGCGACGCGCTACCAGGACCACGAGGTGTTTGCGGGCGGCGTTTTCGCGGCGGCGAACCATGTGGCTTCGTTTTGCGCAGAGGTCGATATTGTTAGCAGTCTCGGTGCGCGGCAAAGCTTTGAGAAGACGGTGCGCGAGCAACTGCTGCCGAATGTCCGCCTGCACAACATTATGCGTCCGGGAGCGCCGACGACGCGCAAGCGACGGTTTGTCGACCCCTCCTACATGCGGAAGCTGTTCGAAGTTTATTATATCGATGACGATCCGATGTCCGCCGAGATACAACAACGGATCGACGTCGCGATCGGGGAGCTCGTCAGCAAAGTCGATGTCGTGATCGTCACCGATTTCGGCCATGGTTTGCTGGGACCGTCATCGATCGACGTATTGACCCGAAGCGCGCCGTTCCTAGCCGTGAACTGCCAGTCCAACAGTGCGAACCTGGGCTTCAACCTAATCACGAAATACCCCCGATCGGATTACGTGTGCATCGACGGGCCCGAGGCCCGGCTGGCGACCGGCGATCGGGCGTCTCCGATCGGCGAAATCGCTCGTCGCATGGAAGCTCTGATCGGCTGTTCGAAGATGATCATTACCCAGGGCAAGCACGGGTGCGTCACCTACGAACGCGGCGGGGTCGTGCACACCATTCCGGCCTTCGCCAAGAACGTGGTCGACACGGTGGGAGCGGGCGACGCGTTTCTTTCGGTGACCTCGCCGCTGGTTGCGGCCGGCGGCGGGATGCATCAGATCGGCTTCATTGGCAATGTCGTCGGCGCGCTCAAGGTGGAGATCGTCGGCCACCGCCGCTTCATCGAAAAACCCGACCTCGTCAAGGCGATCACTGGTTTGCTCAAGTGAGCCCCGGAATGACCACGGCCACCGTAGTCAAACGCTATTTTGATACGCTGGCCGAGCTGTTGCACGGCACGGCAGTAACAACCCACGACGGTACGCCGCTGTCACTCGACCAAGGGATCGACTGGATGCGGCGAGCAGCGGCGGAAACCCACGCGTGCGGCCACAAGATCATGTTCGTCGGGAATGGCGGCAGCGCGGGTATCTCAAGCCATATGGCGATCGACTACTCGAAAAACGGCGGCTTGCGTGCAACGGCGTTCAACGACCCGGCCGCGCTGACCTGCCTCGGCAACGATCTCGGATACGAGCAGGTCTTCGCCAAACAGCTCGAATTGCACCTCCGCCCGGGCGATTTGCTGGTGGCGATCAGTAGTTCGGGGCGCTCTCCCAACATTCTCAACGCCGTCGCCGTGGCGCGGTCGGGCGGATGCCGGATCGCGACCCTTTCGGGCTTCAGCGCCGATAACGAGCTGCGGCACGCCGGGGACATCAATTTTTACGTGGAATCCACCGAATATGGCTTTGTCGAAATCGCCCACCTGGCACTCTGCCATGCGGTTCTCGACATCGAGATGGGCTGGCACGGCGCGGCATAAGGTCGCCGCTAGGGCGAGCCGGGTGACCAGGATCTGACGGAACGCATCGATGGCAAATCGCTTCAGGCGGGTGATGGTGACCGGCGGGGCCGGCTACGTCGGGTCATGTCTGGTTCCCAAGCTGCTCGACGCCGGCTACGAGGTATCGGTGCTCGACCTCTTCATCTTTGGCGAGGACATTTTTGGGCAGCTACGCGACAACCCCAGTCTGACCGAGGTCAGGGGCGATCTGCGCAATCCCGCAGACGTGACGCGCGGGCTCGCCGGCTGCGACGCGGTCATCCACCTCGCCTGTATCTCCAACGACCCGTCGTTCGACCTCGATCCAGCGCTCGGCCGGTCGATCAATTACGATTGCTTTCGGCCGCTGGTGCGCGCGTCGAGGGCGGCGGGGGTGCGCCGTTTCATCTACGCCTCCTCCTCTTCGGTATATGGCATCAAGAGTGATCCCGAGGTGACCGAAGATCTGCCGCTCGCGCCGCTGACCGACTATTCGAAATACAAGGCCCTGTGCGAGCGCGTCCTCGCGGAAGAACACGAGCCCGATTTCGTCACAGTGACGCTGCGTCCCGCGACAGTGTGTGGCTATGCCCCCCGACTGCGCCTTGACCTGACGGTCAATATTCTCACCAACCTCGCAGTCAATACCCAACGCATTACCGTATTCGGAGGTGAGCAGCTGCGCCCCAATTTACACGTCGAGGACATGACCGACCTCTACCTGATGCTGCTCGATGCACCCGATAACGTTGTCGACGGCAAGATTTGGAATGCGGGTTACGACAACCTCAAAGTCCGCGAGATCGCCGACATGGTGCGCGCGAAAGTCGGCGACGGTGTGGACATTGTCGTCACCCCGACCGACGACCACCGCTCCTATCACGTGTCGTCGCAGAAAATTCGCCGCGAGTTGGGCTTTGTCCCGCGGCACAGTGTCGACGATGCCATTAGCGATCTCAAACGGGCCTTCGACGGCGGCAAAGTCCCCGACGCGATGACCGACGACCGCTACTACAACATCAAACGCATGCAAGCTTACCGCATGCGGTAACCGGGCCCAAAATCTATGCCAGACCACACCACCATCACCGCAGAGTTGGGCGACATAGAGACACACGCGGTGTCTGAAAGGCGGGCGCCGCCTAAATGGATCAAGGTGCTGGAGCCGGTTTGGGGCTACGATTTCACCCAGCAATTCCTCAATGTAAGCTTGCCCACTTTGCTGGCCCCGGGCAACCTCCCTGCCCTGGCCAAGACCCTTCCCACCGAGTTCATCTTTCTGACCGGGCGCAGGGACGAGGCGATGATCCGCGAGAGCGCGGGCTATCGTCGCCTGTCGACGATCTGTCCCGTGAGCTTTTACCTGATTGACGACATCATCACCGAAGGCAATCACTCGACGACCGTGACCCTGGCCTTCGCCGGTGCGGTGCGCCGCACCGGTAACGCAATGCGCGACACGTGCTTCTTCTTTTTGGTCTCGGATTACATAACCGCCGACGGCTCACTCGTCTCGGCCATCAAGCCGATGCTGGCCGGTGCAAGCGCGGTGCAGGCCGGCAATTTCCAAGTCATCGCCGAAGACGCGCTGCCGTGGCTCGAGTCTGAACTCGAACACGGGCAAGAGGCCCTCGTTCTGGCGCCTCGGCGGCTGATGCAACAGGCGTTGACCTGCATGCACCCGTCGACCATCGCCAACGTCGTCAACCTCCCGGTATCCCACAACAGCCATTCCAACCGGCTGTTCTGGCGGGTCGATGCCGATACGCTGATCGGCCGTTTTTATCTGCTGCACATGCTGTGCATCCGTCCGGAAGTCGCAGATTTCGTGATCGGCGCCTCCTGCGACTATTCTTTCATTCCCGAGATGTGTCCGTCGGGCAATGTCGCGATCATGGCGGATTCCGATGAATATTTGGTCGTGGAAGCACAGCCTCGTCACCATGAGGCAGACTTCTTGCGGCTCGGGCCGGCCCTGCCCAAGCAGATCGCGTCAAGCCTTTCCGAGTGGACGACGGCGCGTCACCGCGACAATCCCCGCCACACGCTGGTCTTTCACTCCGCCGACTTGCCTCCCTCGTTGAGTTCGGCAATCGAAGAGGCCGACGCCTTCATCTCTGAGATCGGGCGTTCGCTAAAGCCCAAACCGATGCCGCATCGCGGTCATCCCTACTGGCGCGGAGCGATCGCGGCGCATCACGGGGAGATCGGACGGCGACCCAACGAGGACGATTGGCAGCTGATGCTGGGTCGGCGAGCGACCTGGCCGGCGCGAATGTTGGGCAGGCTGCGCACCGTACTGCTCGGGCGTGCGCCAAATGTGAGGCGCTGGCACCCTCGTTGGACCGATTTCGAGAGGCCGCGGAGGGCGCTCGAGCAAATCCTCGACGATCCTGGAAAGCGGCTGCTGATCGTTTCGAGCCGCCCGACCCCGATGACAAATTGGCTCGCCGACTTGTCCGATCACGCGCGGCGAATACCGATGTCGCGTCTGTCCCGGATGAGCCTCGACCGAAGGGATGAGTTCCCCGAAAGCTTCGACGCATGTTACCTGGAAATCGGCGCTTCGGAGATCGACCGCGCCCACCTCGTCGTCGACCAGATCACACCATTGCTCAAATCCGATGCCGAGATACTGCTGACGTCGTTCAACGAGCACTGGTTCTCCGGAGCCGGGGGGTTCGCGGAGAAGGTCGGAAGCGGCATGCCGACAATATTTCATCGGCTCGACATCACCCTGGCGGAAATGCATCTGGTGGCGTGGAGCCGGTGGCGGTGGGCTGCCAACAGCAGGTTGCTGCGGCTGGCCCAGAGCGCCGTCCGGCGCGGTCCGGTCTTGGTTCCATTCTATGGGGTCATGATCCTCATCCAGTCGCTGATCGCCTTCGGCAGCAATCTCGCCGGTCCCCGGCACACCCTGCGACCGAGACAGGGCGGACATATCGTTTCGAGCGTGTTCATGCGGCTTCCAATGGCGCGTTGCACGGCCGGTGTGCAGCACGAGATCTGCCCAAACTGGGCCCCATCGCCAGTGGTCGCTAGCCGAACCCGCGGGGTTTGCCGACCCGCCGCCGATGGTCACACGACCAGAGAGCCGCAATATCAGCGCTTGCTGGAGGTACAGCAGGAGATAGGGATCAGCTCGCTCGGTCTGATGACGAATCAGGTTTGGCACGAGGATCCGCGACGCTTGGCCTTTATCCTGGCACGCTACAAATTCGTCGCCAAAATGTTGAGTGGCTACCACGCAGTGGCCGAAGTCGGCTGCGGCGATGCGTTCGGTACCAGGATCGTGCAGCAGGAAGTCGATGCCGTCACGCCTTATGATTTCGACCCCATCTTCATTCTCGATATTCGGCGCCGGCAGGCGGCCAAATGGCCGCTTCCCGCTAAGGTCCATGACATCCTCGAGCGGCCGCTGCCGCACCAATACGACGCCGTCTACACTCTCGATGTCATCGAGCACATCCCGGCAGAGAAGGAAGACACGTTTATTTGCAACCTAGGGACGTCGCTTGCCGATCACGGGGTGCTGATCATCGGCAGCCCGTCGCTCGAGTCGCAGGCCTATGCGTCACCTCAGAGCAAGGTCGGGCACGTCAACTGCAAATCCGGGCGTGCACTGAAGATGCTGCTGGAACGCCATTTTCACACCGTATTCCTGTTCTCGATGAACGACGAAGTCGTGCACACCGGGTTTTACCCGATGGCGCACTATCTTTTCACATTGTGCGCGGATAAGCGGTAGAGAGGACCTGTGCCTGGCGACGGAATAGCGGCGGTGGGGATCGGGATCGACTTCGACAATACGCTCGTCGATTACGATCACGTCTTTCTTGCCGCGGCGAAGCAGCGAGGTCTGATCGACCCTGTGTTTGACGGGTCTAAGCGAGCGGTGCGCGATAGCATCCTGCTGTTACCCGATGGCGAACTGGCCTGGCAGCGGCTTCAGGGATACGTTTATGGTGCAGGCATCGGCGGCGCCACGATGTTCGACGGGGCGGACGTGTTTCTGCGCGAGTGCCGCGTCAAAGGTCTCGATGTGTTCGTCATCAGTCACAAGACACAATATGGCCATCATGACCCGATGCGCGTCGATCTGCGACGCGCGGCGTTGGATTGGATGGCGGGTCGGGGATTCTTTTCGGACAATGGTTATGGAATCCCGGTCGAGCGAGTGTTCTTCGAGAGCACCCGTGCGGCGAAGCTCGAGCGTATTAGCGCGGTCGGTTGCACACATTTCATCGACGACCTTGAAGAACTATTCAGCGATCCAGGCTTCCCGGCACAGGTGCTGCCGATCCTGTTTGCCCCGTCTGGAGCGCTTCGCACCGGAGCGGTATGTCCAAGTTGGCAGCAAATCGCCGAGGTGTTGTTCGGTGAACATGGCTGAGCCCGGTCTCGCCGAGGCGGCAGCGGTAGCGCGTACCCTGCTCATGACTCCAATCGACGCCATAGAGCGCGTGCGCGGCGCCGGGCGGAATAGTCGTATCTATCGGGTTGGCCGCGGCGCGGAGTGGTTCGCGGTCAAACACTATCCCCCGCGCCATGAAGATTCGCGCAATCGACTCAAGACCGAGATTGAGGCGCTGGCGTTTATGGAACGCCACGGCATCACCGTGGTGCCACGCCTATTGGCGAGTGACGCAGAGCGCGGCTATGCGTTGCTGAGTTGGGTCGAGGGGGATCCGGTCGACAGTGCCGACGAGACCGACATTGAGGCCGCCGCCGATTTTCTTGCGAACCTGCATCGGCTGCGGGGCGTCCCCGAGGCACAAGAGCAGCCGGCCGGCGCGGAGGCCTGTCTTTCCGGTGTCGAGATCGTGGTGCAGCTCGGACGCCGTTTGGCGCGGCTCGGCGACGTGACCGAAACCGATCCGGCCCTCGCCCAACTTGTCGATGAGACGGCCGCTTGCCTGTTCGGGAGCATCCTGCCTGCGGTGGAGGCAGGCTACCAACCGCTGGGACTGTCGTTCGCTCTCCCGTTGCCGAGCCGCTGGCGCAGCCTGTGTCCGTCCGATTTTGGTTTTCACAATGCCATGCGCAGTGCGGCTGGTCTAACCTTCCTCGATTTTGAATATTTTGGCTGGGATGATCCGGTGAAGCTGTCGTGCGATTTTCTCCTGCACCCCGGCATGCGCCTGTCGGAGCCGCTCAAACGACGCTTCGTCGCGGCAGCCTCGCAGATTTACGGGGCGGATCCGACGTTTGCGTCGCGGTTGCGCTTGCTGTACCCGCTGTTCGCTATCAGGTGGTGCCTCATTCTGCTGAATGAGTTCTTGCCGGAGCGATGGGCCTACCGCGTCCACGCCGGCGGCGGGTCCGACTGGGAGAATGCGAAGCAGCGGCAGCTGGGCCGTGCAAGCGATCTGCTGGCCTCGGTGAAGTCAAACGGCGGGGGCTTCCCCCATGGCGACTGAGGCGGCCCGCGCCATGCCACGGTATCAGACCCCGCCTTTGGATCAACGCTCGATCTATTTGCGACGGCTCGTCGTCCGCGCGCTCGAGGGTGGGGGGCGCGGCCACATCGGTTCGTCGCTGTCGCTGATCGAGATCATGCGCGTACTGTACGATCACGTCCTGCGCTTCCGTCCGACCGATCCGGCCTGGGTAGGACGCGACCGATGCATCCTGAGCAAGGGACACGGCTGTCTTGCACAATATGTGATGCTGGCGGACAAGGGATTCTTTCCGATCGATGTTCTCGACGGCTTCTGCCACTACGATTCGATCCTGGGCGGCCATCCAGAAGCGGCCAAGGTTCCCGGGGTCGAGGCGTCGACGGGTGCCCTCGGCCATGGTCTGCCGATCGGTATGGGACGTGCCCTTGCAGTGCGCATGAAAGGGCAGGATGCACGGGTCTTTGTCATTACCGGGGACGGCGAGATCAACGAGGGCTCGGTATGGGAGGCAGCACTGTCGTGCAGCAAGCATCGCCTGAGCAACCTCGTCATCATGATTGACTACAACAAGATCCAATCGGCAGGCCCAACGGCGGAAATTCTCGATCTCGAGCCCTTGGCGGATAAATGGCGAAGCTTCGGCTTTGCCACGGCCGAGGTCGACGGCCATGATGTCGGAGCGTTGCGTCAATTGCTGCGACGAGTGCCTTTCGAGGACGATCGCCCGACGGCGATCATCTGCCATACCATAAAGGGCAAAGGGATCGCGTTTACCGAGAACGACGCGGAATGGCACCATAAATCGGGCCTCAAGGCGGATGTCATTGCCGAGATGTACGCAGCACTTAGGGTGGGCTGATGCGACCGACTTGCGTCAATAAGGTCTTCGACCTGGCGGAGCGCGACCCGCGCGTCGTCTACATCGGGTCCGACCTGAGCCCCGATTTGACTGCGCGCATGAAACAAGAAATGCCAGGCCGCGCCTTTATGGAAGGTGTCAGCGAGGCGCATGTGATCGGCATGGCCGCCGGGTTGGCGATGGAGGGCTTCATCCCCTTTGTGCACACGATCGCCACATTCATCACGCGGCGCTGTTACGAGCAGGTCGCGGTCGATCTGTGCCTGCACAATCTTCCAGTTCGCCTGATCGGCAATGGCGGAGGCCTCGTCTACGCTCCGCTCGGGCCGACCCACCTCGCGATCGAGGATGTGGCGATCATGCGGGCGCTCCCCAACATGACGGTCGTCTCGGTGTGCGATGCCGACGAGATGGTCCGTTTCATGGATCAGACGCTGGATTGGCCTGGTCCGATTTACATCAGGCTGGCCAAAGGGTTTGACCCGATCGTCAGCCGCGAGGAATTCGGCTTCGAGATCGGTAAGGCGATCCCGATGCGCGTCGCCGCGGGGGGCGTGGATCGAGTGTTGCTCGTCTCGACGGGGGTCGCCACGACGCGAACGCTGGCCGCCGCCGAGCTCTTGGAGGTAAAAGGGATCGAATGCACGGTACTCCACGTGCATACGGTAAAGCCCTTGGACACCATGGCTCTTCTCCACTTTGCGCATGACGTCGCGGTCGTCGTCACCATCGAGGAGCATACCGTTATCGGCGGCCTCGGCAGTGCAGTGACGGATGCGCTCGTGGATGGCTGCAGACTGCGCATCCCGCTGATCAGGCGGCTCGGCATTCCCGATGTTTTCGCTATCAAATATGGCAGTCAGGATCAGTTGATGGCGATGTACGGACTGCAGCCGCCGCAAATCGCCGAATCGGTCTGGGAGACACTCAAGCTTGTCTCAGCGTAGTCGACCATCGGTCTCTATGACGTTCCGGCTCCGTGCTGGGCAAGAGCTACCCACGCACTGCGGCAATAGATCCGATTCGCGGCCATCCCGACGAGAAGCGACTTTGTACAAGGGATTTCTGATGGGACAGCAGATCGACTTTCTCGCGAAGTACCAGAGCGCGACCAAGCGTGACTATGTCGCCCGCGTGGTCGAGCACGACAAGGCTGAATGCGCAATCGTGGCCAAGCGCTGGGGCGAGGAATATTGGGACGGCCCACGGCAATACGGCTATGGCGGCTACAAATACGACGGCCGCTGGCTGCCCATCGCCCAGGACATCGCCTCGCGCTATGAGCTCAAAGCGGGCGACAAGATCCTCGACGTCGGCTGCGGCAAGGCCTTCTTGCTGTACGAGTTCACGCGCGCCGCGCCAGGTGTCGAAGTAGCGGGGATTGACATTTCGGCCTATGGGATCGCCCATTCGAAAGAAGAAGCTCGTCCGTTTCTCAGGGAAGGCAGTTGCACAAAGTTGCCCTATCCCGACCAAAGCTTCGATTTCGTATATTCGATCAACACTTTTCACAACCTCAAGGTCGACGACCTCAAGGCGGCCCTCCGGGAGGTCGAGCGCGTCGGCAGGCATAACAAATGGATCTGTGTCGAATCCTACCGCAACGAGCGGGAAAAGGCGAACCTGCTGTACTGGCAACTTACCTGTATGAGCTTTTATATGCCGGAAGAGTGGGTTTGGCTCTATCGGGAATGGGGTTACACTGGTGACTATGGCTTTATTTTTTTTGAATAAAAACGCGATGTCATTTCCCGTTCTGCGGGTATGGAGCTTCGCATGAAGGCGGCAGTGTTGGTCAAACAAAATTCTGCGCTCGAACTGTACGATATCGAGGTGCCAAAACTCGAGGTCGGCCAGGTTCTTGTCAGGGTCGAATACAGTGGGATCTGCGGCAAGCAGATCGACGAGATCAGCGGGCGTCAGGGCGGGGACCAATACATTCCACACCTCCTCGGGCACGAAGGCGGCGGTGAAGTTGTCGAGACCGGGCCCGGCGTCAGGAAGGTCAAGCCCGGTGACCGGGTGGTGATGCATTGGGTCAAGGGCAGCGGCATCGATTCGGCGCCCCCGCGTTTCAATTACAAGGGGCAGGTGCTGAGCGCCGGCTGGGTGACGACATTCAGCGACTACACTATCGCCTCCGAAAACCGGTTGACCCCGATGCCGCAGGGCGCGCCCAGCGACGTACTGGCACTCTTGGGCTGCGCGGTCACGACGGGGCTCGGGATCGTGTTCCACAATGCTCGGCTGCTGCCCGGCCAGTCGATCGCTGTGTTTGGCGTCGGCGGCGTTGGCCTCAATGTCGTACAGGGTGCCGATCTGGTGAACGCCTATCCGATTGTTGCGCTCGACCGCAGCGATGCGAAGCTCGAGTTCGCACGCCAGTTCGGAGCGACCCATACGGTCAATGTCGATAAGGTTGACGCTGCTGCGGCGCTCAAGGAGCTTTCAAGGGGTCACGGCTTCGACGCCGTGGTCGATACGACGGGGATCAACACGGTACGCGAGACCGCCTACGACTCCAGCCATCAAAAAGCAGGAATAACGATCCTTTGCGGGGTTCCCTTTGCCACCGACCGTTTGTCGATCGACTCGTTTGCTCTGCATATGGGGCGCCGGGTCATCGGCTCCCATGGCGGCGACACCATTCCCGATCTCGACATACCGCGGTATTTCGAGCTGTACAGGCTAGGGAAGCTGCTGCTTGATGAGCTGATCACCAGCCGATTCAAGCTCACCGAGATCAACCGGGCCGTGGAAACGGTCCGCGCCGGCCAGGTGTGCGGTCGTTGCTTGATCGAAATGGCCAGCCAATGTAGCCAGATATAGCCCGGGTGCTAAGGCGTGTCGTCAATTGAGCCAGATTGAAGCGGCGGCGAGGTGGAGGGCGGCGAGGAAATTTCTCGCGGTTTTGTCGTAGCGCGTGGCGATGGCACGGAACTGTTTGAGTTTGCAGAAGAAGT
>Ga0306926_10000408_pt1 | contig 39529 bp, 31 predicted proteins | sample flu12Cox44000178_FD_203759 | JGI IMG/M metagenome (GOLD analysis project Ga0306926, IMG submission 203759) | Lab enrichment of tropical soil microbial communities from Luquillo Experimental Forest, Puerto Rico - flux8day.12C.oxic.44.000.178 (v2)... | ecosystem: Environmental > Terrestrial >... | reverse complement strand
AGAGAAGCGGGAAAGCGGAGAGCTTGAGCATAGCCCGGAAGCGGTGGAGGCCTGGGTGGGCCAGCTGTGCCAAAGATTCGCCCATCGTCCAATCGCGGTGGCGCTGGAGCAATCACGAGGAGCTCTAGTCTTCATGCTGAGCAAGTATGAAGCCTTGCATTTATTCCCCGTGGCGTCGACGATGGCGGCCAGTATGCGCCAAGCGCTGTACCCGTCGGGGGCCAAGGATGACCCTCGGGATGCCGACCTGCTGCTGGATTTGTTGCTGAAGCACCGCGACAAGTTACGCCGTTTGGTGCCGGATACGGAGGCGACTCGCCGGGTGCAAAATCTGGTCGAGGAGCGGCGCAAATTGGTGGATGAGAAGACCGAGCAGACCAATCGCTTGACCAGTAACTTGAAGATTTATTTCCCGCAAATCCTGGACTGGTTTGAGCAGCTGGATACGGAGCTGGTGTGTGCGCTTTTGCTGCGCTGGCCGACACTGGAGGAGTTGCAAAAAGTGCCGCCGGCACAGCTGCGGAGGTTTTTCCGCAAGCACCACTGTCGGGATCAAGAACTGATCGAGCGCCGCATTGTGGCGATTCGTCAGGCTATTCCCGCCATTCGGGATCGAGCGGTGATCGAAGCCAAGAGTACGGTGGTGAAAGTGATCGTACGGCTGATCCGAAGCTTGCTGGAAGGCATAGCGGATTTAGAGGAGAAGATCGAGGAGGCGGCGGCAGGGCATCCGGATTTTTTCATTTTTGACTCGCTGCCGGGAGCGGGTGCAGTCCTGGCTCCGCGCTTGTTGGCGGCATTTGGCTCGCAGCGAGAGCGCTATGGCAGTGCGGGGGAAGTGCAGGTCTACAGTGGCATCGCGCCGGTGATGGAGAAGAGCGGGAAAAAGAAATGGGTGCACTGCCGCATAGCTTGCCCCAAGTTTCTACGGCAAAGCTTTCACGAATGGGCGGGTCACTCCATCGCACACTCGGTGTGGGCACGAAGCTATTACCAGCAACTCCGCAGCCGAGGCAAAGAACACCACCCAGCGGTACGAGCTCTAGCGTTCAAATGGATTCGCATTGTGTTTCGTTGTTGGAAAGACGGGGTTGCTTATGACGAGAACAAATATTTGGCCACGCTCGCCAGGCGCGGCTCTCCTCTGGCTGCCGTTAATGTCTCTATTGTCCGGAAAACCGTGTGAACAGCTTTGTGGATATGCAGTGGGAAGATTGTGGAGGTCGATCAAGATATCCGAAAAATTTACTTGACAGACTTACTCAGATATCTCGTTCGACATCCGCTTCTTGCGTTTTCGGTCCAGCCGCGCCAGCTGCTCCCGCGTCGGTGTCGCCAGGCCTGAGGCCTTCGCCAGCCCCCGCAAAAACTCCTCGTAGCTCTCCCCCGTCTCCCGCCGCACAATCGAGCGCATCGCCGCGTTGGCCTCCAGCGTCGTCGCATCAATGCCTATCCGCTGGCCCCGTAATAGCCCACGATCCACCAGCAGGTTCAGCACCCAGCTGAACACTTCCTTATGCGTCTCCACATCGATCAGCCGCCGCGTCCGCGAAATCGTCGAATGGTCCGGCGTATCCTCGTCCAGCCCCATGCCCACAAACCGCCGCAGCCCCAGCGAGTCCGCCATACGCCAAGCGATGCCTCGCTCGCTGTCGATGCCTTCGAAATAGCCGATCAGTAGCGACCGGAAGTAGATGCCCGGGGTCAGCGACGGCCGTCCGTTTTTGGCGGCATAGAACTTCGCACACCGGCTCTCCACAAATTGATCAAACCCCTCCCCCTCCAGCAACTCGTTCAGTCGCTGGTAAAACGGATGCGCCGGAGCCGAAGCCAGTTCCGTGTGAGCAATCCAGATGTCTTCCTGCCTCTCCCGCTGCTTGCGCGTCCCCATTGCCATAGACGCATTCTAGGAATAAAGCAGGGGCCACCCCGTTGGGGTGGTTGTGTGAGCCAGGAACTCCCTGAGAGCCTCTCGGAGTCCCCCGTGATTTCGAAGGTCTTGCGGCTCTAGAATCTGAGCACAACCTGCTCGGCAGCTAAGGCCGCAATGTCTTTGGAGCATTTCTGCCCGAAATAAAGCATGGCTCCGGTATTGGCGATTGGAAAGATGGTGGCGGGCTTGTCCTGAATAAGGATCAAGGCCCAGACCCCGATGGAGAGATGGTATAAGTTTCGCCGCCCGGGCCGGCCAGGTTGAATTCAACCCAAGAAGGCTAGCATGAAAAGCCAAGCAACGACAAAAGCCCAGAAAGACAAGAAGCCAAGCAAGAAAGTCGGTAACAAGGCAACGCGGGGCAAGTGGGACGAGATGAACCGCCAGCAACGGCGGGAGATGATGCGCAAGATGCAGAGCGAAGATCTCAGCTTGGAGGTGGTGCATCCTCAGGCTGCGGGCATTGATATCGGCAACGCATCCCACTACGTAGCGGTACCGCCGAGCCGCGACCCGCAACCGGTGCGATGCTTTGGCTGCACTACTACCGAGCTGAAGAGGATGGCCGAGTGGCTGACACAATGCGGGATTCGCACGGTCGCGATGCAATCTACGGGAGTCTATTGGATCGCGGTCTACGACATTTTGGAAGAGGCGGGTCTGGAAGTTTATCTAGTGAACGCACGCGAGACCAAGAATCTGCCGGGGCGGAAGACGGATGTGCAGGAAAGCCAGTGGTTGATGAAGCTGCACACCTACGGGTTATTGCGAAATTCGTTTCGCCCGTCGCATCAGATTCGCACCCTGCGGACGTACTGGCGGCAGCGCCAGGATCTGGTGCGGAGTACCGGTCGCCACATTCAGCGCATGCAGAAGGCGCTGACGCAGATGAATATTCAGTTGGCCAACGTGATCAGCGACATCAGTGGGGTAACCGGGCAGGCCATCGTGAAGGCGATTCTGGATGGGGAACGTGATCCCCGGGAACTGGCGGCGTATCGGGATTGCCGGGTGGAAGCCAGCGAGCAGGAGATCGCGCAGGCTCTGGAGGGCAACTGGCAAGAGGATCAGCTGTTTCTGCTGCGGCAGGAACAGGCGGGATACGAGTTTTGCCAGAAACAGATAACGGAATGCGATCAGCAACTGGCACAGTACCTCGCGCAACTAGAGGATCGAAGCCAGGGGGCCACTCTACCGGAAGAGACCCGAAAGGGACGGCGCAAGAACAGGAAAAAGAAAGGCAATCCACAATTTAACTTGCGGGAAGAGTTATTTCGAATGACTGGTACGGACCTGACCCAGATCGATGGCATCGATGTCCTGACGGTGATGACGATAATCAGCGAAGTAGGATGGGATATGAGCAAGTGGAAGACCGAGAACCATTTTGTTTCCTGGCTGAAGCTGTCTCCGGACAATAAGATCAGTGGCGGAAAAATCATTGGGAAAGGTCGCATGCCCACCAACAACCGCGCCACCACTGTCTTAAGGATGGCGGCCAGCACTCTACGTCAGAGCGACAGCTATCTAGGGGCGCAGTTCCGCCGATTTCGGACTCGCCTGGGGCCTCCGGTGGCGACCAAGGCCATGGCCGCCAAACTCGCCCGGCTCGTCTACCGCATGCTGCGTTACGGAATGAAATATGTAGACCAAGGAGCCGAGCGCTACGAGGCGCAATACCGCAAACATCAGGTCATCAATCTCAAGCGAAAAGCCGCCCAGCTAGGGTTGCAAATCATCGAAGTTGCCCCAGCGGCCTAAAACCACGAATAGGAGTTTCGGCGGGAGTTCCTGGAGAGACTGTGGATACTTCGACAATTTCTGCGCAGGAATCTAGACTTTAACCACAGGCTGCTAGGAGTGGAAGACCTATGAAACGCTTCGACGCTTCGATGTAGCGCTGGTGACACTCGCCGCAACCCGCACAGAACTGTCGAAATCCAGCCGGAAAGTACAGAGTCAAGCAGTCAATATGGAAGTGCTAGGCAATAGAACAAGTCCGGATCTCGCTCCGTATCTTCAAACCTATTCTCCAATCCGTCCACGATAATTGGCACAAAAGCCTTTTAGAGGTAGACGGTTCATCCCTGTTGGACCGGGAGAAACATCCATTCAATTCTCAATTCTGCCTAACGGTAAGCTAAACGACGAAAAGATAGTCATTCCCTAACTCCCCGCCCCGCTTGATCCTCGAGGGGCGATTCTCGACCTATCACCTAGGCCGAGCGCGTGAATTCACGTCGCTCTTGGACAAATCCGTGCGATTCGGTGCGCCATGAATTCCCTCGAACCATCGACAGCCAAGTCCTTGCGGAGCACGTGGATAGCTCTAACTATATTTAGATTCATATGTTTACAAGTTGCTTTCCCGTAAGCCACTGAAAGCAAAAGATCGCAAGAATGTGTTTTCGAAAAATTGCTGGTTATCGGACATAAACCTTTACCTGATTTCGCTCCAGAAGCGCCCTGAGTCCGATTCAGCCGCCACCTTCCATATTCCGGCAGGCTTTCACACCCACTCTAGATGATTTGTTTGCGTTTGGAATATAGCCCTGCTACAAACGCAGTAAAGCAGTGCCAGCAGTCAGGAGGGATGTCTCAACATGGGCGCCACGGGTATGTGGGTGCGAAAAGTCGATCTCTCCACCGGAAGCGACCCGCTCACGGTCGTGGTGGTGGAGGGCACCGACCGGCGCAACCTCGTTCTGGACCACTTTCCTTTCACCGTGGGCCGTCGCACCGACCGCGACCTGGTGCTCACCGATCCGCGCGTTTCCCGCGAACATGCGCAGTTCATGCGCGAGAACGACGGAATCTACATCGAGGACCAGAACAGCCGCCAGGGCACGTTCGTCAACGGCGAGCGTGCCACACGCAAAAAGTTGGCGCGCAATGACCGGCTGGAGTTTGGTGTACAGGGCGCGTCGTTTATCCTCTTCAATCCGGACCGCTCGGTATCCAGCATAGCGCAACAGTTCATCAGCCAATTTTCGTCGTGGAAGCCCAGTAGCGGCGCGGGTTCTGACTTCGAGTTGCTCAATGTGTTTCTCGAAGCGGCGCGCAAGCTAAATAGCACCAACGTCCTCGAAGACGTGCTGCAGACGCTGCTCGAAGCCTCGCTGCGGCTCACCCGGGCCGAGCGTGGGTTCGTGTTCTTACGCGATCCCGCGGGCGAGATGCGGATGGTCGCCGGTCGCGACAAGAATGGCGACGTGATCCACGACGACAGCACAATCTCGAAATCGGTGCTGCGTGACGCAACCGCCAGCCGGTCGGAATTCCTGGTCACTGACACCTCGGAGAGCGACAAGCTGTCGAACCGCGAAAGCGTCGTGGCGCAAAACCTGAAGAGCGTGATCTGTATTCCGCTGCGCAGAACGAACATCCAGGGGAAGACCGCGGAAGAGGGCAAGACCGGCGGGTCTGAGCTGCAGGGCGTGCTGTATCTCGATTCGCACTTTTTATCGGGGAAGCTTTCATCGGTAAACCAGGACATATTGCGCACAATCGCGAACGGAGCAGCTGCGCTGGTCGAGAACGCAGCCTTAGTCGAGGCAGAAGAAGCCGCGCGGCGCGTTCGGCAGGAGATGGCCATCGCGGCCGAAATCCAGCAGCGATTGATGACGGTGACGGTCCCCGATGTTCAGTTCGCGAAGGTCAACGCAGCGAGCTATGCCTGCAAAGACATCGGCGGCGATTTCTTCGATCTGGTGCACACGCCCAAGGGCCTGTCCCTGATCGTCGCTGACGTCTCGGGGAAGGGGGTGTCGGCCGCAGTGGTGGCGTCGATTCTGCAAGGCATGCTGTACTCGCACTTATCCGAAGACGCCGAGCTGTCGGAGATGGTCTCGACCGTGAACCGCTTCCTGTTCGAAAAGATCGGCGGTCAGAAGTACGCGACGCTGGTGGTTGCAAGGATGGGACCTGACGGCGAGCTGGAGCTGATGAACTGCGGGCACGTGCCGCCGATCATTATTTCAGGAGCTACGATTACGAAGCTGGAAGACGGGAATTTGCCGGTAGGGTTGATCCCGGGAGCGCAGTTTATGGCGACCAGGCATCAGCTCAAGCCAGGCGATCAAATTGTTGTCGTGACTGACGGCGTTACCGAAGCGGAAGATGCCGGCGGAGAGTTCTTCGGCTTCGACCGCCTGGAGAAATGCTGTCCGGGTGGTTTTGAGGGAATCGTGAACGCAGTCAACGAATTCCGCGGGAATACTCCACTCAGTGATGATTGCACGATGACCGAGCTGCTCTACCGGGGATAACGGCCCTTTCAATCCATCAAAACCTGGACAAATCAAACCTGAACGGCTACACCTTCGAACTTTTGGGGTAAGATTTCGCGTCAGAATTGTTTGGAAACAGCTCGGCCCGTGTGGTTTAATGCGAATGTCGCGTTCTCGCGCGGCGATGGTGTGCCTTCGAATATGGATATACCTGTTATCCAGAGTTTTTTGACATCTGGTCGTTCGATTGTAGCGGGCGAACCGCGTGCTGGCCTACGGCTCTCGGTTGCGGCGCTCTGTATGATTTGCCTGTTCGTCACCGCGCCCGCATTCGGCGCTGTGCAAACGACGCAAACGAAAAAATCCACACACCGTAAGTCTTCAAAGTCCTACTCCTCACATTACAAGCGCTCGTCCTACTGGAAGGTCACACCGATGTTCCGGGGCTCACATGAATTGCTGGTGGAGCAGAACGTGAAGCTCGATCAGCAGCAAGTGCAGCGGATGAACACCGAGTACGATCTGGTGAAGTCGGAGATGGACAATGATCTCGTGCAGGTCAATGAGACCGACGCGCTGAGGATTTCCGACAATCTGTTGGACAGCCGCCGCTATTGCCGCCCGTGGACGCGGGACTTTCTCGAGGACATCAGCCAAGCCTACTATGACGTCTTCCATTCGCCCCTGCAGGTGAACTCGCTAGTGCGGACCTCGACGCAACAGCTTTACCTGCGGCGATACAATCGGTTTGCCGCTCCAGCGTTCGGCGATACAGCTTCGACCCACCTTGCGGGAGTAGCGGTCGACCTTTCCCGCCGCGGACTGAGCAACGTGCAGTATCAGTGGATCAGGGCTTACCTGCAGCCGCTCCAGCAAAAAGGGCTGGTCGATCCCATCGAGGAACGGCAGCCGGTACTCCATGTCGTGGTGTACCAAGCGTACTCGGATAAGTACGCCAATCCTCCGAGCAACGCGGAAGCCAGCGAAGCAACCGAAGCGGATCTGGCAGTTGCCAGCGGCAGCCAACCGTAAATCATTGCTAGCGGGGTGTGAAAAGCCCGCTTCGCGTCGCCAAACTCATCCCCAATTATTAGGCGACGGCCACCTCGAACCGATCACCGCAGCGCCATGACCAGCAGCCTGCGTTCGGTCATGTCTTCGATCGAGTAGCGCAGGCCTTCGCGACCGAAGCCTGAGTCCTTCATTCCTCCATACGGCATCTGGTCGACGCGGAAGCTGGGAACGTCGCCCACGATCAGGCCTCCCACTTCGAGCTCATTAAAGGCGTTTTGAATCAGAACGGCATCGCGGGTGAACAACCCAGCCTGCAGGCCGTAGTTCGAGTGGTTGACCTGGCGCAGGGCCTCGCCGAAGTCGTCATAGCCTTCGACGGTCACGACGGGTGCAAAGACCTCGTCACAATTGACGCGCATTTCCGGAGCAGTATCGGTGAGGATCGTCGGCTCGACGAACGCGCCTTTGCGCTTGCCACCCGCCAGGACCTTGGCTCCGCTCTCAACCGCTTCCTTGATCCATTCGGTCGCGCGAATCGCATCCTGCTCGCGGATGAGCGGCGGAACATCCGTCTCCTCGTGGGAGGGATCACCGGATTTTAGTTTCCTGACGCCTTCGACAAGCAGTTTGACGAACGGGTCGAAGACAGATTGCTGCACCAAAATGCGCTGCACCGAAATGCATGTCTGGCCGCCGTAGGAGAAGCCTCCGACGACGCAGCGATGCGCAGCATAGCCGAGGTCAGCATCGTTATGAACGATGACTCCTGCGTTGCCTCCGAGTTCGAGGGTCACTCGCTTCTTGCCCGCCTTGCTCTTCAACCCCCATCCCACCGCGGCGCTGCCGGTGAAAGAGAGTAGCTTGATGCGGTCGTCGGCGACCAGCAAGCCCGCATCGTCGTTCGAGAGCGGCATCACCGCGAGGGCACCCTCGGGCCATCCGGCATCATGGACGACTTCGGCCAGCATCAGCGCTGTAACTGGAGTCTGCGGAGCCGGCTTAAGGATCAGCGGACAACCGGCGGCGATGGCCGGCGCGACCTTATGCGCCACAAGGTTGAGCGGAAAGTTGAAGGGTGTGATGGCAAAGACCGGGCCAAGCGGAAAGCGACGGCTCAGTCCCCAGCGCCCGGTAGTGGTTTCGAGCGTGTCGAGGGGGATGTATTCGCCGTAAATGCGCGAAGTCTCCTCGGCGGCGACCTGAAAGGTGTAGATACCGCGGTCGACTTCGATTCGTGCCGTCTTGATCGGCTTTCCCGCCTCGTGACAGATAGTGCCGGCGAATTCTTCGCGTCGCTGGCGTATGCCGTCGGCGATCTTGTGCAGAATCGCGGCGCGCTGGTATGACGACATCTTGCGGGTGATTTCAAATGCCTGCACCGCTGACTGGATGGCGGTTTCGACGTCATCCCGGTTGGCTTCGTAGACAATCGCGACCACGCTTTGGTCGAAGGGCGACGTGATGACGTGCTCGATACCATGGGTGTACCAGTTGTTGTTGAGGTAAAAACCGATACTGCGTGTAGGGACCGATGTAACGTGGCTCATAGCGAAACCTCGGAGTCTGGCGCGTTACCACCTCATTCGACAAGATGGCGCTAGCAGGGTTCAGGTTGCCGAACACAGTATTCGAAAGCACGGGCTAACGTCCAGCGGCAGCCGTGTTCGCCTGCAATTGCTCGATTCCTGATGTCACAACATCAGCCGCTCGGTCGATCTGGTCGCGCGAAATCACCAGCGGCGGTTGGATTCGGACAACGTTAGCGTAGACGCCTCCGACCCCAACGAGCACTCCATGAGCGAGGCAATGTTCGCGAACGGCTTCCGCCTCCGCCGATGCAGGAGTGCGCTTCTCGTCGAGCACAAGCTCGATGCCGATCATGAGCCCCAAACCGCGAATTTCGCCGATCAGCGGAAGATCGCGCTGTCTCGGATCCAGTCGGCTTTTAAGGTAGGTACCCTGTTCGAGCGACTGTTCACTGAGGCGCTCTTCCAGCATAAATTCGATATTTGCGATTGCGGCAGCGCAGGATACAGGATTGCCGCCGAAGGTCGACATGTGATCTCCGGGCTGAAACGACCTAGCGATGTCATCGCGCGTAGTGAAGGCCGCAAGGGGAAAGCCGTCGGCAATGCCCTTCGCGGTGACGAGGATGTCCGGTTCAATGCCGTCGTGCTCGATGGCCAGCATCTTACCGGTGCGCCCGAATCCGGATTGCACTTCATCGCAGATGAAGAGAATGCCGTAGTGGTCGAGCACCTTCTTGATCTCGCGAAAATAGTTGGACGGCGGGACGATAATTCCGCCTTCACCCATGACGGGTTCGGCGATGAATGCAGCAACATCTCCGGAGGTTGAGAAACGAATTGCGTCTTCCAGCGACTGGCACCAGAAGTCGACGCAACGCGCCGGATCGTCCGGCCATGGCGACCGGTAGACATAGGGAGCGGGAAGAAAGGTCACGCCGGCCGCGTAGGGGCCGCCGCGCCGCTTGCGTCCTTGATTGCCGGTGATGCTGAGCGTGCCCCACGTGCGTCCGTGAAACGAGGCTTGCAGCGCGATGATCTCGTGCTTGCCGGTGAAGAGGCGCGCAGCCTTCATCGCGCCTTCGATGGCCTCGGCGCCACTGTTGGCGAAGAACGATTTGCGCAGGCGCGGCGAAGGCATAATCTGAGCGAGCTTTTCCGCAAGTTCGCCGGTCGCCGGCGAGTGGTAGAGGTATGAGGCGCAGTGGATGAGCTTGTCCATCTGGGCCTTGGCGGCTGCGATTACCTTGGGGTTCGAGTGCCCGGCGTTGACCACGGAAATGCCGGCGAAGCAGTCGAGGTATTCCTTGCCGGAGACGTCGCGAATGATGCAGCCTCGCGCGCTCTCCACCACAATGGGCTGCACCGACTTTACGAAGCTGGTGATGACGTAATCTTTGTATTGTTGGACGGTGTTCGCCATGATGATCGCTGTCCTGTCCTGCCCTGACATCTTATAACGCTGCCTTTTCCACGGACACATGGAATACAATCGCGGTCAACATGGCAACTTCGTACCGAATAATTTTCCACGTCGACATGGACGCGTTTTTTGTGTCGGTCGAGGAGTTGTTCGATCCGTCGCTGAAGGGCAAGCCCGTTGTAGTGGGCGGCCAGAAGAACGAGCGAGGAGTCGTATCGGCGGCGTCATACGTGGCGCGAAAGTTCGGGATCCATTCAGCCATGCCGCTTCGCACGGCGGCCAAGTTGTGCCCGCATGCGACGTTCGTGGACGGACATCCCGAGCGATACCGCGAGTATTCGGCCAAAGTATATGAGGTGCTGAACCGCTTCTCGCCGAAGCTGGAGATGGTCTCAATCGACGAAGCGTATGTCGACATGACGGGAACGGAGCGGTTGCACGGACCTCCGCTGCGCGCTGCGCACGCTTTGCATGAGACGATGAAGGCAACGACCGACTTGAACTGCTCCATCGGCATTGGGACTTCGCGCCTGATAGCAAAGGTGTGTTCGGACCAGGCGAAGCCGAATGGTGTGCTGTTCATCCTGCCGGGAGGAGAAGCTGAGTTTCTTGCGCCGCTGGATGTGCGAAAAATTCCGGGAGTCGGCAAGGTGATGGAAAAGCGGCTGAACCAGAGTAATATCCACAAGGTCTCGGACCTTGCCGCGCAGGGCGAACGCTGGCTCGAGGACAATTTTGGCGCTTTAGGACTGGCCCTTGCGGGAAAATCGCGCGGACTGGACGCTGGCGGCTGGTTTCGCGACGACATCGGCGCCGACGTTGGGCCCAAGTCGGTCAGTCACGAACATACGTTCAATAACGACTCGGCAGATGCGCAAAAACTCGAAGCGATGCTGGCGCGGCTGTCGGAGATGGTTTGCCGCCGCCTGCGCGAGCAGAACCTGCATGCACGCACATTGCAACTGAAGCTGCGGTATTCCGATTTCACAACGATTAGCCGGGCGCGCACACTGGACGAGCCGACGTCAGTCGATTCCGAAGTGTTTGCTGCCATTCGCGAGATGTTTCGCGCCAATTGGAACCGTACCGCCGTACGGCTCGTTGGCGTCCATGCCGCTCACTTCGATGAAGAGAGCGAACAGCTCAGCCTCGATGGCCGAACCGCGCGCGACAAATGGAACCAGGCCCTGTCGGCGGCCGATCGTCTGCGCGAGAAGTTTGGAGACCACGCCATTTCGCTGGCGACAGGAATGAGGGCACGCTTCCGCGAGCGAACGCACGAGAATCCGGCCGGCTTGCCGGGAAAGAAGAAGGCCAAAGATAAGTAGAGCTATTTTGAGGGCGCTGGCGTTACGAGCGGCGCTGACGGCAGCTTGGGCGGCAAGTACTTCTTGTTCATCTTCGCCACGACCACATAGTTGGGATTGACGATTTCACTGACCGTCAATTCGCCCGCTACCGACATCAGCTCGTAGAGATCGAGCTGCGAGAGTCCGTAGTCATCGTGGATCCACTTGATCAGCTCGGTGTAGGCGATACGGGTTGTGTCTTCGAGCGGCCGTCCCATTCCAGCTGCCATCAGATAGTCTTCATTTTCAAATCGCGGCCACGGCGTCTTTTTCTCCTTGATGAGATCGATCTGGATCTTCACGTGGAGGGGAACCTCGATGGCGGTGCCCGCAACCTCGCCATCGCCCATGGCGGCGTGTCCGTCGCCGATATAGAGGAGTGCGCCGGGGACGTTCACCGGCAGGTAAAGCGTGTTTCCGACGCTGGCCTCAGGAATGTCCATGTTACCGCCAAACTCGGCGGAAACAAGTGACCTACGCGCTTCGCCATTGGCCGGCGCGGTACCGATGCAGCCTAGAAATGGATGGAGCGGAATCTTGGCCGTGAAGTTGGTGTCGGAAGCCTTGAAGGTCGCGATGTTGTTCGCCTTGTCGATAGGGAAGACCCAGATTCTTTCCGGCAGATCGTGATTGAGCATGGGGGTGTAGGTGCTGCTACTTAACGCTCCGAATCCCGGACCTATTGCGCCAATGCCTTGCTCTCCGTCGACGCTCAGCTCCAGAAACTTGATCACTAATGTGTCGCCGACCTGGGCGCCCTCAATGTAAAACGGACCGGTCAAGGGGTTATCCATCTTTACCTTGCTGAGAGAGTCTGCCGGACTCGTGATCGCACCGCCAAAGCAATCGAGCGTATTGGTGTCGAGAGTATCGCCGGGGCGCAGCGCGGCAACGGAAGTGGAGACACCAAAGACGGATTTCACATTTTTGTCAGTAGCAACAAAGGTCACGACTTTGGGAGGAGGTGTCTCAGCTTGCGGTGCAGTCGGCCGCGTAGCCGGAGCTTGGGAGAACGCCAGCAACGATAGCCATAAAGTGGAGACTAGCAATAACAGCCGTGCTTTCAACCGCATAGGCACGTGAGTGTATCACCCGCAGAGTCTGTGGGGAAATGCCAGTAGTGACACCATGACCAGCCATTATGGTCGTCGTCCCAGCCCGCTGCGACAACAACCGCTGACCTCGAGCCGTAGGAGCAAACCGGCGACAACGTCTTCGCGTCGTGATCCGCGGCGCGGTGCAGGTGTCGGCTTCCCTCCATTCGTCTACCGCGTGCAGAAGAGATGCAATTGAAGGGATGGGTGATCCCCCAACACTCAGGGTGTCTTCATCGTGTCTTCATCGAAGCCGAAGCGCCGATGGTTTTCGAACAGTTTCTGTTGCGCATCGAGCGCGAGAAGCCGGCGACCTCGTTCATCCCGAGCCTGGAGCTACCTACCTGGGTGCACGGCTCGCATTGACCACCGACTCGTTTGTCGTGAAGCCGCTGTTCTTCCCGGGTGGTGATATTGGGACGCTAGCAGTCAACGGCACGATCAACGATCTCGCCAGGTGCGGGGCGCGGCCGCTTTATCTCAGCTCGGCCTTCATCCTCGAAGAGGGGTTCGCCAGGGAATCGCTGCGCCGCGTGGTTGAGCCTATGCGGCTGTGCGCAGCCGGAGCCGGCGTGGGGTTGGTAACCGGTGATACCAAGGTAGTGGAGGGAGGCAAAGGCGACGGAATCTTCATGAATACGGCCGGCATCGGTGTGGTCGAGCACGGCTAACAATCGCTCCTTCTCGAGTGAGGCCGGGAGACGCTGTTCGGCTGAGCGGCGATGTGGGACGGCACGGCATCGCCACACGAAGGACTCTCCTTTGAGCCGACCATCGAGCTTCATCGTCTTCGAGCGCGAAACCGCGCAAGCGTTACAAATTCTCCGAAAGCATCCCGTCAGTGGGGCGGTGCGAATCGGTCAGGTTCTTGAGAAGCCGCGCGGCACGGTCATAATAAAGAGAAGATTAGGCACCGAGCGCGTACTCGACATGTTAGGTGGGGAACAGTTGCCGAGAATCTGCTGACGTGGTATCCGCGGTCAGTTCGTTACGCGCCGACCAGCTTTTCCAGCACAGACTTGTTCCGGATCGTCAACGTCGATCCTTTCAGAACGGCAATCTGGCGCTTCCGAAAATCCGACAGCACGCGCGTGACGGTTTCGCGGGACGTTCCGATGATCTGAGCGATCTCCTCGTGGGTCATCGCTAGCTTTACTTTGGGTTCAGCCTTGTCAGGGCTGGTGGCGGTCCACTCCAGTAAAAGCCGGGCCAGTCGCTCTGGCGCCGAGTGCGACAATCCGAGGCTACGGATCTGCTGGTACGCGCTCTGGCAATCCTTGCTCAGGTGTTGCGCCGCTTTCAGGCAGGCGTCGCCGTGCGTCTCGAGGAACTTCAAGAAATCTTCGCGCTTAATAAAGTTGAGCTGGCAGGGCTGGCCGGTTTCGGCGGTGATCTCGTAGGGAGTGCCGGAAATGGTAGCGTGCATGCCGAGCACTTCGCCCGGTTGTGCAATCTTAAGGATGAGGGTCTTGCCTTCGGCCGAGGTCGCCGACAACTTCACGCGGCCCTTGCAAAGCATGTAAATTCCACGTGGTGACTGGCCTTCTACAAAGAGGACGGCGCCGGCCGGATAGGATGCCGTGTACTTGAGTCGGTCAAAGGCGTCTAGAGCGCTCTTGGGTAGGGAACAGAAGAAACTGTCGCTGCGCAGCTTACAAATGACGCAATCTTCTACCAGCTCAAAGCCGTATGGCGACCCCACACATGCCTCCGTGTGAATACTCATTATGCTAACACCGGCGTCTCCATAGCGATACAACTTCTTGGGATGGTGTTGGATGGGTCGATGATGCGCCGTTCAATGTGCGTCAAACGCTGCGTCGGGTTGCCGGGAAACCTGGCCGGCAAGACAGAGGCGAAGCCGCCCCGGACGCTTTGGGCCCGGTCACGACATTTCTTCATCTGGCTGGGCGTCTGGGACTCTAGTCCCAGTTTGCATCCTGGCAACAGACGGTTTGCGGAAACGACCACTCTCCTCTACCCCAAGCGTCTCCCGCCGCTGGTTAAGCAGGTAGCTTGCCGCGCCCACGGCAGCTGGCAATCGAGTTCGAGATCGTCAGGTTCGGGAGGATGACTTGAGGATGCCGAGTAGTCCGGGGGGACAGCCGGACACGGTTCCTACCCCATGCCGCTGTGTCGTAGAAGTTGGTCAAATCCTGTGGTCGAATTGACGTTCCTTTGATATTGTTTCGTGGCCCCATGCGGCGGAGTTACGTGGCCGGCCCAAAAGGAGGGGAGCCCTATGGCAGAAGCTGTTAAAAGCTACTCAACCAGCAAAACCCAGTGGGATAAGATTGCTGCTACTCAGCAATTCAAAGACCTCATGGCAACGAAGAAGATCTTCATCGTGCCGGCATTTGTCTTCTTCGTCGTGTACTACTTCGCGCTTCCTGTTCTGGTTGGCTACGCGCCGAACTTCATGGCCACGAAGGTCATCGGCAACGTGAATATCGCCTATCTATTTGCCCTGTCGCAGTTCGCCGTTGCCTGGATCATTGCCGGTCTCTACGTCAAAGCCGCGAATGACTTCGATAGCCTGTCGAAGGACATCATAGAAAAGGCCGACGGCCAGGGAGGTAAGTAGACCATGTCAACCGCGCTAGTGATGTTCCTTATTTTCATTGCTATCACGCTTGGCATTACTTACTGGGCATCGAAACGGTCGGCCGGAGCCAGCGCCTACTTCGCTGCCGGGCGTCAGATCAAAGGCTGGCAGAATGGCGTCGCGGTGGCCGGAGACTACATGAGTGCGGCGTCCTTCCTAGGAATCGCTGGACTGATCGCGTTCTTCGGGTATGACGGCTTCATGTACTCCGTGGGCTGGCTAGTGGCCTACCTCACCGTGCTACTCGTCGTCGCCGAGCCGCTGCGTAACGCCGGAAAGTACACCATGGCCGACGTGCTGGCTTACAGACTCAAGGCCCGCCCGGTGCGCGCGATGGCGGCTTTGAGCACGCTCACCGTCAGCACCTTTTACATGATTGCCCAGATGGTTGGGGCCGGAGCGCTGGTCAAATTGCTCCTCGCCGGTCACGTTTCCTACAACGCCGCCGTGGTGGGCGTCGGCATCCTGATGATCATCTACGTGGTCTTCGGAGGCATGCTGGCCACGACATGGGTGCAGATTGTGAAAGCCATTCTGCTGATGGCTGGCACCATCCTGTTGAGCATCCTGGTGATGGCCCACTTCGGATTCAGCCTTGGCGCGTTCTTCGATGCCATCGGCCACGTGACCTATCACGATGCGAAGGGAGCAGAGGTTGTCAAGGACTTCCTGCAGCCGGGTCTGCGGTATAAACCGCCCTACGGGGCGCTGGATCTGATCTCGCTGGGCATCGCCCTGATCTTTGGCACTGCCGGCTTGCCGCATATCCTGGTCCGGTTCTACACCGTGCCCGACGCCAAGACCGCGCGTCACAGCGTAGTTTGGGCGATGGTGTTGATCGGCAGCTTCTACATCATGACAACGTTCCTTGGGTTCGGTGCCGCTACCATCGTCGGACAGGACTTTATCAAGAAGAACGGCGGCACCAACATGAGCGCACCGCTACTGGCGCAGGCACTGGCGGGAAACGTTTTCTTTGCGTTCATCTCCGCCATTGCGTTCGCCACGATCCTGGCGGTCGTCGCCGGGCTGACGATCAGCGCTTCCACTTCATTCGCGCATGACTTCTACACCAACGTGATTCACAAAGGCGTTGAACGGAAACCGGGAGAAGAGGTGCGGGTCGCGCGAATCGCCGCGTTTGTGGTCGGATTTATCGCTATGGGCATCGCGATCCTCCTGGGACCCACCGCCAACGTCGCGTTCCTGGTGGCTCTCGCCTTTGCCGTGGCTGCTTCGGCTAATTTGCCTGTGATCGTGCTGTCGATCTACTGGCGGCGCTTCGATACCGTCGGCGCAGTGGCCGGACTGGCGGTGGGATTACTGGCTTCGCTTTTCCTGATTATCGTCAGCCCCAGCTTCATGGCCATCGATCCGCCCACAGTAACCGGAACAGCCCGCCACCTGATCCAGGCCAAGGCGTGGTTCCCACTGGAAAACCCCGGCATTATCAGCGTTCCGTTGGGATTCCTGGCTGCGATCCTTGGCACCCTGCTCACCAAGGAGCCGTCCGCTGAGGCGAAGTTTAACGAGTTGCTGGTCCGCTCCAACACCGGACTGGGTGCGGAGAAGGCCATTGCTCACTAATCCCGGCAGGGGCGCGGCAGGCTGCGCGCCGAAGGGCAGGAGTTATCAGCAGTAGAGTTAACCACGTGGCGGCGATTCCCAGTGATCCTCGAGGGTCGCGCGCCAGGAAAGCCGCCGCGTGGTGTTGGAGCAGCACAATCTGCGGATTTTTCTTTCGAGTTCATACATGCTTGCTTTCAGATCCTACGGCCGTTTGAAGCAACCAGGAGTTTTCTTATGAGCACCGCCGCTAACGTATTGGAATCAACCGAAGCGACCAAAACAGCCATCGAGGAATATCCGTCTCCTGCCATCGTAAGAGGCCAAGCTCTTCTAGAAGATTGGATCCAGGAGCGCGATAAGTTTCAGAAGGACCCCGATCGATTCTGGGCGGAAGTCGCCAAAAACTTCATTTGGTCGAGGCCCTGGACCAAGGTTTTCGACTGGGACGGCATCCACCACAAATGGTTCACCGGTGCCAAGACCAACATCACGGTTAACGCGCTTGATCGTCATGCCAACTCCGAAAACTGCAACAAGGTCGCCTTCATCTGGCTTGGCGAGGACGGCAGCGAGCGCATCGTCACCTATGCCCAGTTGTTCCGCGAGGTGTGCCGGTTTGCCAATGGCCTGAAGTCCCTCGGCGTCAAGAAAGGCGACCGGGTTGTCATTTACATGCCGCTTACGATCGAGGGTGCGATTGCCATGCTGGCCTGTGCACGCATCGGTGCTATTCACTCCGTCGTCTACGCCGGGCTCGGACATACCTCTCTTCGCGACCGTGTCGAAGATGCACAAGCGAAGGTCGTAATCGTCGGCGACCAGGGATTCCGTCGCGGCAAGCCAGTGGCGTTAAAGCCAATCGTCGACGAAGCGCTCGACGGCGTCGAAGTTGTTCAGAAGGTGGTCGTCTTCACCCGCGATCCCAATGCCTTCAGCGCTGCCAGTTCCCGCGAAGTCGATTTTCGTGAGTTGATGAAGTTCCCGGCCTGCTGTCCCGCCGAGGAAATGGATGCCGAAGATCCGCTGTTCATTCTTTATACGTCGGGCACAACTGGCAAACCCAAAGGCGTAGTGCATGTCCACGGTGGATACATGGTCGGTACGACCTACCATCTGTCGGCGTTCTTCGATGTCGGTCCGCGCGACGTCTTCTGGTGTACTTCTGACATCGGGTGGGTTGTCGGCCACTCCTACATTGTTTATGCGCCGCTGTGCGCGGGCGTAACGACGCTGTTCCGCGAAGGCGCCATCGACTATCCCGATCCGTCAATCGCGTGGAAGATCGTCGAGCGCTATGGCGTGAGCAAGATGTTCACCGCTCCTACGGCATTGCGCATGTTTATGCGTTACGGCGAGAAATATCCCCAGCAGCAGGACATTACCAGCCTGCGGGTGATCGCCTGTGCGGGCGAGCCCTTGAATCCCGAAGCGTGGCGCTGGGCGCAGACCTATCTCGCCGGAGACGGCCAGTGGGGATACGTGGTCGACAATTGGTGGCAGACGGAACTGGGTGGCCCGGCCCTCGGCACTCCTCCGACCTTGCCCACGCGGCCGGGAAAAGCGGGTGTCGCGCTACCCGGTTGGGGCGCGGACGTGGTGGACATCGACGGCAAACCCGTTGCCCCCGGCGTGAGTGGACGCCTGATCCTGACGCGTCCTGCGCCCATGATGATGCGCACCGTCTGGGGCAATCCCGCCCGCTTTGAGAAGGATTGGCTCGAAGTCCCCAACTGCTACATCACCGGCGATCTCGCAACCAAGGATGCCGACGGTTACATCAGCGTCATCGGTCGTGCTGACGACGTACTCAATGTTGCGGGACACCGCATCGGCACCGCAGAAGTGGAGAGCGCACTGGTCTCTCATCCGGCAGTCGCTGAGGCAGCGGCCATCGGAATTCCCGACGCGCTGAAGGGCGAGGCAATCGTGGCATTCGTGCAGCTCAGGGCCGGCTACGTGGCATCCGACACGCTGCTGGCTGGGCTGATTGAGCACGTGCGGCGCGAAATGGGTCCGATTGCAACGCCGTCGGCGATCAAGTTCGTGCCGGCGCTGCCCAAAACCCGTTCCGGCAAGATCATGCGGCGCCTGTTGAAGGCACAGGAAACCGGGGCAGAGATCGGCGATCTCTCGACGCTTGAGCAGTAACGACGCCTCGAACGGCGTGGAACTGGCATATAGTTATTTCGAGCGCGGACTTCCCTCCGCGCTGGTTTTGAAATAGATCCAATCGCAAAATCGCAGAACGCTCTCATCGGAGGCAGTGTCGATGTCAACTCAGGAAGTCGCCCAGAACATTGATTCCATTCTTACCGAAACCCGCAGCTTTCCTCCCCCAGAAGAGTTTCGCAAGAACGCCGCCATCACAAGCGAAGCCGACTACGAGCGGCTGCGCGCCCGGGCCCACGCCGATCCCGAGGCTTTCTGGGCCGATATCGCCCGCGAGCTGCATTGGTTCAAACCGTGGGACAAAGTGCTGGAGTGGAACGCTCCCTGGGCGAAATGGTTTCTGGGCGGCAAAATCAATCTGTCCTACAACTGTCTCGACCGGCACCTCGACACTTGGCGTAAGAACAAAGCCGCCATCATTTGGGAGAGCGAGCCAGGTGAAGTCCGGACTCTGACCTATCAGCAACTGCATGCCGAAGTACAGAAGTTCGCCAACGTGCTCAAGTCGCTCGGCATCAAGTCGGGCGACCGCGTTGCCATCTATATGGGGATGTGTCCCGAGCTTTCCATCGCCATGCTGGCGTGCGCGCGCATCGGAGCGGTGCATTCGGTGATCTTCGGCGGATTCTCCGCCAACGCACTGGTTGACCGCATTACCGATCAGGAAGCTATGGCGGTTGTCACGCAGGATTCTTCCTATCGCCGCGGCAGCGAAGTCAAACTGAAAGCTGCGGTGGACGAAGCACTCGAGCGCTGCCCATCCGTCAAGCACGTTGTCGTGTACAAGCGCACCGGATCTGACGTTGCATGGAAAGAAGGTCGTGACCACTGGTGGCATGAGCTGATGGCGAAAGCCGGCGACGACTGTCCGGCCGAAGAGCTCGATTCCGAGCACCCGCTTTACATCCTTTATACGTCTGGAACGACCGGCAAGCCGAAGGGCATCGTTCACACCACTGGAGGCTATTCGGTCGGCACCTACATCACGACCAAGTGGGTCTTCGACCTCAAGGACACCGACACCTATTGGTGTACCGCAGACATCGGCTGGGTCACCGGACACAGCTATATCGTTTACGGCCCGCTGCAAAATGGCGCGACCGTGCTGATGTACGAGGGCGCACCGAACTGGCCTGCATTCGACCGCTTCTGGGCCATCGTCGAGAAGCACAAAGTCAACATCATGTATACCGCGCCTACGGCGATCCGCACGTTCATCAAGTGGGGCGACGAGTGGCCGAAGAAGCACGATCTCACCTCGTTGCGCCTGCTGGGAACGGTGGGGGAGCCCATCAATCCTGAGGCGTGGATGTGGTACCGCGAGACCATCGGCGGCAACCGCTGCCCCATCGTCGACACCTGGTGGCAGACCGAAACCGGCGCCATCATGATCTCCCCGGTCCCGGGCGCCGTAGCGACCAAGCCGGGCTCGGCCACGACGGCGCTTCCCGGTATCGACGCCGAAGTCGTCACCCGTACTGGCGAGCGCGTTCCGCTCGGCTCCGGTGGATTCCTCGTCATCAAGCGGCCGTGGCCTTCGATGCTGCGTACGGTGTACGGCGATCCCGACCGCTACGTGCGCCAGTACTGGTCCGACATTCCCGGCGTCTACTTCACCGGAGACGGCGCCCGCGAAGACAAAGACGGTTACTTCTGGATCATGGGGCGCGTCGACGACGTGCTGAATGTCTCCGGTCACCGTCTCAGTACCATGGAAATCGAGTCGGCGCTGGTGGCGCATGAGAAAGTTGCTGAAGCTGCTGTAGTGGGCCGTCCAGACGAGATGAAGGGCCAGGCGGTTGCGGCTTTCGTCACCTTGGAAATGGGCCACGCTCCTTCCGACGCGCTGAAGGAAGAGCTGCGGCAGTGGGTTGCGAAGGAAATCGGGTCAATGGCGAAGCCCGACGATATTCGCTTCACTGACCAGTTACCCAAGACCCGCTCCGGAAAGATCATGCGGCGCTTGCTGCGTGAGCTTGCTTGCAGCGGCGACGTGAAGGGCGATATCACTACCCTCGAGGACTTCTCCGTAATTACCAAACTGAAGGAAGACGAGTAGTAGTCGACTAGTTCGTCCGATAGCAAGGCGGGGGCGCACGTTGCGTCCCGCTTTATTGATCCTCCCCTTTCTTCCCTCCGCTGGCCCTGTCTTCTACTGGTGCGTCGGTCAACTCCGGCTCCTGCGGGCACGTCGCTTCCATCGATTCCGCCGGGGCGTGAGTCACTTCCATCACCGCCAGCGGAGCCGGAGTCGTGAAGTCCACGGTATCCGCCGGGACCATCGCGGCGTGCCGCTTGTACCAGGTGACGGCGCTGGCGCGCTGCCAGAGCCGTGCTGCCAGCTGAACGAAGATTATCGACTGAAGCAGCAGGAACGTAATTGGTGTTACCGTCGGCGGCAGTTTGGCCCAGATAAACAAGCCGACTGCCAAGCTCACCCACGCCACTCCGCTGGTAAAGAGGTAGACGCGAAACAAGGTTCGCGCCTGCCGCCAGGTGATCCCCAGGGCCTTCCACAGGTTTGGCCACATGCGGGATTCGTTCTGGACGAGGGCGCGTACTTGCGCGATGTCGAACCACAGCCGGACAAAGAGCACCAGCAAGATGACGACAGCGCAGCCTGCCAGCGTGACGTAAAACCAGGTTTCCGCTCCGACAGCACGATCGCCAATGTAGTCGGCGAGTCGTCGGATTCCACTGTATGCTGCGCCGAGAATCCCGAATGGAATCAGCGAAAACAGCATCAGCCGGACAAATCGCCAGAAGAAGGCGCCGCAGGCGGCAAAGAATTCGCCCGTGGTGAAGCGGCGATCGTCGCGATAAACCGTGAGGATGCCTCCCGTCACAAACAGTATGAACAGCGGGAACAGAAGCGCCAAGAGCAGTGAGCTGCCCATCGAGCGCATCAGGTTGGCCGACGGCACATTCACCAGCTCGAAGAACATGCCGAGGTTGAAGCCTTTGGTGAGACTCTCGCCCGCGAGGCTGTACTTCAGCAGGCGATCGAGCTGAGTGCGCGCGCCCGCCGTAGCCAGCAGTCCGAGCGCGAGGTTGACCGCATACACCCACCACAACACGCGTTGGCGACGCCATACCAGCGCGGCGCCGGCGGCTACGAGTCCTTTGTTGTCATCGGCCATGCTGCCCCTTACCAGTTACGAATTCACCACAGAGACACTGAGGCACGGACAACGTCAGACATGAAATCTTTGCTTTGTAATTGCGGCATCGAGTCGTCATCGAATCCCTTTTACACAATCTTGGTTTGCCATTTGATCCTCGGTCCTCAAAATTCTCTATGTCTGGGTGCCTCTGTGGTTAAGAGCCCTTGCTGCTACGTCAGCCAGCTCAACATCTGCGCGAAGAATTGGGTCAAGAATGTCCAGTGCGTCGAGATTTTCATGATCGCGCCGCGATGTGCTTCTGTCGCGATACTGTTGTTGAGGTAATCGCGATCCATAGTGATCTGATGGTCGGGATCGATCTCAACCGACAACATCTGCGCTTTTTTCGAGTACACGAACCGCTTCCAGCGGTCGACGCCGTCCCACTTCTCGCGGACGGTCTCACCGTTGTCGAACTTGATTTCAACAGTCACGGGAAAGATGAAGTCACCTAAGCGCTGCAACACAATGTTGGTCTGGTACGGCGTGACACCTTTCTGTTCGTCAGCAGCGTCCTCATTGGCCCAATCAAGACGAACGGATTCAGCCTTCCGCACCCGGTAGTCGAGCACCTGCGTTCCATATACCGCCTGCTGCCAGTACCAGCCAAGGTCCTGTCCGGCGACCTCATTCACCGTGCGGAGGAAGTCTTCCTGTGTGGGATGGGTGAAGCGATACTTCATGAAGTAGGTGTGCAGGGCTCTGCGCAAAGTATCTTCACCAACAATGTTCTCCAGAGTGAGCAGCATGGTGGCGGTTTTGCCGTAGGTGACACCGCCGTAAGCGCCCATGCTCATGTCGCGGAAGCTAGGCTCTGCCAGGGAGTCGGTCTCAGCGACGCCCACGTACTCGATGCGCTGCAGCGAGCGGTTGCCCATCTGGCCGCCCATCCAGTCGATGAGGCTGGTGTTCTTGCCGTACAAGCTGTCGCAGACCTTCACCTCGGTATAGCTGTTGATGCCTTCGTCGAGCCACGCATTTTCGAACTCGTTGGTGGCTACCATGCCGTACCAATACTGGTGTCCGAACTCGTGCTCGGTGACGACTTCGGGGAAGAGCTTCTGGCCTTTCGGAGCCCACCAGAAGGTGTCTCCGGTGATGAAGGTCGGATACTCCATGCCGCCGGCTTCTCCCGCGCCATGCGGCGGATCGACGACCGTGATTTGTGCGTAAGGATATGGGCCATACCAATCGTCAAAGCGTTGCATCGAGCCCCGCATGACATCGATGTAGCGCTGCCAGGAGCTCTTATTGCTGTCGTACGTCAACAATCGGATCTTCACCGTTCCGACGCTGCCGTTGAATGTGCTCTCGACAACTTTGTAGTTGGGATCGGTGGTCCAGGCGAAATCGTGGACGTCCTCAGCATGAAAAGCGACGGTCCTGGTACCGTTGCCGTTGTCGCTATCGCTGGTCTCGACGCCAGTGGCGCCGATGATGTAGTTCTTCGGCAGTGTGATCTTCACGTCGTAGGTGCCGAAGTCGGCGAAGAACTCGGTCATCGCGTGAAACTGGTGACAGTTCCAGGCGCCATTCCACCAGACTCCGACTTTGGGAAACCACTGCCCGGCGAGCAGGAAGGTGCGCTTGTAGCCGGTGCGGGCAACAACTTCGGGAAAGACAGCGCGGAATTTGATCTTGAAGACAACATCCTGGCCCGGCTGGACGGGATGCGCCAGCGCTACATCGAACACCGTCTTGTCGTTCAGGTTGCCATCGTCGGGCGCGATGAACTTGATCTGTTTCGTCATGTCGCCGATGCCGACGACCTCCAACGACGTCACGGTGTTCGAACCGCTATGCTTCCGGTCCCAAGCCCCGCCAAAGGCGCTGGTGCGGAAGTTGCCTTCGCCGTGAGCTTCAGTGACCCAGGTGGCATCGGGCTGGAAGCCGTTGAGGTAGAGATGAAAAGGGAAGTGATCGAGCGGCTGGCCGGTGAGGTTGTGATAGGTCAGAGTCTCGGTGGCATCAACGGCGTGCTGAGCGGGGTCGTATTTGGCGTCGATCTGGTAGGCAACAACCCGCTCGGAAAGTGGCCCGGTGACCTTGGGGGCAAAGGGGCTTTGGGCGTGGGCGAAAGCCGCAGCGAGGAGCAACAAGATAGAAACCGATGTGATTTTCAAGGTGACCCTCACGGGAGGATTCTGCCGTCCGATCATAATAATTGGGGCCTTTGCGCAGCGTCATTGTCTGTTTTGACGACCTTTTAGGATCAAGAGGTTAGACGAGAATCCTGCATAAGCGATTGATTCAAGAGTTATATGTACCCATCTGTGGGCGTGAGGGTTAGCCACACGTGTCGCCCGCTCGCGGGTTTATGCGGTGATAAGAGGACGGTTCCAGGGCGCCGACGCCCACGGCTAAACACAAATGTCGCCGCAAGCGGCTCCGGTTCGTCGCGCATCGCGCAGTTTCGGCAATGAAGGGCTTATACCGCGCAGTTGCTGCGCCTCTTCCGAAACCTGGTAACGCGAGAGGATTTCAGCCGCCTGTCGAGCCGCGGCCTAATACAAACTTCAGCAAAGCGACGGTTGAGCAAACTGAGGCGCCCGCGACAACCGCTTACTTCCTGTCGCTCTTTAGCGGCTCGCTCAGGCCGAGGGCGACGTCGATCAGCTCCTGATCAACGCGGCGGTTCTTGTTGATGGCCTCGGTGAGGGGAACGGAGACGATGTCGTTGCCGCGCAGGGCGACCATACATCCGAATTCGCCGCGGTGGACCATGTCGATGGCGCCGATACCGTAGCGCGAGGCCAGCACGCGATCGAAGGCGCTGGGCGATCCGCCGCGCTGAAGGTGGCCGAGCACCACGTAGCGGGTCTCGAGACCAGTGCGGCGCTCGACCTCGCGGGCGAGGATCTGGCCGACTCCGCCAAGGCGAACGTGGCCGAATTCGTCTTTACCCATCTCGGTGACGACCGGCGCGCCCCGCGAGGGATCGACATCGCTGGCGAACTTCGCGCCTTCGGCGACGACGATGACGCTGAAGTAGCGTCCGCGGGCGTGGCGCAGGCGAATGCGCTCGGCGACTTCTTCGATGTCGAACGGCTTTTCGGGGATGAGGATTACGTCGGCGCCGCCGGCGATCCCGCTGTACATGGCGATCCATCCCGCGTCGCGGCCCATGACTTCGACTACCATGACGCGCTGGTGCGCTTCGGCGGTGGTATGGACGCGGTCGATGGCTTCCATGGCAGTGTTGACGGCGGTGTCGAATCCGAAGCAGAAGTCCGTGCCGCTGAGGTCGTTGTCGATGGTTTTGGGAACGCCGACGACTTTAATGCCTTCCTCAAAGAGTTTCTGGGCGACGCTATTGGTGTCGTCGCCGCCGATAGCGATGAGCGCATCGAGGTTGTTGTGCTTCAGGGTCTCGATGCAGCGCTCGAGTCCGCCGTCGCGCTTGGCGGGGTTGGTACGGGAAGTGCGCAGAATGGTGCCGCCGCGGGGCAGGATGCCGGAGATGGAGTCGTAGTCGAGCACCATGGTTTTGTTCTCGAGCACGCCGCGCCAGCCCTCCAGGAACCCGACGAATTCGTCGTCGTAGTGCAAAATGCCCTTGCGCACCACGGCCCTGATGACCGCATTCAGGCCGGGGCAGTCTCCACCGCCGGTCAAAACGCCAACTCTCACGGCTAAAGCCATCCTCCTGTGAGTGGTTGTATTTGATAGTAACGTACAGGGGCGGGTTGTGGCGGGCGTAGTACACTTTCGGACGCGAGTCGAGAGAATATTCACCCTAGAGGCACGGAGGCACAGAGGGGAAACCAGCGAAAAATCAAGGGCGGAGTTCTTACTGTCGTACTGAGGAGGATCAGGAGATGGCGGACGACCACGAATTCACTTCCTATGATGAGTTCTTCGACTTTTACCTCGAACAGCACAGCGATTCCCGTAACCGGGCGTTACACGCGATCGGGACGACGCTGGGAGTGGCGGTGGTGGTGGGCGCGTTTGGGACAGGGCATCCGTGGTACGCGTTGCTGTTCTTCCCCATCGGGTACGGGTTCGCTTGGACCGGACATTTCCTGCTGGAGAAGAACAAGCCGGCGACGTTCGGGCACCCGTTCTGGTCGTTCATCAGCGACTTTCGCATGATTGGGTTGATGGTGACGGGGAGGCTTGGGGAGAGGATAGCGAGGGCGGAGAAGTAAGTTGGGCGCTACGCGGCCTGAGCGGTGTCCACGGAATGTTCCAGGGGCTTCGGCCACCGGCTAACAAAACCTCGCCGTGGCTACGCGATTTGGGACGCAACCTCCGCCAGGATCCTCAATCGTAACTTCCCGCCTGTGATTGTGGTGCTACACTCGGCGCATAGCATGCGGGTACTCGGCGTAGATTGCGGCGGGGAGTTCACCGGCTACGGTGTGATCGAGCAGGATGAGCAGGGCACGCTGCGTCACCTGTCGAGCGGAGCGATCCGGTTGTCGTCGCGTGAGGCGCTGGAAATCCGGCTGATGAAGATCTCGAACGGGCTGACAGTCGTGATCGGCGACTACTCGCCCGAGATCGTCGCCATCGAAGATGTTTTCTACGCGGTCAATGCGAAGTCGGCACTACGGCTAGGGCATATCCGCGGTGTGGCGATGCTGACGGCCGCGCAGGCGGGGCTTGCGGTGATGGCGTATTCGCCGCTGTCGATCAAGTCGGCCGTGGTGGGTTACGGTCGCGCGGAAAAAGCACAAGTGCAGTTGATGGTCGCACGACTGCTGGGTCTGCCTGCACCTCCAGAGCCGCCGGATGTGGCCGATGCGCTGGCGATTGCGATCTGTCATCTTCATACGGCTGCGACGCTTGAGCGGCAACAGGCGGCGGTGAAGTAAGAAAGCACTCAACTCGTTTTCGGAATGCGCCGATGAGGACGTTGGCCACTCTGATCTACCGGCTGGTGCGATGGGGCCAGCCCTACGTGGAGCGAGGCGCCGCCGCCTACGAAAATCGCTATCGGCAGCGACCGATCACCAGCTTGATGGCCAAAGCCAAAGAACTCGGCTATCAGCTAACCCCCGCAGCCGCTTGACATACCGAACAAACGCACAAACAGAGGGACAAGTCACAGGTCAGTGGTGAGCAGAGAGAAAGCAGATCCCTCGCTTCGCTCGTGATGACGCGAATGAGGATCGTTCGGCAAGCGCTCGGGATGAGAAGTTGTGGCTATCCCACGTCCTCTAAGAGCAAGCGTTCGGGAGCAGGGATGAAGACCCGGCCGCGGGTCTTTCGAACCATGCGGGTGCGCTCCCATTCGCTCATGATGCGGCTGGCGGTGAAGGCGGTAATGTTGGCGGCGGACGCCAGTTCCTCGTTTCGAACCTTAAGCTCGATGCCTCCCGAGACCTCGTGGCCAATTCCGCTGGCGAGATTGAGAAGCACTAATGCCAGCCGTTGGCGAGCGGTGTGGCTGGTGAGGGAGACCTGCGTTGCGATGGCGAGATTCATGTAGTCGGATGCAATCGACAGGGCGTTGTCGAGCAGTTTTGGGTGTTGCTGGGCGAGCGACCGGATGCCGTTGCGATCCCATACCAACACGCGGCTATCGGCAAAGGTCTCAGTGCTTGCGATGTATGTGGAGGACCGTTTTACCAGCGCCATCCCTCCGAACACATCTCCCGGTGGGTACCAATGAAGGTGGAGTTTCTGGCCAGCCTGGGTGAGGAAAAAGCTCCGGGCCCCGCCAGAAAGGACCAGATAGGCGTGGGACGCGGGGTGACCCTGGTTCGTGATTACCGAGTTGGCGAGGAAACGACGTTGCTGCGCGGCAGCCAGAACGGCATTCAACTCGGAGGGAGCTAAATTCTCCAAGAACGTGGGCCTTAGCTTCCTAATCAATGCAACCAGCTCAGACGGTGTCATGTCTTACCTATCTTCCGGGTAGGCGCAGATTATCGGAGCCGGGCTGGCGGCAAGTCAAATCCTCGCTAATTGGCTCTTCGCCTTTCAGAAAGGATCAGACGCGATTCAAATCGGCGGGCAGGATAAAGTCGTAGTTCGCGAAGCGAGGGCCGACAAACCGCTGACCATTCATGACTGTGCTCATCGCGGTAAGGAGATCGGAAGCTGCATCGGACTTCACGACGTAGCCGTGTGCGCCCGTGCGTAAGGCCCCCTCGACGAACTCGGGGCAGAGTTCGACACTGACGAAAACAATTTTGCAGTGGGGGGCAACGCTAAGAATTTTCTTGGCGGCTTCAATGCCATTGAGCTTGGGAAGCCCAATGTCCAACAGGATCATGTCGGGCTGCAACTCTTCAGTCTTTCGGACGCCTTCGGCGCCGTCTGAAGCTTCCCCAACGATCTGCCATTCGGCGAAGTCCTCTAACATCCCTCGAACCGCGCTTCGCCAGGGTTCGAAATCATCAACGATCAGAACACGAAATACTGATGCCAACCAGCGAGAAGCCTCCGCAGTCAACGTCCACAACCGAAGTCATTGACTAGCGGTGCTGAACTGAATTCAACATTACACGTTCGAGGCGGTTTAGTCGTTGTGCGGAAGCAAGCTGATGATTGCGCGAGAGCAAGCAAAGTCTTCAGTCGAACAAATCAGTTGCGCCGCCTAAAGAAGATCTCGCTGTCGCTGGGCGACTTGGGCTTCCGCGGCACCGAGGACATCCGGTGTCTCTGATGGGCCTCGGGGCTAGGGAGGCAGCATTGCGGTGCGGGGTTCGGTTAAAATCGTTGACCAGAATGCGATTTGCGGGCCTGAAGTACGCCGTCATCACTGGCGCAGTTCTCTGTTCGTTGGGAGCCGCTGCTCAGGCGGTGCATGAAGTCACAGCCGTACCACCGCCAACCGGTGCATACGTCGCGTTCAAGTTCGACTGGGACCAGGGCCAGCCCTGGGTGAAATACACCATCTCCGTCGATGATTCCGGTGATGCGCGCTTTGAAGGTGTTGGCAGTCCCTCCGAGAACGGCGATAACGATTCGTTCAGCCAGGACTTCACCATGTCGGCCGCCAACCGGCACAAAATCTTCGAGTTGGCCAAAAAGACGAATTACTTCCAGGGAAATTTCGAGGGCAAGCAAAAGAACATCGCCCGGACGGGCGAGAAAACCCTGGAATATCACGGCAAAGGTGACGATGGCGCACAGGCGGTGAGCCACACGACCACGTATAACTACTCGCCCGGCAGTGACATTCAGGAGTTGACGCGCCTGTTCCAGGCGATTGCCCTGACACTGGACTTTGGACGCAAACTGGCGTTCCAGTATCGCTTCGACAAGCTCGGCATGGACGATCGGCTGAAGTCGCTCCAAGACATGCAAGCCAGCCATTTCGTGGAGGAGCTCGAGGTAATCGAGCCTATCCTGCAGAAAATCGCGGACGACCCAAACCTGATGAACATAGCCCGGACGACGGCGAAGCAGCTGCTGAATTCTGCCGGTGCGGGCGGAGGCCACAGTCAGACGACGAGCCAGCCGTGAAGCAGTTGTCCGTTCTCGGCGGCCAGTTGTCGGATGATTTTCGACAACTTCGGTCGGAAAGGGTGTTTAATAGGGTGGACAGGCACTTTGGTCGGTTGCTCCCACCGTTGCAACGACGCGTTACCTGGGTTCCGTAGGGGGATGTATGGCAAAGAATAAGAATCTCGCCTTCATCGTGATGGCTGGGATGTTGCTGGCCGCCGTATCGGCGCTGGCGACGTCGCACGTCCGGATCGTTCGCTTGAGTTACGAGAGTGGACAGGTGCAGATGGACCGGGGACCGGGGCAAGGGCTGGAGCGGGCCATCTTGAATTCGCCGGTGGTCGAAGGATCGCGGGTGGTGACGGGCACCGACGGCCTGGCAGAAGTTGAGTTCGAAAACAACACTACGGTGCGATTGGGCGAAGCCAGCGAAGTGAAGTTCCGCCAGTTGCTGGTCAACGATGCCGGCGACAAGGTGAACGAAGTTGAGCTAGTGCGCGGCACCCTGTATTTCGATACGCGCTCGGGCAAGGACGACATCTATCGCGTGATCGCAGCCGGGCAGACGTTTGTCTTGCGGCACAACTCGGAAATGCGCTTCATGATGAACGACGATCAGGTCCAGGCGTCTGTGTTCAACGGGGAGGCGCAGTTCGACAACAACGGTCAGCTGGTGCGGCTGAAGAAGAACGACACCGTGACCGTGGATGCGAACAGTCCTGGGGGCTTTGTGCTGGCGAAAGGTTTTGACAAGCTGCCGCTGGATGCCTGGAACAGCGAGCGGGGGGCGTACCAGACCGCATACTCGTACAACAATAACGGGTATGGCAACAAGGCGATCTCGGGCTTCGGCTATTCGGACCTGGCCTACTACGGCGGGTTTGCAACCCTTCCCGGGTATGGGCTGGTCTGGCAACCCTATGGAGCTTCGACGTGGTTGGGATGGGACCCGTACATGTCAGGTGCATGGGCGTTCACTCCGGGATTGGGATATGCGTGGGCGTCGGCCTATCCGTGGGGCTGGTTGCCCTATCACTACGGGAACTGGGCATATCAAGGCGGCATCGGCTGGTTCTGGTATCCGGGGAATTCGCTGAATGGTGGTGGCGTAGCGACAAACTGGCAGGGCAATGCGCCGGTGGTGAATCCGCCTGCCGGTTACAGGCTGCCGACTCCGCCGCCTACGCCAGCAAATGGAAACCGCGCGACGATGCTGGTGGGAACGATTGGGCGGATGCCCGCCTACCTTCCGGGCGGACCTGTGCCACCGGATTTTCGCAGCGTGATCATCGACCACTCGGGTATTAAGGGAATGACAGCACCAGCGGGGGCGACATCGGCCAATGCAGGTGGCGCAAGAGTTGCAAATTCCCGAAACATGAGGTCGGCGAGTACGTTTGCCAGCCCCCCACAGCGTGGGTACATCGGTCAGGCTGCGCATAACAATGGATCCAGCGGACATGTGTTCGCAACGCCAGAACCAGCGGCTTCGGCGGGGGGCTGGGGATGGGGCAACTTGGGAACGGCTGGTTCCGGGCGCGGCGCCGGCATGCCGAGCGGAACGGGGATGGGGCATGCAGGTGGGACGGCAGCCGGTCACAGCGGATCGAGTGGGTCTCCGAAATAGTTTCTTCGCATCACAAATCAGGCGGCCGAGCGGCCGCCTTTTTTGCTTCTGGTCCCTCGGCTTTCGCTTTTCGCTAAGCAGTCGGTACAGTCAGTTTCGTCCTGATGAGAACCGGCACGATTCGATCACGGACGAAGCAATTAGCTGAGGGTTATCACCGGCGACACTACTGTTCATCGCCGTTCCAATAACGAACGACACGCCGTATGGTGGCAATAGCTTTCCCGGCTTGGGAGTCCCTGTGGACTCGGTGAGCAACACCAAGGGGTGATTGCTCAAGGCCGACAGCACGGTTAACACCTGCTGATACGAGACCCGGGCGTCTGCCTTTACGTACACCGGGGAAGCAGTTAAGCCGGTAAGCTCGCCCAGCTCAACCGTCGCGTTCCAACGTAGAGATTGCCGTCAACGGTTATTGTTACCACCGTTGCATCCTGTTGTTCGGCTTCTGGCATCGCGGTCGCCTGGCTTGAGACTGGCAAATCGACAGAAATTCCCGGCCGCAGCACCGGCACGGCAGGATCCTGGGCCGCGACAACATTCGACAGGGTTAAGGCAATAAGGCAGACTCCGAGTGTGGACTTCATGACGATCACGCCTTTGGCGCACTCTGCTCAGGTTGGTTTAAGTCTTGTTGCCGGCGAGTGATGCTGTCGTCAGCATCCCGCCCAGCCCCATCGTCTCCACCGCCGACGAAGGCACAATTACCATCGAGCCGCGCTCTTTAATGGCTTCATACAGCATGTTCATGGCGCGCAAATGCAGCGCGACCGGGTTGTCCTGGTAGGTCTTTGCCGCTTGGGAAAACTTGTCGGAGATCTCCGTCTCCGCCTGTCCAAGGATGTTGCGGGCCTGGCGTTCGCGCTCAGCCTGCGCCTGGCGCGACATTGCGTCCTCGAGCGCTTGCGGAATGCGCACATCGCGAATTTCTACCGACTGGACGGTAATGCCCCAGGGATTCGTCTTCTCGTCCAGGATGCGCTGCAGCTCGCGGCCCATCGACTCGCGCTCGGTGATCATCTGCGCCAGTTCGTGGCGTCCGATCGATTCGCGCAATCCGGTCTGGGCGCTCATGGTAATGGCTTCGACGAAATCTTCGACTTCCAGAATTGACTTTTCGGCGTTCCACACCATCCAGAAGACGATGGCGTCGACGTTGACCGGCACGGTGTCGCGGGTAAGCGTCGACTCGGCCGTCACGCTGGCTACCCGCACGCGCTGATCGACGCGCCGGCTGAGACGGTCGACGATGGGAACAATGAGAAACATCCCTGGACCGCGCAAGCCGATGTATCGCCCCAGCCGCAGCACTGCGACTCTTTCCCATTGGTCTGCTACCTTGATGGCCAACAAGAAGTAAAGGCCCACGAGTAGGCCGGCGAAAGTGGGCAGCCGATTGCCGAATACTGCGGCCAGTGCGAGTCCCGCTGCCAAAAAGACAAGGAACAGGGCGACCGCGGCACCGCTGATTTGTGAGTCACTGCGAACCTCGGATGTCATGACTTACCTCCGTTTCTTTCCGCTTTCACGCTGCATGTCGTCTAAGGCCTCCAGCACTTCCTCAAGCGTGAACCCAGACGAGCCCACGCGCGCCGCGAATTCGCTCGCGAGTTGATGCAGGCGTCGCTGCCTCTCGGCATCGTCGCACTCCACCTTTTGCCTACCTATGAATGTCCCCGTCCCCTGGTGAGTCTCCAGTACTCCCCGAATTTCCAGCTCACGATAGGCGCGAATCACCGTGTTGGGATTGATCTCGAGATCGACCGCGAGCTGCCGCACGGTGGGGAGCTGATCGCCCGCGGCCAGCGCACCCGCAGCCATTCCACCCGTTACCTGGTCGATGATTTGCCTGTATACCGGTACGCCGCTGCGCAGGTCGAGTGCGAACTGGAAGGGCTTCCGTTGGCTGGCCGCATAGTTCATTAGACTTATAATGTACTAGTATTATAGAACATGTCAAGGGTTATTTTTAAAAACTTACAAGCCCGAATCTTTCGGTATCGGTCATTCCAACAATAGCCCCAACTGCGGTATAGTCGTCGGGACCTAAACCCCAAAATCGCAAGAGGATAGAGCTTCAAAATGCAATCAAACCATCAAGCCGTCGCTCCGTTGACACCCAGTATCGTGTTCGAAAACCTGCAAGCCCACCAGCGCACCGCCGCCCTGAAAGCAGCGGTCGAACTGGACATTTTTCGCGCTGTCGGGCAGGGGCCGGGCGATGTCAGCTCGATTGCGCGCCACGCTAACGCTTCGGAACGCGGCATTCGCATTCTGTGCGATTTCCTTGTCGTCAACGGGTTGCTTCAGAAAGAGGACGGACGCTACCGGCACACGCCATCGAGCGCGGCTTTTCTCGATCCCACGTCGCCGGCGTGTCTGGCCTCAATTGTGAGCTTCCTGTCGTTGCGGGAAATGCGTGAGCCGTGCGAGCATCTGGCCGACATTGTGCGTAATGGACGCACCGTGCTGCCGGGGCAGGGCACGGTGGAACCCGAAAACCCGGTATGGGTGGAGTTCGCCCAGAGCATGGCGCCGATGATGGCGCCGCTGGCTGGTCCGCTCGGTGCGGTCGTGCTCGAGGGGCGGACCGATCCGATGCGGGTGCTCGACATTGCGGCCGGGCACGGGCTCTTTGGCATCGAGATCGCGAGGCAGAATCCGCGGGCACACGTCACCGGGCTGGACTGGTTGCCGGTGTTGCGAGTAGCTCTGGAGAACGCCGAGAAGGCCGGCGTTCGCGACCGTTATGACATGCTTCCCGGCAGCGCCTTTGAGGTGGACTTCGGCGGCCCGTACGATGCCGTGCTGCTCACCAACTTCCTGCACCACTTCGACACGGACACCTGTGTCGGGCTACTCCAGAAAGTTCACCGGTCCATTACGCCCGGCGGATGCGCGGCCACGCTGGAGTTCGTGCCGAACGACGATCGCGTGTCCCCGTCCATGCCCGCGGCCTTTGCCATGACCATGCTCACGACCACCGCCAGCGGCGACGCCTACACCTTTAGCGAGCTGTCGGAGATGCACACTCGCGCCGGCTTCAAAGACATAACGAAGCATCCGATTCCGATGAGCCCGCACACCATCGTGATGGCGAGGGCTTAGATCTGATCGGGAGTGGGTGCCCACCCTTGTCGTCCGGTGGTGGACGACAGGGTGGGAGGAGATGCCCGCCAGCGCTAGAAGTGAAACGTCAACTGTCCCGTAATGGTTCGCGGCGTAACGTAGTGCGTTCCGCTGAAGGTGGAGAGAAAGTTGTACAGAACGTAATTGTTGGTGAGATTAATGAAGTTGACCTGCGCGCCCCATTGGTAGCGATCGCCCTTGAAGAGATTGTCGGCTCCGAAGGCAAGGTCGAAGAGGCTGCGCGGTTTGATGCGCTGCGGATTGTGATCGTCATTCTCGGTTCCGGGCGCTGGGATGTTAATGAGTGTTGACCCGAACTGGGACGCCAGACAGATAGAAGGCAGCGGAACTGTGGGCGTCGCACGTACGCCATTGCAAGTGAATCCGGCCTGGAATTGCTGGTCCGCGGTAAGCGGCAGGCCGGAGATAGTGTTGACGAGAGAAATGGCCGGAAGGCCGTTTAGCGTGGTGGAAGATGGGGTACACGTAGCCGTCTCGGGGTTGTAGCAGGGAACAGCGCCCGCGACCAGTCCACTGTCGTAGCGCCAGTTGAAGCCAATCCAGGGCTTGCGGCTGAAGGGGAGCTGATATTGCAGGTGCGCGGTCATGTTGTACAACTCGTCGTGGTCGATGCGGAACACGCCGGTTGCCGGAGGGATAATCGGTAAGCCTGCCACCTGTGGCAGGAAGAAGCGTGCAGCGACACTCGACATGACTACCAGCGCGCTGAAGCCATGAGTAACGGGAACGCTGGCTCGCAACGCCCATCCTGGAATCTTGTTGTTATGCCACTCGATGGGGAAGTAGATGGGAGTGGGACCCACGTCACCGAAGTCAAAACCGTTGTGCGTATACTTCCACACATATTCCCCATCCACCACGAGGTACTTGCCGAATGCCTGTTGTAGTCCAGCGTGGAACTCATTGCGCCAACCCGGACTGATCGCTCCGAGGTTGCAGGCTACGCCGGGCGGTGGAACAAACGTTGCCAGGAACGGGATCGAGCATCCGGTGCCGGCGATGACAAGGTTCTCGTTGAACGGAGTTTCCAGAGTTCGTGCGTAGGAGACGCGCAATACGGTATTCGTTTTTTGAATGTTGTAGGAGATTCCCAGCCGTGGCTCTGCCTGCGATCCCGTCGACAGACCGTTGTAAATATCGCCGCGGATTCCCAGGTTGAAGGTCCATTTTCGCAATGTGATCGTATCCTGGACATAGGTCGAGAACTCTTTCACGTCGGTGTGGCCGAGAAAGCGGAAGGGTGTGCCAGGGGCGTACAAGCCTCCCCCCCCGGTCAAGTCGTAAGGTGCCTCAATCGCGCACGGCGTACCTGGAATCGGTTGACCAGTCGGGGACAGGCAGGAGGGCACAATGGAAGGAACCAGGGTAGGATCGACGATCCCAATGGTGTCGTTCTCATCGAGAAACCACTGCTGATAGCTGACTCCCGCCTTTACGTTGTGAATCCCTTTGGACCATGTGACAGAAGCTAACCCGCCCGCATTCAAAAGCGTTCGCACCTGACCGATCGAGGCGCTTTGGAAGTCGGGAGACCAGTCGTTATAGGGATCTGCGCTGGGATAGTAGTTGTAGGCGTCACGGCGCACCCAACCGGACAGCGTAAAGATCGAGTTTGGGTTCAGCACATGCGTCCAGGAGGGCGCAAGGTTGAAGGTCACGATCTTGGAGCGCTGATCGGACGGTCCCAGTTGGACTCCGGTGAATGGATTCAACAGCGGGGTGCCGTTCACATTGTGATACTGCTGATCGTAGGAATTGGGGTTTTGAAACCAGGAGCGGGTGAAGGTGAAGTTGAAGTGCAGCGCGTCGTTGGCGGAAAACTGGTAGTCGAACCGGTCGAAAACATTTTGCAGATTGCCGTGATCATGAAGCACTCCGAACTCTGGCGGATCGAGAAAGCGTCCCGTGTCCATTCCATTAGCGGCAATGAAATTCCCCCAATTCTTTCCCCCGTAGGAGAAGTTGAAGCCAGCATTCGATGTGCCGAAGCTCCCGTACGATGCCGAGACCTGACCGTGCGGCGTAGTCGAACCCATTCCGCTGCGCGTCGTTACATCGATGACGAGACTGGTCTTGTCGCCATACTCGGCAGGTGGCGCGCCAGCGATCACCATCATGGACTGCACCGCATCGAGCGGAATCTGGTTGGAGAACACCTTGCTCTGTTGGTCGGTGATGGGCTGGCCATCGAGCGAGAATGAGTTCGACGCGTGGTCGCCCATGCCGTGAAACAGTCCGTTGGAATCAGCGGCAATACCTGGCGATGACAACGTTACCAACGAGCTCAGCTCCGAGGAAGAGCTTTCCAGAGGCAGCCTGGAAAAAAGCGAGCGGTCAATATCGGTGTGGAACGTGGAATTGTTCTCGATCAGGTCAGCCGCCTCGCTCTGCACGTTGATGGTCTCGGCAGCGCCGCTGATCTCGAGGTTAACGTTCGCCGAAACCGGAAGTGATGAACGGACCTCGACGTCTTGCCCCGACGGGGCGAATCCCTGCGCAGTCACAGTCATGTGATAAGGGTTCAGCGGCACATTGGGGAAAGTGAACCTGCCCGAGCTATCTGTCGTTGCTGTCCGGCTGTATTGGCTTACTGGATTTTGAATCTGCACTGTCGCGCCGGGAACGACAGCTCCCGTGGGATCGATGACCGTACCGTTAATGCTGCCTGCATTGCCGGTAGCTTGCGCGGCAAGGGCGCTCGTCAACAGCAGAATGGCTGCCGGGACCGAAAGGTGCCGGCACGTTTTGCCGGGCCGGAACCCTGTCTTTGGGCCCGCAGGTCGCACGCCGGATAGAGAGAACAGGCGCGAGACACTTCGCACCGCGTGGTGATCGAACATCATTGGTTCCAAAGCATTGCCTCCAAGTGCTGATGCCGTTTTCGACGGCAACCCGAATATGACGGGCGCCCGAAAAAGCTTTTTTGGTTATGGGAGGTCCATGCGCGCCAACTATGAAGAACGGACGCACAATCAGACGAAGTTCAGCTGTGATTTAGAGGCTTTGCGGAGGGGGACGAATAAACGAGGAAGCGACCTGAAGCTGGGACCGTAATTGCGGATCGGAGACCGCGAGCGGCGCCGATTCAACGATCGGGGCGAGAGAAGTGCCAGCGGGAGTAACCACTGCCGCACTGTGCGCGATCACGCACAAGGAACAGTGTGACGCCGGAGACGATTGCGTCGCCAGCGTGTCGTGCACGTGCACGGCCTGCACGAAGCCGAAGCCGGCAATCAGCACCACAAAGAACACCGCGGCGTACTTCTTCAGGCCGTGATCGATGGTTTGTAGCGGCTTCATATCCCCAAAAGGCTGATACTATTATATCGAACTTGGACGACTGCCGCGACGCCTGGAAAGCCCATAAATGCCAAATTCTTCGAAAAAGTCGTTGTCAGGATGGCATTTATTCGCTTCCCGAAGCCCTTCCTGGGGCTGTCGATTTCGGCTGAAAGTGCTCGAGGATCGAGGTCGCCTGCGACTTGCTCACAACCGCCGCCAGTGCCGCGCCATCGGCATGCTTCACGGCTTCGAGGCTGCCGAAGTGCTGCAATAGCCGGCGGGTGGTTTGTTCGCCGATGCCTGGGATCTCACGCAACTCAGTTTGTCGGTCGCGAATCTCGCGCCGCTTGCGGTGAAACGTCACCGCAAAGCGATGGGCCTCGTCACGGACGAGTTGAACCAAATGCAACACCGGCGAGTGCCGGTCGAGCACAATCGGATCGCTCTCCTGCCCGTGCACGTAGATGATCTCTTCACGTTTCGCAATGGAGGCGAGCGGCTGATTGACGATGCCGATCGATGCCAGTGCTTCTGCCGCAGCGTGTAGTTGTCCAATGCCACCGTCGATCAGGATGAGGCTTGGCAGCGGCTTTTCTTCCGCCTGCAGCCGCGAATACCGCCGTGTCACCACTTCGCGCATGGAGGCGAAATCGTCTACGCCGATCACTCCTCTGATGATGAACTTGCGGTAATCCGACTTCTTCGTCTTGCCGTCTTCCCACACCACCATCGACGCGACGGTCTCCGCACCTTGAATGTGCGAGATGTCGAAACACTCGATGCGCCGCGGCAGTTCCGGCAAGGTCAACGCATCCTGCAGCGCTTCCTGGATGATCTTCGTCGTTGGCTTCATCACGCGGAAGCGCTGATCATAAGCCTGCTTGGCGTTCTGCCCCACCAGATCCACCAGCGAGCGCTTCTCTCCACGCTGCGGCACGTGAATCTGTACCTTGCGCTCGCGGCCCTCGGATAACACTTCCTCGAGCGTAGTGCGCTCTTCGAAATCGACGGGTACATAAATGTTGTGTGGAACGTACTGCTGATCGAGGTACACCTGCTTTAGCAGCGCCGCGAAGAATTCACCGGGATGGAAGCCTCGTTCGCCGACGACCTCATTCATGTCCTCCCAGAAGAACTCGCGCTTGTCCATGATCTTGCCGCCGCGCATGTGAAACAGGTTCACCGCAAGCATTTCGTTCTCGTAGTGATAGCCGAACACGTCGGCATCATCGCCATCGACTTCGTGGATGCGCTGCTTCGATTCCTGCAACTCGACGGTTGAAATCAAATCGCGATACTTCGCCGCCAGCTCATACTGTTCGCGCTCGGCGGCTGTTGCCATGCGTTCGCGCAGCGATCGCGTCAAATCCGCGCCGCGTCCTTCGAGGAACAGCTTCACGTCGTGCACTGCTTCGGCGTAGCGTTCGGGAGTCGTCAATCCTTCGACGCACGGCCCCAGGCAGCGTCCGATGTAGTACTGCAAACATGGCCGCGGATAGTAGCGGTTCAAATCGAGCTTGCACGAGGGAATCAGAAAGTGCCGGTGAATGAGATCGACCAGCCGATACGCCAGGCTGGTAGGGAAGTAGGGTCCGTAGTAAAGCGATCCGTCTTTGCGCAGGCGGCGCGTCACATACACGCGCGGATAGCGCTCGCCCAACGTCAGCTTGATGTAAGGATACGTTTTGTCGTCGCGCAGCAGAATGTTGTAACGCGGCTTCTTTTGTTTGATGAGATTGTTTTCGAGTGCGAGTGCTTCTTTCTCATTGTCGACGACGATGTAGTCGAGATCGACTGCCTCGCGCAGCAGCGTGCCGGTTTTTGCATTTTCTGCCGCGCCGTCGAGGAAGTACGTGCGCACACGCGCGCGCAGGTTCTTCGCCTTGCCGACATAGATGATGTCGCCGTCGGCGTTCTTATACAGATACACGCCGGCCGACGTGGGCAAGGTACGGATTTTCTCGTGCAGATCCATGGATTCGTTGTCTTCG
>Ga0306926_10000406_pt1 | contig 39589 bp, 30 predicted proteins | sample flu12Cox44000178_FD_203759 | JGI IMG/M metagenome (GOLD analysis project Ga0306926, IMG submission 203759) | Lab enrichment of tropical soil microbial communities from Luquillo Experimental Forest, Puerto Rico - flux8day.12C.oxic.44.000.178 (v2)... | ecosystem: Environmental > Terrestrial >... | reverse complement strand
CTGGCAGTGAACTCGGCGGACGATCTCATCAATCCCCCGGAACTCGGAATCCTCGAGCGTGAGATCAAACGCGTGCCGCACGGCCGAGCGGTCGTGATCCCGCTCAGTGAGCGCACGCGCGGGCATGGCTCGCACACGTACGCGCTGCTGTGGAAGCCGTATCTGGAAGAGCTGCTGAAATCCCCCGAGCGTTAGGCCTGGGACCCTGACGGGCAGCGCACGAAGTGCGGCGCGAGCTCGGTGACATCGTTGCAGCCGAGCTGCCCGAGAACCCGGTCGATTTCGGTGGTGAGGATTGCCAAGGCCCGATCCACCCCGGCGTCACCGCCGGCGATCAGGCCGTACAGCGTCGCGCGCCCAAGAAGCACCGCCTCCGCGCCGAGCGCGAGCGCCTTCACGACGTCCGTACCACGTCGAAAGCCGCCATCGACCAGCACCGCCAGGCGCGTGCCGACCGCCGCCTTGATCTCTGCCAGCACTTCGATCGCCGCCACGCAGTAATCCAGCTGGCGGCCACCATGGTTGCTCACCACGATGCCATCGGCGCCGAGCGCCGCGGCTCGCTCGGCGTCAGCCGCACTGAGCACGCCTTTGAGAAGGAGCTTCCCTTGCCAGTGCTCGCGGATCCACGCGATATCGTCCCAGCTGATCGTGGCATCGAACAGGCGCGGAATGACGGTGCTCGCACCCATCGGAGTGAGATTCGCCGGCACGAAGGGCTCGAGATTGCGAAAGCGCGGCATGCCGTGGCGCAACATCACCTCCCACAGCCAGCGTGGGTGGCGCAGCGCATCGAGTGAGGCACGCAGCGTCGGTTTACCCGGCCGGCGGTAGCCGCGCTGATCCCATTCACGGTTGCCGAAGACGTTCGCATCGGTGGTGAAGACCAGTGCCTCGTAACCTGCGGTGGCCGCTCGCCGCATGATCTCGCGGCCGATCGTCCGGTCTTTCACCACATAGAGCTGCATCCATAACCGCCCGCCGGCGCGGCTCGCGACCTCCTCCAGCCGCGTGGTTGATACCGTGCTGAGCGTGTACGGAATGCCGAGCTTCGCGGCGGCGCGCGCTAGCGTCACGTCGCCATCGGCATGCAGCAGGCCGTTGAGGCCGGTGGGCGCGATGACGAGCGGGGCGTTGGCCGCGCGGCCGAGGATGGTGCTGCGCAGGTGGCGACCGGAGGTATTCACCAGCGTTTGCGGAACCAGCCGCAGTCGGCCGAGAGCTGCGCGGTTGCCGGTGAGTGTCACCTCGTCTTCGGCGCCACTCTCTACGTATTCGAACACGAAACCCGGCACGCGGCGGCGCGCGATCGCGCGCAGGTCGGCGATATTGAGCGCGCGGGCGACATTGCGACTGGCGAACGGCCGGCGTTTCCAGGGCATGTCGTGCGCGCGCTCGCTTTGAGTTCGGCTTTACTCGTGCAGCGCGACGTGGATGCGCGAGGCGACGAAGGTGTCGCAGGTGGTGGGGTTGTTACACTGCCCGTAGGCCACGAGACGGAAGCTCTTGTGGGTGCCGTTGAACGCCGAGGATACTCCGCTCGCGAACGCAGCGGCATTGTTGAATACCGAGATGCCGGTGGTGAGAGTGGTGCTGCCGACCGCGAGCTGCAGATTACTCTGGTCCGCACCGGTGGTGGTGATCAGCGGGCTCTGCGGCAGACTCTTCAGGTCGAGACTCGCGGGACCGGTGCGAATCTCGTGCGTGGCACCGAGATTGGCGTCGGCCAGGTTCACCACGAGCCCGGAGCTCGAGATGCTGCTGAAGGGGGCTGTGGACCCGCCATTGACCCAGTCGACGACCAGCGTCTGCAATGAGCTCGGTCCGGGGGTCAGCGCGCTCGCCATGAAATCCGGTGGCGCCGCACCAAACGGCGTGACGTTCCCCTGCACCTGCAGCAGCTCACCGGTTGTGATGACCGGTCCTGGCGGCACGGCGCTCGTATCCACGGCGTACGCGGTCGCCGTTGCGTCGTGTCCGGAGGTGCCGGTGCCCGCGAAGCTGATGGCGGTGGGAGCGAAACGGCCGAGCGAGAAGAGATCGAGAGTCCCGTCGGCATTTTGCGTGCCCCAGAGGGTGGTCGACTGCAGCCGCACGAAACCCGACGAGGCATCGATACTGGCGAGTGCCCCCGCGGAGACGACCGGTTGCCCGGCGAGCGTGAGCTGCTGACCGACCGAGATGTCCGCGATGGTGAGTCCTGGCGTGGCGCTACCGTCCTCGAATACCAGGGTGGCGTTGCCGAGCGTCACCGGGATGCTGTCGAGGTAGGTGAGGCTCAGCGCTGCGACGCCGGGGGGCGGGACCACGGTCGATGCGCGCAACGTGAGCGTATTGCCGCTGCGGGCGGTGACCGTGCCGGTGAGATAGTACGCCACCTGACTCTCCTGGCTTGCGCCGAAGTAGACCTGCGTGGCGTTGAAGCTCGGCGTGACTCCAGAGACGCTGGCGAGCGTGCCGTAGACGGCGAGCGGCAGCGTCTGCGCCTGCTGCGAGAGCACCGCAAGGCCGGCGGAGCCGGTGTAGACCACCCCGTTGATGTTGAAGTAGGTCTGCGCGTTGGTGTTGACGATCACCGCTCCGAGAGCCGAGTACTGGCTGTAGAACGGACGCGCGTTCATGTAGAAGCCGCTCGGGACGTCCTGTGTGGTCACGAACAGCCCCCGCAGTCGCATGGGGGTGGCATCCACCGGCGCTGGCCTGATCACCACGAATGGCTGCACCTGCACGATCGCCGTGGCGGTGTTGAGCTCGTTGGAGGCGAGCAGATCGACCTCCACCTGCAGCCGCACCGACTGATTCTGCTTGATGACGAGCGGATTCTTTGGATCGAAGGTTACGATGACGCTGACGGCCGTGAAGCCGAGGCCAGCGGCGGTGGAGGGCGTTGCCGACAGTGTCTCACCGTTGATGTTGAACCACACGAGCTGCGTGGAGGTGTAGTCGAGCGTGATCGCCGCCGAGGTATAAGTTCCTTCCGGTACCGCAGGCGCTTCCACGAGCTCGGACAGGGTGTTGAGTTGGGCGAGATCGACGGTCACCGGCGTAACCAGCGGCGTCACGACCGTACCGTCGCTGCGCTTGAGCGCGATGGAATCGATGTTGATGATGTAGCTCATGAAGTCGCTGCTGTTGGTGAGATTGCCCATCGTCACCACTGGCGTTCCAGGCGGGGGTGGGTGGCTGGTGTTGCAGGCAACGAGCAGTGCGGCAGCGGCGCACAGCAGGGCGCGCAGCGGCCGCGCGCAGCGGGTCCGCCGTGGGCAAGCGACAGTCATTTCGGGATATCCCCTTCGATACTCACTAGTTGGGGCGCGGCCGTGGCGCCATGGATTAGAGAGGGCCGCCGCCAATACGTTCCCTCGCGGCGAGCCGCGCAAAGCGCGCTAGTGTACCGGTTTCGCAGGTCTTCAGTTGACCGTCAGCGCAATCGAGCCGCTCGTGCTGGTCCGCAGGTCGATGACCTGCGGGTACCACTGACGCTGCACGAGGCTGGTGTCGGTCGACTTCCAGGCGCGAACGGTCGCGTAGTAGACCGCGTCCGGCGTCCCGGCGGGGAGGCCGGGCACCGTGACGTTACCCCCCGCGCCAGTCAGAACTGCATCGAGCGATGTTGCAGCCACGAGGGCGCCATCGTGGCTGAGAAGCAGCTGCCCCTGGTCGTACTTGCCGGGGGTGGTGGCAACGATCGCGGCGCTGAGCGTGCCGGCACCAGCCCCGGACCCGAGTGTCAGCGCTGGCACCACGACCACCGCTGTCCCCGACTTGGGGACTGAGACCGAGACCTTGGAGCTCAAAGTACCGTCGCTGAACCCTGGCGCGGACGCAGCGACGAGATAGGTGCCGGCGCCCTCCTTGGGGGCGGCACTCACCACCGTGACGGTTCCATTGGTAGACCAGGTGCCCGAATCCACGGTGCCGACCGAGAGCGCCTGGGCGTTGAACAGCACCTGGTTGAACGGGTCGATCGGGCTCGACTCGATCACGTACGGTACCTCGGCCTGCGTTCCCAGCGTCTGGTAGAAGCCCACCAGTGCGCCGGCGGGAAGCTGCGCGCCCGGGGCGGTGGCGATGTTGGCGCTGAAACTCGTGGGGGGCGAGCTCGCCGCGGCGCGCGGCGTCAGCGTACCGATCGACACCGCGTTCACGCTCGAGTTGGCTGTGGTTCCACTCGCCGGCGTCGTCGTCGTCGTGGTGAGGCTCGGCGAGCTGAGCGTGGTATTTGGCGTCGTCAGCGTCGTGGTCGAGGAGGTGGTGGTCGAGCTGCTGGAGCTCGAGGGCCGCGGGACCTGCACACCCTTCACGATGATGGTGGCGATGTCCGGACCGTGAATCACCACATCGTAGGTGAGCGGTGAGGTCGTGGAGGAATTAGTCGCGAGCGGGTAGAGCAGGAAGCTGCCGTCCGACAACACCGCCGCGCTGCTCACGATGAGGTGGCGTGTGCCATCTGCGCTCAAGGTCTGGGCGCTCACCTGGATGTTGGGCAGTCCACTGGTGCTGGTCGTGATGTTGGTGAGGCTGAGCTGTCCGGAAATACCACCCGCCTGCGAGAGGTCGTAGGCTGCGTTCGCATGTGCACTCCACAGGATTCCGCTGCTGCTGCTCGCGAAGTTGAAAGGCACGAGATTGCTCGTGCCATCGAGGGTGGCCGCGAAAGAATTGTTCGGTGTCGTGTTGGTGGAGCTGGTGCGGGAGGTCAGCGAATTGGTCGTGCCGCTGGTCGTGCCGCTCATCGTGCCGAACGGATTGCTCGTGCTGGTCGAGCTCGACGCAAAGGGGAGCGCGCCGGTGGCGCTGGTGCTGGTTCCGGTGCCCGCAAAACCCGCCCCAATGTTCCCGACGGGGACCTTGAGGGAGGTTGCGATACCGATCCCCTTGTCGGGGCTCAAAAGCTCGAGTGGCAGTTGATGCGTGATTCCCTGGCTGTCGACGTAGTCGGCCTCGAAATTGTAGAGCGCGCCGGCATTCTGCGCGGAGGCCGCGAGGGTAGCTGTAGCATCAACGGGGATGAGACGCAGCTGCGAATAGCTGCGGGCCGGAACGCGCAGCCCACTGGCGATGTTGCCGAGATTGCCGCCGTTCTGTGCAACCAGGTCCACGGTGCTCGGCGTCGACAGTGAGAACTTGTCCCAGCCGCCATCGTCCGGCCCCGCGGTCGCGCTGGTGTTGAACCACACCTCCTGCACGGTGACCCATACGTGCGAGTACTGCGCCGGGGTGTTGCCGGTCAGCGACACGTCGGTCTTGGTACCGCAGCCGCCAAGCAGGCCGAATCCGCTGATGGCAGCGAGCAGGGCGACTTGCGGGCGGTGAATCATGCCGATCCTTGTGCAGTGGATGCCGGGGATGATGCTACGAAGGTCGCTCACGCCGCAATGCGGGTAAGAGCGGGAACTGTTTCGAATTGTCGGCTGCTGCCCGGTGCTGCGTTTTCTGCGGGGTAGCCGCGGATTGGACGTGGTGGGGCGAACTCGGTAGAGTGCGCCCCGCCAGACGTCCAGGTGTCGGTCAGCACCCGTTTTGGTTGCTTCGATTTACCATTAACTCCGAGCCTCGCAGCTGACCGCCGCGGCGCACTGCGGGCGAGCCGAAACGAGGTTTCCTTTTCTATGTCATTTGCCGACCTCGGGCTTGCGCCCGGGCTCATCCGTGGCGTCGCCGAAAAAGGCTACACCACCCCGACACCCATTCAATGCGCGGCCATCCCGGCGGTCCTCGCCGGACGCGATGTCCTCGCTGGCGCCCAGACCGGCACCGGCAAGACGGCTGCGTTCGTGCTGCCGATCCTGCAGCGGCTGCATGCCCCGGCGGGCCAGGCTCCGCGCGCTCTGGTGCTGACGCCAACGCGGGAGCTCGCGGCGCAAGTCGCCGAGAGCGCCGTCCGCTACGGGCGCTACGGCACCCTGCGCACCGTGGCGATTTTCGGCGGCGTGAGCGAGAAGCCGCAGCACGAATCTCTGCGTGCAGGTTGTGATCTGCTCATCGCGACCCCCGGGCGGCTACTCGATCTTGCCGCGCAGGGCGCGCTCGATCTGAGCGGGGTGCGCTGCTGCGTCCTCGATGAGGCTGATCGCATGCTCGACATGGGCTTCATCCACGACATCCGCCGCATCCTCAAGCTGCTGCCGCGCGATCGCCAGAACCTGATGTTCTCCGCCACGTACTCTGCCGCGATCCGCGAGCTCGCCGCCAGGCTGCTGCGCAGTCCGCTTACGATCGAGGTCGCGGCGCGCAACGCGACCGCCGAGCGCATCGAGCAGTGTGTCTACCGCGTACCGCAGGAGCACAAGCGCCACCTGCTGCGGCATCTGATCGATCGTGGCGGCTGGAGGCAGGTGCTGGTGTTCACCCGCACCAAGCATGGCGCCAACCGCCTGAGTCAACAGTTGCAGGCTGCGGGCATCTGCGCTGCGCCAATCCACGGCAACAAGAGCCAGAGTGCGCGCACGCGGGCGCTGAGTGACTTCAAGGAGCAGCGCATCACCGCGCTCATTGCCACGGAGGTCGCGGCGCGCGGACTCGACATTCGGGATCTGCCGCACGTGGTCAATTTCGAGCTGCCACACGTTGCCGAGGATTACGTGCATCGCATCGGCCGTACCGCCCGTGCGGGGAGCTCGGGCGTGGCCATCTCGCTGGTGGCGCCCGATGAGACAGAGCGGCTGCGCGACATCGAGAAACTTCTCAGGCGCACGTTGCCTGTGGCGCCATTGCCGCAGTACGCCGTGTCATCACCGGCGATGGCCGTTGCTGCCTCGCCGCGTGATGGCCACCGGGCGCGGCCGCGCACGCCGCCGGTTCGCGCTAGGGCGCGCGCATGATCGCGTGTCGCACCGGCGCGAGCGGTGCATCGTCGATGAGTTTGACCGAGCTGCCATCGGGCAGAACGCCGAGCTCGCGCCACAGGGTCATCAGGTCGGGCGTCATCGGCGTGCCCTTCATCTGCGTGTAGAGCTGCTCGAGCGTGCGGGTACCGACCGCGGCATCACCGGTGCGCAGCACGCGCTCGATCGGCCAGTCGGTCGCGAGCCCGCCGCTCTCGCGCAGGATCGCGCGAAGCGCCTGCTGCAGTCCGAAGCGCAGCTGGGTGTTCCGCCGGATGTCGACATCCGCCAGCAGGCAGAACATTGCGCCGCCCCAGTAGGTGCGGCCCCAGGTGTGCGTGTGATCGAGACCACGGTCATCTTCCCCGGGCAGCCCGCGGGGCATGGAACGCATCTCCTCGGCCCAAACGTCCACTTCGCTGCGGTTGCCCGCCTGCACCCGCGCGATGCCCTCCACGTAGGTCGCGATTCCCTCCGAGAGCCAGGCATGCGCTTCGCCGGTGTCGGGCAGCGCGAGATGCGTCATCTCGTGCACCAGTACCCAATCGGCGAGCAGCTCCTCCGCGGTCACCTCACGCCCGAGCTGCACGCGGATGAAGGCGTTGGGATTGGCGAAGGTCTTGCCACCGTGCACGCCCGGTCCGGACTGCGGCACGAGCCGCACCCTGACGCTGGCGGTGGGGAAGCGCCCGTAATAGCGGGAGACGATGTCGGCAGAGCGCCGCGCCCACTCGAGGACCGCCGGTGCCTCGCCGTTGAAGTCCTTGCGGTCGAACTCAAGCTGCAGCACCGAACCACCCACGCGCAGCTCCTCGTCCGCACGCGCGGGCCGGTCAGCGGGCAGCAGGAGCGCGGCCAGCGCCACGGCGCAGGCGAGCGTGGGGGCAGCAGGCGGGGAACGCACCGCTCGCTCAGCGCGCTGTCTGTCCAAAGAGCACGCGCTTAGCCTCTTCGGTCATGGTCTCCCTGGTGTTGACAGCCGCGGCCCTGGCGTAGGCGCGCACGGTCGCGGGACGCTCGCGGATGCCTTCGAACCAGCGCTTCAGGTTCGGAAACTGCTCGAGCCGCTGCCCCTGTGCCTGGTAGGGCACGATCCAGGGATAGCAGGCGATATCGGCGATCGAGTACTCCCCCGCAAGGTACGAGCGATCCCCGAGGCGCTGATTGAGTACGCCGTACAGGCGGTTGGTTTCCTTCACGTAGCGCTCGATGGCATACGGAATCCTCTCGGGAGCATAACGCGCGAAGTGATGGTTCTGCCCGGCCATGGGACCGAGACCAGCCACCTGCCAGATGAGCCACTGCGTCGCTTCGACCCTACCGCGCAGGTCTGCCGGCAGAAGCTTGCCGGTTTTTTCCGCGAGGTACAGCAGGATCGCGCCCGACTCGAACACCGATGGGGGTCCGCCGCCATCGAGGGGGGCGTGGTCGACGATCGCCGGGATGCGATTGTTAGGGGAGATTGCCAGAAACGCGGGCTCGAACTGCGCGCCGCTGCCGATGTCGACGGGAACGATCCGGTAGGGAAGGCCGGTCTCTTCGAGGAACATGGTGATCTTGTGACCGTTCGGCGTGGTCCAATAATAGAGATCGATCATCGATGTCTTCCCTCGGGCTCCACGGGGGCAGAATTGCACGCGCCTCGGCGCCGCGCGAGGCTCTTGCGGGTTCCCGAGGAGTCCGTCTTTGGGGGTAGTCGGGAGATGTCCATGACCGCCACAGCTGTCAGAGAGCCGCGTGAGACGATTGTCGGCGAGTTGCGCGCGGCGGGTTACGTGCTGCTTCAGCGGGGGGCGGTTACCGCGGGGCTCGAGATCGATGTCACGGCGCTCGATGATCTCGCCGGGAGCTGGGACTGCCTGCCGCGTGATGCTTACCTGCGCGATGGCGGCCACTACCGGGCGCGTCGCCACAGCGGCTTCGTGTACTCCTCCGATGGCGCGACGCTTACCGCGGTGGCGCAACGTCCTCACTGGCAACCCACCACCTACAACGCGCTGCACGGAGGCATGCTGCGCTGGTTTGAGCCGATCGAGCCTCAGGTCGCAGGCGATCCCGCGTTCCGGCGGCTGCTCACCTCCCTCGGGGCACTCTTCGCACAGCTGCAGCCGGTCGAGCGCTGGTACCTGGAAGCGCATCAGTTCCGCATCCACACGAGCGGCGGGATCGGACGGCCGACGCCCGAAGGTGCGCACCGCGATGGCGTGGATTTTGTGGCAGTGGTCCTGGTGAGGCGAGGCGCGATACGCGGCGGGGAGACGCGGGTATTCGAGGCGCATGGGAGTCGCGGGGTACGTTTCACCATGGAGCAACCCTGGTCGATGCTGCTCATGGACGATGCGCGTGTGATTCACGAGACGACTCCGATCCAGTCGGAGGGTACAGGCGAGACGTCAGAGGACACTCAGGGCAACTTCCAGTCGCCAGCGGGCGTGCGCGACACGCTGGTCCTGACCTACCGCGCCGGCGGATTTCAGGAGCCTGTGGCTGCTGGCGGTTGAGGCAGCTCGCGCGAGCTCTGCCCGTCGATCCAGGTCTCGCACACGTTCAGCTCATCATCAGCGAGCACCAGATTGGCACGCTGTCCGGCAGCGATTTGTCCATAGTCCTGGGCCACGCCGAGAAACGCCGCCGGCACCTGGCTCGCCATGCGCACCGCTTGCGGCAGCGATACACCGAGCATGGCGACGGCATTGCGCACGCAGCTCGCCATGTCGATGTTGGAGCCGGCGAGCCGCCCGTCCTCATCCAGACAGGCGTGACCGCGTACCGTGATGCGCCGCCCCTGGAGCTCGAACCACCCCTGGCTCGTCCCGACGCTCGGCATGGCATCGGTCACCAGCATGAAACGATCGTACGGCTTGCAGCGCAATGCGATGCGCAGCACGACGGGGTCGGTGTGCTCGCCATCGACGATGATGCCGCACCAGCTGCGCTGATCATCGAGCGCCGCGCCCACGACTCCGGGCTCACGCCCGGTGAGCGGCGACATGGCATTGAACAGGTGTGTGAAGCCGGTGAGGCCGTGCGCGAGCGCCACACGGATCTCCGCATAGCTCGCATTGGTATGTCCCGCGGACACTACCACCCCTGCCGCTACCAGCCGCTCGATGAGCTGCGGCGTAGTCATTTCGGGGGCTAGGGTCACCAGTGTCCGGGCGCCCTGGAGTGATGTGAGGAGCCCGAGTGCGCTCGGATCGAGCTCACGCAGCTTCGCCGGGTCGTGCACTCCCTTACGGGCGACATTGAGGAATGGCCCCTCGATATGGATGCCGAGGACACCGGGAACGCCCGCCGCGATGGCACCACGCACTGCCGCGATGGCGCGCGCGACGATGTCGAGGTCGGCGCTGATCAGCGTCGGCAGGAAGCCGGTGGTGCCAAATTGGCGGTGGGCGGCGCCGATGGTGCGGATCGCCTCCAGGGTGGGTGCGTCGTTGAACAGCACGCCACCACCACCGTTCACCTGCAGGTCGATGAATCCCGGCAGCAGCAATCCGCCGCCGAGGTCGTGGGGCTGAGCTGCGCGGCACCTCGCGTCATCGGCCGGCAGCACATCCAGGATGCGCGTGTCCTCGATCAGCACACACTGGTTGCGCACGAACTTCTCTCCGCGCAGCACCCGCCCGTTGATGAGTGCGAGCGCCATCAGATTGTCTCGGTCACTTTGCGCAAGTGCGGTGGCGCATCGGGATTGAGCCCGCGTGCCAGTGCCAATGCGTTTGCCATGCGGTAGAAACTCTGCGCAAACAGCAGCGGCTCGATGACCGGGTGCGCTCCTTCGGTCGGCAGTTCGGTCGTGTGCGCAGCGTGCGCACCGGCAAGCAGCACATCAGCGCCCCGCGCTCCAAGCTCTTCGGCGAGCTGCGCGACGCCCGCGCGGCTCTCATCGTTTTGCGTGAACATGAGCAGCGGGAAACCTGCGCCCACCAGCGCCATCGGCCCGTGACGCAGCTCCGCGGCGCTCACTGCTTCGGCGTGCAGCCCGCAGGTTTCTTTCAACTTGAGCGCCGCTTCCTGCGCGATGCCGAGGCCGAGGCCACGCGCGACCACATACAGGTTGTTGACTGGGGTGAGCCGCGCCACGGCGGCGTTCCAATCGAACTGCCAGGCGCGCGCGAGCTGCTGCGGCGAATGCTTGAGTGCGGCAGCCAGCGGCGCATCGCTCGACCACTCCGCGACCAGGTGCACGATGGCGGCGAGCGATGCGAGGTACGACTTGGTCGCGGCGACGGCTCGCTCCGGGCCGGCATGCAGCGGTAGGAGCTCATCGGCAAGCTGCGCCAGGGGCGAGCGCTCGGCATTGACCAGCGCCACGATGCACGCGCCGGCTTGGCGTGCACGTTTCACCATCGCGAGCAGATCGGGGCTCGCACCTGACTGCGAGATGGCGAGCAGCAGGGTGCCGCCAAGATCTGGCGCGGTCTCGTACACCGAGCTCACCGACGGAGCCGCGGAGGAGGTGAGGATGCCAAGCCGCGTCTCGATCAGATAACGCGCGAAAGTGGCCGCATGATCGGAACTGCCGCGCGCGCAGGTGACCACGGCGCGCGGCGGTGCGCGGCGCAGACGCTCGGCGAGGCCTGCTACCTGCGCAGCATTTGCCTCCAGCTGCGCGCGCACCACCTCGGGCGCCTGCGCGGCCTCGCGGAACATCCAGGTCGCTTCGGTGGGTGCGCTCATGTCGAGATGCTGAGCTCCGCGACAAAATCATAGATGTCGCCACGGTAATAGGATTGGGTGAACTCCGCGGTGCGTCCATCGCTGAGAAACCCAAGCCGCTCGACCAGCAACCCAGGGTCCTTCTCCTGGGCCTGCAGCAGCTCCGCCTGCTCCGCGGTAAATAGCACGGCACGCAACCGCTGCAGTGCGCGCACCGGGCGGTTGCCGACCCGCTCGAGCGCGACGTACAGCGAGGACTCGACGGCATCGAGCGAGGGCAGACAGGAAGCGAGAATGGTGGCGTACTCGAGTGACATGGGCACATCGTCCGCGAAGCGGATGCGGTGAAAGCGGTACACCGGCGTGCCCGGGCTTGCGCGCAGGGTGAGCGCTTCTTCCGGGGTGACCGTGCCGGCGGATCTGCGCAGCCAGACGCTGCGCGGATTGCGTCCGCGTGCACGCATGTCCTCGGAGAAAGAAGTCAGCTTGGAGAAGTTTTTCTCCACGCGCGCGCGCACGAAGGTCCCCGAGCCCTGGCGACGCACCAGCAGGCCCTCGCTGACCAGCCCATCAATGGCTTTGCGCACCGTGATGCGTGAGACGTTGAATTGCGTGGCGAGATCACGTTCGGGCGGAAGTGCATCGTCCGGACCTAACACCCGCGTCTCGATCGCCTGTCGCAGCGCGCGCTGCAACTGCTGGTAGAGCGGTAAACGGCTCGCCCCATCGAGTTTGCCAACGCTTTGTGACAGTGCCGCCACCAGCTCGCCTCCGTTACATCAGACCAACCTTGACATTACCACTAAAATACCAATTAGTTGCACTTGAGCCACTAGCTGTAAGATAACATGCTGAATATACTGCGAAAAGAACATGGCGATATCAATGGTATTACTTTAGTTGTTATTTTCATTCAATTGGTACTATATTGGACCTTAACTGGTCCCACGTGACGGGACATCCTCTGAGAGAGTCTCCAGGGGAGTTTGTCGAGACGACATGACGCGGCAATTGCAGACCATAACGCGGGGGTGGGCAAGTCATGAGAATCAGTAGGTCGACGTTGATCGGAACGGCAGTCGCGATGGCACTGTTCGGGCGCAATGGTGCACTCCAGGCGCAGGCAGCTAACAGCGATCAGACCTCCTCATCAGGAGAGTTGCAGGAAGTCACCGTGACAGGCATCCGCTACTCTCTAGAGCAGTCGATCGAGCAGAAGCGCGCCGCTGCCGGCGTCGTGGAGGTCGTCACCTCCGAAGACATCGGCAAGATGCCCGACAAGAACGTCGCCGACTCGCTGCAGCGGCTGCCGGGCGTCACGATCAGCTCGGCGGGCGCCAACGAGGGCGGCTTCGATGAAGCCGACCGAGTAAGTCTCCGCGGCACGAACCCCAGTCTTACGCTGACGATGATCAACGGCCACGCCGTGGCCTCGGGGGATTGGTTCGTGCTCGATCAGACCGGTACCGTCGGTCGCAGCGTCAGCTACACGCTGCTTCCATCGGAGATGGTCAAGGCGGCCACCGTGTATAAGAGCTCCGAAGCCTCTCTGGTGGAGGGAGGGGCCGCGGGCACCATCGATATCGTGACCCGTAAGCCACTCGATTTTGAGAAGCTGCAGACTGTGCAGATCTCGGCCGGCGCCGTATACGCGGACCTGCCAAGCAAGACGAATCCGCAGTTCAGCGCCCTTGGCAACTGGATCTCCGAGGACCGCAGCTTCGGTTTTCTCGGGCAGCTGTTCTACGAGTCGCGCTCGCTGCGCCGCGATGGACAGGAGATATTTGGCTACGACCCGATCGACCCGGCCAGCAATCTCGCGCAGGCGCATCCCGATCTCGCCAACGTCGTATATCCCCACGACATCGGTGCGGCGCTCTTTCAGCAAAAGCGCCAGCGCGAGGGTGGATTGGTCGACTTCCAGTTCAAGCCGAACGACAGGGTGTCGCTCGATCTCAACGGTTTCTACTCCAAGCTCGATGCCACCAACCAGAACAACAACTATCTGCTGTGGACCCCGAATTTCATCAACGGCGGCAAAGGAACGACGCCCGCGGTGCCGGCCGGGTCAACGCTCCCCGCCACCTGCGCACCCCTGATTGCTGCGGGAACCGCACCCAACGGATGCTATCCCGGCATCGGGCTGCAGCCCGGGTATCAGGTCAACCAGGGCACCCTCACGAGCGCGAACTTCACCGGGGTGCCGAGCACCTTCTACGGTGTATACGATCAGATCTCGCGGCCCGATGAGAGCGCGAGCACGTACTACGGCGACCTGGATATCAACTGGCGGGCGACCGACACGCTGAATTTCTTCGGGCAGGTAGGTGTCACCGAAGGGCACGGGCGTACCCCCACCCAGGACGTCTCGGAGACACAGCCGGGTCTGGGGTCGGGCGCTGCGTATACGCTCTACGGCCTCACCAGCGCTGCGACCTGGAACCTCGGTAGTACAGTCAATACCTCACCGACTCCCGGCGGCGTACCGGTCAGCTTCGGGTGGATCTTCGGTGATCAGAACATGGACGTCCTCGACAAGGAGGCCTATGCCAAGATCGATGGTGCGTTCGATATGAATGCCGGCCTTTTTAACGACCTCAAGTTCGGCGCGCGCTATTCCGATCACCAGCGGCATCTGTGGGGAGTGATCAACCAGAGCCCCGGCTGCGCTAACGGTCCGCCCCAGTGGGGCGTCGGACAGTTCAACTGCTCGGATCCGGCGCGCTCGGGTTTCAATCCGGCGAACTATCCGACCGGTTACGTGAGCTACCCGACGAATTTCGGTAACGGGCTTGGCGGACCATTTCCGAGCAACATGTGGTACTGGACGCCGGAGCAGCTCGCTCCGTACAACGCCTCCTATACGAACCGCAACCCGGTCACTCGCCATGACTGGACCGCAGACTACGGGCTCGAAGAGAAGGTGGCCGCGGGTTACCTGCAGTTGGACTTCAAGGGTTCCAGCTGGTCCGGCAACATCGGCCTGCGTTACGTGAACACCAAGGAGAACGTAGTCAACAACGTGAGCACCAGTGCGACCGATCCGGAGGCGATTACCAGCTCGCTGTTTGGACCCTACAAGCCGGTGAGCACCGAGAACACCTACAACGACGTTCTCCCGAGCGCTAATCTCAAGGTTGACCTCAGCCCCGAGCTCGTCGCGCGCCTCAATGCTGCGCAGACACTGGCACGGCCCGATTTCTCGGCACTCGCGAGCTCAATATCCCTCGGCGCACCGCCAATTCCCGGCGGGCCGGCGGGGAGTGGTTCGGGCGCCAACCCGGATCTGAAGCCGATCAAGTCCACCAACGTGGACGCCGGACTCGAGTGGTATTTCGCGCCCCGCTCACTCCTGGCGGCCGATGCGTTCTGGATGGATCTGCAGGATTACGTCACTTACGGCACCGAGCGGCGGTCGTTCTTCACCTTCAGCACCCAGTGCCCGCAAGGCTGCTACCTGCCATACGATGTCACCGTTCCTGTCAACGCCCACGGCCGGGTGTATGGCGCCGAGCTCTCATACCAGCAGCCGATCGCCCGATACTTCGGCATCATCCTCAATTACACCTACGCGGACGGCAAGCAAACCGAAAAGCTGCCCGCGAACGGTGATGATCGTCTGGTCGGCACTTCCAAGAACACCGGCAACGCGATCGCTTACTTCGAGACCGCGCGTTTCGGCGTCCGGGTCGCTTACAACTACCGGTCGGCGTTTTACAGCGGGCTCGACCGCGGCTCGGCCTTCTCGCAGGCCGCCATCGGGACGTTCGACGCGTCGTTCAATTGGAACGTGAACGATAACCTCGCCGTCACGTTCCAGGGCCTGAATCTCAACAACCCGAGGCTCAAGTACTACGTGCTGAACGAGGAGCAGCCGCGAGCCTTCTACAAGAATGGCGCACAGTACTACCTGAACCTCATCTTCAAGCTCTGAGCAAAGCGCGCGTTGGGGGCGGCGGCCTGTGCCGCCCCTGCCGGCCGGCGGCGGTGTGAACTTCATGACGCGCGGTGGGCTATTCCACTACGCTTACCCTGGCACGTGCGCCGCAGCGGGTTGGGCCCCGCGCGAGCGCTCCGTCAGGCAGAGCATGCAGCAGTCTCTCTCAGCCATTCCCGAATTCGCGGCCCGCGAAGATGAGGTGATTCGCAAGGAGCTGTTCGCCTCGGGACAACCGGCCGTGCTGCGCGGATTCGTCAGTGAGTGGCCGAGTGTCAAAGCAGCGCGCCGCTCGGCGGCGACGCTGCTCGAGTACCTGCGCCGCTTCGATCGCGGCCATCCGGTGGATGCGGTGCTCACCCCTCCCGAGGTCGAGGGCCGGCTGTTCTACAGCGAGGGGCTTGGCGGCTTCAACTTCGTGCGCAACCGTCTGCCGCTCACGCAAGTGGCCGAGCAGGCCTTGCGCTACGCCGCGTTTGCCCATCCACCAGCGGTCGCCGCGCAGAGTGCGCTGATCCGCGACTGCTTGCCGGGATTTTCCGCGGAGAACGAGCTCACCGTCATCGGCGCCGACATCCTGCCGCGCATCTGGCTCGGCACCACCATCACCACTCCGCTTCACCTCGATGAGTGGAACAATCTCGGTTGCGTGGTGAGCGGGCGGCGCCGGTTCACGCTCTTCCCCCCGGAGCAGATCGAGAACCTCTATATCGGGCCGCTCGACTTCGCCCCGACCGGCGCGCCGATGAGCCTCGTCAGGCTCCACGAGCCGGATTTTGCGCGGTTTCCGCGCTTTCGCGAGGCACTCACACACGCTCTCAGCGCCGAGCTCGAAGCTGGCGATGCGATCTTCATTCCTCCGCTCTGGTGGCACCACGTGGAGTCGCTCGGGCAATTCAACGTCCTCGTCAACTACTGGTGGCACGCCGGCGGGGGTCCGATGACCGGCGCAGCTTCGGGCTTTGACAGCCTGCTGCATGCCATGCTGAACCTGCGCACGTTGCCACCGCACGCCCGCGCCGCATGGCGGGCGCTCTTCGAGCGGTACGTGTTCGGCCCGCAGGATGAGACCGTGGAGCACATCCCGGCGGCGCGGCGCGGGATCCTGGGAGACATCCCGCCCGAGACCGTCATCCGGCTCCGGGCCGAACTTGCGCAACGACTCAGCGCACGCAAGTGACAGCGGGTGCGCGGGTGATACTTGGCGGCCTTGCCATCTCGGCATGGCTCGCGGGCCATGCCTTCGAACCCGAGGAGGCTGCGGCAAACGTGATCCCGAGGCCCGAATCGGTCACGCGTGCTGAGGGGAGTTTCGTAATCGCCAAGGGTGGCGAGATCTCTTTCCCGAAGGATCCCGCCGCGGCGCAAATCGCACGCTACCTCGCGGAGCTGCTGGGCACGAACCAAAGTGTCACGCTCCGGCCCGTCGAGGTTTCAGCCAAGCGGGTCCCGCGCCACGCGATCGAGTTGCACCTGGTTCGTACCGGCACCAACGGCGCGCCCGAAGGTTACACACTCGAGATCAATGCCGAGCGGGCCGCAGTCACGGCCTCAGATCCGCGCGGACTTTTCTACGGGGCGGTCACGCTGTGGCAGCTCTGTCCCGCAGGCGCAGCGCCCGGCGGGCGCATTACGCTGCCCGCCGTGCGCATCGTTGACGCACCGCGGTTCCGCTGGCGCGGGCTGATGCTCGACTCCGTGCGGCACTTCCAGTCGCCCGAGTTCGTGCTGAACTACATCGACTGGATGGCGCTCCACAAGCTGAATGTGCTTGCCTGGCACCTGACGGACGATCAGGGCTGGCGGCTCGCGATTCGCAAGTACCCGCGCCTCACGAGCGTCGGTGCCTGGCGCGTGCCGGCGGGCGCGGCGGCGCAACGCGACATCGATCCTGCGACCGGCCGGCCTCGACTCTACGGCGGCTTCTACAGCCAGGATGACGTGCGGCGCATCGTCGCGCATGCCGCTGAGCGGTACGTCACCCTCGTGCCGGAAATCGACATGCCCGGGCATGCCACTGCGGCGATCGTCGCATACCCGCAGCTCGGGGTTACCGACCATCCGCCGGCCGCGGTGCCCGAGGAGTGGGGCGTCTTTCCGAACCTCTACAACGTCGAAGAGTCCACCTTCGCTTTTCTCGAGGACGTGCTCGCGGAAGTCATCGGATTGTTCCCAAGTGAATTCATACACGTTGGCGGCGATGAGGCGGTCAAGGATCAATGGAAGGCCTCTCCGCGTGTGCAGGCGCGCATGCACGAGTTCGGGGTGGCGAACGAGGAGGCGCTGCAGGGATATTTCACACAGCGGATGGGCAAGTACCTCGAGACTCATGGACGGCGTCTGATCGGCTGGGACGAGATTCTCCAGGGCGGAGTACCGCCGGGTGCTGCGGTCATGTCCTGGCGCGGAGTCGATGGGGCTATCGCCGCGGCCGCGAGCGGCCACGATGCCGTGTTATCCCCGGCTCCCACGCTGTACCTCGACTACCGCCAGGGCACGCGGCCCGGTGAGCCGCCCGGGAGGGGGAAAGTGGTCTCGCTCGAGAGCGTGTACCGCTTCGATCCGCTCCCTGGTCCGCTCGCCGGCGCGGCGACCCGCGTGCTCGGCGTGCAGGCCACTCTCTGGACCGAGCATGTGCGCACCGAGGAGCGGGCTGCCTACATGACCTGGCCACGCGCGGCGGCACTCGCCGAGATCGGCTGGTCTCCAGCGGAGCGGCGCGACTTCGCGGACTTTCAGCGCCGCCTGCCGCTTGAATTCGACCACTACCGCGCGCTCGGGATTCATTTCTCGGCCGATGTGTTCGCACCTCCGCGCAAGCTGGCTCCACTCGAGCGGCACATGAGCCAGGACCTCGCGACCTGCACCGACAAGCTGGTGTTGAATCTTGAGGACGACGCACCGCTCGCGGGCCCGCGGGCCGTGTTTCTCATCGACATCGAGAATCCCTGCTGGATGCTGCCGGCGGCGGACCTGACGCGCGCGCGTAGCCTCGCGGCGGCAGTCGGGCAGGTGCCCTTCAATTTTCAGATCGGGCACGACGTCGAAGCGATCCGACTCCGACCCCCGCGCTCACCGGCCGGAGAGCTCGAGGTGCGCCTCGATGGTTGTGAGGGTGCGCCGCTCGTGGTGCTGCCGCTCGCTCCCGCCTCCGGCAACGATGCGGTCACCGAGCTACCCCCGGTGCAGCTGCCAGTGCTCACCGGGACGCATGCGCTCTGCTTCACCTTCACACAACGGACGCTCGATCCGCTATGGGCAATCGACTGGGTGCAGCTGCTGCCATGACCCGAGCCGACACGCTGACGGTGGTCGCGCCCCTCGCAGGCTGGAGCACACCGCTCGATGAGGCCCCCGATGAGGTGTTCGCCGCACGCCTGCTCGGCGATGGCGTTGCCATCGATCCCACCGAGGGCACGCTTTACGCTCCCTGTGACGGCGAGATCGTGCTCCTTCCCGCCTCACGCCATGCGGTGACGCTGCGCACCGCCTCAGGCTGCCAGCTCCTGCTGCACGTCGGCATCGACACCGTGGCGCTCGGCGGCGAGGGGTTCGAGGCCCACATCGCGCAGGGCGCCCGGGTGCGCGCCGGAGACGTGCTGCTGAGCTTCGACCTCGATTTGTTGGCGCAGCGCGCGCGGAGCGTGCTCACCCCGGTCATCGTCACAGCGGACAGCGGTTGCGAGATCCGCAAGCGAAATCTCGATTGCGCGGTCGCGGTAGGCGAGTGGCTCATGGAGATCGTTGCGCAGCAGGCGCCGGCAGCCGCTGGGAGTCCGGCCGATGTAACAGCAATCACCCCCGCCGCACGCCGCCTGACCGTGGGTTTCGAGCACGGCATTCACGCGCGTCCGGCGGCGCTCCTTGCCGCCTCATTGCGGCCGCTCGCCGCGGACGTGCGCCTGCTCGCGCGTGGGCGGCAGGCGAACGCGCGCAGTACGGTCGCGCTCATGTCACTCGGGGTACGACACGGGGATGAGATCGAGATTCGCGCCACCGGCCCCGACGCAGAGAACGCGCTCGATGCGCTCACGGCCGTGTTCGCAGCGCACGAAAGCCCGCCGGCGCGCGCAGGGACGGCATCGTATCGGGAACTGACAGCGCAGGACGCTCGGCAGCCCGCCGCGTCCTCCGGGGCGAGCGCAGTCGCGAGCGGCACTCTACGAGGAGTAGTGGCGAGCCCGGGCCTCGCGGTCGGACCAGCGCTGCAGCTGCGCCGTCCGGAGATCGGCGTTCGCGAGAGGAGCCTCGGGGTGCCCGAAGAGAATGCCGCACTCGACCGCGCCCGCTCTGAAGTACGCGCGCGGCTCGAGCGTCGTGCGCTTGGGGGGGCCACGGGCGATGGCGCACGGGGCGCGGCGACGGAGATCGCGGCGGCGCACCTGGAGCTGCTCGATGACCCGGAGCTGGTCGCCAGCGCTCGTACCGAGATAGCCGCCGGGCGCAGTGCCGGCTTCGCCTGGCGTGCCGCCGTGCGCGCGAGCGCGGCCACCCTCGAGTCGCTCGCGGATGCACGCCTGCGCGAGCGGGTCGATGACCTCCTCGATCTCGAGACGCAGGTGCTGCTCGCGCTGGCCGGGAACCCCGTGGGTGCCGCCACAACGGTTCCCGAGCACGCCATCGTCCTCGCACGCGAGCTGCTGCCCTCGCAGCTCATCGCCCTCGATGGGGCACGCGTCGCGGGTATCGGCATGGCCGCCGGAGGCGCGACCTCGCACGCCGCGATTCTCGCCGCCGCCATGGGTATCCCCGCACTCGTGGCGCTCGGCAACGAGGTGCTGGCGGTGCCCGATGGCACCGAGGTCGTGCTCGATGCCGCAAACGGCGTGCTCGAGATCGCACCCGGCGAGTCGCGGCTCGTCTCGGCGCGCGCCCGGGTGGCCGCGAGTGCAGTGCAGCGAGCGGCGCTCGCCGCTGCGGCACAGCGTGAGTGCCGTACCGCCGACGGGACTCGCATTGAGGTGCTCGCCAACATCGGCTCGGTTGCCGAGGCGCAGGCGGCGATGCGTAACGGAGCCGAAGGCTGCGGGCTGCTGCGCACCGAGTTTCTGTTCCTCGACCGGCAGTCGCCGCCGAGCGAGGCGGAGCAGACTGCTGAGTACCTGAAGATCGCGGAGGTGCTCGGGGCGCGGCCGCTTACCATCCGCACCCTGGACGCCGGCGGTGACAAGCCGATCGCGTACCTGCCACTGCCAAAAGAAGAGAACCCCGCACTCGGGCTGCGCGGTGTGCGCACCAGTCTCGCGTGGCCGCAGCTGCTGCGTACGCAGCTGCGCGCAGTGCTGGCCGTGCGGGGGCCCGCGCAGTGCCGCCTGCTCCTGCCGATGATCAGCGAGGTGGAGGAGATCGAGACCGTACGCACAATGCTCGCGGAGATTCAGCGCGAGCTCGGGCGAGCCGATGCGCTCTCCGTCGGTGTGATGATCGAGACGCCGGCGGCGGCGCTACTCGCCGAACGGATCGCCGCGGTGGCGGATTTCCTCTCGATCGGCACCAACGATCTGACGCAGTACACCCTCGCCATGGATCGAGGACACCCGCAGCTCGCGGCACGGCTCGATGCGTTGCATCCTGCCGTGCTGCGCCTCATCGCGCGCACCGCCGAGGGCGCACGTGCTCACGGCCGTCATGTGGCAGTGTGCGGGGGGCTCGCCTCGGAGCCGCTCGCCGCACCACTTCTCGTGGGTCTCGGCGTGCACGAGCTCTCGGCGGTGCCCGCCCTCATTCCGCAGCTTAAGGCCCGGATCGCAAGCCTCTCGCTCAGTGACTGCCGGTCGCTCGCCGTGGAGGCGCTCGCCCAACCGAATGCCACCGCGGTACGCGCGCTCGCCGCCGCGGTGCCCAGGGCAGCCGAGGCCCGCTCGTGAAGGGAGTGCTCGCGAGCCTGCAGAAGATCGGCGGGGCGCTGATGCTGCCGATCGCGGTGCTGCCCATCGCGGGGCTCCTGTTGCGGCTCGGGCAGCCGGACTTGCTCGATTCGGCCTCCATGGCGGCCGCGGGCCAGGCGATCTTCAACAACCTCGGCTTGTTGTTCGCGATCGGTGTCGCGGTCGGGCTCGCGCGCGAGAACCACGGCGCGGCCGGCCTCGCGAGCGTGGTGGCGTACCTCGTGGCCACCAAGGGGGCGGAGGTACTGATCGCCGTCCCGCCGCAGGCGCTCGCGGACCTTGGCGGTGAGGCACGCACGCTGGCGCTCGAAGCCTACAAAGCGCGTGAGCTCGCCAAGCTCAGCGTACCGGTCGGCATTCTCTCGGGCCTGATGTCCGGGGCGCTCTACAACCGGTTCTACAACATCAGCTTGCCGAGTTATCTCAGCTTCTTCGGTGGCCGCCGGTTCGTGCCGATCGTGAGCGGCCTCGGCGGGCTCATACTTGCCGTCGCCTTCGGCACGCAGTGGCAGCATCTCGAGCAGGGCATGGACGCGCTCAGCCGCTCGGTGCTCCATGCCGGAGCGTTTGGCCTGTTCGCTTACGGCGTGCTCAATCGCCTGCTCATCATCACCGGGCTCCACCACATCATCAACAACATCGCCTGGTTCCTGCTCGGGGACTACCACGGCGTGACCGGGGACTTGAAGCGTTTTTTCGCGGGCGACCCGAGCGCCGGGGCATTCATGGCGGGCTTTTTCCCGGTCATGATGTTCGGCCTGCCGGCGGCGTGCCTGGCGATGTATCACTGCGCACTGCCGGAGCGGCGGCGCGCGGTCGGCGGGCTCCTCGGCTCGATCGCGTTCACCTCGATCCTCACGGGAGTCACCGAACCGATCGAGTTCACCTTCATTTTTCTCGCTCCGGCACTCTACGCGGTGCACGCGCTGCTCACCGGCACCGCCTTCATCATCATGAATGCACTGCACGTGCGGCTCGGCTTCGGTTTCTCTGCGGGCCTTTTCGACTACGTGCTCAACTACAGCCGCGCAACGCATCCGTTGTGGCTGTTGCCGGTCGGGGCACTGTACTTCGCGCTCTATTACCTCCTTTTCCGTTTCGTCATCGTGCGCTTCGATCTCGACACTCCCGGTCGCGAGCCGGGCACGACAGCCTCCGCCGGATTGCCGGTCGCGGCCGACCCCAGAGCCGCGGCGTGGATAGCAGCACTCGGCGGAAGTGCCAACGTGCGTTCGGTGGATGCCTGTACGACGCGGTTGCGTCTGCTGGTCGTAAGCCAGGGTGTCGTTGACGTTGACGCGCTACGGCAGCTCGGTGCGCGCGGTGTCGTGCGTCCCTCGGCCGAGGCGCTGCAGGTAGTTGTCGGCACAACCGCCGATCAGGTCGCCGGTGAGATCCGTGCTGCGCTGCAGAGCGGTGCGCTCATCGATACAACTCTCGCCGCGCCCGCGCGCGCCCGCGAGCGAAACGCCACGCCGCCGCTGGCGAACCGGACGGTTACCGCACAGACACCGTGCGAGACATGGCGCGGCGATGCAACCGCGTTGCTCGCCGCGCTCGGCGGCCGGAGCAATGTCCGCGGCATCACGCTGGCGGCGAGCCGCCTGCGCGTCGAAATCGCGGATGCGGCGCGCCTCGAGCGCGCGGCGCTTGAGAGGCTGGGGCTGCGCGGTGTGGCGTTGGCGCGTCCCGGTTGCCTGCACCTGATCGTCGGACCCGCTGCACCAGCGACGGCTGCGGCGCTGCGGCAATTGTTGGCGCCCTGAGGCACCGGCTGGGTAGCTCACCCCATGACGGGGACATTCAAGCCGGCGACGTGTGGCGTCAGTAGTATTTTCTTTTGCTCCGTTTTCCGCGTACGCTCAGCGAAATAAAAAGAAGGGGGCAGGTAGCGAAAGGTTCGCTGCCGCAAACCTAAAACTAGAACGGCAGAGGATATGGAAGATGCTCATTCTTACACGACGTGTCGGCGAGACCGTCATGATTGGTGACGACGTGACCATCACGGTTCTGGGGGTCAAAGGGAACCAGGTGCGCGTCGGCATCAATGCACCGAAACACGTCGCCGTGCACCGCGAGGAGATCTACGAGCGCATCAAGCGCGAGCAGCAATCCGACGAGGTGGAGAAACCAAACCCGGCGGAGTGCGCGCCGGCCTGAGGCTCGATGGCTGCGCGCCGCGGTAGTTAGCGGCGGCGGCACAGGCAACCTTATTGAGCCACTGTGCGCCCACGACCGGCGCCGCCGCCGGCCTCGGTGCTGCTTTCCCTCTATAAAATGTGGTTATGCCTGCCATCGGGATAGGCTATAGCCGCAGTGGACCACAGCAGGAGCTCCAGGCGGCCGGCCCCGGGGCTGTGATTTAACAGAATACGGCCGGACCCTGCTGGTCTGGACCGGGTCTGTTGGTTTTTCGCTTCGCCCGGGCTCAGCGGTAGCTCGGCAAGAGCGAGCTCGCCTGTGACTGTACCTCGGTGCGCCGCACCGTGGAGGCAGCTTCCTCCATATCGAGCGCGAGGAGCCGGTCGCTTGCGGCAAAAGGCACCTTCAGGCGCAGCGCGGCGTGCACGGCTCCCAGCTTTGCAGAGGTCTTGTTCGGAGCTCGCAGGTCGATGCCTTGACAGGCGGCCAGTAACTCGATGGCGACGATGTTGAGGGCGTTGGCGGTCATGTCGAGCAGCCGGCGCGCCCCATGGGTCGCCATGCTGACGTGATCCTCCTGGTTCGCGGAGGTGGGAATGCTGTCGACGCTCGCGGGGTGGCAAAGCATGCGGTTCTCCGCAACGAGCGCGGCGGCCGTCACCTGTGCCAGCATGAACCCGGAGTTGACGCCGCTGTCCGGAGTCAGAAAGGGCGGCAGCCCGCTCATCTTCGGATCGATGAGCAGCGCAACGCGCCGTTCGGCGATCGAGCCGATCTCGGCGCAGGCGAGCGCCAGCGTGTCCGCCGCAAAAGCCACGGGCTCCGCATGGAAGTTGCCCCCTGACAGCACCTCGCCGCTGTCGGTGAACACCAGCGGATTGTCGGTGACCGCGTTGGCCTCGGTGGTGAGCGTTGCTGCCTGCTGCAGCATCAGATCGAGGCACGCGCCCATTACCTGCGGCTGACAGCGCAGTGAGTAGGGATCCTGCACGCGCGAGCACGTGCGGTGTGATTCGCGGATCTCACTCCCGGCGAGGAGTTCCCGGTAGACGCGCGCGACGCGCGCCTGCCCATCGTGACCGCGCAGGTGCTGGATGCGCGGATCGAAGGGCGCATCGCTTCCCTGCATCGCGTCCACCGACAGTGCGCCGGTCACCACCGCCGCGGCAAAGACTCTCTCCAGCTCGAACAGCCCGGCGAGCGCCAGCGCGGTGGAGACCTGCGTGCCATTCAGCAGCGCGAGTCCCTCCTTGGGGCCGAGCACCGGCGGAGTGAGCCCTTCCTGCGCGAGTGCTTCAGCCGCGGACAACACCTCGCCATGGCGGCGCAGGTTGCCGAGGCCGAGGACCGCGAGCGACAGGTGCGCGAGCGGAGCAAGGTCGCCCGAGGCGCCGACCGAGCCCTGCGCCGGCACACACGGCAGGAGCCCCTGGTTGATCAAGCGCTCGAGAAAGCGCACCAGCGCCTCACTCACCCCGGAGAAACCCTGCAGCAGGCTCGCGAGCTTAAGGACGAGTGTCAGACGCACGATCGGGTCACCGAGCAACGGTCCCACCCCGGCGCTGTGGGAGAGAATGATGTTGCGTTGCAGGAGCGCGCGCTGCGCGGGTGCAATGCGGGTGTTCGCCAGGGCTCCGAAACCGGTGTTGATTCCGTACGCCGGAGCTTCTGCGGCCGCGAGGCGCGCGGTAAGCAGATGCGCCGCGCGCACCCCAGCGAGCGCCTCGGGCGCAATCGCTACGGTCAGCGGAGACTCATACACGCGCCGCAGCTCAGAGAGCCGCAACGGCCGTGCGCCGAGCTTCAGGACGTCTGATTCGGCCATCGCAGAACCTCCGCCGCGCGCACCACCGTTCGCCGCGGGTTGAAGCCAATCCAGTAACCGAGCTCTTCGGGCGAGCGCACGTTCCATACGACGAAGTCGGCTGCCGCTCCAGCGGCCAGCGTGCCGCGCTCGCGCTGGAGCCCGAGCGCGCGTGCGGCATGGCGCGTGACCGCGAGCAACGCCTCATCGGCGGTGAGCCCGAACAGGCGTGTGGCCATGCTCATGGCCGTCAGCAGCGAAGCGCCGGGCGCGGAGCCGGGGTTGCTGTCGCTTGCCACGGCCATTGCCGCACCCGCCGCCCGCAGCATGGCGACCGGCGGCCGCCGATCCTCCGCCAGGCAGTAAAAGGCCACCGGAAGTAGCACCGCCACCGGACCACCGGCACCGAGCGCCGCGGCCTCCGCGGCGCCGGCGTACTCCAGGTGATCGCAGGAGAGCGCACCGTGCCGCGCGGCCATCAGCGTACCGCCGAGGTTGGAGAGCTGCTCGGCATGCATCTTCACGGGCACACCGAGCGCCCGCGCCGCGGCGAACAGCGTCTCTGCCTGCGCGACGCTGAAGCCGATGCTCTCGCAGAACACATCGAGCGCATCGATGAGCCCCTCACCGAGCAGTGCCGGCAGCCATTCGCGGGCAATGACCTCGATGTACTCGCCGGCGCGGCCGCGATACTCGGGCGGCACCGTGTGCGCGGCCAGCAGGGTCGTGCGCACAGTCACCGGGAAGGCCCGGCCGAGCGCGCGCGCCACGCGCAGCATCTTGGCCTCATCCGCAAGCGTCAGTCCGTAGCCGGATTTGATCTCGACGGTCGTGACACCTTCGGCCATGAGTGCCGCGAGACGCGGAGCGCTCTCATCGAAGAGTTGCTGTTCGCTTGCGGCCCGCACCGCGCGCACCGTGGACAGGATGCCGCCGCCGGCGCGGGCGATCTGCTCGTAGGAAGCCCCGCGCAGCCGCTGCGCATATTCCTCGGCGCGCGTGCCAGCGAACACGAGGTGTGTGTGACAGTCGATCAGTGCCGGGGTCACCCACGCACCGCCCAGATCGTGGACCTCAGCGGGTGTTGCGGAGGGCAGCGCGGCTTCCTCACCCACCCAGTCGATGCGGTCGCCACGGGTGAGCAGCGCACCCTGCGCGATGCGTCGCCCGGCCTCATCGCAGGTGGCGAATCGGGCGTTGCGCCAGAGCTTGAGCGGCGGGTGCACGCGCGGCGGCTACCGTGCAGAAGCGAGGAAAGGCAGATTCAGTGCGTGGGTCCGGGCGCACTCGATCGCGCTCTCGTAGCCGGCGTCGGCGTGCCGCATCACTCCGCTCGCTGGATCGTTCCACAGCACCCGCTCGATCCGTCGTGCCGCCGCGGGCGTACCGTCACAGACGATGACCACACCGGCATGCTGCGAATAGCCCATGCCGACGCCGCCGCCGTGGTGAATCGACACCCAGGTGGCACCGCTCGCGGTGTTGAGCAGCGCGTTCAGCAGCGGCCAGTCGGCGACGGCGTCCGAGCCATCGCGCATCGCCTCGGTCTCGCGGTTGGGGCTCGCGACCGAGCCCGAGTCGAGATGGTCGCGGCCGATGACGATGGGAGCCTTGAGCTCACCGCGCCGCACCATCTCGTTGAATGCGAGCCCGAGGCGGTGCCGGTCGCCGAGTCCCACCCAGCAGATACGCGCGGGCAGTCCCTGGAAACGAATGCGCTCGCGTGCCATGTCGAGCCAGTGGTGCAGGTGCGCATCGTCGGGGATCAGCTCGCGCACTTTTTCATCGGTGCGCTCGATGTCCTGCGGATCGCCCGACAGCGCCACCCAGCGAAAGGGGCCCACGCCCCGGCAGAACAGCGGGCGCACGTAGGCTGGCACGAAGCCGGGGAAGGCGAAGGCGTCCTTCAGTCCCTCATCGAATGCCACCTGGCGTATGTTGTTGCCGTAGTCGAAGACCGGGATCCCGAGCTTCTGGAACCCGAGCATCGCTTCGACGTGCCGCCGCATGGAGGTACGGGCTTCGCGCGCAACCTGCGCCGGGTCACTCGCACGCAGCCGGTCCCATTTCTCGAGGCTCCAGCCTGCCGGCAGGTACCCGTTCACCGGATCGTGAGCCGAGGTCTGGTCCGTCACCGCGTGGGGGCGCACGCCGCGGCGCAGCAGCTCCGGCAGCACCTCGCAAGCGTTGCCGAGCAGACCGACCGAGCGCGGCGCGCCGCTCGCGCACGCCCGCTCGATGAGCTCGAGCGCCTCATCGAGGTTGCGCGCCTGCGTGTCGAGATACTTCGTCTCCAGGCGCTTCGCGATGCGCTCCGGGCGGCACTCGATCGCGAGCATGGCGGCACCCGCCATGGTTGCCGCGAGCGGCTGCGCGCCGCCCATACCGCCAAGACCCGCTGTCAGGATCCACTTGCCGGCGAGGCTGCCGGCGTAATGCTGGCGCCCCATCTCGACAAAAGTCTCGTAAGTTCCCTGCACGATGCCCTGGCTGCCGATGTAAATCCACGAGCCTGCGGTCATCTGCCCGAACATCATCAGCCCGCGCTTGTCGAGGGCGTTGAAGTGCTCCCAGTCCGCCCAGCGGGCGACGAGGTTGGAGTTGGCGATGAGGACGCGCGGTGCGTCCTCGTGAGTGCGGAACACCCCCACCGGCTTGCCGGATTGAATGAGGAGCGTCTCATCGTCCTTGAGCGCCTGCAGCGCCGCCACGATCTGTTCATAGCATTGCCAGTTGCGCGCCGCCTTGCCGATGCCACCGTACACCACGAGCTCCCCGGGGCGCTCGGCCACCTCGGGGTCGAGGTTGTTCATCAGCATGCGCAGCGGTGCCTCGGTGAGCCAGCTGCGGCAGGAGAGCTGCGGGCCGCGCGGAGCGCGCAGCGGCGGGCGGGCGGCGGGAGCGGTCATGGGGACCTCGGCTGGCAGTTGGCGGCGAGCTCGTAACGCGAGCCCGGATGATAAAGGTCGGCGATGCTGGCGATGCGGCCGTTCGAGAAGGTGCGCCGCAGGATCAACAAGCACGCCTCGCCGCTCTTGAGCTTGAGCAGCCGGCGGATGCGCCGTTCCGGCAGGAGTGCGCGCACGGTGTGCTCGGCGCGCTGCAGCGGGGCAACGCGGATGAGGAACTCATGCGGAGTGATACGCGAGAAGTCATTCTGCAGGTAGCCGGGGGCGACCTGCGGGTTGACGTACCGCTCCTCCACCTGGAGCGGGAGGCTGTCCTCGAAATGCGTGAGCAGGGAGTGATCGAGCGCGGCACCGGTCTTGACCCCGCAGCGCTCGGCGAGCTCACGCGAGGCGCTCACCGACTCGAGCGCCAGCACCTTCACCCGATACTCGTGGCCGCGCGCGCGGATCTCGTCGGCGATGTTGCGCACCTCGAGCGGGTGGGCGTGCACGCGCTGCTCGGCAACGAAGGTGCCGACGCCTGCGACCCGCACCAGCACGCCATCGGCGGCGAGCTCGCGCAGCGCCCGGTTCGCGGTCATGCGCGAGATTGCGAGCCTGCGCGTCAGCTCGTTCTCCGACGGCACCCGTGCGCCGGCGGGCAGGGTCCCCGCTGCGATCTGCTCGAGAATGAAGTGTTTTACCTGCAGATAACGCGCGGCGGCGGCCTGGAGTGACATTGGCGGTGCGCCCTTGAAGACAGCCACGGGGGCCGCAATCATGCCTGCGCGGGTCCAGCTTGTCTATACAGGTCCAGGGTGGTCAGCGGTGGGGCGCAGAACGCAGCTATCGCACCCTGTTCCCTCCGCCGGCACAGTTCCGCTAGAATGCGCGGCCCTCCGCGGTTTAGCGTGCGGGCGGGGGCGGGAGGCAGGTGCCGCCTGCGGTCCTTACGAGGACGCGGTGCGGTACCCCCGAGGAGAACATGAATGGAAAGCCCCCCGCGGGGCTTTTTGTTTTTAGTGGGCCTTAAGGCCCATTTTTGTTTGGCGGGCGCTGCGAGCGCCCAGAGGTGTGGCGGATCGTGACGGGAACCTTGCGAGAGCGGCTCATCGCCCTCATCGAGCCCTTACTCGGGAGGCTGGGCTACGAGCTCGTGCAGCTGGATTTCTCGCCCGGCCGCGCCCATGCGGTGCTACGCCTGTTCATCGACCGGGAAGCGGGCGTGACTCTCGATGACTGCACTCAGGTGAGCCGCGAGGTGTCGTCGCTCCTTGATGTCGAGGACCCGATCCCGAGCGCCTATACGCTCGAGGTCTCCTCGCCAGGCTTTGACCGGGTGCTGCGCACCCAGGCGCACTTTGGGCGCTTCGTCGGCTCACGCGTGTTCGTCGAGCTGAAGGAGCCGCGGGCGGGCCGCCGCCGCTACACCGGCACGCTCCTCACCGTGGACGAGGCGGGCATCGCGCTCGAGGTGGACCGTGAGCGGGTGACGATGGCGTTCGCCGAAATCGGCAAGGCAAGGCTGGCGTCCTAGGCCGCGGCTTTACCGTGAGACAGGTACGCGAGGTACGAGAGACGTGAACAAAGAAATCCTGATGGTGGTCGATGCCGTCTCCAACGAGAAAGGCGTCGACAAGGAAGTGATCTTCGAGGCGCTCGAGGCCGCGCTCGCGTCGGCTACGCGCAAGAAGCACGGCGAGGAATGGGACGTGCGTGTCGCCATCGACCGCAAGAGTGGAGATTACGAGACCTTCCGCCGCTGGAAGGTGTTCGCCGACGATTCCAAGGAGCTCGAGGTCCCCGAGCGCGAGCTGCGCTCCGAGGACGCGCTCGAGATCAATCCCGCGGCCGAGGTTGGCGGCTTCGTCGAGCAGCCGATCGAGTCGGTCGCGTTCGGGCGCATCGCCGCCCAGCAGGCGAAGCAGGTCATCGTGCAGAAGGTGCGCGAGGCGGAGCGCGCGCAGGTGGTCGATGCCTACCGCGACCGCGTCGGCACGCTCGTCGGCGGGGTCGTCAAGCGCGTCGATCGTAACGGCATATACGTCGACCTCGGCAGCAACGCCGAGGGCTTCGTGCCGCGCACCGACATGATTCCGCGCGAGCAGGCCAAGCCGCAGGACCGCATCAAGGCCTACCTCAAGGAGGTGCGCTCCGAGCCCCGCGGGCCGCAGCTGTTTCTCACCCGCACCGCGCCGGAGTTTCTCATCGAGCTGTTCAAGCTCGAGGTGCCGGAAGTCGGGCAGGGCCTCATCCAGATCCTGGGCGCGGCGCGCGACGCGGGCGTGCGCGCCAAGATTGCGGTGCGCAGCAACGATCCGCGCATCGATCCGGTCGGTGCCTGCGTTGGTATGCGCGGCTCGCGCGTGCAGGCGGTCTCCAACGAGATCGCTGGCGAGCGAGTCGACATCATCCCCTACATCGATAATCCGGCGCAGTTCGTCATCAACGCCATGTCGCCCGCGGAAGTGATGTCGATCGTGGTGGATGAGGACGCCCACAGCATGGACATCGCGGTGTCCGAGGACAAGCTCAGCCAGGCGATCGGGCGCGGCGGACAGAACATCCGCCTGGCGAGCCAGCTCACCGGCTGGGACCTGAACGTCATGACCGAGTCCGACGCCGAAGCGAAGAGCGAGACCGAGGCGAAGGAGCTGGTGGCGAATTTCATGAAGCAGCTGGACGTCGATGAGGATGTGGCCACCATCCTTGCGCAGGAGGGCTTCTCCACTATTGAGGAGATCGCCTACGTGCCGCAGGCAGAGCTGGCCGCCATCGAGGAGTTCGACGAGGACATCGTCAAGGAGCTGCGCAACCGCGCCCGCGACGTGCTGCTCACCCAGGCGATCGCGAGCGAGGAGACGCTCGATCAGTCGATGCCGGCGGAAGACCTCCTGCTGCTCGAGGGCATGAGCCCGGACCTGGCGCTCACCCTCGCCCGGCGCGGGGTACGCACGCGGGAGGACCTCGCCGAGCAGTCGGTGGACGAGCTCGCCGACATCGAGGGCCTCGCTGCCGAGAAAGCAGCGCAGCTCATCATGACCGCCCGTGCCCCCTGGTTCGAGGCGGGTAACTGACGAAACGAGGAAACCAAGTTTATGGCGGAAGTGACCGTTTCGCAGTTTGCCGAGGTGCTCAAGGTGCCGGTCGACCGGCTGCTCGCGCAGCTCGACCAGGCGGGCATCAAGGTGTCCGGCCCCGACGCACGCATTACCGACGATGCGAAGCTCGAGCTCCTCACTCATCTGCGTCGCGCACATGGCAGCGAGGACGCCGGTGGCGATGGCGCACCGCGTAAGATCACGCTCAAGCGCAAGACGCAGAGCGAGCTGAAACTCGCGAGCAACCAGGGGCGCGCCCGTACGGTGAGCGTCGAGGTACGCCGCACCCGTAACTACATCAAGCGCGATGTGCTCCAGGAGCAGGCGCGCGCACAGCAGGACGAGCTCGATCACCGGCGTCGCGAGGCGGAAGAAGCCGCGCGCGCCGAGACCGAGCGCGCGGAGAATGAGCGACGCGAGCGCGAGCGGCTCGAGGCGGAAAACCGCCGCCGGGTGGAGGAAGAGGAGACCCGCCGCCGCGCGCAGGAGGAGGCTCGCCGTGTCGCCGAGCAGCGGACTCGCGATGATGAGGCGCGCCGCCGCGCCGAGCGGGAAGAGCACGAGCGCCGCGCCAGCGAGCGCGAGCGTGAGCGCGCGGCCGGTGCTGCCGCACCCACCGCGCCACGCGAGCGGGTGACGGCCGCCCCGGCCGCCGCCCCCGCCACCGATGACAAGCACACCCGCTACGGCCGGCAGGAGTTGCACGTCGCCACCGATGTCAGCTCGCGCTACAAGAAGAAGCGCCGCGCCAAGGCGCGCCCCGTGCCGACCGCGGCCGATGGAAAGCATGGCTTCGAGATGCCGACCGCGCCCGTGGTGCGTGAGGTGGGCATCGGCGAGACGGTCTCGGTCGCCGAGCTCGCGCAGAAGATGGCGGTCAAGGCGACCGAGGTCATCAAGGTGCTCATGAACATGGGTGTCATGGCCACCATCAATCAACCCATCGACCAGGACACCGCGGTGCTCGTGGTCGAGGAGATGGGCCATACGCCGAAGGTCCTCAAGGAGAACCAGATCGAGGCGGATCTGCAGGGCGCGCAGGCGGAAGCCGAGCTCGAGCCGCGTCCGCCAGTGGTCACGGTCATGGGCCACGTCGATCACGGCAAGACTTCGCTCCTCGACTACATCCGCCGCACCAAGGTGGCGGCGGGCGAGGCGGGTGGCATCACGCAGCACATCGGCGCCTATCACGTGGAGACTGCGCGCGGCGTCATCACCTTCCTCGATACCCCGGGCCATGCGGCCTTTACTGCCATGCGCGCGCGCGGCGCCAAGGCGACGGACGTCGTGGTGCTGGTCGTGGCCGCTGACGATGGGGTCATGCCGCAGACGATCGAGGCCATTCAACACGCCCGCGCGGCCGGGGTGCCGATCGTCGTGGCGGTGAACAAGATCGACAAGAGCGATGCCGATCCTGAGCGTGTGCGCACCGAGCTCTCCAAGCATGAGGTCATCTCCGAGGAGTGGGGCGGCGAGAACATTTTCGTGCCCGTGTCGGCGCGCACCGGTCAGGGCATCGAGCAGCTGCTCGAGGCAATTCTGCTGCAGGCGGAAGTGCTGGAGCTGCGCGCCCCGCGCACCGGGCTCGCCACTGGCGTCGTCATCGAGTCCAGCATCGAGAAGGGCAGGGGCGCGGTGGCGACCGTGCTGGTGAAGCGCGGTACGCTGCACATGGGCGATCCGATCATCGCCGGCTCGGAGTTCGGGCGCGTACGCGCCATGTTCGATGAGAACGGCCGGCAGGTCAGCGAGGCACCGCCCTCGATGCCGGTCGTAGTGCTGGGACTTTCCACCGCCCCCAACGCCGGTGAGGAGCTGCTTGCGGTCGAGAGCGAGCGCAAGGCGCGCGAAGTCGCGCTCTACCGCCAGGGCAAGTTCCGCGATGTGAAGCTCGCCCGCCAGAGCACGCGCGCGGAGGATGTGTTCTCGCAGATGGGCGAGGAGAAGGCGGGCGTCGTCTCGGTGCTCATCAAGGCGGACGTGCAGGGCAGCGTCGAGGCGTTGCGCGAGGCGCTCACCAAGCTCTCGACCGAGGAAGTGCAGGTAAAAGTGATCGCCAGCGGCCTCGGCGGCATCACCGTGTCGGATGTGCAGCTCGCGGCGGCCTCGCGCGCGCTCATCATCGGCTTCAACGTGCGCGCCGATGCCGGCGCACGCGAAGCGGTGAAGGAGACCGGCGTCGAGGTGCGTTACTACAGCATCATCTACGAGGCGATCGATGATGTGAAACAGATGATGACCGGCATGCTGCAGCCTGAGATCAAGGAGCAGATTGTCGGGGTGGCCCAGGTGCGCGAAGTGTTCCGCTCCAGCAAGTTCGGCGTGGTCGCCGGCTGCCTGGTCACCGAGGGCCTGGTACGCCGCAACAATCCGATCCGGGTGCTGCGCGACAACGTGGTCATTTTCGAGGGCGCGCTCGAGTCGCTGCGGCGTTTCAAGGACGACGTCAACGAGGTGCGTGCCGGGACCGAATGCGGCATCGGCGTGAAGAACTACCAGGACGTGCGCGTCAACGACCAGATCGAGTGCTTCGCACGCGTCGAGGTGGCGAGAACTCTGCAGTAATGGCGCACGGGCGCACGCAACGCATCGAGTCGGAGATCCAGCGCGTACTGGCGACCCTGATCGCGCGCGAGGTGAAGGATCCGCGCGTGGGCAACGTCACGGTCACCGCGGTGAGCGTGGCTCCGGATATGGGCAGCGCACGGGTTTTCTTCACTCCCTTCGCCTCGCGGCATTCTCCTGATGAGGTGCACGCCGGGCTCACCCGTGCGGCGGGGTTCCTGCGCGGTGAGCTCGGGCGGCGGCTCGCGCTGCGGCACGCGCCACGGCTCGAGTTCGTGTTCGATGAGAGTGTCGAGAGTGCCGCGCGTCTCACCCACCTCATCGACCAGGCGGTGGCAGACGATCGCGCCGGCGCGGCCGCGAACCCGCCCGAGGCCGCTTCGCCGCCCGTCCCGCAGGACGGCAACGATCGCTCAGGTCGTTGACACCCGCCGCCATGGCCAGCAGCGGAATCCTGCTGCTCGACAAGCCGCGCAGCCTCTCGTCCAACGCGGCGCTGCAGCGGGTACGCGCGCTGTTTGACCGCCAGAAGGCGGGCCATGTCGGCAGCCTCGACCCGCTCGCGACCGGCATGCTGCCGATCTGCCTCGGAGAAGCCACCAAGATCGCCGGCGAGATCCTCGCAGGCCGCAAGTGCTACCGCTTCACCGTGACGCTCGGTACGCGCACGGCTACGGGTGATGCCGAGGGCGCCGTGACCGGGCACGCGGCCGTACCGCCGCTCGAGCAGCCGCAGGTCGAGTCCGTGCTCGGTCGTTTCCTCGGCGCCGGTCAGCAGGTCCCGCCGATGTACTCAGCGCTGAAGCGGGATGGGCAGCCTCTCTACCGGCTGGCCCGCGCCGGAGTCACGGTGGAGCGTTCCCCGCGCGCCATCGAGATTGTGCAACTGCGCCTCCTCGCGCTCGCCCCACAGGCGCTCGAGCTCGAGGTGCTCTGTTCGAAGGGCACTTATGTGCGGGTGCTCGCGGAGGACATCGCGGCAGCGCTCGATACGCTCGGACACGTGAGTGCCCTGCGACGCGAGTACGTCGAGCCTTTTGAGCACGAGCCGATGCAGACGCTCGAAGCGTTGGGCCAGATACGAGCGCGCGGGGAACGCCCGCCGCTGCTTCGCCCCGACGCAGCGCTTGGGCATCTGCCGGCGGTGCACCTTAGCCCCGGGGAAGCCCGGCGGGTGCGCCAGGGACAGCCCGCAGGCGCCGCCGACGCGCCCCGCGGCGCACGCGTACGCCTGTACGATGCCGAGGGATTTTTCGGCCTCGGCCTGACTGACGGATCAGGGGCAGTGCATCCGCGCCGGCTTCTCGCGGCCGAGCCGGGCGCTACTGATGCACCGTAACCGTCGGATCGAGCAGGCGCAGCGCATCCTGCGCCCGAGGCTCGCCGGTGCTCTTGATCGCATCCGACGAATGGCTGCTGCCGAATCCGGCGCATTCATCCGTGGAGGTCGCCAGGCGGGTGGCGGTTTTGTTGACGCAGCCGGCCGGGGACCCTGAGCTGCTGTCAGCCCTTGCGGTGGCATTGCGCGGAGCAGCCGGAGGGTTACTCGCACAGGCGGCGAGAAGGATCAGGCTGGCGCCGAGGAGCGATGTCTTCAACATGGCCGTACCACCTCCGGAGTCATCGTAGGCCTCAACGCGTGGGCGCGGCAAGCGTGCACAGTTTTTTGGCTTGTGGCCGGCCCATGGGCGCAGGTAGAATGCGCGGCTCACAAAAGGGTACTCAAGACAAGTAGTTAGGACAATCGCGCAATGGCTTTAACCAGCGAGAAGAAGGGCGGGATCCTCGCGCAGTTCCGCCGCGGCCCAGCGGACACCGGCTCCCCCGAGGTGCAGGTGGCGCTGCTCTCCGAGCGCATCAATGGCCTCGGCGAGCATTTCACCGCGCACAAGCGTGACCACGCCTCGCGCCGCGGGCTCGTCAAGCTCGTGAACCAGCGGCGCAAACTCCTCGATTACCTGAAGTCCACACAACCCGAGAAGTACCAGGAGCTCGTCGAGCGCCTCGGACTTCGCCGCTGAGGAACCAAGGGCCGCCGCTACGCGGCCTTTGTGTTTTCTCGTCCCCACAATTGCAACTTTTCGAGGATTGAGCTGTGAGCGTCGTCAGCAAGTCGTTTCCCTACGGCCCGCATTCGGTAACCATCGAAACCGGGCAACTCGCCCGTCAGGCCGATGGCGCGGTGCGCGTCTCGATGGGTGAGACCGTGGTGCTGGTTACCGCGGTCGCCAAGTCGAGCCCGACACCGGGCCGGGATTTTTTCCCGCTTACCGTGAACTACGTCGAAAAGACCTACGCCGCGGGGCGCATCCCGGGCGGATTTTTCAAACGTGAGGGACGGCCGAGCGAGAAGGAGACACTTACCTCGCGGCTCATCGACCGGCCGATCCGGCCGCTGTTCCCCGATGGCTTCTACAACGACGTGCAGGTGGTGGCCACCGTGCTGTCGATGGATCCGGAGATCGATGCGGATATTCCTTCGCTGCTCGGCGCCTCGGCGGCGCTGACGCTCTCGGGGATCCCGTTCAACGGGCCGGTGGGTGCCGCACGCGTCGGCTGGAAGGACGGCCGCTACCTGTTGAATCCGAGCGCCAAGGACCTCGCCGAGTCACAGTTGCATCTGGTCGTGGCGGGCACCGAGCACGCGGTGCTGATGGTCGAGTCCGAGGCGAAGGGACTGTCCGAGGAGATCATGCTCGGTGCCGTCGTGTTCGGGCACGAGCAGATGCAGATCGCTACCCGCGCGATCCGTGAGCTCGCCAGCGAAGCCGGCAAGCCGCGCTGGAGCTGGCAGCCAGCCCCCGAGGACGCCGAGCTCAGCAGCGCGGTGAAGCTGCACGCTCACGCTGCGCTTACCCAGGCGTACAGCATCAGCGAGAAACAGCAGCGCCACGCACGGCTCGGTGAGGTCAAGCAACAGCTGCTCACCACCCTCGCGGGCGGTGAAGCGCCGAAGTGGACTGGGGAAGCGGTGGAGAGCGCGCTATTCAAGCTCGAGAGCAGCATCGTGCGCCAGCGTATCCTCAACGGTGAGCCGCGCATCGACGGGCGCGATACGCGTACCGTGCGTCCGATCAACGTCCAGGTCGGAGTGCTGCCGCGCACACACGGCTCGGCGCTGTTCACCCGCGGGGAGACTCAGGCGATGGTAGTGACCACGCTCGGTACCACACGCGATGCGCAGATCATCGATGCTCTCGAAGGCGAGCGCCGCGAGCCCTTCATGCTGCATTACAACTTCCCGCCATTCTCGGTGGGTGAGACCGGGATGCTCGGCTCGCCGAAGCGTCGCGAGATCGGTCACGGAAATCTCGCGCGTCGCGGCATCAATGCCGTGATGCCCGACATGACCACTTTCCCCTACGTGATTCGCGTGGTGTCGGAGATTCTCGAGTCGAACGGCTCTTCCTCCATGGCGAGCGTGTGCGGCACCTCGCTCGCGCTGATGGATGCCGGCGTGCCGATCAAGGCGCCGGTGGCGGGAGTGGCCATGGGCCTCGTGCTCGAAGGCAGCCGCTTCCAGGTGCTCACCGACATCCTCGGCGACGAGGATCATCTCGGTGACATGGATTTCAAGGTGGCCGGAACGCGCGATGGCGTCACCGCGCTGCAGATGGACATCAAGGTCGAGGGGGTAACCCCGGAGATCATGCGCATCGCGCTCGATCAGGCACGTGCCGGGCGCCTGCATATCCTCGAGGAGATGAACCGCGTGATTCGCGAGCCACGCGAGAAGATGTCCGAATGGGCACCCTCGATCATCACGCTCAAGATCGATCCGGAGAAGATCCGCGACGTCATCGGCAAGGGCGGCGCGGTGATCCGCCAGATCACCGAGGAGACCGGCACCACCATCGACATCGAGAGCGACGGCACGGTGAAGATTGCTTCGGTGTTAGGCACGGCCGGACGTGAGGCGCAGCGGCGCATCGAGCTGATCACCGCTGATGTCGAGGTGGGACGCGTTTACGAGGGCAAGGTGGCGCGCCTGATGGACTTCGGCGCCTTCGTGACCATCCTCCCTGGGCGCGACGGCCTGGTGCACATCTCGCAGATCTCGAACGAGCGGGTCGAGCGCGTCAGCGACAAGCTGCGCGAAGGTGATGTGATCCGCGTGAAGGTCCTCGAGGTGGATCGCCAGGGCCGCATCCGCTTATCGATGCGGGACGTCGAAGCCGACTGAGGAGCGCGCTGCGCTCCGCGCGGCGCTTCAGCCCTGCGGACCGCGCCCCGCGGCGTCCTGACTGGCGAACAGCTTCAGGCTTTGCTCGAGGTAGCTGCCCATGGCGCTGCGTACTCCTGCGCCGTAGGAGCGGATCACCTGCGATAGAAAGTCGCGGCTCATCAGCGGCTCGCCGCCGTGCTCCTGCTCGGCAATCACCTGCAGCAGGATCGAGCGCGTGATGTCTTCCTGCGTCTTCTTGTCGACGACCACGAAATCGATGCGCTCGATCACCAGCCGACGGATGTCGGCCAAAGTGATGTAGCGGCTCTCAACCGTGTCGTACAACCGCCTGTTGGGGTACTTCTTTATAGTGCGCGGTTCGCTCATCGCCGTCCCTCACTATGGGGTTGCACCTTCCATAGTGCGTACGCGTTCGTTGTAGTACATACCTTATTACATCGGACCGACGAACCCAACTCAGACCGTGGTCCTATAGGCACCCGCGCGCACCTGTCGTAGACCGTAAAGCCGCTCCGGCCGCCAGTTCTCGCACGCCCACTGCACGATGATCGAAGGTGGCTCGGGCTCGAGCGCAGCCGGTGGATCCTGTCGCAACAGCCTCAACGCCTCATAGAGCTGCCGTCCGGCCGCCGAAGGCATGAGTGCGACTGAGCGCCTTGATTTTGCGAGCTTTTCTCCTTCCGGCTCCATGACTAGCGGCAGGTGCGCGTAGCGGGGAGTGGGCAGTCCGAGCGCCTGCTGCAGTGCGCTCTGCCAGGGCGTGCTGTCGAGGAGGTCGGCCCCGCGCACGATGTCCGTAACACCCTGCAGGGCATCGTCGACGACCACCGCAAGCTGGTAGGCAAAAGCCCCATCCCGGCGGCGGATGATGACATCCCCGCGCTCCCGCAGCCGGAAATCACACCGTCCCTGGAGGCGATCCTCCACCGAGACGATGATGTCCTCGACCCGGAAACGAGTGGCTGTCGGGCCGGGGCGCGTCGGCCCATCGCGGCAGGTACCGGGGTAACCGCTCTCACGATCGTGCTCGCGACGAGAGCAGCTGCACTCGAAAGTCGCGCCGAGCGTCTTCAGTTTCTCGAGGGCGTGTGCGTAATGCGCGCAGCGCTCGCTCTGGTACTCGACCGCACCGTCCCAGTGGAGACCGAAGAGCTCGAGTGTGCGCAGGATCTGCTCGGCGCACCCGGTCACTTCGCGCGCGCGATCGAGATCCTCCATCCGCACGAGCCAGCGCCCACGACGGCTGCGGGCATCCGCGTAGCTACCGAGCGCAGCCACCAGCGATCCGAGATGAAGTGATCCGGTGGGTGAGGGCGCGAACCGCCCTACATACTGGTGAGTTGTTTTCGGCGTGCCCCCGGCCGGGGTCCCCGTCGGGGTCCCCGCAAAATCACGCATCTTGCCGGACGGTTCGATGCTCACCGCGCGCGGCAAGCGTGATTTTGTGGGGTGACTTTACTGCGGTGGCGTCAGCGATAACGATCGTCGCGGTCGCCGTACTGGCGTTCACGACGCTCGCGTCGCTCCTGCGCTTCGATGCTGAGGGTCGCGACCGGCCGCGCTTCCAGGCGCTTGATGCCGATCTCCTC
>Ga0306926_10000405_pt1 | contig 39623 bp, 32 predicted proteins | sample flu12Cox44000178_FD_203759 | JGI IMG/M metagenome (GOLD analysis project Ga0306926, IMG submission 203759) | Lab enrichment of tropical soil microbial communities from Luquillo Experimental Forest, Puerto Rico - flux8day.12C.oxic.44.000.178 (v2)... | ecosystem: Environmental > Terrestrial >... | reverse complement strand
CGGTCCCTATCTGGTGTGGGCGCAGGAAACTTGAAGGGAGTTGTCCCTAGTACGAGAGGACCGGGATGAACAGACCCCTTGTGTACGAGCTGTCACGCCAGTGGCACCGCTCGGTAGCGAAGTCTGGAAGAGATAATTGCTGAATGCATCTAAGCAAGAAGCTCGCCCTGAGATAAGGTTTCCCAAGGCATCAATGCCTAAGAAGGACGGTCGCAGACTACGACCTTGATAGGCGGGAGGTGTAAGCACAGTAATGTGTTCAGCTGACCCGTACTAATCGTCCGTTCGGCTTAATCATAAAACTTTCTCAAGCCGTCGTTGGGAGAGGTCCACAAGCAGTCCTTGTGGATTCACAGTATGTTCGGCAGCGGGCCGAACTTGTAATGCCAGCCGCTGTTGTCAGACTTGACCGCACTTTTGCGGCGCGAGTTTACGAGTTTCCGGTGGTCATACCGCGAGGGTCACACCCGTTCCCATCCCGAACACGGAAGTTAAGCCTCGCCGGGCCGATGATACTGCGCGGGTAACTGCGTGGGAACGTAGGTCGCCGCCGGGATAAATTGCAAAGGCCTCGGTCTTCGGATCGGGGCCTTTTTTTGTATTGACGTTGGCGCGGGCACGTCGAGCGCGAGAAGACGGCCGTGGAGCGTGAGCACAGCGCGCTCGTCGATCCCAAACGACTCACTCGCTTCGAGAGGTCATGCAGGGTATTGCGATACCGGCCGGGCCCCTTTGGAGGCTGCGGATGAATGAGCGCAAACGGCCTCTCGCCGTAACAATTCTCGCGTGTCTGTACATCGTCGTAGGCGCCGTCGGCTTTGTTTACCACCTCGGCGAGTTCCTGAGGAACGCCGCGTTTGAATCGGACATCGTCTCATCGAACTCATCGAGTTCCTGGCCGTTCTCTTTGGAGCATTTATGCTCCGGGGCCGGAACTGGGCGCGCTGGGGCGCGCTCGCCTGGATGCTCTTCCACGTGATTCTCAGCGCTTTTCACGCCCTCCATGAATTCGCTATCCACGCTGTGTTCGCTGGCAATCATCGCCTGGCTTCTCTTTCGTCCCGACGCTTCGCGCTATTTTCGCGCTCCGCTAAGCGAACCGACATAATCACTACACCCCAAAGTGCCGCAGATGATGATCCAGATGCTTGTACATCAATCGAGCCCACTCGTCCGGCGCTAGCGGTCCAAAGAAGGAGTGCGGATGCTTGGTGCAGCCTTGCGGCCCGCCCGCGGAAAAACGGTCAATCAACGTGCACAACCGCTGGCGTTCTTTCGCCAGGTCCCGTTCATCCGCCACAACAAGACTCTTCGCCGTCGGAGCATTGCGGCCCATTGGAGCCTCGTCCTTCAGCACTTTCGACTTCACGAGCGGCCCGACGATCCGCCCGATGAACATTCGCGGCTCATTGCGGTCGCCTACGGCCCACTCCATAGTCATCGCGCAGTGCGCCATCGCCTGCGCTGCGTTCATCTTGCCCCAATGCCGCACGCTGGTTGACCCCAGCCGCCCAATCCGCTCTTTCACCTGGTTCGCGGTCGCCGTGTCGAACAGATTTTTCATACCGAGCACCTGCTCTTCGCAACCCGTCACAACCCAGTTTACCCGACGATCGCCGCGCCGCATCTTAGCGCGTGGCGCGCCGTTGGGCTTGAAAGAGGTTCGATGACCCTCCGTGGGGATGCGTGTACCAGACCGCACTCGATGGTCGCGCGGCGGTCACCAAAATACAAAAGCCCCAGTCCGACTGAGGCTTCTTTTGTGGGAAATTTCGCGATCAATCGTTGGCGTTGGCGGTGCCGAAGGTGTGCCCCGGCTGCTGCTGGATCGCGGGCGGGATATCGTGAAACTGTTCGGCCTCCGTCGAGCCGGCAAGCGCGGTCGTCGAAGCGGTACCGTTCGTGATGACGTTCTGCACTTCGTCGAAATAGCCGGTGCCGACGAAACGCTGGTGCTTTGCGGCGGCATAACTGTGCTTGCGCTCGCTTTCAAACTCGGCTTCCTGCAATTGCGCGTAGGCGGTCATGCCGTGAAGCTTGTATTCGCGCGCGAGCTCAAACATCGTGTGATTCAAGGCATGGAAACCGGCCAGCGTGATGAACTGGAATTTGTAGCCCATCGCGCCGAGTTCACGCTGGAAGCGGGCAATCTCTTCGCCGCCCAGATGCTTTCTCCAGTTGAAGGAAGGCGAGCAGTTGTAGGAGAGCAATTTGCGGGGATATTTCGCATGAATCGCTTCGGCAAACTCGCGCGCCTCCTGGAGATTGGGCTTGGAGGTCTCCATCCAAAGCAGCTCGGCGTAGGGCGCGTAAGCAAGGGAGCGGGCAATGGCGGCTTTGATGCCTCCGCGAACGCAGAAGAAGCCTTCCGCGGTTCGTTCACCGGTGCAGAAGACGCGATCGCGCGGATCAATGTCGGCGGTCAGAAGATTGGCGCTGTCCGCATCCGTGCGCGCCATGATGAGAGTCGGCACGCCCATCACATCGGCGGCCAATCGAGCGGCGACGAGCTTCTGAATCGCCTCGATAGTGGAAACGAGCACCTTTCCTCCGAGATGGCCGCATTTCTTTGCGGACGAGAGCTGATCTTCGAAGTGAACGCAGGCCGCGCCGGCTTCAATCATCGCCTTCATCAATTCAAACGCGTTCAGGTTGCCGCCAAAGCCTGCTTCGGCATCCGCGACCATGGGCGCGAACCAGTATTTTCCGTTCTTGCCCTCGGCATGATGAATCTGATCGGCGCGCATCAGCGCCTGGTTGATGCGGCGCACGAGGTTCGGCACGCTGTCGGCAGGATAGAGGCTCTGGTCGGGATACATCTGGCCGGCGAGGTTCGCATCGGCGGCGACTTGCCAGCCGCTGACGTAGATAGCCTGCAATCCAGCTTCGATTTGCTGAATGGCCTGGTTGCCAGTCGTCGCGCCCAGAGCGGCAACGTAAGGCTCACTGTGCAGCAGGTTCCAAAGGCGCTCCGCGCCGAGGCGGGCGAGCGTGTACTCGATCTGCACGGTGCCGCGCAAGCGCTCCACGTCTCGGGCACTGTAAGCGCGGGTGATTCCCTTCCAGCGGGGATCGGACTGCCACCGGGCGTCCGTTCCGTGGGAATTGGTGCGTGTGTTCGCAGTCATGCTCTTCTCCTTCTTTTCAGGCGGGGCCGGATTTACCCGCCGGGCGGCTGGGTGCAACGGAATCCGAGTTTGCGGCAGAAGGGGTGGTCAGTCAAACGGATAATGTTTATAAGAGTGATAGACAGAATTTATCGGCTCGGATAGTCTTGAGGAATTGAAGGTTTTTGGAGGTATCCGGCGGCCATGGAAATTCTGCAACTCGAAACGTTTCTGGCGGTTGCAAGTTACGGCGGTTTTCACCGCGCGGCCGAAGCGCTGCACGTCAGCCAGCCGGCTGTGAGCGCTCGCATCAGCTCCCTGGAAGAATCCCTTGGTGCTCGCCTGTTCGAGCGCGGTCCCGCGGGATTTTCGCTTTCACACGCAGGCAAGACCTTGCGGCCGCATGCTGAAAAACTGTTGCAGCAGGTCGCCGTTGCGCGGCAGGCGGTCCACGAACTGCGTCCCGAGTTTGGCGGCGCCTTGCCGATCGCCGCATCACTTTCCATATGCACGTACCTGCTGCCGGAGGTTCTGAAGAGCTACCAGGGCAAGAATCCCGAAGTTGTGGTCAGCGTGCGCAGCGGCAACTCCGCGCAGGTATTGAAGATGGTTTTGGAGGGCGAGGTGGAATTCGGCCTGGCGAGATCGCTGCACCATCCGGAGGTAGAGACCATCAGCCTGCGGGACGATCCACTGATGCTCGTGGGCCACCCTCGACACCCGGCGATGGGCAAGCGGAAAGTGAGTCTGGAAGAGGTCGAATCGCTTCCCATCATTTCTTACGACCGCGGCTCGAGCGACTGGACGCTGATGAACGGGTTGTTCCGCCGCGCCGGGTTGTTGCCGAACTTCGTGCTCGAAGTAGAGACGATTGAAGCTTGCAAGCGGATGGTGTTGCGGAGATTGGGCGTGGCGTTCTTGCCGCAGATTGCGGTGCACGACGAACTGCGCCGGAAGAAGCTGGTGACACTGGTAATCACCGATGCAGAATCGCTGCGAAGGAGCCTGGACGTAATTGTTCCGCGTCGTCATCCACTCTCGAGGAACGGAAGGAGCTTGCTTGAGGAATTGCGGGAAGCAACGCGGCGCGACCTGGAGCCGAAGCGACACGCCAAATAAATAGCGGAGCCATGGGCAGTCATGTTGCTGGCTTCGAAGCGTCTCTGTGCGTACAATGGCGCATTCCGGAAAAAATAAGCGGAGAGAAACAGCGTGGCTAGACAAAAAAAGACGGCTCTGATCACCGGTGGCACCGACGGCCTGGGCCGGGCGACATCGCTGCTTCTTGCTCGCAGGGGCTATGTCGTTTTCGCGGCTGGACGATCGTCAGAGAAGCGGCAGGAACTCGACCGCCTGGCGCAGGACGAGAGGATCCCGATCCACACGCTCGAGATGGATGTCACCAACAATCTTTCGGTCGAGATCGGCGTCGAATTCGTCCTCGAAAAGGGCGGCGGAATCGATGTGCTCATCAACAACGCCGGCGTCGGCTACATGGCGGTGGTCGAAGAATTGCGCCTCGAGGACCTGCGGAAACAATTTGACACCAACCTGTTTGGCGTGCTGCGCGTGACCCAGGCGGTTCTGCCGCACATGCGGGCGCGGCGGCACGGACGCATCCTGATGATGAGCAGCGTCGCGGGGCTGATATCTCCGCCGACCTACGGAGCGTACAGCAGCAGCAAGCACGCGCTCGAAGGCTTAAGCAACTCGTTGCGGTTGGAGATGTACGCCTTTGGCGTTGAGGTCATTCTGATCGAGCCCGGCTACATCGTGACGAACTTCCAGCAAACCGTCCGGGAGCTTGCCCAACCGTACGTGGAACGGGCCAAAGCCAGTCCCTATGCGAAAATTTATTCTGGCGCGTGGGAGGGCGCCAACAGAGGCCGCGCAAGTTCCAGGAGCACACCGGAAGATTGCGCGCTCGTCATGCTGCAGGCCATCGAATCGGCGCACCCGAAGGCTCGCTATACCGTCACGCCGCTGGCGAAATGGGCTTCCTTCGCAAAGCGCGTGTTGCCCGACACGCTGCTGGACTCGTTTCTCCGCCGGAGATTCGGGGTTATCAGGGTAGGCCAGCCCGGCTAGTTCGAGACCTGGAACGACAGGCTGTTCTCGCGCAATTGCTCCCATTTTTTGCGCCAGGTTTCGTGAATCGGGCTCTCGGCGTAATCAGCGGCCGCCTCCGGACTGGCAAATTCGATCACATAGACGCCATCGAAGTCGCGGATCTGGTTGCGTTCGGTCTTGAGCCAGATATTCCGGATGCCCGGAATTGCCGCAGCCATGTCCTTGATGCCGGCGATAATCTGCTGCTGGTCGTTCAGGGAAGTCGTGGGGCGAAACTTGTAAGCGACGGTATGGATAACGGTCTTGGGCTGGCCGAATTTGTTCAAGGCAAAGACTCTGCGGGTAGCGAGACTCCCGGCGACAGCGCCGGCAAGGAACAGACCGCTTCCGGCAAGAAATAAAAGCGCCCGTCGATTGGCGATAAGCATAGTGGTCCTCCCTGATGAAGCGAGATTCCAGTGTATGAAAGACGCAGAATGGCGGCAACCAGTCACGGTGCGCTCATTTGACGGCGGAAAAGGGTCCGGTTAGGCTGAGAAATTGTCCAAGGAGAAATGAATGGGGCACTCGTTCCGCGCGATGATGCTGCTGTGCGGCACCCTCGTTACCGTCGCCGCGTCGGCAGGGCAGAGCCGGGAGCAGGTCAACCAGGAAGCGCGCGCGATTTTCAAGGAACTGATCGAAATCAATACGACGGATTCGGCCGGCAACGTGACACTGGCCGCGGAGGCGATGGCAAGGCGGCTTCGCGAAGCGGGTTACCCGGAAAAAGACGTGCTCGTGGCCGGACCGAACGAGCGCAAGAAGAACCTGGTCGCGCGACTGCGCGGCACTGGGCAAAAGAAAGCGATCCTATTCATTGGTCACTTGGATGTTGTCGAGGCCCTGCGCCGTGATTGGACGGTGGATCCTTTCCAGTTCCTCGAGCGCGACGGCTATTTCTACGGCCGCGGCACGGAGGATATGAAGGAGAGCGACGCGATCCTGGTGACGAATTTCGTTCGCTTGAAGCGGGAGGGATTTGAACCCGATCGCGATGTGATCCTGGCGCTCACGGCGGATGAAGAAGGCGGAAATTACAATGGAATCGACTGGCTCCTGAAAGAGCACCGGGACTGGATCAACGCCGAGTATTGTATCAACCTGGACGGCGGCGAGTTCGAAAAGCTGGGCGGGAAGCGGGTTCTGGCAGGGCTGCAGGCGAGCGAAAAGGTTTATGCCGATTTTCAGGTGGAAACGACCAATGCAGGAGGACACAGCTCGGTCCCCGGCGCAGACAACGCGATCTACGAACTGGCCGAAGCTTTGACCAAGCTCGAGAAATTTTCCTTTCCCCCGCAGATCAATGAGCTGACGCGGAATTACTTCGCCCATTCCGCCAAGCTGAGCACGGGTACATTAGCCGCCGATCTTCGCGCCGTTGCCGCCGAACCGCCCGATCCGGGCGCGATCAAGAGGCTCTCCGCCATCCCTTACTACAACTCGTTGTTGCGCACGACTTGCGTGGCCACCATGCTGTCCGGGGGGCACGCAGCGAACGCACTGCCGCAAACGGCGCGCGCCAACATCAATTGCCGGATTTTTCCCGGCGATGATCCAGAGCAAGTGCGCAAGACCCTGGAACACGTGATGGCCGATCCCAACACAAAAGTCACTGCGGTGCGCGAAGCGGGTTCGGACGGACAACCGATTCCGGTCGTAGCGGTGCCGCCATCCCCGCTGCTGCCGGAGCTTCTTCGAGCGCTGGACCGGACTTTGGCCACCATGTGGCCCGGCGTTCCCGTAATCGCGACCATGTCCACGGGCGCAACCGACGGAAAGTATCTTCGAATCGCGGGAATTCCCACCTACGGCGTCTCGTGCATGTTTTTTGATATGGAAGACAACCGCTCGCATGGCAAAGACGAGCGGGTGGGAGTGCAAGACTTCTACGACGGGGTGGAGTTCAATTACCGGCTGATGAAGGAACTTGGCTCGAAGTGAAAAGGATGCGTTGTCTCTATAGCGAAAGCAAAAAGCCCCCGAATTTCGGGGGCTCTTCGCAGAAGCCTTCGGGCTTTAAAATCAGGGTTTCGTGGGGTCTGGCGGCTCGCCCGGCTTTACGTCCTGCGGTGCGGCAGCGCTGGCGGCCACCGGCTTCGTGTCTCCGCCGTACCGGGTGAGGTAAGGCATGAACGGAGTAACTTCGAACGGCATTTTTTCGCGTTCCGCAACCGCGCCCACCGGCTTGCTCTTCATGAGTTCGAGCTTGTCGTTCCAGGGATCAATCTTGACGCGACCGCCAAGCGGCAGAGCCGCGATCTTCTGCGGATTCTGCTTCGGATCAACCGGCGCCATCGATTTCAAATCATTGATCTGCGGCACACGATTGCCGAGGTGGCCGCTAATGAGGTTTGGAATTTCCTTCTGGCGGCTATCGAGGGCCTGCAGGAACAAACCGGCGTTCCCCAGCTGATTCTTATAGGGCGAATTGTTCAGAATCTGAATCGCCTTGGCATTGGCGGCGGCCTCTTCTTCCGGGGTGCGGCTGAAACCGAAATGGCGGAAGGTGTCTCTGTCCTCGACCAGGATCTGGTCAAAGAAGGCATACTGCGAATCGACGCGGTGGCCGAGTACGACGTGGCTCAACTCATGGGCAAGCATGGTCGCAAGGGTCGCCTCGTCCGGCATAACGTCGATCAGGCCGCGGCTCAGCACGATGGTATGGCCGACGGTGAACGATTCGAGAGTCGAAGTCAACAGCACGCGGCAACGGACTTCGGGATCAACGTCAATGTTGTTGGTCACTTCTAGGTTGTTCACGACGGTTTCAAGAACCTTGTCGACTTCACCCTTCGGCGCCATCAGGCCGATGCGTTCCAGGCGGTCGGTGATGTTGTCTTCGGCTTGGCGGTCCCAGGAGCGCTGCGCCTGAATGGGCGAGAGGTCATTGGCTGCTTTGGTATCGTCCTGCATCGGCGTTTCGACGAGGATCTTGCTGAGCTCTTCTTCCTTGGCGGAGGAGCCGAGGTTGTAACCCCAAAGGCGCGTCTGCGCCTTGAAATCGAGCTTCTTGCTGAGGGCGTAGTGGAGGTCCTTCTCTTCGCTGTAGACAAAGGTCGGCAGCCACATGCCCGGCTGCACGTTCGTGCGCCAACTGTCGAAATGAAAGTACCAGCTCGAATGCCCGTTGCCGCTGTAGGCGCCGTTAAACCGGACAATGTGGTAATCCTGATCTTCAACCCAGATGCGCCCGAGGAACCGGCCGTGGTTGTTCTTGTCGGTCGGTGTCACGTCGAACACCAGGCAACGCACCTCGCCGAGAAATTCGCGGCGCACGTAGTCAAACTTGTAGTGCTGCTTGTCGAAGCCGTTGGTGTCGATAAAGATCATCTGAAGGAAGCCGTCAGGCAGGAACTGCATGGCGAAGCTGAAAAAGTTGCCGATGGAGCCGACGACCCTGCGGCCCTTGCTCGAGGTATCGTTCAAGGGCACGAGGGTGACGCCCTTCTGGAAATTCGCGCGGCCCAGGAAGTATTTGTCGCCCGCCGGCACCTGGCCGAGGTCTTTATCGGGCTTCAGGTTCTGAATATAGGTTTCCACGAGCGGACTGAAATTGCGCATTTGGCTGTAGAGCCGCTGCTCGTTCGAAATCACGCGGTCGATGACCTGATCCATCGTGCGAGGCTGGTCCGCCGCCGGGGTGGAATTCGCCACCGCCGGCAGGCATGTGCAGACGCCCCACAGCAGCACGAGGATGTACCTAGACAACGTTCTCATGATCATTCTCCTCAATAGGCCAGCCGGAATTCGATGCGCACCCGAGCCGGAAAATCCACCGGTTCGCCCTCGCGCTTTGCCGGCTTGAACTTGATTTGTTGCGCAGCCCGGAGAGCCGATTCATCAAGGCCGTGCCCGAGGCCGCTGACTACGCGATTGATTTGGATGGACCCGTTGGCAAGGAAGACGAGGTCGATGACGACGTCGCCTTCAATTCTCATGCTGCGTCCCTCGGCGGTGTATTCGGGCCGGGGCTTGTCGAGGATGTTGGGCGTGGTATCGGCGGGACCGCTGGCGGCGGCCTTCTTCTTGGAGGGATCGGAACTGGTGTCGACAGCGCCAAAGCCACCGGCGACCACAGTACCCTTCGGTTTGCCTGTTGGCGGAATCGCAGTGCCATTGCCGAAGCCGGTGCTCGCCACGGTGCCGGCGATGCCGTTCTTGCCGCCGGTTCCGTTGCCGAAGCCTTCACCGCCCGGGAGCGCGGGGTTGCCTTGGCGGTTCACATTCGTTGCGTGGTTTGGATCCCCTTTGCCGGGAACGCCGTTCGGATCGCCGAACCCGCCCGTTTGCACTTTGTCCGGCGGAGCCTTGACCGTAGCGGGCGCGGCGCTGCCCGAATTCATGTTGTTCAGCTTCACGTCCTCTTTCGGGCGCTTTGGACCCTTCTCGGCGGTGTCCATCTTCTCGGCTTCGAGCACCGGCTTCATGTCCGGCAGCTTGGTTTCCTTTTCAACCTTGGGCTGAACCGCTTTTGGCGCCACGAGGTTGGTAAAAATGTGTGGTTGCTGCGGATTGAGCTTTACAGGTTCCGGATCGGGTGGCTTTACTTCTACTTTGGGCGGAATCTTTGGGGCCTTCGGAGCCGGAGGGGGCGGCGGAGGGGGAGCTACCGGAATCTCAGTGACGGGCTGCGACGTCAGGACAGACGAAAGGAACTTCACGTTCGTCTTCATGCTCTCGGGATACAAGAGCGGAACGACGATGGCGCCAACTACCACCGAAACTTGCAGGATTGCGCTGAGCCAAACGCGGCTCCAACGTGATTTTCCCTCGGGCAGGAGGGCAAGGCGAGCTGGAACGGGACGTGTCCCAATGTTTTGCTTCCAAGCCGGTGCAGCCGCGTTTCCGCTTCGACTTTTAGCGGCATCGAAGCCGACGCCCAGCGACGTTTTCCTTGGTCGATCAACAATCATGGTGGTCATCCGCGTGACGCCTCGTGCAACAGTTCATCCGGTGCCCGATTCCGAGGAATCGGGTTTTCCTGAGGGCTCAGGACGTTTGCGTTGCCAGTACGAGGGTACGTAGCGAACGGAAACGGCCGAATAGGACTTTCGTACCAAAGACGCGTACTCGCTAATGGCGCGACGAGTGCGCTCCTTGTGCCTTCGTTAACCGGACAAACCCGCCGAGGCGAATTTCGTTGCGGAGCGGGGACGCAACACCCCTAGGATACCGCATTCGGGGACGCAGAGACCCGAGGATTTCTGCACCGGTGTCCTCCTGGGGGCGTAACGTGTTGGATGCAAAGCAGGCCCAAGGTGTTGGTTGCATGAGGGGCCTGCAAGATATAGAAATAAGAGGGTTAGCGGATACTCAGGAACAACGTGGCCGATCCGTCTCAAAACTTGAGCCCCAGCCTGGCTGAGCTTCAGGGTGCCTTGCGGGGTTACGCGGGCTCCTTTTATGCGGAGTCTCGCGCACGCGAGTGGGGGCTCAGCCTCGCGCAATTCCAGACGGCCCTCGAGCGCAGCGCGGCCAAGCGCTTCGCCGGAGGCGGGTTTTCCTCAGATCGTCTTGGGGAGTACCTTGGTTCTCTTCAGATCGAGGACCTGTGCCTGGCGAACGCTTGCCTGGAAGGCTCGGAAGCGGCCTGGGAGTATTTCGTGACCCACTACCGCGGTTACCTGCGAGCCGCGGCGGGCATCATTACGAAAACGGGCCGGGCCGGCACCGGCGCCCAGGAGCTGGCGGACTCGCTGTTCGCGGAACTGTTCGGCTTGGTGGATGGAAAACGCGGCGAACGCTCGCTGTTCCGTTATTTTCACGGGCGCAGTTCGCTGAAAACGTGGCTGCGCGCCATTCTCGCGCAGCGCTATGTGGACCGGCTCCGGCAGAGCCGGCGATGGGAGCAGCTCGAACCGCAAGAGGAAAGACACGGTCATCGGCAGTCGCCGCAGCCGGGCAACGCGCAGCCTGCAGCGGATCCTCACCGCGATCGCTACGTCGCGCGCTTTGTTGCCGCGCTTCACCAGACAGTGGCCCTGCTCGGAGCGGATGACCGCGAGCGTCTGGAGCTGTACTACGCGCGGGAAAAGACGCTGGCCGAAATTGGCCGCGCGCTCGGCGAGCATGAATCGAGCGTGTCGCGCAATCTCGAGCGCATTCGCCGCCAGGTGCGATCGTCCGTCGAAGAAAATCTGCGCTGCCCGCCGGCGCTGAGCGAAGCAGAAATTGCGCTCTGCTTCCAATACGCCGCGGAGGATTCACCCATCGACTTTCGCCAGATCTTTCCGGAAAAAACCGCACGAAAGAGTGGCGAGAGCGGAAAGGAATCGCTGTGAAGTACCGCAAGAATCGCTTCCGGGAACGTTCAACGAAAGGAGAGCGCCATGCCGGCTGACGACCGTGATCGACAACTCGAACGCGCCCTCGCGCTTCATCTGGGCAACGCCTCTCCTGACGCGGCTTGCCCGGACCCGGAAATCCTTGCCGCTTATCACGAGCGCACCCTGTCACTCGAGGAGATGGCGCAGTGGAAGGGCCATATCTCTTCGTGTTCCCGTTGCCAGGAAGCGCTGGCGCTGGTCGAAGAAAGCGAGAAGGCATTGACGGAGGATTGGAACGAGCCGGAAATCCCCGTCTTTCAGGAGATGCCAGCGTTAGCAGCGCCACAAGCTGCGCGATTGCGAGGCGCCGGAAACCTGAAGCTGGATGCGGCGACGCCTGTAGTCGGAGGCGCTCCCGTTCCGATGGAGAAGAAGCGCCGCCCGCGGCTCAACTGGCGCTGGGTGCTACCCGCAGGCGCTCTCGCGGCCGCCGTCATCATCTGGGTCGGCGTGCGCGAAATTCAAACCGCGAATAAAGCGGCAAAACAGAACATGCACATCGCGCAGAACAGCGAAGCGCCACCGCCGGCCGCGCCTCGTCCTTCACCGCCGCTCACGGCTCGTTCTGGGACGCCAAAGTCTGAAGATCTGATGCTGCGCAAGGATTCTTCTGTCCCGAAGACTGCCGCCCCGCAGAGCCCCGCAAGTCGCGTGGCAGCAGCTCCGACTGTAGTTCAGCCGCAAAAAGAAGGGCAGGTGGCGGGAGCTGCGTCTGCAAGCGTTAGAGAGTTGGCGCCGAGCCCGCAAGCAGAGGGAGTTTCAGCGGAAACGCCGCCGAAACCAAACGCGACTCAGCCCGCCGCGGCGAAGGCCGAAAGCGAAACCAAGAAGAGAAGTCAAGCAGCACAGAGCCCTTCTGGTCCACCGGCGCCAGTTGTCGCGGGCACGGCCGGAGCGCAGGCAAACAAACCAGGCGCGGCGGACAAGACCGAACCGCCGCACGGAGTAACCGAGAGTGTCGAGGTGACCGCTGCAGCACCCGCACTCAATACCAGCCAGGCAGATCTTCAAATGAAGGTGCGCGATTCCCAGGACCTGATGCGTTTTGCCGCGGAAGATCATCGCTTGATCGTTGCGCCCGGGCAGAGACATGTCTGGCGTGTAGGCGAGGGAGGCTCGATTCAACGCAGCACGGACGGCGGCAAGACGTGGAAAAAACAAAACAGCGGCGTGACGGTCGATTTGACTTCAGGCTCGGCGGCCTCCGACAAGGTCGCGTGGATTGCGGGAAAGAGCGGAACCTTGCTGCTGACCACCGACGGCGGCAAACACTGGAAACAAATCACCACGCCGATCAGTGGCGATTTGGGCGGCGTCCATGCGGTAGACGCAACGCACGCGTCCATCTGGGACATGCCCAACCGCGAGCGTTTTGAGACCAGTGATCGCGGCGAAACCTGGACGCCCCCCAACGAATAATGCAGCCGCAAGATATCCCGCCAGCATCGTTCTAAAAGAGATGGCTAAGGCAGTCGAGGAGATTCGCATGAAGAGTTCGGTTTTGGCAAATAACATCGCGTCAAGGTGGCTGGCGACGACCGCAGGCATCGCCCTCGCCGGAGCAGCGGCGTTTGTGCCGTCCTACGAGGCGGGACGGAAAGTGGAGCCACGGGAAAAAGGCTCTGCGCAATCGAGCACCGGCGATCAGAGCACGACACAGAACGACCAGACGGACCTGTCGGTGGCCGTCTACAATTCGAACATTGCCCTGGTGCGCGACGTGCGCCAGTTGCAGCTGCCGACCGGTTCCGTCCGTTTGAAATTCATGGACATTGCCGCCACGGTCAATCCCGCGACGGTTCACTTTCGCTCGCTGACGGAGCCGGAAAAGGTTGGTGTAATCGAACAGAACTACGAATACGATCTTCTCGAACCAAACAAGCTGCTCAATAAATACGTGGGGAAAGAAGTAACTATTGTCCGCAGCTACATGGACAACAACACCACGAAGCACGAAGAAATCAAAGCGACGCTGCTGGCCAACAACAACGGCCCGGTCTGGAAAATCGGCAACGAAATCGTCACGGGGCTGTTTGGCGAGAGTTACCGCTTTCCCGAGGTGCCCGCGAATTTGTACGACCGACCGACGTTGCTGATGTCGCTCGAAAATTCCGGCTCGCGGAAGCAGACGATCGAAGCTTCATATCTCGCGAACAATCTTTCCTGGAACGCGGACTATGTTCTGACCGTGGGACGGGACGACAAGGCCGCCGACCTCGACGGTTGGGTGACGCTGGTCAACAATTCCGGCGCGGCCTTTCACAACGCCAAGCTGCAACTGGTGGCCGGCGATCTGAATCGCCTCCCGGCGCGGGAGCAATACCGCGCCATGGACGCCATGGTTAAGGCCCAGGCGGCTACGGCAGCACCCCAATTCCAGCAGGAGAATTTCAGCGAGTATCACCTCTATTCACTGCAGCGCCGCACCTCGATTGAGGACAAAGAAACCAAGCAGATCAGTTTGCTCGAAGGCAGCGGCGTTCCGGTCGAAAAGCTGTTTGTCGTGAATGGCCAGAGTTTCTATTACCGCAACGCGCAAAACCCGGGGACACCGCTGAAGGATCCCGTCATGGTCTTCTACAAATTCAAGAATGAGGAGAAGGCCGGTTTGGGTATCCCGCTGCCGGCAGGCAACGTGCGGGTCTATCAAAAGGACGCCAAGGGCGGCTTGCTCTTCATCGGCGAGGACCACATCGACCATACGCCGAAGGACGAATTCATCACGGTAAAGATCGGCAACGCATTCGATCTGGTGGCCGAACGGAAACAGACCGACTTCCAGAAGATTGCCGACAAGGTCTACGAAATGGAATTTGAGATCAAGCTGCGCAATCACAAAGACACGCCCGTAACCATTCAGGTGAATGAACCGATTGGTGGCAGTTGGGAGATTCTCTCGTCCACTTACGAAGCGAAGAAGATGGATGCGTTTGCCGCGCAGTTCAACGTGCCGGTGAAGGCCAACGGGGAGTCGGTTTTGAAATACCGCATTCGCGTGCGCTGGTAAGAAATGTAGAACACCAAAAACCCGAAAAAGAGGGATTCTTCACTTCGAAGACTTCGCCTGCCTTATGCCTTCCGCAGGCGGGTTCGGAATGACGGGCCACAGCGATCGACGGTTGTCATTCCGAGCGAAGCGAGGAATCCCTCTTGCGCTTTGCTGGTGCTATACGGAGTGCGTCTCCTCCTAACCAATAATGGCCACAAAAATCATTTCCGGGGAGGCATCCTGTAGCGGCGAGCTATCGAAATTCCCGTAAAGCGCTTCAATCCGGAAACCGCAGCGCGCCAGCAGATGTTCCACCTCGAAGCGAAAGAAATAGCGCAGCGTCCAGGCCATGACGAGGCGTTCCTGCTTGCCGTCCGCATGGGTGACCCGAAAAATCATCTCCACATCATTTCGCTGCAGGGCGCGATGGAAGGCCGCCACGCGCTCGGAAAGCGCCACGTGCCGCCCACCGGGCATATCATATTCGGCTAACGCAGACTCTTCGAGGAATTTCGGGTCATGCATGCGGTCGGCGTCAGTCTGAAAAAAGTCCAAGACCAGCCTGCCACGCGGCGCCAGATGCCGCCGAACGCAATCGAGGCACCGGATCTGTTGCTCGGTCTCCAATAAATGCTGGAACGGCCGGAAGGGAATAATGACGGAACGGAATTGTTGGCTCAGGTCGAACCCGCTCATATCTCCCTGGACGAGCTGAACCAGTTCCTGCGCTTGTCTCGCCAAGCGGGAACGCTTCTCCGCCGCGCGTTCGAGCATCTTCTTTGAAACATCCAGACCCACGACGTGATGGCCTGCCTCGGCGATTGCCATCGTGATCCGGCCGGTGCCGCAGCCGAGCTCGAGCACGGGATCGCCGTACCGCTTCACCGTATTGCAGTAAAAGGCTATATCCTGCGTTCGTTGAACGAGGATCGGCGAATGGTCGTAATATTCGGCGATGAAACTGTCGTATAACGCTGCCTGCCCGGTCATTCGCTTACCACCGCATCGGCTTCGATCTCCAGGAGCATTTCGGGCGAAATCAGGTTGCTCACTTCGACCATGGATGTAGCAGGCCGAATGTCCTTGAAGAATTCCCCATGGCCACGTGCGATTTTTTCCCAATCGGCAATGTTGGTAACGAAGATGCGCGTGCGCACGACATCTTTCAGGCTGGCCCCAGCCTTGGCCAGGGCGCTTTCGATATTGCGGATGATTTGCACGGTTTGGACGTAAGGGTCGCCAATACCGAGGATTTTGCCGTCCAGCCCCGTTGCGGTTGTGCCGGAAACGCTGATGTGATTGCCGATGCGGACCGCGCGAGAATAGCCGACAATAGGTTCCCAGGGTGTTCCACTGCTGATGTTTTGCCTTGCCATATTGGCTCCTTTGCCTAGCCCACCGGGCAACCTGCGTTCAGGCCGCATGCTAAACTTAGTTATCGAAGTATGGCATAGCACGGAGTAGCTGTCCGCGCCAGCCAAGAGACCATTCAATGCGTTGCAATAACATTCTTGAAGCGGTGGGACGCACGCCGCTGATCCGCCTGAATCGCATTGGCAAAGACCTAAAGCCGCAAATGTGGGTCAAGGCGGAGATGTTGAATCCTGGCGGATCGGTCAAAGACCGCATCGGGATCACCATGATCGACCAGGCCGAGAAAAGGGGCCTGCTCAAACCCGGCGGAACGATCATCGAGGGCACCAGCGGAAACACCGGCATGGGACTGGCGCTGGTGGCGGCCGTGCGCGGCTACAAATGCGTGTTCACGACCACGGACAAGCAGTCAAAGGAAAAAGTGGATTTGCTCAAGGCGCTCGGCGCCGAAGTGATTGTCTGCCCTACCGCGGTCGAACCGGAAGATCCCCGCAGCTACTATAGCGTGGCCAAAAAACTGGCGCGCGAAATCCCGAACTCTTACTATCCGAATCAGTACGACAATCCGAGCAATCCCCAAGCACACTATCTAACCACCGGCCCCGAAATCTGGGAAGACAGCGAAGGCAAAATCACGCACTTCGTGTGCGGAATGGGCACCGGCGGCACAATCAGCGGCGTCGGCAAATTTCTGAAGGAAAGGAACGCCCGAGTCCAGATCATTGGCGTCGATCCGGAAGGCTCGCTGTACTACGACTTTCACAAGAGCGGAAAGGTGGTGAAGGCGCGGACGTACGTCGTGGAAGGCATCGGCGAAGACTTTTTCCCGACGACCATGGACATGCAAATCCTGGACGACGTCATTCGCGTGAATGACGAGGAATGCTTCGTGGTGGCACGGCGGCTGGCGAAGATGGAAGGGCTCTTCACGGGTGGCTCGGGAGGCGGGTGCCTTTCGGGCGCGCTACGTCTCGCGCGGGATCTCGGTCCGAGAGACTACATCGTGGCGCTGCTGCCGGATACCGGGATGCGCTACCTAAGCAAGGTTTATAACGATGAGTGGATGCGCGAGCGCGGCTATGTGGAATCGAGCGTGCCCATTACCGCAGCCGAGGTAGTGCATGCGAAGCGGGAAGCGGGCAAGGTGCGCGAACTGGTGATCGCGCGGCCTTATCAGACGGTGTTCCACGCACTGAAAACCATGCAGGAACAGGACATTTCGCAGATCCCGGTGTTCGAAGAAAATCTACCGATTGGCACGGTTTATGAAGACCAGATTCTCACGCTCGCGCTGCAGGGCAAGGACCTGCGCAAGCTGGTCGTGCGCGAGGTGATGAGCAAGCCGCTGCCGAGGGTGCCGAAGAACGCTCCGGTCGAGCGAGTCACCTACATTCTCAGCCACGAAAATCCCGCCGTCTTTGTCGAGATGGACGAGACCAGGTTCGAGATCCTCACCAAATACGATTTGATGAGTACCGTGGCAAGCTTGATGGAACAAAAACGTTAGCTGCCGACTCCGCGCAGCGCTTTATCAACACTGGACCGACCGGTGAAAATTCAGGAGTTCAACGAACGGCTGAAGGATTCCATTCTCGTCGCCGACGGCGCCATGGGGTCGATGCTGCACGACTCGGTTGGCCCGGTGCGATGTTTCGACGAGCTGAACACGCTCGAGCCCGAAGCCGTGTTTCGCGTGCACCAGGCCTATATCGAGGCCGGCGCGCAGATGATCGAAACCAATACCTTTGGCGCGAACCGCTTCAAGCTCGCCCCTCTTGGCCTTGGCGATGAGGTGCAGCGCCTGAACAGCCGCGGCGTCAAGATTGCCCGGGAAGCACGGGAATCCGCGTCGCGCGAAGTTCTGATCGCGGGGTCGATCGGGCCTCTGGGAATCGGAGTCCAGGCGCGGCACCCGGAGCCGGCCGAGATCCTAGCGGTTTTTCACGAACAGGCGCTGGCGCTCGAAGAACGTGGAGTTGACCTCTTCGTCTTGGAGACTTTTTCCTACATCGAGGACGTGTTGCTGGCCATCGAGGCCATACGTTCCTTCTCCTCCCTGCCCATCATCGCGCAACTGACTTATTCCGAGGAAGGCACGACCTACGGAGATATCAGCCCGCTTCTTGCGGTGAACATGCTGAAAGACAAGAACGTTCAGGTGATTGGCGCCAACTGCACGCTCGGTCCACAAGCGCTCTTGCCAATCCTGCAGGAACTTGCCAATGCAGGCACAAGACCAGTGAGTGGTATGCCGAACGCCGGCTTTCCCAAGCGCGAAGGCGACCGCATTGTGTATCCAAAATCCTCACCCGCTTACTTTGCGGAGTTTGCCCGCGAGGCTGCGGCCCTCGGCGTGCGCATTCTTGGCGGTTGCTGCGGCACGACCCCGGCGCACATCCATGCCATGGCGGATGCGGTCAAGTCGCTTCGACCAGCGCGTGCGCAAGCAGGCGTTGCGGCGGTCGGAAGCGCGCAGCAGGCCACTCCTGCGCGGGAACGCGAGCCCGAAAGCAAATTCTGGAAGAAGCTGCAGCGCAAGGAATTTACCGTTTGCGTGGAGATTGACCCGCCGAAGGGAATCGCCTTGGACCGTGTCTTCGAACAGGTCCATAAGATTATGGCCTCGAAGAAAGTAGACGCGATTGACATCAATAGCGGCGCGATGGCGCGCGTAGGAATGGACGCGCTCATCGTTGCAGGTGCGCTCGAAGCACGCGGCGTCGAGACGGTGCCGCACCTGACCACGCGGGACCAGAACATCATCGGACTTCAGGCCATGTTGCTTGGCGCCTGGACCGTGGGCGGAGTGCGCAACGTGCTGGCCATCACCGGCGATCCGCCGTCGGTCGGCGATTATCCCGAGACCAGCGGCGTTTATGAAGTCGATTCGGTCGGGCTGACGAAGATTCTGCACCGCCTGAATCAGGGCACGGACTGGTCCGGGAAAACGCTCGGGGGGCAGACGAATTTCACGATTGGCGTGGCGCTGAATCCCGTGGCGGACGATCTCGACGGTGAAATCGCCCGGTTTCACGCGAAAGTGGAAGCCGGAGCCCATTTTGCGATGACGCAGCCGCTTTTCGACCCCGCGCACTGGTGCGCCTTTCTGAAAAGGCTTGGCGGCAAACCCGCCATTCCCGTGCTTATCGGCGTTTGGCCACTGAACAGCTACAAGCAGGCCCTTCGCTTGAATAACGAAGTGCCGGGCATCGTGATTCCCGAAGCGCTTTTGAAATCGATGGGGGCCGCTGGCGCCTCGGCCCGCGACCGCGGCTTCGAAGTCGCGCGCGAAATGCTGGCGTGGGCGCGCTCGGAAATGGCGGGAGCCTATTTGATTCCGCCGTTCAAGCGCCACGAAGAGATCCTGGAGGTTTTGTAGCCGGAACTTGCTGCTTCCGTCACCGACGAGTCGCGGCAGTGCGAGCTTTTGGTCGTCACTCCGAGCCTGCCTGCAGCAGGCACGGTAGGCAAGCGCAGCGAGGAATGCCCCTAACCGTCAAACGAGAACGGCGGCTCGTCGCCCTCCCCCGGGACCACCGGAAATCCTCGACACAATGCTACAGTTGGCTGCAGCCATGAAGCCGGCGGATGATTTCGGGCGAAGTTCTCCCCTGGGCGCGAAACCGCGTGATGGCGGCGTGAACTTCAGCCTCTACTCGCGAAACGCCTCAAGAGTCGAGCTCGTCTTCTTTGACCATGAAGACGACGCGAAGCCATCACGGATCGTCCCTATTGATCCGGCCACGAACCGCACCTACCACTATTGGCACGTTTTCGTTCCCGGAGCGCAACACGGGCAAATTTATGGTTACCGTGTCCACGGTCCCTTTAAGCCCGCGCTCGGTCTGAGGTTTGACAACACCAAGGTGCTTCTTGATCCCTACACGCGCAGCGTGATCGTGCCGAAAAATTACAGCCGCGAGGCGGCATCGCGCCCCGGCGACAACGCAGCGTCGGCGATGAAGAGCGTGGTCGTGGATTCGAGCGGATACGATTGGGAAGGGGATAAGCCGCTGCACCGGCCGTCGTCTCAGACGATTATCTACGAAATGCACACGCGTGGATTCACCGTGCATCCGAGTTCAGGCGTGCCCGAGAAAATCCGGGGAACGTACCGCGGACTCATCGAGAAGATTCCATACCTGCAAGAGCTCGGCATCACCGCGGTCGAATTGCTGCCCGTCTTTCAATTCGACGTGCAGGATGCCCCGTTGAACCTCAGCAACTACTGGGGCTATGCGCCGGTGGCGTTTTTTGCGCCACATCGGGCGTACAGTTCACGAGGGGACGAACTCGGACCGGTCGACGAGTTTCGGGACATGGTCAAGGCCTTGCACCGCGCCGGCATCGAAGTGATTCTCGATGTCGTGTTCAACCACACCGCGGAAGGCGATCAGAACGGGCCGACACTTTGTTTTCGTGGAATCGACAATATCAGCTACTACCTGCTTGAAAACGACCGCTCGCGCTATTCGAACTACAGCGGCACGGGAAACACGCTATACGCGAATCATCCGGTGGTGCGCCGCATGATTATTCAGAGTCTCCGCTATTGGGTGGAACAGATGCACGTGGACGGTTTTCGCTTTGATCTCGCGTCGGTCCTGGCGCGCGACGTAAATGGCAACGTCTTGTCCAATCCGCCGCTGCTGTGGGACATCGAGTCGAACCCGGCGCTGGCCGGAACGAAAATGATTGCGGAGGCCTGGGACGCTTCGGGCCTGTACCAGGTTGGCCAATTCGTCGGCGATAGCTGGAAAGAATGGAATGGGCGTTTTCGCGACGACGTGCGCAGCTTTTTCAGTGGTGCTGACGGGGCAGTGCCGCGCCTGGCTGACCGCCTCGTCGGGAGCCCTTCCATCTACGCCCACAAAGAACGCGAGGCCGAGCAGAGCGTGAACTTTGTGACCTGCCACGACGGGTTTACCCTGAACGACCTGGTCTCCTACAACCAGAAGCACAACGAGGCGAATCGAGAAGAGAACCGTGACGGGAGTAACGATAACCGCAGTTGGAACTGCGGCGCAGAAGGGCCAACGACGGATGCCGCCATCGAACAATTGCGCAACCGCCAGATGAAGAATTTTTTCACCGCAACGTTGCTTGCCCTGGGAATGCCCATGATTTTGATGGGCGACGAAATTCGCCGCAGTCAGTTGGGGAACAACAACGCGTATTGCCAGGACAATGAAATCAGCTGGTTTGACTGGACTCTCGCGGAACCCCACGCGGACGTCCTCAGGTTTGTGAGGCTTCTCATCGAGCGGCGGCTGCTGCGCGACACCCGCCCGGAGCTGGACCGTGTAAGTTTGAACGAATTGATTCGCAACGCACCGCATGCCTGGCATGGCATTCAACTCTATCAGCCCGATTGGAGCGACCAGTCGCACAGCTTGGCGTTCAGTACGGAGCTCCCCCACGAAAATCTCGCATTTTTCTGGATTCTGAATGCGTACTGGGCGCCGCTGCACTTCGAACTTCCGCCGGCTCGCGACAAGCGAGCGACTCCCTGGCGGCGCTGGATCGACACTTATCTGGACGCACCGAATGACATCGTTCCGTGGGACCAAGCACCGCCCGTTTCCGACGCGAAGTATTGTGCCGGGCCGCGTTCCGTAGTGCTTTTGGTGAAGCGTCTTTCCGGGAATCGATAGGGGCCGCCGTTCTCCGAGGATCGCAAGCTTCGACGATTGCTCGAAGCCCTTTGACAAGCATGCCAATCAATGCGGATTTGCGTCCGTGCTGGTGTGGTCGTGCACGATGCGCCAGCCTTCGGGAAACCGCTGAAAGACCAGGCTGTAGACACCGCCGAGGTTGCCGGTTTTGCGCGTGAGATGCCAGTGGCCCAGAACGAGAGTTGCATATGGACCGAGGGAGCGCATCTCGAGTTCAGAGAATTCGAGGTGTCCCATCGCGGCCTGGTCGGGGTACTGCTTCAGGTAACGCTCGAGCACCGGCTGCCAACCGCGCGTGATGCCGCCGCTTCCGGCAAAAGTCAGCTCCAGCGAGTTCCAATAACCCTGCATGAACGTCCTTACGTCCGCCCGATTCCATGCGGCTTGCTGCTGCGTCAGCACGCTAGTAATGGCGGCGCGATCGGCTTCCGAGAGCTGGAAGCTGTTACGGCGAGGCGCAGCTTGCGGCGCCAGAACGACCACAAATACAGCCAGAACGCAGAGTACAACCAAAGCTCTAGAGTTCATCGAGATGCCTCAGGGCAGCAGCGCGCAACGATACACGAGCGCTCGAGCCGCCGCAACCGAAGCGCGACGGCGGGTGGCCGCTTGCCAGAAGAGACTGTCCCGAAAGGCTATTCCGATGGTACCTGCGAGCTATTGGGCCCGGCAGAGCAAAACCACATACTTCTCGCGGAGGCTGAGAGATGTTCTCGGCAATGCTGTTCTCGATCGCGACGGTGGCGCTCTTCCAGTTCGCGCTGTACTACTGGAGGGCGGTCCTTACCGGCGTGGCTTCTCAGCCGATTTCCAACCGGGTCCTCGAAGCAGCCAATGTGGAAGAACCGCAGCTGAGCGGCGCCCACTTTCCCCAATTAGCGGGCCTGTATGCGTTGACGCCAGAGCTCAAAAGCAATGACGGCGGGCTTGGCTTCGTCAGCGTGTACTATCGCCTGGCCGCAAAGCTCGGGCAAATCTTTGGTCGCTTCGCGCCGTCCGCGGTGAGCTGGAGTGAGCGCGAACAATTGCTCTGTGCGCGGTACGCCGCCGTGCAGATTGGGCGCCGCCTGGAAACGAACATGGCGCAGGCCGCTGCGCTCCGTTCCAGCTAACAGCCGGACCGGCTCCCAATCGTCGTACTTTTCCTCGAAATATTCACGATTGAGTCTTCTCGCCCGGTGCTATGCTGGGCGGGTCCGCCCTCGAAATCACTCGGAGAGGAAGACCCCCATGGCAGACCTAGAGCAGTTGAAGACGAAATATGGTTCCGTGTTGAATTCCATCAACCAGTTGGGTGTGCGCCTGACCCACGTACACATCCAGGACAACAAGCTTTACGTCGAGGGCGCTTGTGGCAGTGAAGCGATCAAAAACAAACTCTGGGACCAGGTGAAGCTCGTTGATCCTACCTTCAGCGACTTGACTCTGAATCTCACCGTCGATCCTTCCCTGGCCCCCAAGCAGCAGATCTACACCGTTGCCGCAGGCGATTCGCTTTCGAAGATCGCCAAGCAGTTCTACGGCAATGCCAACGAATACATGAAGATTTTTGAAGCCAACAAGGACAAGCTGAGCGATCCGAACACGATCAAGGTTGGCCAGCAGCTGGTGATTCCGAACTAGAAAAGCGGCTCATCGCAAACCGAAAGTGCAAAGCGTCACCTCCGCCCGCTCTTTCACTGAAATTCTCAGTAGGCCCAGCGCAGAAGCGTTGCGCCGGATGTAAATCCCGCGCCAACCGCGGCCAAGAGTACCAGATCGCCTTTTTTCAGTCTTTTTTCTTCCAGCGCGGTTTGCATCGCCAGCGGAATCGTGCCTGCTGTGGTATTCCCGTAGCGGTCGATGTTGATGATGACCTTCTCGAGCGGCATGCCCAGCCGCTCGGCGGTGGCCGTGATGATGCGCCGGTTCGCCTGGTGCGCGATGAAACAGTCCACGTCGTGGCCGGTCAGCCCGTGTTTGGCCAGTACTCTTTCCGTCATCTCGGTCATTTTTTTCACCGCATATTTGAAGACATTCTTCCCGTCCTGGTGGATGTAGTGCATTTTCTTGTCGACGGTTTCGTGCGACGCTGGATTCAGGCTGCCTCCGCCGGGCATATACAGGAATTGTCCGCCCATACCTTCGATCTGGGCGACGTGATCGATGATGCCGGGTTCACCGTCGGCGGCCGGCTGCAGCAATGCAGCTCCTGCGCCGTCGCCGAAAATGATGCAAACCGCCCGGTCGGTGAAATCGGTCATCGACGAGTTCACGTCCGACCCGATGACCAGAACATTCTTGTATTGCCCAGACTCAACGAACTTAGCGCCGGTATTCAGCGCGTAAAGGAAACCGGAACAGCCGGCGGAAACGTCGAAGCCCCAGGTGTCCACAATTCCCAGCTTGTTTTGCACCAGGCAAGCCGTCGAAGGATACATCATGTCCGGGGTGACCGTACCCAGGACGATTAAATCCACACTTTGCAGGTCAAACGGATGCTGCTGCTGCAGCCTCTTCACCGCCTCCACCGCAAGGTCGCTGGCGGCGACGCCCTTGTCGGCCAGGTGCCGCTCGCGGATGCCTACCCGCTCCATGATCCACTCATTCGTCGTGTCGACCATCTTTTCCAAGTCTGCGTTTGTCAGCACACGGGGTGGAACGTACCCGGCTACACCCGTAATTTTTGCGGTGACGCAGCGAGCCATATTACTCCTCGGGAAAAGTGTGAAAGCCAGAAACCAAACGTTGATTGTATGCGATGCCCTTCCGAAGAAACAAGCACTGCGCCCTGTTGGAGGGCCAGTTTCCCTGGATCTGTCGCCCCGAGCCGCCCGGGAGCCGAGGAGTGTTCGGCCGCGCACAAAATATCCGTTTCGCATTGCGCCAACTTCTCAAGGCGCCGGAGCTTCACCCTCACGGCTGTCTTTACCGGCTCATTCCTCTTCGATGTCTCATCAGATGTCAGTCCGAGCGACCCGCTGGGTCTTAATCATGATGCTGATGGCCCTTCTGGCATCGGCGCTTCCTGCGGTCCGTGCTGCCTCGGCGGACCCGGTCGACGCGCTTCGCTCGATTTAGCGATCCTGTTTCCCTGCGGGAAAACCCTCGAGAAGGGGCAGGAGTTCATAGCGCCACGAGATTTCGGCGGTTTTCTTGAGCATTGCGGCCACCGAGCAATATTTTTCCGCAGTCAACGACATGGCATGCTTCACGGCGGATTCTTCGACCGCGCCCCGCAAACGGAAAACGACTTCGAGCTTGATCCAAACCCTGGGCGGTTCGGCGGCGCGCTCGCCGGAACAGACAACCTCAAGCGATCGGAGCTTCTGACGCTTCTTTTCGAGGATCATTACCATGTCGGTAGCGGTACAGGCGCCAAGCGCCATCAACACCATTTCCATGGGCCCCGGGGCGTTGTTCGAATCGCGGTCCGAATCGAACGGCACGGAATGGCCCGACGCGCCGGTGCCGAGAAATTTTTGATCGCCAACCCATTTAATGGATGCGGTTTCCATTCATGCTTCCTTTGCGGAGGTAAACAAGCGCTCGTTTACTTTAGCAGAGGAATGGCCCGCTCGCGCGGCCGGACGCCTCCCGCCCCAATGGGATCTCAGGAATTGCGGGAGAGCAGCGAGGCTACCTCGATGATGGGATTGGGAAGTTGCCGCATGGCCTGCACAAACGCGGCGATCAGGTGGGGATCAAATTGCGTACTGGCGCAGCGTTCTAGTTCGCTGAGGGCCTCGCCGGCCGTGCGCCCCTTTTTATAGCTGCGGTCACTGGTGATCGTGTCGTAAGAATCCGCGATCGTGATGATACGGGCACCTAGCGGTATGGCCTCGCCCGACAAGGCGTTGGGATAACCGGAGCCATCGAAGAATTCATGGTGGTGCAGAACCATCTGCCGGATGCGGGCCATGGGCGCAAGCGTTTCGAGCAGCTTCCCGCCATACGAAACGTGGGTTTTCATCGTCTCCCACTCTTCGGGGTTCAGAGGTCCGCTCTTGTTCAGAATGCTTTCCGGGATGCCCACCTTTCCGACGTCATGAAGAATCGCGCCAATACGGATTTCCTCCACCTCGGGATCCGACATTCCCAGCGCTTCGGCAAGGAGCGCCGCGTAGGCCGCAACCTTCTGGGAATGACCCTGGGTGTACTGATCCTTCGCGTCGATGGCATAAGCAAGAGACGTAACGGTCTCGAGAATGGACTGGGGGAGCGACAACGGACCATCGCCGGCCGCAGGGTTAGTCGCTTCGGAGGCGGGCAGGGAATCGGTAAACTGGCGAAGCCTTTGATAGATTTCTTCAAAGGCTTCAGGGCCAGTGGCGAACAGGCGCTTGAGCGTGACGCCGAGATAGGCTTCGAGGACGTCGCGTTTCCAGCGGCGCGCTTCATTCGGGTCCACGTGGTCTGCGGTCGAAACCGTATTTCCCCCCTGATGCTTGGACAAGTACATCGAAGCGTCGGCTACCTGGATGAGTTCCTGCGGCGAAGAGCCGTGCAGCGGATAGGAAGCGATCCCGAAACTGGCGCTGATGTTTTTCTCGCGCAGCAACTGGTCGGCCGAAATCCATCCACGCAGTTTCGAGGAGAGTTGCCGCGCATGCTCCATCGTTGTTTCGGGCATCAAAATGACGAACTCGTCTCCGCCATAACGGGCGACAACGTCAGAGCGCCGGCAGTTGGTCTCGAGAATCTGGCCGACCCGCTGCAGCACGAGGTCGCCTTCCAAGTGCCCGTAGAAATCGTTGACAAACTTGAAGCGGTCGAGGTCCATCAGCACAAGAGCGAACGAGCGCCCGGCTCGCGAAGAACGCTTCCATTCGGACGAGAGCGCTTCCATGAAGAAGCGGTGCGTCTTCACGCCGGTCAAGCCGTCGGTGATGGCCTGTTCCTGCGCTTTCTGGAAGGTGAGCGCATTGTGCAAGGCCCCGGCAATCAGGTCAGCGAGTGTGTGTAACAGCAGGGATTCTTCCTCAGAGAATTCAATGCGGTCGAGCGTTTCGACGTAGAGCACCCCGTGGAGATGGTCACCGTAAAAGATTGGCAGGGCCATCGCAGTGAGCGACTCGGGAAGAACCGGTCCAGGGCCGCTGGGCGTGTTGCCGATGGCTCGATAAAAAGCGGCTTTGCCCGTGCGCGCAACCTGGCCAATCAGGCAAGCGTCAAGGGGCAGACGGCGGCCGATGGCGCCCCGGCGCTGCCCACCTTCGGCGGAAACGATCAGTTCGCGCGTGGTGTAGTCGAGCGTGGCGATGCCGAGGTGGTCGTACGTGAGGCCATTTTCGAGCTGTTCCGTGATTTTGGAGAGAACCTCGTCAGGGTTGAGCGTCGCAATTGCGTCGCGCGAAATCAGATTCAGCAGGCTGAGGTGGCGCGCTTTCGTCCGTTCTTCCTGAAACAGACGCGCATTCTCAATTGCGATGCTGGCTTCGCTTGCCAGCACACGAAGCAGTTCCAGGTGACCTTCGTCGAACGCGCGGTCCTGGTCTGAAAACACACACAGCGCGCCGACAGCGCGATCGTACGCCACCAGCGGCACGCCACAGAAAGAGCCCGAGGTGCGTATCGGTTCGACTCCCAGCTTCCGCACTTCGGTGACATAGTTGTCGCGGATGAGAATTGGCTGGCGGGTGCGAAGCACGTACTCTGTCAGGTGATTGCCGGCCGGCCGCGAGCGCTTGGGCATGCGCACGCCGTTGATGATTTCCAGTTCGAAGCGAATGAGGTCGCGAGGCGCATCGAGCGACGCCAGATAGAAGTTTTCGACGTCAAAGAGCCGCCGAAGTTCTTCCCAGATTTTCCGGAGCAGGTCCTCCTTGTTCAACGTGGAGCTGAGCGCGCGGCCAATTTCATTCAAGACGTGCAGCTCTTCCGACCGGCGCGAGGTCTGCTGAATCAGGTAGCTGTTCTCTACGGCCATGCCGATTTGGTGCCCGAGAGCGAGCAGCAGCCGCAACTCCGCGGAAGTGAAGCGGCGGCTGTCGGGAGTGCCTAGGAGCAGCAAACCAAAGGCCTGCTCCTTGGCCTGGAGGCTGATTACCACAACGCTGCGCAGACCGTGCTGCATGGCCAGTTCCCGGAAACGGCGGATGGGTTCGTCTCGTTCAAGCGCGGAAAGATTGTCGTCCCGTAAATCGCGGAAACCCAGAAGCCCGCCCAGGCGCGAGACCAGCCCCACGAGATAGTCGTCGAGTCCCTCGTTTTGCGCGGCCCGGCAGAATTCCTCGGGAAGGCCGGCGGACACGACCGACGTCGGGCCATTGGGATCGCCATGATGAAGAAACAGAGCTCCCGCGGGCAGGCGAACGACCCCAAGCACTCGATCGAGCGCCTGAGCCAGCATGCGCTGAATTTCGCCGCCAACGAATCCCGAGGTGGCCAGGTTGAGATTCGACAGAGCGAGCATATTGCGCTCGACGCGGCGCTTTTCCTCCTCGTAAATCGCCATTACCTGCAGCATGGTCACGAATACGGTCGGAATTCCGGAAATCGGCAGGATGGCTTGCCAAACAGCCTCGTGACCGGTCTGAAGAAACATCACGGTGAGACCAATCAGTCCCCAGCCGAGAAACGCCAAGCTAAGAAGCCGGTCGGCCATGGTTTCGTGGTGCCGGCTCTCCTGCCAGAAGAACAGGCCCACGATGATGTAGATCACCGCCGAGGGGATAATGGAGGGAACCGCGAAAATCTGAAAAGCGTTTGCCGCCGACCACAGCAGAATGAAGGTGGCGGCACCGATGGCCTGCGCCAGCCAGAGTTTCGAACGCGTATAGAGCTGGGTCCCCAGCAGGAAACAGATTCCGGCCAAGCCAAACAATCCGTAATTCAACGAGTACAGGAACGAACTGGTCCCAATCCACGGAGAAAGCGCTGGGCACAGATAATGCAGAGCATAGAACCCCCAGGCCGTGGCCCAAAACAAAAGATAGGCCTGGCGCTTCAGCGAAAAGATATAGACAAGGAACGCCCCGACCATGAGCGTTGCGAGCAGCAGGGCGAAAGCAATAATGCTTTGGACCATTCAGCGCCTGGATCCCTTAAGAAGGGCAGATTGGAGTTGCAGACAGCATGATGGAAAAGGAGCGGGCGGGTCGTTCCTTCGAGAACCACGGATCCGTTGCAATCGGGAACGTAACGTGCGCCCTACTCGTCTATGCCGCACCCCCAACCCAAACCTACCACGAGTCACAAACCGATTATGAGGCACAGAAAAAACGAGCGGCAAGCGTACGCCAGTACTGGTAGCGAAAGAGGCAGCAGGGCCGAGAACCTCAGGGGGGTGTGGCGGGCCTTGTCAGTAGCACGCCCGGAGGGTAAGTTGCTTCCAGAGCGGAGGGCCGTAACCCTCTCAAGACGCTCAAGCTTTTTCCGGAGCGGGCCATGAAGACGGACCATGCAGCAAGACGCAGGCGGGTAGCCGGTGCCCTTGCCGGCGCGATCGTGCTTTCCGGTGTAGTCGCGCTTTTCGCAAAGAATTTGGGTGCTGCCGGTAGCCCGTCGGGCGGCGGCCCGGTGGAGGGTGCGCCGCGAATCCCTGTGGGCACGATTATCCCCGTGAGCCTCGACGACGGACTGAAAGCGGAAGACGCCCGAAAGGGCGACGTTGTCGAATTGCGGGTTAAGCAGGAAGTTCCGTTGCGACCTGGCGGCAAAATCGCCGCCAGGTCGAAAATTGTGGGCTACGTTGCCTCGGCTGAACGGGATTCCGATGGCACCGGTCTGAATCTGTCCCTTCGGTTTGACAAACTGCAGTACGGCGACAAGACCGTGCAGATCGTGACCAGCCTCCGCGCGATGGCATCCTACCAGGCCGTGAGGTGGTCTCAAATGCCCCAGGGGGGAGCGGACGCGGGCACTCCTGCAGGCTGGGGCACCACCGTGCTGATTGGTGGAGACATTCGCTTCGGCGACGGAGGCAAAGTACGGACCGCCAGCAAACAGTTCGTCGGCAAAGGAGTGCGGGGCGGGGTGCTCGTGCACATCCGCGCGGATCCCGAGAAGGGTTGCGAAGGGCCGGTGAACGGCGAAGACTACCCGCAGGCACTGTGGGTTTTCTCGTCTGGGGCTTGCGGGCTTTACGACCTGAAAGGCGTAACCATCAAGCACAACGGGACATCGGATCCCCTCGGAGAGATCACACTAAGTTTTGACAAGGAACGTAAGAAAATCGAGTCCGGCACAGGCATGCTGCTTCGCATCGTCCCCTCGAAGTAAGCGGCGGCTCTTTTCTGCGTCACCATCCGCTTGGACGAGGCACGGTGCTTCCGTTACACTGAAGTTTTCACTACCTCTCGCGAGAAGCCACAGACTATGACCGAAGGAAACAGCAGCAGCGAGAACGTTCGTGTGCGGTTTGCACCTTCACCGACGGGCTACCTGCACGTCGGCGGCGCGCGAACCGCGCTTTTCAACTGGCTCTTTGCCCGTAAAGCGCGCGGCGCGATGATTCTGCGCATCGAAGACACCGATGCCGAGAGGAACAAGCCGGAGCTTGTCGAAGGTATCATCGACGGCCTGACGTGGCTGGGAGTCGATTGGGACGAAGGCCCCTACTACCAGTCGCAGCGAACCGTCTTGTACCGTGATTCCGCGAAAAAGCTTCTGGCGAGCGGCCATGCGTTTCTGTGTTATTGCCCCCCGGAGCGTTATGCCGGGGGCGATTATACCGAGGAAGGCGCGGAAAAGACGCAGGTGCGCAAGGTGGTGCGTTGCGCGTGCCGTGAGGGCAAGCCGGCATCGCCCGATATGAAGCCGGCTGTCCGCTTTAAGGTGCCGGTTGGCGGCACAACAAAATTTTTCGACGCGGTTTTCAGTGAAAGGGAATTTTCGAACGACGAAATTGAAGACTTCGTGCTGCTGCGCTCCGGAAAAGAGGGCGAGGAGTTCGGCCAGGCGATGTACCAGATGAGCGTGGTGGTCGACGACATCGACATGCGAATCACGCATGTAATTCGCGGCGCCGACCATATTTCGAACACACCGAAGCAGGTTTTGCTGTACCGCGCGCTCGGCGCCGAACTGCCCGTGTTTGCCCACGTGCCGCTCATCCTGGGACCGGACAAGTCCCGCTTGTCGAAGCGCCACGGGGCTACGGATGTGAACATGTACCGGCGCGAGGGCTTTCTGCCCGAAGCGTTCCGGAATTTTCTCGCGTTGCTCGGCTGGTCGCCCGGTGGAGACGAGGAGTACCTGCGGACGAAAGATCTGCTCGAGAAGTTCACGCTGGAAGGTGTAAGCCGCACCAACGGCGTTTTCGACCGCGCCAAGCTCGAGTGGTTCAATACACAATATTTGCAAAAACTACCGATCGAAGACCTGCTGCCTGAGGTGCAAGGGCAGTTGAAACAGGACGGGTTGTGGAAGGAAGAATGGGCCACGGGCGCCGGACACGAGTGGTTTCTGAAGACGGTAGACTTGCTGCGTCCACGAGTGCGGCTGCTGCCGGATTTTTCCAGCTGGTCGCGGGCATTCTTCAGCGACGATTTCACCATCGATCCCGCCGCCAAGGTGAAATTCTGGAAAGACGCCAAGGTACCTGAGCTTCTGAAGACGCTGGCCGATGCGCTCGAGGGACTGACGGAGTGGAATCACGACACCTGCGATCACGCCGCACGCAAAGTAGCCGAGGACGCCGGAGTAAAGGCTGGATTGCTGATCAATGCCACCCGCGTGGCCATTGTCGGCCAGGCCGTCGCACCACCGCTGTTCGACACCATGGTGGTGCTGGGCCAGGAAACCGTCGTTCGCCGCCTGCGCCAGTCACTTAAAGAGTGGAAGTAGTTTGCTGACTGGCTCGGCAGGGACACTCCAGGTTGCGCGCCGTTTTACTTTGCGCTGAAAACTTCGGGGTGGGCTACCTTTGCCGCAGAGCGATCCGCCACAACTTTGATGGTTGCGTCCACGTCTTTCGTCACCGGTGGCAGGCAAATTTCCGTGCTGCACGCCTGGTAGCGTAGCTTCATGGCAAGATGTTGTGGGCCAAGCGGCGCGTTCGGAAGGGCCGTCAGCGGCAGGAGCAGCGTCGCGCTCTCACTATACACATTGAGTGGCTTGTCCTTGGCGAACGTGAAGGTCTGCAGCTTTCCTTTGGGATAAATCACTTCTCCGATCTTGAATCCCGCGGGTACCTCCGCGCGCAGGTCCGTGGGAATCAGGTAGTCGAAAGTGACTTCGCGAGCGTTCACATGGAAGCCGGGGCGGAGCTTCATCACCACCGCCACCTGGAACGATTGTCCGCGCGCCACAGGCTCATAGGAAACGTACGCCGTCGGCGCAACCACGTCCTTTCCCGACGGCGTTTGCGAATTTGCCGCCGGAGAACCTGTCAGAGAAACAGCTAGAAGAGACACCAGAATGGCGCTAGAGAGATATTTCACACGGTCACCTGTGTTCCGATTTGCTGCGAAATGACGCGGGTCATCACCTGGTATAGATCCTCGCCCGACTTTTCGTGTACGAAGGCGTTACGCGTTTCCGACCATCCGAGCTTGAAACTGGTCGATAAGGCCGAAACCCAAATCTCGCGGATGGGCGTGTTCGGCGAAATCACGAATTTCGCCGGTTCCGGCTCCTCGAAAATCACTTCGATTTTGCCGCTCTCGCCTTCCACGTCGAAGTCGTGCTCATCTCCGGCCGTCAGCAAGCGGCGCTTCAGTTCGTCGAAGGTGGCGTCGGCTTTTTTCTGGAATTCAAGCTCCGTCAGCATGCCCTCATCCTAATTACTCGGAGATTCGATCGCCTTGGTGACCACATCTAGATCCGGCGGGCCTTGAAACTTCATCAGCACCTGCCCGTCACGCGATATCAGGAAACTCGTGGGATACCCCAGGATTCCCCCAAATTTATCTGAAGCCTCGTCGCTTCCGAGCAGAATCGGGTAGTTGATATGCAGCTTTTGCCCGTGCACATCGTACAGTTCCCTGGCGACAAACGGTGCAACCACGCTCTTTCCTTCTTCATCCATGGCAATCCCCACAACCGTGAAACCTTTCGAAGCGTACTTGTTTTGGAGCTCGATCAAGGAAGGGATTTCGTCCTGGCACGGGCCGCACCAGGTCGCCCAGAAATTCACGAACACTACTTTGCCTTTGAAATCGCTGAGGGAAAGCGACTTGCCTTCGAGGTTATCCAGCCGGAGTTCCGGGGCGGGCTTGCCCATGGTTGTCGAGGCGGCAACCGAGAGGCTGGCTTTCGGGCGCGTGCGGGTTACGCGGTCAGCATAGAAGGTCAGGCCGATCAGCACGGCGACGGTCAAAACGATAATTGCGATCTTTCTCATATGACTTCAACTCTTCTCTAGGAGATTTCCCTACATCGAGAAACGGTTCAAGAATGTCAGTTTACCCGAGAGCCAGGTCAGTTTGTTGAAGAAGACCAATCCTCCAACGAACAGGAGCAAAACGCCGCTGAACAGTTCGACGGCATGCAAGTGTTTCCGGAAATTCTGGTAAAAGCGCAGAAAGTGTCCGAGGCCCAGCGCTGTCAGCAGAAAAGGAACCGCAAGCCCCGCCGAATAGACCGCCAGCAGAAGCACGCCGCGCGCAACCGTATCGCTCGCCGCGGCGAGAGCGAGAACGGTGGCGAGAATCGGACCGATACACGGCGTCCAACCGAACGCGAAAGCAAAGCCAAGCAGAAAGCCGCTCAGGATGCCGGGCTTTGTATCGCTGCTGCGCAGGTGAACATCACGGTTAAGCCACCGCGCCAGTTGCGGTCCGAAGAAACCGATAATCGAGAGCGAAAAGAAGTGGCTGGCACCAAGCCCCGCGAAAAGAGGCCCGCGATGCACCAGCGACGCGATGCCGAGCGCGACGAACAGCGCGCCGAGGACCATGCCCGCGCGAATATTCATGCGCATAAGCCCGCCCAGCAGATGTAATCCGAACAGCAGGATTAGCGAACCAGCAATGGGAGCGAGCAGCGCTCGATTTTGCCGCAGAAATCCGCCCACGGCGCTCGCCGAAGCTCCGAACGAAACGAAAACGACCGAGAAGCCGACGACGAACGACAGCGCGGACGCGAAAAGCCCGCCCTTCGGTTGCTGGCCTTGGCGCAGTTGCTCCACTCCAATGCCCGAGAGCATCGAAATATAGCCCGGCACCAGCGGAAGCACGCACGGCGAGAGAAAAGAAATGAGTCCCGCAAGGAACGCACCGGCAAGAGAGACATCAGTCATCGGTCAGCTTGTCCTGTTCCTTTCTATTCTCGCATAAAACCAACCTACGATTCGAAACGCGCCTTTGTCCTTATTCAGAGATAACGACGTCGAGCGGCGGGTTACAACAGCGGCCGCAACTGAGGGGTGAGCGCGCGCACGGGCACTTTCGGGGTGCGCGGTAAAGCCGACAATCCTTGCCGCCTTTAACTGACAGTTGCTGGGCGTGGCCAGGCTGCCATTTCCACAATTCATTGTAATTAAGCGGTTTAACTATGTAGCTTTTCTGGCAACCGGCTTGCTCGTCATGCAAGCGGGTGAGACTGTGCTTCGAACGCAGCCAAACGCCAGATATCGCGACGGCCAGCCGTACGCCGACGAAAGTAGCGGGCAGTTCGAGGGTCGCGCATGGGTAACGGGAAGAGTCAGCAGGTTAAAGACCATTTGAGCGTTCCGCCCTGGCCGCCAACGGCGCCACTTGGCGGGCCTGAAGGAGCGCTGCCGGAAACGGGATTAGCGACAACTCGCTTCTGGCAGGCGCTCAAAAGAGAAACGGCAGTGATGTGGGCCGCCTGCGGGGCCTTCGAGTGGTGGGCTCTCGGCTACCTGAGCGTTTCGAGCCTGCTTGTTCTCCTGTTCGCGGAAAACCTGGCGCATCCTTTTCGGGTAATTCGATCGGAGTTCGAGGCCGCGGCGGTTGTACTGGCGCTCTGCTGGGTGGAGGCTCGGTCCCGAGCCCGCAAGCGGATTTATGGGCCCTCCTTCGCGGCAAGGTGGTGGCACTACTGGCGCCACTGGTATCCACACTTGTTCTTTCTTTTCTGCTTCGAAGAGCTCGCGAACCTGATGACGCTCGTCACGCCGCACTGGCAGGACCCCAAGCTGATCGCATTCGACCATTGGCTGACCGGGGTTCATCCTTCGGTTTGGTTGGAGCAATTTGCGACGCCGCTTCGCAACGACGCGATGCAGCTCGTTTACTTCACGTACTTCACCTATCTGCTGATTGTCGGCCTGTTTCTCTATGTGCGCCGGAAATGGTTTGCGTACTGGTCGGTGATGACGTATTCGATGGTGAGCTATTCGATTGGCTATCTGACCGCTGTGTTTTTCCCGATCGAAAGTCCCTGGTTCGCGATGGCTGGTTGGTGGAAAGAGCCGCTGCACGGCGGTCCGTTCACCGCAATGATGACGTTTATCGAGCATTATGGACGCGTGCGCGGCGCGGCCTTTCCTTCTGCTCATATTACGGGTGCGACCGCAGCCATGTGGGGCGCGTGGAGGTTTCGCCGCTGGCTGTTCTGGGCCATGCTGCCCGTGTTTGTGCCCATGTGCGTCTCTACAATCTGGGGCCGTTATCACTATGTTGCAGACGTACTCGCCGGCTTGCTGACCGGCACTTTGGGCTACCTGATTGGCGGTTGGCTGATAAAGAGAAAAGCAGCCATCACAACCGCCCCCGAATCCGAACTTCACTGAAGTTCAGTCGGCGAAGTAGAGATTTGGCTGTGCATTGAGCGGGCAGGCTTGCTCGAAACGCCGGGCAAGCTCGAGCAATTGCAATTCGCCGCCCAAGCCTCCGACGAGCTGAAAGCCGCCCGGCAAGCCGCTCCCCGTCAATCCGCAGGGAACTGAAATTGCCGGCACTCCGGCAAGATTTGCCGGACGATTCAAGCGCAACAGCAAAGCGCGCGTCGAATGCTTCGTGCCTTTGATGGTGACCGAATCTTCAGCCAGGCGCGGCGCCACGATTGGCGTTGTGGGAACAACTAAAGCGTCGATTCCGCTCGCTAGAACTGCGTCTCGGAGCGAAGCGATGAACTTGGCTCTTAGTTCGAACGCTCCAAGATAATCTACAGCCGAAACCTTCGTGCCCATTTCGAGACGCACCCGCACGTCTTCCCCATACTCCCCGGCGCGTTGCGGGAACCAGCCCGCCTGCTGGTGATGAGAAGTCGCCTCTGCCCATGCGATCTGGTTTCCCGCCTCTTCGGTCTCTGCCAACAAGGGAATGGAAACTTCCTTGAAGCGGACTCCCAGCTTGTTCAACACCCGAATTGCGGTTTGAAAGCTGAGCTCGACCTCCTGGCTCAGCACATGAAAGTAGAACTCTTTGGGAATACCGAGAATGAACCGTCGCGCGCGCGGGGGCCGCCTGGACGAGGACTGCCCTTCATTTTTTGCTTCGACACAGATCGCTCGGAACAGAAGAGCCACGTCCTCGACGGTGCGCGCCATGGGGCCAACGACGTCCAGTGTTTTCGACAACGGAATCACGTGCTGAGCATCCACGCTGCCCATTCCGGGCTTAAGTCCCACGACGCCACAAAGCGCAGCCGGAATGCGGATGGAGCCGCCGGTATCCGTGCCGATGCTTCCGTAACAGAGACCTGCCGCCAAGGCCGCCGCCGAGCCGCCGCTCGAGCCTCCCGCGATGCGCTCGAGATCCCAAGGATTATGCGCTGCCCCGAAGTGAGGGTTCTCTGTCGTCACGCCATAAGCGAACTCATGCATGTTGGTTTTGCCCAGGATGACCGCCCCTGCACGCTTCAGAGATGCAACCACCTGGGCGTCGTCGAGCGGAACAAACTCGCGGAGGATTTTCGAGCCACCCGTCGTGCGTACGCCGGCCGTGTAAATATTGTCTTTGAGCGAAATCGGGATCCCGTGGAGAGTTCCTCGATCGCGACGGCTCTTGCTGCGCGCCCGGCTGCAAAGTGCGCGCTCGGCTTCCGTGGCCTGCCCAATCGCCGTTTCTTCGCAAGTCGTCAGATACACGTTGAGTTTTGGGTTGAGTTCCTGGATACGATTCAGCATCAAGCGCGTGAGCTCGACAGGCGAAAGCTTGGCCTTGCGAAATAACTTGCCAATTTCAGCAATCGAAGCAAAGACCAGTTGTGAATCCGCCGGGTTCAGAAGATTTTCTCCTGGCGCCGCAAATTTCCGAAGGTGCCGATATTGGCCAGGGTAAAGGCCACGCGAAACTGGTTTTCCGTTCGCACGGTCGCAAGATTGAACCGCCCGTACTCGACCGATAGGCCGCAGCATCCGCCGTTATAGGTCGCCTGCACAAACTGGTTCAGGAGCGTGTTTGTCAGGATGTCGTAGCTCACGCCGACCGACATATTGAAACCCTTGCGCACCAGGTCGCCGTAACCGATGATGCCGCGAATCTGGTGGGAATTGGGCTGCACCACCGGATCACCCTGGAGGTGAAAATCCGCGATCGTGGCGTAAAACTGGCTATAAGGCTTCACCTTAAGTAGCGTCCCGATGGTTGTTACCTTGCCCAGCTGGTTGTCGTACTCGATGATCGATTCCGCATCGTAGCGCCCGCCCGGGGTCAACTTCACATCGCTGACGATGGGCGACCAGTTCCGCGGAGTCGAAGCAAACGCAAACGGCGTGATCGAGTCGAGCGCCTGAAAAACGTTCCTCTGGCCGGTGACGAGAGCTCCGCCGAATGTGGGATCGAAGTAATGCTTCTGCACGAGCTGCCACGACAGAAAATCGACCGGCTGGTCGTCTCCGCTTTTCACGTAGAGATGCTGGTTGATGCCGTACTGCAGCTCGCTCGTGTCTGTCAGCGTGGCGTTGCTGTCAAAGCGGATGAAATCCGCGAAATTGTTCACGCCGGTGACATACCGGTACGTCAGGACAGGTTCGATGGTGTGTTTGTAACGGTGTCGTGTGCCGGGACGGTCGAAATAGCGTTCCAGCGTGGGCGGGCGAAATTCAACCGCAAACTCTCCGGTATTGCGCGTGACGGATTGGCCCGAGACATTTCCGCTGCTGTCCAGCGAGTCCCCATAGTAGGTGGTTCGGAATGTCGCGGAACTGGTGATGCCCAGCCAATTGCCGAAATGAATGGGAATCGTCACCTTGGGAGCAAACTCCATTCTCGGCACGAAGCCCGGCGTGCTGATGAACTCGTCATCGCGGTAGACCGCTCCGGCAAACGACGTGAACGACAAATACACGGGCAACCGCTTGAGCGGCGCCCGTTCAACGGAGTTGAAATTCACCTCCGGAGCATTACGGAGCAGCACGGTGTTCTCGGGGTTGATCTCGAGGAAGCTCTTGTCGTTCAAACTCACCGCGTTGAAGCTGAAACCGTGGAAATTGTTGGTCAAAAAGACCGCGCTTCGAATTTCAGAGTTGATCGCTTCTCCGTAGGTGCCGGCAAAGGCGAGGCGGAAGGTAAGCGAAGAGAGTTGATTTAAGTCAGTCACGAATCGCCAGCCGCGCTTCCACAGCGACTGGATCTCGAGTTGCTGTTCGTACCCGCCCTGGTTCTCCCGGTCTTCCACCCCGAAATAGCTGTAGCGAATGACGGTGTTCTCGAAGGGGCGCGCCCGGAACAACACGCGTTGCGCCGGCCCGCGCTGGCTGAAGTACTCGAAACCGGTCGTGGCGTCCATCCACGTGTACGGCGCCCAGTAAAAAGCGTCGCCGATGATGAATCCCTTGCTGTTGCTATCCCCGACCACGGGAATCAGGAAACCGGATTGACGGATATGGTCTCCCGCGGGGACCGTTGCATAAGGTGTCCAGAACAGCGGCACACGGTAGAGCCGGAAATTGGAATTGATCAGCGCGACCGTTTTCTGCAACGTCACCTTGGCCCGTGGCGCGTAGAATTGCCACGTCGGGCTTTGCGGTTCGCAGATCGTGAACCATGCGTGCCTGACGTCGTACACATCCTCCGAAAGGCGGTCCACTTCCTCTGCCTCGAAATACAGGGGATTCTGTGACACCAGTAGCAGCGGGTTGGCGCGCCGCTCGAGCCTCACCATCCCGCGCACCTTAAGGAAGGTGCCACGGCCGGTTCCCACATTAAGGTTGGCCTCATCCCCTTCGAGGTGTTGGTTCTCGTAGTCGAAAATCACGTGGCCTCGTGCCGCCGCGTCGCTCGTGTCGGTGTTGTATTCCACGTGATCGGCCTGCAGCCGCATGCCCGCATAGTGAACATCCACGTCCTGGTCCGCGATATATACCGCGCCTTCGCGGCGTTGCGGTCCGCTTGCGGTGATTTCCGCAATTCCGCCCGAAGGAATCTGTGGCGCCCTGATTTGGGCTTTCGCCGCGGGTGAGACGGCAAGCGCAGCGTACAAAACCAAGAGAATGAAGGACCCGTCAGGCTTGCCCGAAATGCGGATGGAGAGAGGGGTGTTCACGCGGTCTATGAGCTCAGTTGGATGAAGGGGTAGCCTAGCACGCGCAACGACTGTTTTGTAGCCGCAGGCCCTCTTCTCGATTTACCCGCTCGGGCGTAAAGCCCCGGTCCTTTAGGGCGGGGATATAAGCCCGTTTCAGAGTGGTGTTTTCTGTTGTCGGATATAGTCCTTCAGAAACGTTGATAGGCGCACCCCGCAACTAGCAGCAAAGTAGGACTGCGACCAAAGCACGCCTTTCCAATAGCGAGCCGCCAAGTCGGGTCTCTCCTGTCCGAGCATTCTGCTGGGATACGCCTGTGCGCGAGTTCGGAGAACAACCCTCGAATTTCTTGATCGCATCTCCATCGAATACGCGATGCCGATACTTTGTGATGAAGGCCAAGTGTACGTGCATTGCGAAGACACAAGTGTCTGCCGTGGCAAACGTCTTGATGTCTTGCCATGGACCAACTACGATAATTCCGTGCTGAGGGTGCAAGGCTACCAATTCGAAGCCCTGCCGAATGGCGAACATTCGCAACCTGCGACGCTTTGCCGGCTCGTGCCGCTTCGTCTATAACCAAGCCTCGGCGTTGAACAAGCAACGCTACGAAAACAAAGAAAAGCGGCTCGGTTATGCGCGCATGTGCGCTTTGCTGCCAAGCTGGAAGACCGCGCACCCGTGGCTTTCGGATGCCCCGTCGCAAGCGTTGCAGCAATCTTTGAAAGATTTGGAGCGAGC
>Ga0306926_10000402_pt1 | contig 39665 bp, 34 predicted proteins | sample flu12Cox44000178_FD_203759 | JGI IMG/M metagenome (GOLD analysis project Ga0306926, IMG submission 203759) | Lab enrichment of tropical soil microbial communities from Luquillo Experimental Forest, Puerto Rico - flux8day.12C.oxic.44.000.178 (v2)... | ecosystem: Environmental > Terrestrial >... | reverse complement strand
CCGTCGAGCGGAGTGCGACAGAACCTGCGGCCCACGTTTCTTGAGCGCAGGCTGCACCATTTTCGCGGCAGAATTTACATCGTTTTAACCCTATGCCTGCGAAAACAACCTATCCTTCCTACTTGGTCATCCATCGACATAAGCGGGAAGAGAATCTTGATCGAGCCCTGAGTCCGTCGGCCCCGCGGCCCCGGAGGAGTGTCGGTATGAGCACTGCAATGGCGAAGAACCCCGAACCAGAGCCGGCCTATGGCCACCTCGTGCGGCTCACGGTGCAGGCCTGCCACGTTGCCAAAGAGGCTGCAGGCGCCGCGGCCGAAGGTATCGCCACCGGTTCAACGGCGCTGCTCAGTTCCATCCGTCAGCGGGAGAAAGAACTCGACAAGATCGACATGGAAATCGACGATGGCGTCACCGAAGCCATCACCCAGGTTCCCGCTGCGGAAGCGCGCGAACTGCTGGCCTGTATGAAGTTCATGATCGGCCTGGAGCGCATCGGCGACCTGTTGCTTAGCTTCGCCAACAGCGCACACGCGGCCGGCGGCCGCGTCGATCCTCAAGACGTTCGTGAACTCACACAAATGGCCACGGTCCTCGAAAAGATGCTCACCGACGTGGGCGAATCCTTCTCCACCCGCGACGTCAAGAAAGCCATCGAAGTGTTACGCGCGGACGCCGAGATGGATCGCCTGCGCAACCTGATCTTCCTGCGGCATATAGAGAACCCCGAGAACCTCGCCCATCAGGCCAGCCTGCAAGTCATCTTCATGACTCAGTCGCTCGAGCGCGCCGGCGACCACACCAAGAACCTCGCCGAAGAAGTCTGCCACTTCGTAAGCGGCCACACCGTCCGCCACGTGCTCATGGCTTACGACAAGCCGATCGAGCAGATGTTCATCGAGTGGCTCCGCGCCAAAGACAGCCAAGAAAAGCAGTAGCTGACGGGTTAGACGAAGATCTCGTCAACGTAGCACCAGCGCCAGTCTTCCCCGGGCTCAAACGACTGCATGATCGGGTGTGTCGTTTGCTGGAAGTGGTGGGTGGCGTGCTTGTTTTTTGAGGAATCGCAGCAGCCTACGTGCCCGCACTCCAGACAAAGCCGCAAATGCACCCAGGTGTCACCCATCTCCAGGCATTCCTTGCAGCCTTTGCCGCTGGCAGTGACCTTCCTGATCTCTTTCTTGTGAATACAGTTCTTGGCCATGATTTCCCTCAGGATTCAATCTTTCGAGTGAGAGCGTCCCGGACCGCGGCGTCTGTCACCGACGTCTGGAACCACTGCGGGTAGAGCGGGCGTGGAGTGGTGAGTTTATCGAGTTCGGCCCCTTCCTCGCTGGAGAGAGAGAGAGTGCAAGCCCCTAGATTGTCTTCGAGTTGGCTGACTTTGCTGGCCCCCAGCAGAATCGAGCTGACATAAGGCTTGGCAAGGAGCCAAGCGAGCGCGATCTGTGCCACGGTCGCTTTATGATGCGAGGCGATCTCGCGCAACCGGTCGATCAGGTCGTAACCCATCTCACGATCGAACGGCAGAAAATCTACGCCACGCCCTTTGCCGCCGGTCGGATCCTGGCGCGTGTAGCGCCCCGAGAGGAATCCACTCGCTAACGGACTCCACACGACGATCCCAATCCCGGCGTCCTCACAGAACGGTGCAGCCTCATACTCGAGATCACGGCCGACCAGCGAATAGTACATCTGAGCGGCGATGAAGGGCGAATATCCGCGCTGAATCTGAATTCCGAGAAACTTCGCAGCCTGCCATGCGGTGAAATTCGAGAAACCCACATAACGCACCAGTCCGCGTGTAACCAGGTTCTCGAGGGCGCGGGCCGATTCCTCAAACGGGGTATATGGATCGATGCGGTGGATCGACAGCACATCGATGTAATCGGTGCCCAGCCGCTGCAAGCAATTTTCGGCGGCATTCAGAATGTGCCGCATCGAACTGCCTGTGTTCGCGATCGGAGGTCCCGTGCGGAACCCGATTTTCGTGGAGAGAATCACATCTTTGCGGCGCGCGCCGAGGGCCTTGCCCAACATGACTTCGGACTGGCCATTCGCGTACATGTCGGCCGTGTCAAAGAAGTTGATGCCGGCATCGATGCTGCGCTGCACCAAAGCGTTGGCTTCTTCCTGTCCAGTTTTCCAGATGTTTCCCATCGGGCCCTCGTCATGCCCGAAGGTCATGACCCCAAACGCCAGGCGGGAGACCACAAGACCGCTGTTTCCCAGACGTGAATATTGCATGCCAGCTCTATCCCTAGATTGATACAGCGATTTCGACGCGGTTAAGTCGGGCGAGGATTCAAAAGTTGGCGGCGGCAATAAGAAAGCCGGCGGACGAGCGAGCCCGCCGCTCCAGCGACCTAGAGAGAGAATCAATTCCTACAAGCGTGCGCATTACTCCGGATGCTCTTCCAGAAAACGCTCCGCTTCGATGGCGGCCATGCAACCCGTTCCAGCTGCGGTGATGGCCTGACGGTAGCGGCGATCGGCGACATCGCCAGAGGTAAACACTCCCGGGACGCGCGTCAGCACGTAGTCAAGCGTCTTCAGATACCCGTCTTTGTCCATGTCGAGCTGGCCTTCGAACATCTTGGCGTTGGGTTCGTGGCCGATGCCGAGAAACAGGGCGCTGGTCGGGTATTCGTAGGTCTCGTTGGTCTTTACGTTGCGCAGCACCAGAGCGGTGACTTCTTTCTTGTGAATGTCGTGCACGTCCTCGACCACCGTGTCGGTAATGAAGTTGATCTTCGGATTGTTACGGGCGCGCTCGAGCATGATTTTCGAAGCGCGGAAACTGTCGCGCCGGTGAATGATGGTCACCTTGGTGGCAAAGCGCGTGAGGAAATTAGCTTCCTCCATCGCGGTATCGCCTCCTCCGATCACGACCACGTTCTTGCCAGAAAAGAAAAAGCCATCGCAGGTGGCGCAGGAGCTGACCCCGTGTCCGATGAGCTGTTGTTCGTGCGGCAGGCCCAGCCAGCGGGCTGACGCGCCACTGGCGATGATGAGCGTACGGGTCTCGATCTGGTGCTTGCCAATGTGCAGCTTGAAGGGGCGCTGGCTCAGGTCGGCGCTGGTGAGGTGCCCCAGCATGTATTCCGCGCCAAAGCGCTGCGCCTGCTTGCGCATGTTCTCGATCAGCTCGGGCCCTTGGATTCCATCGGGGAAGCCGGGGAAATTCTCAACGAGCGTGGTAATGGAGAGCTGCCCGCCGGGCTCATGGCCTTCGATGACGAGCGGCTTGAGGTTGGCGCGCGCCGTGTAAAGCGCAGCGGTATGCCCGGAGCAGCCCGAGCCGATAATCACGACGTTACGGAGGTCCATAGTGGCAGTTCGTTAGATTGTTGAAGTCCGAATTCGGTTCAAGGCCGGATGTGCGGACCGTGTCCGCGGCCGGGAAAGTGAAGCACGAAGACCGCAAACGATAGCCGCAACGATCGCCCGGATCAACTTGACGCCGAGCATCTTCAGTTGGCCTTGGATGCCGCGCTAGAGGGCTTCACGGCCGCCCGGCGATTGCTGGCGCGCGACTTTGCCCCAAGGGCTGCTGCATTTACCTTGGCCAATTCATCAGGCACCGTGCGGCGGGCATTCAGGAGCGAGCGATAGTTCGTCAGGATGGCCGAAGCGCTGGCGAACAGCGGTTCGTAGGCACTCTGATCCGGCGCAGGGCCACCCTCGCTGGCCGAGCACCGCGCCAGCACGACCGACGATTTTCCGAAGCGCTCCAGTTTCACGCGGCTCGCCGGAGTAGAGGAAGACAGCATGGCGGCAGGACTGGTCACCGACGAGGCGCTGTCTTCAATCGAAAGCTGCACCAGCTCCTTGGGATCGCGCACGTGCAGCACCAGAGTCTCAACCATGTTCTTACCGTCATTGCTGAACGAGTACTGCACCGTCGAGAACAGGGCCTGCAGCGAGAACTCGCGGCGCATGCGCACCCAACTGGCCACGGACGGCTCGTCCGAAAGCTGCGCGCTCTGACCCGCTTGCAGTAAGCCTGCAGACTCCGACAGGCTGGAGCGGCCGCGGGCTACCTCAAAGTCCTCCCTGAACAAAGGTTGCTTGGGGACACGGGCCAGCGCGGCGGAGATTTCCTTCTGCTCCTCGGACGAAGGCGTGCACACATTCAGGACGTTCACCTTGACCGGTGGCTGTTGAGCGAACAGCGCTGTCGCGATCGTCACGAGAAGGAGTGGGAGCGAAAATCGGGGGAGCACCAGGTCATTTTATCTGAAGCATGCGGCAGGAGCGAACCTGCAGGAAAAACGACCACGGCTGCGAATTTCATTAGAATTTGTGCATGGCAAATCTAACCCTGGTTTACGGAATGCGGCTGCTCCCATCGGATGAAGTCGTGGAAGTAGGCGACGCGACCGTGAAACTGAAAAACGGGCGCGACGCGCACGTCACCATGCACGTCATCGAAGGCAGCAAGGAAGAGATCGAGAAGCAGTTGAAGACCAGCCTGGCAGCGTTCTTCGATTTCTATCCGGAGATCTGAAGCGGTGCTGAAGTGCGGCCGCGAAGCCTTACGGCGCCGAGTATCCTGGCCCACGCAGCACTTTCCCCGGCAATTTCCCGGTCATCTTGCCCTGATCGATCACTGATACGCCGTTCACCAACACGTATTCCATCCCCTGGGAAAGCTGATTCGGTTCCGCAAAAGTGGCCACGTCTTGGATCGTGGCTGGATCGAAGATCACGACATCAGCCCACATGCCTTCCTTCAGCACACCGCGATCGGTCAGGCGCATGCGCTGGGAGGGCAGCGCGGAAAACTTGCGGATCGTGTCCTCGAGCGTCAGTTTCTTTTCGTCTCGCACATACTTGCGCAGAATGCGCGGAAATGTGCCATAGGCGCGCGGGTGCGGATGCTCCTGACCGAGCAGGCCCTCGCTCGATGTTCCTTGCGAGTCGTTGCAGATGGAGACCCAGGGTTGTTCGAGGGCAAGCGATACGTCATCTTCTGACATCCCGAATACCGCCACCGACGTGAAGGCCTTGTCTTCGATGAGCAGGTCAAACAGAGCATCGATGGGATCCTTGTTCCAGAGTTTCGCCACTTCGGCCAGGGTCTTACCCTGGAGAGGGACGAGTTTGGGATTCTGCACGGCGCCAATCAGGACTGCTTCCGGCCCGGGGATCTCCTGCCATTCGTTGTCCCACTCCGTGGACGGCGCGAGCATGTCTTTGCGGATGCGGGCACGCATTGCCGGATCCTTCAGTCGCTCGATGAGTTTTTCGTCCCCACCATCGTGCGCCCACGGCGGAATGAAAGCAGAAAAATCGTTGAACCAGGCGGGATACGCATAAGTGTCCGCACTGATGTCGATGCCCTGGGTGCGGGCAGCCTCGATCTTGGCGACGACTTCGGGCATGTGATGCCAGTTTTCCTTGCCCGCTACTTTCAGGTGCCAGATTTCGACCGGGATGTGTGCTTCCTTTCCAATGCGGACTGTTTCGTCCAGCGAGGCCATGATGCCGTCGCCTTCGCTGCGCATGTGCGTGGCGTAGATCCCCCCGAACTTGGAAGCCTCGGAGGCCAGGGCGATGATCTCCTCTGTTTTTGCATAAGGTGCCGGAGTGTATTCGAGAGACGTGGAGACTCCGACGGTGCCGTCGCGCATCGCCTCGCGGACTAGCGACTTCATCTCTTCGAGTTGGGCCGGGGTAGGCTGCAGGTCTCGATCGCCCAGAACCACCCGCCGCACCTGCGTCGCACCGACATAACTGGCCAGGTTGATGCCCATACCCTGTTTTTCGAGCCGTGCAAAGTATTCGCGGAAAGTGCGCCAGTCGGGTGTGATCTTCAGGTGATCGTAGGCGATCTGGTTCGCGGCGATAACTTGATCGTTGAGAGGCGCCACCGAACTGCCTTCGCCAGTGATCTCGGTGGTGATGCCCTGGTAGATCTTGGAAGGCAGCCGCGGATCGACCAGGATCGTCCTTTCCGATTGGCCGAGCATGTCAATGAAGCCGGGGGCAACCACCATTCCCTTAGCGTCAATCCGGTGCCGGGCGGTGGCGCCAGAGAGATTTCCTATAGCGACGATTTTGCCGTCGCGAATGCCGAGATCGCCGGAATACCAGGGCGAGCCGGTGCCATCGATGATGTGGCCATTGTGGATCAGCAGATCGAAAGAAGATGCGGTCTGGGCGAAACTGATGACCGAAAGAACAAGGAAGCAGAGCAACATCGGGAATCGCACTGGGTAACCCTCCCGTGGTCAGAACTCTTTCTTGGGCGGTCGGTGTGTCGTCCCGGTGAAGCTGCGGGCGGAGCTCGCATGCAGGCCGAGGACGGTGCCAAGCACCATCCAGACGATTAACGCCAGCCACTCGTAGCCCGAAAAGGCGCCGGGAAATCGAGGCACAATCTTCATCAGGATCATCAGCGATCCGATCAGCACGCCTGCGGCAGCCACCAGACGCTGCCGGGGTGCGGGACCCATGGCGAAGTAGGCGGCACAGGCAGCGAGCCATCCGGTTGCGGAGGCCACCGAGCCTACTTCGGTGACCGGCACCAGGATCGCGTCTCCCAGAAACATGCACAGCCCTGTGGCTATGCCCAGCGCCAGCACCGCCGTGGCGGGAGTTTGATTGCGGGGATGGACCGCAGCTACCTTCTCATTCAACAATCCCCGCCGCGCCATCGCGAAAATCAATCGCGTGGCCGCGACAAAGTTCCCGTTGAAGCATTTGAAAAGCGAGAGCAAGGCGGCAGCAAGGATGCTGCTGACAACCCATCGCGCACCAACCGCGTGTTCAAAAGCGACAGCGGTCATGAACTTCTGATCGACCAGTTGCCGCCACGGGGCGACATAACCCACGGCCACGATCACGATGACATAGAAGATGGCGCCCACGGCGATCGCCATCCAGATGGCGGTCAGAAAGGTGCGTGAGCGAAACTCGGGATTCGCCTCCTCTGCGGCTTTGCTGACCGACTCGTATCCGGTCATGAAGTACGGGACAATCTGCAGAACCAGCACGATCGAAAGAAGCGGCGAGTGCGAGAACAGCGGTGGGAAATTGGCGACCGAGCCTCGACTCACACCCGCGGCCACAAAGACCACAAACAAGCCAATCGTTCCGAAGCTGGTCCAGTTCTGAAACGTCGCACTCAGGCGAATCCCGCGGTAGTTGAGCACGGTGAGCAGGCCGGTGAGCCCGAGCCCAATCAGCAGATGCGGAAGATACACGGGCTTGCCGGCGATCCGATAGAGCTCACTCGAATCGAGCGCGGGGAAGATGTATCCCGCGATGCGCCCCACGGCTACAGCTTCCCAGGGGCACACGATGAAATAGGCCAGCACCATCATCCAGCCCGTGGCAAAGCTGACGACTCGGGGGAAGACGCTTGCGGTATAGGCGACTTCACCGGCTGCATCCGGCATGAGGGCCACGAGTTTTCCGTACACGTAGCCGATTGGCAGTAGTAGGGCGCTGCCGATTGCGAAACCCAGAATCCCGCCCAGTGGGCCGCCGCGCGAAAGCCAGTCATCCATGACGACCAGCCAGCCGACGCCCACCATCGTGCCCCAGCCTAGCGTGAAGTAGTCGACGATGCGGAGTTTGCGGGCGAGTTCGGTCATGGAGGCCGTTACATCACGCAGAGCAGCTCATAGAGCAGGTTGGCGGCGAGCAGTGACGTGATCTCTCCGGTGTCGTAAGGCGGGGAGACTTCGACCAGGTCGCAGCCAACCAGGTTCAGTCCTCGCAGACTGCGGACCAGTTCCAGGATCTGGATACTGGAAAGTCCTCCAACCTGGGGAGTTCCTGTACCAGGAGCGAACGCGGGATCCACCACATCAATGTCCAGCGTGACGTAGATAGGGCGCCTGCCCAGTTTCTTCAAGTGGCGCTCAACCGGCGAGAGTCCGCCGCGGTGAAACTCCTCCGAGGTGATCACCCGGAAACCATGGTGACGCCCGAACGCGAAATCGTCTTTCGAGTAGACCTGCCCGCGCAGGCCGACCTGCAGCACGTCCTTCCCGACAAGCAGGCCTTCTTCGATCGCGCGGCGCACGGGCGTGCCGTGGGAGTGCGGGCTGCCGAAGTATCCTCCCCAGGTGTCGTTGTGCGCGTCGAACTGGATCAGACCCACTGGACCAAAGCGCTTGTGAACGGAACGCAAGATAGGTAGCAGGATGGAGTGGTCGCCGCCCACGCAAACCGCGCGCGCTCCCGTGTTCAAGACTTCATCGAGCTGCGACGTGATGCGCTCGAAGGTGTCGTCGATCGACAACGGGTTAGTGGACAGGTCGCCATAATCAGCAACGCGGTGCTTCTCGAAGGGATTGAGATTCAGAACGGGATTCCACGACCGGATGATCGCCGATTGTTCGCGCACGTGGCGCGGGCCAAAGCGCGGACCCGGGCGGTAGGTTGTGCCGCCGTCGTAGGGAATGCCGATCAGCGCAACGTCCAGTTCATGCGCCCGCGGGATGTGCGGCAGGCGCATGAACGTGGCAATGCCCGAGAAGCGCGGCAGAACCAGCGCATCCACTGGCTGCGGGTGGGCGGCTTTCTTCGCGGCTGCAGGGGCCCGACGCTTCATCGGTGGCGCGCATTATAGACCATGCGTTTGCACCCCACCGTGGCTGGGTCACCCCTTCGGACCCAGCTCTGCAATTGTTTGGAGGGTTTGCTAGGCGACAGCGCGCTCGGCTTCCATCGGCACTTGGGCCGATGTACAGAGAACGTCGAACACATCGTCGATCGAGGAGACGTTGAACAGGCAGGTCAGACGGGTGCGGTCCAGCATCTCGCGCACAAACGGCGCCGGATTGACGAGTTTCAGTTGAACGCCGTTGTCACGGGTCCAGCGATGCAGGAAGACGAACATGCCGAGTCCGCCACCGTCGAGCATTTCGACGTCGGACAAGTCGAGCACGACCATCCTCGGGTTCTTCAGTGAGGTGACGGCGTCCTTCAGGAAGTGCAGGGGTTCGCCGCGCACGATTCGGCCGACGCACTGCAAAATGGCCACGTCCCCCGTTTGCTGTCGCTTGATGGTTAAAGACATGTTTCCCTCGATCTGCTCTTGGTGAACGTTGGTTGTGGGCTGACTCTGCTTGCGGAGTCACTATCTTAGACGAAACTGGTTGTGGAAGGTTTGCAACCGAGGAACTCTTTGATAACTTATTTTTCTTCATCGACTTCCAGCGTTCGTTCCAGCCTGAAGAAGTCGCCGTCGACACTCCAGCGCAGCCGAAGAGATGGCAAAAGCTTTGCTAGAATCGAAAGCGTCGCAATGACGCCACTTCGCATTATTGATGGAGCGTTTCAGCTGATCGCATTTCTGTTCGCCATCTGTGTGCATGAATCTGCGCACGCCTGGATGGCGGACCGTCGGGGCGACCCCACAGCCAGAATGCTAGGGCGCATCACTCTCAATCCCATCAAGCACATAGATCCGATCGGCACAATTCTGTTGCCGGCCATGGGTCTTTACTATGGAACCGGGATTTTTGGCTGGGCCAAGCCAACCCCCGTCGATCCGAGAAACTTCAAAAGCCCCGTGGTGGACGACATTCTGACCTCAGTAGTCGGACCGATCAGCAACTTCGTGATTGCAACCGCGTCGCTGATTCTGCTTATGTTGGTTTCTCACTCATCCCCAGTCGGGCATCAGATTGTCACCGAGAAAGCGCTTTACCTGCCGGGGTTGTTGACGCCGCCCGATTCCCCGCTCGTACCGCTGGTGCTCTTCCTCGATACCATGATGTGGCTCAACATTCTTCTGGGAGTTTTCAATCTAATTCCAGTTCCTCCCTTGGATGGAAGTCACGTCTTGCGGCATTTCATGTCCGACTCGATTCGCCGTGCCTATGACTCGATCGGAGTTTTTGGCTTGCTGATGCTGGTGGTATTCGGACAGCCGGTACTGGCTGCCTTGATCAATCCTCCAATCATCTTCTACAACAGTATTCTTAAGAAATTCTGATGCCCACTTCCAACTCAAAGAAACGTGTGCTCAGCGGCATGCGCTCCACCGGAAAACTGCATCTGGGGAACTACGTCGGCGCCCTGCAGAACTGGGTACGCATGCAGGACGAGTACGAATGCTTCTATTTCATTGCTGACTGGCACGCTCTGACCACTGACTACGCCGACACTTCACGGGTGAAGGCTAACTCGATGGAAGTGCTGCTCGACTGGCTGGCTGCGGGGCTCGATGCGGAGCGTTGCACGATGTTTATTCAGTCGCATGTGCCGCAGCATGCCGAGTTGCACGTGCTCTTGTCCATGATCACACCGTTGGGCTGGCTGGAGCGGGTTCCTACCTATAAGGAACAGCGCGAGAACATCGCGGAAAAGGACCTGGGAACCTACGGCTTTCTTGGTTACCCCGTGCTGCAGGCGGCCGACATCCTGATCTATAAGGGCGATTTTGTTCCGGTGGGCGAAGACCAGGTTCCCCACGTGGAATTGACCCGCGAGATTGCACGACGGTTCAATCAGTTCTACGGCAAAACGGCTCCAGTGCTTCCCGAGCCAAAGCCGCTGTTGACGCCGGCTGCCAAGCTCCCCGGCACCGACGGACGAAAGATGTCGAAGTCGTACGGGAACACGATCCTGCTGACCGATCCCGAACCGCTGGTTCGGCAAAAACTGAAGACGATGGTGACGGATCCGGCGCGGGTGCGGCGCAGCGATCCGGGGAATCCAGACGTGTGCCCCGTCGGCGACCTGCACAAGATCTTCAGCAGTAAGGAGACCATGCACAAGGTCAACGTCGGCTGCCGGTCTGCGGGAATCGGGTGCATTGAGTGCAAAGGCTGGGCCGCTGATGCCCTGGTTCAGGTGCTCCAGCCCATGCAACAGCGGAGGAAAAAATACGAGGACCATCCGCGCCTCGCTTGGGATATTCTGGAGGCAGGTTCGGCAGCGGCCGGGAAGGTGGCTGACGCCACCATGAAACAAGTGCGCGCCTCGATGGGAATGTCGCTCGACTACCAGGCGCCTGGCCCTTCCGAGGCCGGCAAGTAGTGGGGACAATTCAAGGGATGGCAGAGGAAGTAAGAGCAATTTCGAGTGTTCTGATTCCCAAGGACACGGCGGCTCCCGTACCCGCCAAAGCCGAGGGCAAGAAAGAAAGCGACTTCCCCTTCGCGGTTGCCGTGGGCAGTGTCTACGAAGGCCCGCTCGACCTGCTGCTGGATCTCATCCGCAAGCAGGACATAGACATCTACGACATCCCCATCGCGCGCATCACGGCGCAGTACCTGGCTTACGTCGAGCGCATGCGCGAACTCGATGTGAACGTTGCGGCCGACTTCATCTACATGGCCGCGGTTTTGATCCACATCAAATCGAAGATGCTGCTGCCACGCGACCCGCTGGCTCCGGCGGAGGCGCAAGAAGATCCGCGCAACGAGCTGGTCAACCGGTTGCTCGAGCATGAGAAGTTCAAGTCCGCCGCGCAAATGCTGCTGCAGAAGCAGCAGATCGAAGATGCGGTGTGGTCGAATCCGTCGCTGAAGGACTTCCAAGACGACGAGGGTACGGAGCCGGAGCTGGCCGCCGATGTTATCGACCTGGTAAAGACCTTCCAGCAGATTCTCGATCGCGCCCGGAACCGGCCGATCCTGGAAATCGATGAGGAAACGGTAACGGTCGGGCAGATGATAGATCACCTGCGGCGCCGGTTATCGCTTGAAGATAAGCCGGTGCGCCTGAAACGGCTGCTGCGGAACATCGATTCGCGACAGGCGCTGGTCTGCATGTTCCTGGCGATCCTGGAACTGGTCCGCCTGCAGGCGGTGCAGTTACGCCAGGAACGATTGTTCGGAGAAATCCTGATCCGCAAGCACGTTGCGTTCGAGGAAATCATGAACGAGCAGGCGGCGGTGCGGGATGACTGGAAGTAGCCGGCAGCTCGCGGCTGGCGCGCCGGCAGCAAAACCTGGGGTCGCTCCCGTTCCGCCAGGTACAGGCTGCCGGCTTCAAGCTGCAAGCCGCCAGCAAAACTGAGGTTTCATGAATCTTAAAGCCAAAATCGAAGCCATCATCTACGCGGCCGAAACGCCGGTCACGCTGGAGCAGATCTTTCAACTGGTGAAGCCGTCCCTGCTAGCCGAGCAAGAGATGGAAGAAGCCGAAGCCAAGGCGCGCACGCGCGCGGCGCTCGAGGAACTGACGGCAGCCTATGCTGCCTTTGAGCATGGCATCGAAGTCCGGCAGGTCGCGGGCGGATACCGCATGTCGACCAAGCCCGAGCAGCACGACCTGGTGCGCGCTTTCGCCAAGAGCCTGAAGCCGCCGATCCGTTTGTCGCTGCCTGCGCTCGAAACCCTGGCGGTGATCGCTTACAAGCAGCCAGTTACGGTACCGGAGATCAGCGACATTCGCGGCGTCGATTCGGGCGGCGTGATCGCTACCCTGCTTGACCGCAAGCTCATCACAACTGCCGGACGCAAAGCGGTCATCGGACGCCCGATCCTCTACAAGACCACCAAGGAATTCCTCATGCGGTTCGGGCTAAAGGACGTCAACGAGCTGCCCAGCATGGAGGAATTCGAAAAGCTGGTGGCCGAGTCGTTCCAGAGTGATTTGCTGCCGGCCGAGGAAGCAACCGGGGTGGCCGCGCCAGCACCTGAGGATTCCAGTTCCGACACGGAAAGCTCCGGCGAGCCACAAATCAAGGCCGAAGCCCTGAGCGAAACAGCGGAGTACGAAGTCACGGTCAACGAGCACATCGAGACCAACGCCAGTAAAGCGAGCTAGAATTCTCTCCCGGGATCACCACAACCACGAAAGTCATTCCCATGCCCATAGAACGACTGCAAAAGATCATTGCTGGTGCCGGGATCGCCTCTCGCCGCAAGGCCGAGGACCTGATCACGGGTGGGCACGTGCAGGTGAACGGGCAGACGGTGACGGAACTGGGCTCGAAGGCGGACCCTGAGCGGGATCACATTCGGGTCAACGGCAAGTTGCTGCACGGTGCACAAAGGCATGTGTACCTGCTCCTGAACAAACCTGTCGGTTTTGTCACCACCGTGAGCGACCCGGAAAAACGCCCCACAGTGATGAGCCTGATTCGGGGAGTGGGCGGTCGTGTCTATCCGGTCGGCCGGCTCGACTACGCTAGCGAAGGCTTGGTACTCATGACCAACGACGGTGGCCTTGCCCACAAGCTGATGAAAGCGGCCTCCCACGTGGCCAAGACCTATGTCGTGAAAGTCAGCGGCAAGCCAAGCGCGGAAGCTCTAGCCAAGCTGCGGGGTGGATTATCCATTGCCACGGACGAAGGCCGGCGCGTGCGCACCGCTCCCGCAAAGATTCGACTGGTCAAAGACGCTCCTAACCCGTGGTACGAGATCACTCTGATTGAGGGGCGCAACCGCCAGATCCGCCGCATGTTCGAAGAGGTTGGCCATCACGTCGAGAAGATCAAGCGCGTGAAATATGGTCCCCTCGCACTCGATGTTCCGCCAGGAAAGTTCCGTCCGCTCACTCAGCTCGAAGTGGACCGCCTGCGAACCGCGGCGGGGCAGAAGGTGGCAGAGGTCTCGCGCCGTGAAGCGGCCTCCTGAGCACTCGCCATGGGCCGATTCTTCGAATTCATCAATGATCCCGTACGGGCCGCGGCTGAGTTGAGCAATTCCTCGATTCCCGCGCATGCTCCACAACCCTCGCTGATTAAGCTCAATGCGAATGAGAGCGCCTATGGCCCTTCTCCCAAGGCCATGGCTGCGGTGCGCGAGGCGCTCACTTCTGGGCACCTCTATCCCGACGATGCTTGTTGGGCATTGCGGGAGGGACTCGCCGCAAAACACGGCGTGCAAGCGGAACAAATCCTGATCTCGAACGGAACGACTGCGCTACTTGGTAGCATCGCCCGTACCTTGCTGCGGCCGGGACTGAATGCCGTCACCAGCGAGTGTTCGTTTATCTCGTATCCCGTGGTCACGCAGGCTGCGGGTGCGGAATTGGTAACCGCGCCGCTGCGGGACGGTGGATACGATCTGGATGCGATCCTGGGCCGTATCAATCCCAGCACGCGAATTGTCTTCCTGGCGAATCCGAACAACCCCACCGGCACGCTGGTCGAGGCCGCTTCTGTCGATCGCTTCCTCGACCGCCTTCCGGGGCATGTAATTCTTGTTCTCGACGAGGCCTATTGCGACTACGCCGAGTACTTTGCGCGCAAGCGCCGTGCCACGTATTCGCGCTCACTCGAGTACGTAAGAAACGGCCGCAATGTGGTTTTATTGCGCACCTTCTCCAAGGCGCACGGCCTGGCTGGGCTTCGCGTGGGCTATGGAATCGCGCCCGCTGAACTGACGACTTACTTGGCGCGTGCCCAGGACGTATTCGCCGTGTCGGCCATGGCGCAAGCTGCCGCGCTCGCCGCTCTCGAAGATGAACAGCACGTGCAGTATGCAGTCGAGAACAACGCCCAGCAGGTGGAGTGCATGCAGCATGAACTGGCAAACCTGGGTTTTCAACCGCTGCCGACATGGGCGAATTTCCTCGCGTTCGATGTCAAACAGGATGCGCGCGACTGCGCTCGCCGCTTGCGGCGTGAAGGCGTGCTCGTCCGGCCGTTAGCCGCCTGGGGAGCCCCAACCTTCATTCGGGTCACGGTAGGTAAGCGAGAACAGAATCAGTCCCTCCTGCAGGCACTTCGCAAAATTCTGGGCTGAGTCTTCTACCCATTCTGGGCCGAGCGAGGCAGGGATGGCCTCGGGAGAGCCGGCCAGATGCCGGCGCTACAACGTCCTCAGGGCTTGGCAATGATCAGGTCGGGATTGCAGGTTTGCGCAATGTTGCCGCACAAACTGCTTTTGTTGCTTGGGTTGTTGTTGGTGAAGGTTACCTGGGTGAGGTCATTTGCAGAAATCGTGCTGAGCACGTGTACCGAGCCATCGTTGGCTCCCACATAAAGCAGGCTGCCATCGGAAGTCAACGTCGCGTCAAGCGGGACGGGATTTCCTGCCAGCGGGATCGCCGAAACCGTGTTCACCTCGAGGTTCAACACGAACACGCTGCCCAGATTGGTGGCGAGAATGTAGGCCTTGGAACTGTCCGGGGAAATGATCAGTTTCAATGGAGTGAAGGGGCCCTGGCCGAGGTTGACGAAATCCGTGTTTGGCGAGGTGACCGTGAATGGGCACGTCATGGGCTTCGCTTGTGGACTCCCCGGCGTGGCCACGACCGGAGCATCCACAGGCGATGTGAAAGTGAAAACGTCGACTCCGGGAGACTCCAGGCCGAGAGCGTGGATGCCGTCGGCAACCACGGTGAAGATCGAGGGCGTGGCTGAGGGAAAAGCTGCCGCCTGAGCGTAGGTTGTGTCGCACGCGTTACGCAGTGTCACGCCACTCGGACCCGCAAGATAAGCAAGGGATCCGTTTGCATAGAAACCAATCGCGTTCGCAGGCGCGCCCAGAGGCACCGGCTTGGTCGCGAAGATGGTGGAGTACACATACATGGTCGACGTGCCGCCCGAGGGATTACTGATCAGGAACATCTTCAAACCATCGGGAGAGAACGCTGCCGCAGTCACACTATCGATCAGCAAAGGAATCATGGTGGGGACGCCCGCACCGGATAACCCGGAAACGACGTAAACCTGGTTGGGCGTCGATTGGGTGTCGGAGATGATGGCTCGATCTCCCGCGAGCGACATTGCCAGAATTTTCCCCGGTATGTCGGTCCTTTGAGTCACCGTGCTCGAGGTGGCACCTGGGCTAAAGGTCATCAGTCCACCTGCGCTTCCCAGATACGCCGCGCTGCTACCTGCCGGGAAGAAGATTGAATTCGGCGCGCTGGGCAGAGTTGCGCTCGACCCGACACTGTTGTCTTTGATGGAGACCGGGAAAATCAGAGGCTGGCACCCATTGATGGGCTGTCCATTGGCAACACATTGCGTACTGGTGACATACACGGTGCCCGTGGTCGAAGGGCTGCCCGTGATCAGTCCGGTGATGGGAGTTCCGATCGGGACGCCCGCCGGGGTTGTGGAGGAATAGACCACCAGAGGCGGTTCGGTGCCCACGTTGCATCCCGGTGGCGTGCAGACGGCGGTGAAACTGACTCCCCCAGCTGCCTTAGTGGAAACAGTTCCGGTGCCGGCGTTGGGCCCGGTTCCACTTGCCACCGTCAGCGTCCCATTTGCGGGAGACGACGAAATGAAGGTTAGCGTGGGAATCGGATTCGTAATGCTGTTACCCAAACGGTCAATCACCGTAGGCGTAATCACGATTCCTCCACCCGCGTTGCTGGTGACCGCGAAAGACGTGTTCGTGACTGCGTTTCCTACCTGAAGGTTGATCGATTGCACCAGGCACGTTTCGAAAAACGGGTGCAGATTCCCGTGGCTGTCGGGAACCTGCGCAGGCGGACTGGTGACCCCCGAAACGCTGGCGAAGATTTGAGTAATGCCGGGGATGGCAGCGGTGAAACGCGCCTGGGTGATCTGGTTCCCGTTGTTATTGTTCAGTTCTGGATCCGTTGTGCTGATCTTGGCGACCGTGGAGTTGGTCTGGGAGAAGGTGAACGAACCCACGGTATTGGAAATGTCGATGGTCGTGGGAACTCCGTTCAGATTGACCATCCGGAAAGCATTGGCCTGAAAATCCAGATAGTTCTGGATCCCCGGCGCCTGGGCCAGAGTGACGCAGTCGGGCTGGGGTATGGGGTCGTTCGGAGGCCGGAACAAAGAAACCGTAATCAGGTCGACGTGCTGGTGAACGTAGACGGTCACGGCCGGACTTACGACTCCGTTCGCGGAGGCCGTCACCTGCGTAACTCCTACGCCGCTGGGAAGGCAAACTTGGCCCAAGGTGTCCCACCGGCCAGCGCAAGCCAGTCCTCCTGCGCTGGGCACGAAGGTCAGCACTCCGGGATTGCTGGAGGTGTAAATCACGGGAACACTGGAAAGTAAGTTCCCGGCGGCATTGAGGACAGAGGCGTTGAATTGCAGGGTGGTGCCCAGATCTATGCTGGCGGTGGTTGGGGTCAGGTTGACCTTGGTGGGGGTCCCCACCGGGCTGGTGGAGGTCGCACTGCCTCCGCAAGCGGCGAGGTTCAGGAGCAATAAGATGATGGGAAAAAGGACACAGATCCCGGAAGCAAACTGACGCATTCATCCTCCCCGCCGTGACCGCACCGGTCCCACCGGCGAGTGTCGTTAAATCTGCTGGAAAACCGACAGTGTAGAAGGCAACCCCGGTTCTGAGCAAGGGGCAGCCGCTCGAGCTTCGCCTGCACTGAGATGCGCCGTATGCTGTTGACGATGTTTAGCTGGAGTTGTTATATTCATGAGGTTCCGCGAGTTCATTCTGGCTTGCCTGTACGCGGTGGGTGGAGCGAAGTTCTGTGTCTTCGCGCTGCACCTCCGAAGAAGTTGGCTGAGCTTTAGAGATACGCGCTTTCGGATCGCACGATCCGAAAGCTTCCTCGCTGAAATGTTTCGCGAACACTCCGGCATAGGGGCTATGCGAAGCAGAGCGGACGAAACGGAGCACCTCCGAAACCAGGGCTTGGTGCCACCGTCGTGCGCAATAGTCTGAACGGGAAACTAACGAATCTCCCACTGGAGCGAAAGCTCCGGCGGGGAAATTATGTCTGGCTCGTGCCAGTCAGCCCGGCAACGGGAAAAGTAGAACGAGCGCCGTTGCGAATGGACGCCCCTGTGTGGATGCGTTCCTCGCTTGGTGACTCAAGGAGCGGCTTAGAGTGCCTACGTTCAACCAGTTGGTGCGTTCCGGACGCCAGAAACCCCGTTACAAGACGGCGAGCCCGGCGTTGCAGTCCTGTCCGCAAAAGCGCGGCGTCTGCACCCGCGTGTATACCCAGACGCCCAAGAAGCCGAACTCGGCACTGCGCAAGGTTGCGCGTGTGCGGCTTACGAACGGCATTGAAGTCACGACCTATATCCCGGGGATCGGTCACAACCTGCAGGAGCACTCCATCGTGCTGATCCGCGGGGGCCGCGTGAAAGATCTGCCCGGTGTTCGCTATCACGTAGTGCGCGGAACGCTCGACGCCGTGGGGGTTGCGAACCGCAACCAGGGACGCTCGAAGTACGGAGCCAAGCGGCCGAAGAAAGCTTAAGAGCAGTTCTCCGTTGCCGGTTCTCAGTTCGCAGTGAACTGCACCCGGCGCAAACTGAGAACTGAGAACTGAGAACTGACAACAATGCCCAGAAAAGGACATATCGCAAAGCGCGGAGTCGCCCCGGATCCGGTCTATCAATCGGACCTGGTGACGAAGTTTGTGAACTCGATGATGTGGGCCGGCAAGAAGTCCACCGCCCAGGGCATCTTCTACGAAGCCCTCACCCAGTTACAGCAAAAGGGCGGCGATGAAGGTCTGAAGCTATTCAAGAAGGCCGTCGAGAATTGCAAGCCGCTGCTCGAAGTCAAAACTCGACGCGTGGGCGGGGCGAACTACCAGGTCCCGGTGGAAGTCAATGCCGACCGGCGCACGTCGCTGGCGATCCGCTGGCTGATTACTTACGCCCGCGGCCGTGGCGAAAAGGGCATGACCGACAAGTTGACCAACGAATTGCTCGACGCCGCCAACAATCGCGGCGCGGCGATCAAGAAGAAAGAAGATGTACACCGCATGGCGGAAGCCAACAAGGCCTTCGCGCATTACCGGTGGTAGCGACGCGAGGCGTCGCTGCTGGTGGCTTTTGACTGGCGGCTAGCAGGCAGAAGCTAGAAGCGATTTTCGGAGCCCCAGAAAGAAGAGATAGAAATACCGTGCCTCGTACTGTCCCATTAGAGCGTTGCAGGAACATCGGCATCATGGCCCACATCGATGCCGGCAAGACCACTACGACGGAGCGCATCCTGTTCTATACCGGCAGGACGCACCGCATCGGAGAGGTCCATGAAGGCACGGCCACGATGGACTGGATGGAGCAGGAGCAGGAGCGCGGCATCACGATTACCTCCGCGGCTACAACCTGCACCTGGCGAGATATCCGCATCAACATCATTGATACGCCCGGCCACGTCGATTTTACGGCGGAGGTTGAGCGCTCACTGCGCGTGCTCGACGGCGCGGTCGCGGTGTTTGACGCTGTTCATGGTGTGCAACCGCAGTCCGAGAAAGTGTGGCGGCAGGCCGATAAATACGGCGTCCCGCGAATTTGCTTTATCAACAAGATCGACAAGATGGGTGCTGATTTCGAGCATGCCGTCGACACGCTGCGCAAACGCCTGAACGCCAAGCCCGTCGCGGTCCAGATTCCAATTGGACAGGAAGACAAGTTCCGGGGAGTCGTCGACCTCATCGGGATGAAAGCGATAGTCTGGAACGATGAGACCCTGGGCGCGGAATACAGCACCGAGCCGATCCCGGCCGAGTTGCAGAAGAAAGCCGAAGCCTTCCACACGCAGCTGGTCGAAACCGTTGCCGAAAACGACGACGACATCCTGCACAAGTTTTTGGAGGGCGAAGAGATCAGCGCCGATGCGCTGCGAGCTTCCTTGCGCAAATCGACCATCGCGCTGAAGTTGTTCCCGGTTGTGGTCGGAACGGCGTTCAAGAACAAAGGCGTGCAGCCGCTTCTTGACGCGGTCGTGAATTATCTGCCCTCCCCTCTTGATACACCCGAGACCCGCGGTATCGATCCTGAGACCGGAAAAGAAATTACCCGCAAGGCCGACGATAAGCAGCCCTTCTCCGCGCTGGCTTTCAAGATCATGGCCGATCCGTTTGTCGGCCAGTTGACGTTTATTCGCGTGTACTCCGGGCAACTGAAATCGGGCGAGTCAGTTCTGAACTCGCGCACGCAGAAGACTGAGCGTATCGGCCGCCTGCTCAAGATGCACGCCAACAAGCGCGAAGACATCCAGGAAATTCTTGCGGGCGACATCTGCGCTGTGGTCGGACTGAAGAACGTCGGTACGGGCGACACCATCTGCGACGACAAGCATCCCATCACTCTCGAGTCGATCGAGTTTGCGGTGCCGGTGATTTCCGTGGCGGTCGAGCCCAAGACCAAGGCTGATCAGGAAAAGATGGGCATGGCACTGGGCCGGCTGGCGCAGGAAGACCCGACCTTCAAGGTTCACACCGATCCCGACAGCGGCCAGACCATCATCAGCGGCATGGGCGAGTTGCACCTGGAAATCATCGTCGACCGCATGATGCGCGAGTACAAGGTCGAGGCCAATGTCGGCAAGCCGCAGGTAGCATACCGCGAGACCATTCGCAAGCACTCCGAAGCCGAGGGCAAATACATTCGGCAGACGGGTGGTCGTGGACAGTACGGTCACGCCAAGATTCGTCTGGAGCCGAACGAGCCGGGCAAAGGCTACGAATTCGTCAACGAGATCGTAGGCGGCACGGTGCCGAAGGAATACATCAAGCCGATCGACCAGGGCATTCAGGAAGCCATGGAAGGCGGCGTTCTGGCCGGCTATCCCATGGTAGACGTGAAGGCGACGCTGTACGACGGCAGCTACCACGACGTCGATTCGAACGAAATGGCATTCAAGATCGCCGGTTCGATGGCGTTCAAGGAAGCCGCCCGCAAGGCGAGCCCGGTGATTCTCGAGCCGGTGATGTCGGTGGAAGTGGTCACCCCGGAAGATTTCGCGGGAACGATTATGGGCGACCTGAGTTCGCGCCGCGGCCGGATCGAAGGCATGGAGCACCGCGCCGGGTCGCAGGTGATCAAGTCAATCGTGCCGCTTTCGGAGATGTTCGGCTACGCAACCCACATGCGTTCTTCGACGCAGGGCCGCGCCGAGTACTCGATGCACTTCGCGCGTTATGAAGAAGCGCCGCGCTCGGTGGCGGAAGAAATCATTGCGAAGGTGCAGGGAACAGCGAAGTGACCGCGCTTCCCGGGCGTGAGCGGGGCGGGAGACCGCAGCGCTCATCCTGAGGAGCGAAGGATATGTTGTTCAGAGCTACAAGCTTAAGAGCTAACAGCTAGAGGCTAAAGAAATGGCAAAAGAGAAATTCGAGCGTACCAAGCCGCACTGCAACGTGGGGACGATTGGTCACATTGACCACGGCAAGACCACGTTGACGGCGGCGATCACCAAGGTTCTGTCGAAGCACAACCCGAAGATCCAGTTCCGGTCGTTTGACTCGATCGACAACGCTCCGGAAGAGAAGGCGCGCGGCATCACCATCGCGACGGCGCACGTGGAGTACGAGACGGCGAACCGGCACTATGCGCACGTCGACTGTCCGGGGCACGCCGACTACATCAAGAACATGATCACGGGGGCGGCGCAGATGGACGGGGCGATCTTAGTGGTGGCCGCGACCGACGGTCCGATGCCGCAGACGCGCGAGCACGTGTTGCTGGCCCGGCAAGTCGGGGTGCCTTACATCGTGGTCGCGCTGAACAAGTGTGATGCGGTGGACGATCCGGAGCTGCTCGACCTGGTGGAGCTGGAAGTGCGTGAGCTTTTGAAGTCGTACCAGTTTCCGGGGGATGACGTGCCGGTGGTGCGCCTGTCGGCTCTTGGGGCGCTGAACGGGGAAGCGAAGTGGGAGAAGCAGATTGATGCGCTGATGGAGGCGGTGGACAAGAGCGTGCCGCAGCCGGCGCGAGAACTGGACAAGCCCTTCCTGATGCCGATCGAAGACATTTTCTCGATCTCGGGGCGTGGCACGGTGGTGACGGGCCGTATCGAGCGGGGGAAGGTGAAGGTGGGCGAGGAAGTGGAGATTGTGGGCTTCCGCGAGACGCGCAAAACGGTGGTGACGGGCGTGGAAATGTTCAAGAAGCAGCTGGACGAAGGCATGGCCGGCGACAACGCTGGCCTGTTGCTGCGCGGCATCGGCAAGGACGACGTGGAGCGCGGGATGGTGCTGGCCAAGCCGGGATCGATCACGCCGCACACGAAGTTCAAGGCGGAGGTGTACATCCTGACGAAGGAAGAGGGGGGGCGGCATACGCCGTTCTTCAAGGGATACCGTCCACAGTTTTATCTGCGAACCACGGACGTGACGGGAGTAGCGGAGCTGCCGGCGGGGACCGAGATGGTGATGCCGGGAGACAACGTGAGCCTGGTGATCGAACTGATCACGCCGGTGGCGATGGAGAAGGGGTTGCGGTTTGCGATCCGTGAAGGCGGCCACACGGTGGGCGCGGGCACGATCGCGGAGATCATTCAGTAGCGGTCGTTGGTCTTCGGCAAGGGCCCAGGACCTTGCCGAATTAGACCGACGAGGAGTGAAAGGGTCGGCAGTAATGCCGGCAGAGCTAGTAGCTAAGAGCTAGCAGCTAGGAGCTGTTTTTCTATGCCCCGAGAAATTATTACGATGCAGTGCGGTGACTGCAAGGAACGCAACTACTCGACCACCAAGAACCGGAAAACCACTCCGGATCGGCTCGAGATCAAGAAGTTCTGCAAGCGTTGCCGGAAGCACACGCCGCACAAAGAAGTGAAGTGACGCCGCTTAGGGGGCGTGAGCGGAGCGGGAGCCCGCTGGGCGTCATCCTGAGCGTAGCGAAGGATCCCGCGGTGGCCAGCGGCCAGTTGCCGGCAATCCCGGTGAGCGATACGCAACTGAGAACTGGGAACTGACAACTGGGAACTGATTTTAGGGGCGTAAGCTCAACGGTTAAACTGCCGGTCTCCAAAACCGGACTTGGGGGTTCGAATCCCTCCGCCCCTGCCAGTTTTTGGAATGTTGGGAAGCAGGGTGTGGCGCATGGGAATTGAGACGAAAAAGATGAACAAGTCGATTGCAGCAGCCAATCCGGACGACAACTTTGGAGCGCGGGTCGCGACCTGGCCGGAGAAGATCAAGACCTTCTACAACGACGTGCGCACGGAGATGAAGAAGGTCACCACGCCGTCGTTGAAGGAAGTGCAGGCCACCACCCTCGTGGTGATTATCACCGTATTCATTTTTGGCCTTTACTTCTGGCTGGTGGATTTTGTGATCGGACGGGGCATCGACTTCGTGTTCCGTTCCCTCGGGCACAGCTGATTGGGAGTTAGAAAGTTCGGGAAATGAAGCAACTTATGGCGGAAGAAGAAAAGAACGCGAGCGGCCAGCCTGAAACCTCAGGCGCTGCGCCGGGGGCCGGCGCGCCGGAAGCGCCCCGCAATCCCAACATGAAGTGGTACATCATCCACTCCTATTCCGGATTCGAGCGCAAAGTGCGCGAGTCTCTCGAATCGCGCGTGCAGGCCTTCGGCCTGCAGGACAAGATCGGGCGCGTGCTGATTCCGACAGAATCAGTCACAGAAGTCCGCGGCGGCAAGAAGTACACCAGTGAGCGCATGTTCTATCCCGGCTACGTGCTGGTGGAGATGGACATGGATGATCACGTCTGGCACGTGGTGAAGTCCACCCCGCGGGTCACCGGGTTCGTCGGAACGGGCCAGCAGCCAACGCCGCTGTCGGAAGAAGAAGTCCAGAACATCGTGTACCGCGTGGGCGAGTCCAAGGACAAGCCCAAGCTCAAGGTCAAATTCGAGAAGGGCGAGAACGTGCGCGTCACCGAAGGGCCATTCGCGAGCTTTGCCGGCGTGGTCGACGACGTGAACGAAGACCGCGAGACCCTCAAGGTCATGGTCACGATCTTCGGGCGTTCGACTCCGGTGGAGTTGGAGTTCGGGCAGGTGGAAAAGGTGGTTACGTAGGGAATTGAAAAGCGCGATGCCTGCGGGGTCTTGGGCCAACGACCGAGGACCGACGGTTTTAAGTCCAACACGACGGGCCGAAAATCCTAGACCCCCGGTTGCGACGGAAGAGAGAGTATGGCGAAAAAGGTAACAGGTTCAGTCAAGCTGCAGATCGCGGCAGGCAAGGCGACCCCGGCCCCTCCGGTCGGTCCGGCCCTTGGCCAGGCGCAGATCAACATCATGGAGTTCTGCAAGCAGTTCAACGCGCGCACCAGCCAGAAGGAACTGGAAGGACTCATCATCCCGGTGGTGATCACGGTCTACAACGACCGCTCGTTCACTTTCATCACCAAAACGCCTCCAGCGTCGATCCTGCTGAAGCGCGCGGCGGGCATCGCGAAGGGTTCGGGTGCGCCGAACAAGGATAAAGTCGGCAAAGTGACCCTCAAGCAGGTGGAAGACATCGCCAAGCAGAAGATGCCAGACCTGAACGCAGCATCACTCGAAGCGGCCATCAACAGCGTGAAGGGCACGGCGCGGTCGATGGGAATTGATGTCGTGTAGCGCTGCTGGCGGCGAGCTGCTGGCTGCCGGCCATCAAGGGTTGTGTAGTGAATTGGGAGTTTGCGGTAACCGCTGCTGGTAGCCAGTGGCGACGGGGTCGAAAACACCACGGCTCTTCAATCCAACGTAGAGCGGTGGGAGACGGAGAAGCAGATGAGAAAAGCAGGCAAGAACATCAGCAAGGCGCGGGCCGCAGTGGGAGACAAGTCGTACCCACTGCAGGAAGCGGTTCCGCTGCTGCAGAAAGTCAAATACGCGAAGTTCGACGAGACCGTGGAAGTGACCATGCGTCTCGGCGTCGATCCCAAACATGCCGACCAGATGGTGCGCGGAACCGTGGTTCTGCCGCACGGCCTGGGCAAGTCGAAGAAGGTTCTGGTCATTGCCACCGGTGACAAGGTGAAGGAAGCCGAAGGCGCGGGCGCCGACTTCATTGGCGGCGAAGACATGGTCGAAAAGATCCAGAAGGAAAACTGGACCGATTTCGATGCGCTGATTGCCACGCCCGACATGATGAAGTCGGTCGGCCGCCTGGGAAAGGTGCTCGGCCCGAAGGGCCTGATGCCCAATCCCAAGACCGGCACTGTGACGTTCGATGTCGCCAAGGCCGTGCAGGAAGTGAAGGCCGGCAAGGTCGAGTTCCGCACCGACAAGACGGCGCTTGTGCACGTGCCGGTGGGCAAGATCTCCTTTACGCCCGACAAGCTGGTGGAGAACGCGACGGTGGTGATCTCCAGTGTGATCAAGGCCAAGCCTTCGGTCGCCAAGGGCAAGTACATCAAAGGATGCACGCTGAGCTCAAGCATGGGCCCTGGCATCTCGATCGACACCAGCGCGGTGGAAGCGGCCTCCAAGGCATAAGAAGGATACGACCATGGCAGTCAGCAAAGCGAAAAAGATTGAGCAAGTGGAAGAGCTGAGTGGCGAGCTGAAGAACGTTTCCAGCGTGATCGTTGCCACTTACAGCAAACTTACCGTCGAGAAGGATTACGAGCTTCGCAAGGCGCTGCGTTCCACGGGCGCGAAGTACCGCGTGGTGAAGAACACGCTGGCCGAGCGCGCTTCGAAAGGTACCAAGGTCGAGGAAGGCCTGAAGGACCTGAAGGGTGTGACTTCGATTGCCTACACCGAAGGCGATCCGGTTGCCCTCGCAAAAGCGCTTTCCAAGTACGCCAAGGACAATCCGGAGTTCACTTTCAAAGCGGGTGTGGTCGAAGGCCGTGTGATTTCGATCCGGGAGATCGAAGCGCTGGCCACCATGCCGTCGAAGGAAGAAATCTTCTCGAAGCTTCTGTTCCTGCTGAACGCCCCGGCGCAGCGCCTGGTCACGGCCATGAATGCGGTGGGCCGCAACCTGGCGGTCGTGGTCGATCAGGGCGTGAAGGAGAAGAAGTTCAAAGAGACGTAAGAACGCTTCTGGCGACTGGCTTCTGGCTACTAGCAAACAAAGAGATTGCTAGAAGCCAGCAGCCAGAAGCTAGCTGCGATTTCAGGTTTTCTCGGCGGCTCGGCCGCCGGAAATAGAGATGGCGTCATCCCGGCGAGGGGTTGCGCGGCTGCGATGCTTGCGTTGTCTGGCGCGAGAATCAAAGCCTGGTCGCACTGGAAACCACGGCCGGCGGTGACGAAATCAGCAAAACGATACTAGGGAATTGGAGAGCACATCATGGCGGATCTGCAACAGTTGGAAGATCAAATCGTAGGCCTGTCGCTTCTCGATGCGGCGGCGCTGGTGAAGAAACTCGAAGAGCGTCTTGGCGTCTCTGCGGCGGCCGCGGCCCCGGTTATGGTGGCCGGTGGCGGCGGTGCGGCAGCGGCGGGCGCGGCTCCTGCGGAAGAGAAGACGGAATTCACCGTCGTGCTCAAGGACGTCGGCGCGAACAAGATCAACGTCATTAAGGCCGTTCGCGAAGTCACCAGCCTGGGCTTGAAAGAAGCCAAGGACCTGGTCGACGGCGCTCCCAAAAACGTTAAGGAAGGCGTTTCAAAGGAAGAGGCCGAGACCATCAAGAAGAAGTTCGCAGAAGCAGGCGCGACGGTCGAGGTAAAGTAATTTTTCTCCGTCGCTTGTCCCGTTTTGCGGGCGAGTTCTCTGTAAGCCATTAGTATTGAATGACTTGCAAAATGCTTGCAAATTTTGGGCCAAGCGAACGATCTAGGTAGATGAATCCGGGGCGGTGGTGTTATCATCAATATCAACACCGCTTGCCCCGCTTCACGCAAAGTGAATACAAATCGTCGCCACACCAGGGCGGGCGACGGCTTGTCGGCGAGAGCGGGCGGACTGTTCCGCAACAGGCGGGACGGAAACAGGCCTTAGAACTGGCGCGGAAAATTACAAGTCAAGATTGGCAGCGCGCAATAGCCGGCGCCACAGGGAAACCCTGTCCCTGCGGGTGCCTCGTTGTCTTTTCAGGTTCATCGCAATCGTAGTTTCGCGGCGCGGCAAGCGCGCCCAACATTCCGCAGTTTCTGTGGCGCGGCCTTCGGCTGCGCTGACTTGGGAGTTTCTTGAATGAAGAAGAATGCCTTCCGCAAACGTTTTGATTTTTCCAAAATTCCAGCGACCATCCAGATCCCGAACCTGATCGAGGTGCAAAAGCGCTCCTACGAACGGTTCCTGCAAATGGATCGGTTGCCTAGCGAGCGCGATGACGCCGGACTTCAGGCCGTCTTCCAGTCGGTGTTTCCCATCACCGATTTCCGCAACGTATCACAACTTGAGTTTGTGGATTACGCAATTGGCAACTGGGAGTGCAAATGTGGGCACCTCAAAGGGCTGCATCACCTGCGCACCACTTGCAAGAACTGCGGCTCGACGGTCATCACCGATCCGTTTCATCCCGGCGACGTGCTGTGCCACAAGTGCGGCACCTACAACGCGAACACTCCCGACTTCTGCAACAAGTGCGGCGACCCGGTCGGCCTGCAACTGAAGTATGACGTGAACGAGTGCGAAGAGCGCGGCATGACCTATTCCGCTCCGCTCAAGGTCACGATGCGCCTGACGATTTACGAAAAGGACGCCGAGACCGGGAACCGCTCGATCCGCGACATCAAGGAGCAGGAAGTCTTCTTTGGCGATGTGCCGCTGATGACGCAGAACGGGACCTTCATCATCAATGGGACCGAGCGTGTGATCGTCAGCCAGTTGCACCGCTCGCCCGGCGTGTTCTTTGAGACCGCGAACAACCGCACCTACTTCCTGGGCAAGATCATCCCCTATCGCGGTTCTTGGGTGGAGTTCGAATATGACCAGAAGAACGTGCTCTACGTGCGCATTGACCGCAAGCGCAAGTTTCTGGGCACCATCTTCCTGCGCGCGCTCGGCCTGCGGAGCGGTGAGGACATCCTGCGCACCTTCTACACCGTCGACCGCCTGGCAGTGAAGGATAAGAAACTGTTCTGGACCCTCGATCCCACCAGCGAGAAGCCGACCAACCTGCTCGGCATGAAGCTGGCGCACAGCATCAAGAACAAGTCGGGCGACGAGATCGCGCATTCAGGACGCAAGATCAACTCGCAGGTCCTGAAGGAAATCCAAAAGGCGAAGATCACCGAGATCGAAGTTGACGTGACCGACCTCGAGGGCGCCTGGGTGGCAAGCGACGTGGTCGACACGACCACGGGCGAAGTGCTGCTCGAGGCCAACTCAGAACTGACCGCCGACAAGCTGCCCAAGATCCTCGACGCAGCCGGGGTGGTTGAACTCAGCGTGTTCTTCCCCGAGCGCGACGACGTGGGCACGGTCATCTGCCAGACGCTGAAGCGCGATTCGGTGAAGACGCCGCAGGAAGCGCTGATCGAGATCTACCGCAAGCTGCGTCCGGGCGATCCGCCGACGCTCGACACAGCGACGTCGCTGTTCCACGGGATGTTCTTCGACCCGCGCAAGTATGACTTTTCGCGCGTGGGCCGATTGAAATTCAACATCAAGCTGTTTGAGAACCAGAACGCAACCAGTCTCGAGCAGCGGACGCTGGATCCCGAGGATTTCTACGCGACCATCCGCTACCTGCTGAAGCTGCGCAAGAACCTGGGTGCGGTCGACGACATCGATCACCTCGGCAACCGCCGCGTGCGCGCGGTCGGCGAGTTGATGGAGAACCAATTCCGCATCGGCCTGGTGCGCATGGAACGCGCCATCAAGGAAAAGATGAGCGTGTACCAGGAAATGTCGACGGCCATGCCGCACGATCTGGTGAACGCCAAGCCCGTGATGGCAGCGATTCGCGAGTTCTTCGGGTCCTCGCAGCTGTCGCAGTTCATGGACCAGACCAACCCCCTGTCGGAGATCACCCATAAGCGCCGTCTCTCGGCCCTCGGGCCGGGCGGCCTGTCTCGTGAACGTGCCGGGTTCGAAGTCCGTGACGTGCACCCGACGCACTACGGCCGCATCTGCCCGATCGAGACGCCGGAAGGCCCGAACATCGGACTGATTTCGTCGTTGAGCTGCTATGCCCGCATCAACGACTACGGCTTCATCGAGTCGCCGTACCGCAAGGTCAAGAACGCCCGCGTCATCGACTATGTGACTGTGGTCAACGCCGGCGACAGCGATCACAAGGTCGGAGACCACATCGAGAAGAGCGAAATCGAGAAGCTCAATGCTGATCTCAAAGATCGCCGCAAGCATCCCGTCGAGATCGAGCCGTTCTCCTTCTATCTCTCGGCGTGGGAAGAAGACCGCCACGTCATCGCGCAGGCGAACGTGGAACTCGATGACAAAGGACGTATTGTTTCGGAACTGGTGAACGCGCGCAAGGCCGGCAACTTCGTGCTGGTGAATCGCGACGAGGTCGACTACGTCGACGTCAGCCCGAAGCAGCTCGTCTCCGTGGCTGCCTCGCTGGTGCCGTTCCTCGAGCACGACGACGCCAACCGCGCGCTGATGGGCGCGAACATGCAACGCCAGTCGGTGCCTTTGCTTCGCGCCCAGGCTCCGGTGGTGGGTACGGGAATGGAAGGCGTCACCGCGCGCGATTCGGGCGCGGTCATTCTGGCTCGCCGCAACGGCATCGTGGACTCGGTCGACTCCGAGCGCATCATCGTGCGCGTTGAGGGCGAGCACCATCCCGGGCAGCTCTCGCGCGAGGTGGGCAGCGATATTTATCAGCTCACCAAATTCAAGCGCTCGAACCAGAACACCTGCATCAACCAGAAGCCGATCGTGCAGAAGGGACAGCGCGTCATGAAAGGGCAGGTGATCGGCGACGGTCCCTGCACCGAGTACGGCGAGCTGGCTCTGGGACGCAACGTCCTGGTCGCCTTCATGCCATGGCGCGGCTACAACTTCGAAGACGCGATCCTGGTCTCGGAAAAGATGGTCAAGGAGGACTATTACACCTCCGTGCACATCGAGGAATTCGAGATCGAAGCCCGCGACACGAAGCTGGGGCCGGAAGAAGTCACGCGCGACATCCCGAACGTCAGCGAAACCATGCTGCGCAATCTGGACGAAGCCGGCGTGATCCGCATCGGCGCGACGATTAAGCAGGGAGACATCCTGGTGGGCAAGGTGACGCCCAAGGGAGAGACCCAGCTCACGCCGGAAGAGAAACTGTTGCGCGCAATCTTCGGCGAAAAGGCCGGCGACGTGCGCGACGCGTCGCTCTACTGCCCGCCCGGAATCGAGGGCGTGGTGGTCGACGTGAAGATCTTCTCGCGCAAGGGCCAGGAGAAGGACGAGCGGGCCAAGGCGATCGAAGAACAGCAAATCGCAAAGCTCGAGAAGAACCTGTCGGACGAAATCCGCATTCTGACCGACGAGCGTCTGAAGCGTCTGGAAGGCTTGCTGGGTGGCAAGGAAGTGCAGGCTGACCTGCATGACGAGCGCACCAACAAGCGCCTGCTGACCAAGGGCGCGATTCTCGACCGCGACACGATCGAGCGCATCTCGACCCGCAACCTGAAGCGCATCAAGTACAACGACAAGGACCCGCGGGTAAACGAGCAGATCGACGAGATCGAGGAGATGACCTCGCGTCAGATTGATGTGCTCAAGAAGATCGTCAACGAGAAGAAAGAAAAGCTCACCAAGGGCGACGAACTGCCGCCGGGCGTGATCAAGCTGGTCAAGGTCTACGTCGCGATGAAGCGCAAGCTGAGCGTCGGCGACAAGATGGCCGGCCGCCACGGGAACAAGGGCGTCATCGCGCGCATCCTGCCGGAAGAGGACATGCCGTACCTCGACGACGGAACGCCGGTGGAAATCGTTCTGAACCCGCTGGGCGTGCCAAGCCGTATGAACGTCGGCCAGATTCTGGAGACGCACCTCGGCTGGGCGGGCTTTGAGCTGGGCAAGAAGATCTCCGAGATTTTGAAGGAGAACACGCGCGCGGAGGCGGTCCGGCGCGAACTGAAGACCCTGTTCAAGGACACCGCGCTCGCTGACCAGGTCGCCGAATTCAGCGACGAGGAAATCGAGTCGGTGGCCCCGACCCTCGTCAGCGGCGTCTTCTCCGGTTCGCCCGTGTTTGACGGCGCCCGGGAAAACGAAATCAAGACGCTGCTCGAGCGGGCAGGCCTGCCGACTTCCGGCAAGACCCACCTGTACGACGGCATGACGGGCGAGAGGTTCGAACAGCCGGTCACCGTGGGCTACATCTACATGCTCAAACTGTCGCACCTGGTGGACGACAAGATCCACGCGCGTTCCATCGGGCCGTACTCGCTCATCACCCAGCAGCCGCTGGGCGGCAAGGCGCAGTTCGGCGGCCAACGCTTCGGAGAAATGGAAGTCTGGGCGTTGGAAGCATACGGTGCAGCGTTCATCCTGCAGGAACTGCTCACCGCGAAGTCCGACGACGTGTATGGCCGCACCAAGATTTACGAGGCCATCGTGAAGGGCGAGGCCGCCATGGAACCGGGCGTCCCCGAATCCTTCAACGTGCTGATTCGCGAATTGCAGTCGCTCTGCCTGGATGTGGAGCTGATCAAGGCGGCGGTCGGCGAGAAGAAGCCGGTCGCGCCCATGACGCCGGTGGCAGCGGCGGATTGACAACCAGTCGTCGGTCGTCGGCGGCTGACAGCCGTGCGGGGTAGACAAGATTGAAGAATGAGGGGCGGGCGGCTTGGCTCTTGAGCCGTCCAGTTCCCGGGAGTTTCGCTAGCGACCAACGACGTGGGACTAGCGACTGGATGAAGGGCCGTCAGCGGGCACGTGAGAACCCGCAGGAAGCGGAGGATTACCTTGTATCGTTCGAGCCCCTTTGACATGGCGAACCCGATTGCCGATTTCGATGCCATCCGCATCAGCCTGGCATCTCCGGAAAAAATCCGGAGCTGGTCGCATGGTGAAGTCACCAAGCCCGAAACCATCAACTACCGCACCTTCAAGCCCGAGCGCGACGGCTTGTTCTGCGCGCGTATTTTTGGACCGGTAACCGATTGGGAGTGCTTGTGCGGCAAGTACAAGCGCATGAAGCACCGCGGCGTGATCTGCGACAAGTGCGGCGTGGAAGTCACGCTGTCGAAAGTGCGCCGTGAACGCCTCGGTCACATTGAGTTGGCTTCCCCCTGCTCGCACGTATGGTTCTTCAAGGGCCTGCCCAGCCGCATCGGGCACCTGCTCGACATTTCGCTGCGCGACCTCGAGTCGGTTCTTTACTTCGAGGCCTACGTGGTGGTCGAGCCGGGTGACGCTCCGGTGAAGGAGCGCGAGATCATCAAGGACGAAGCCAAATACCGCGAGCTCGACCAACAATACCGCGCGGCCGGCTTCAAGGCCATGATGGGGGCGGAAGCGATCAAAGAGCTTTTGAAGCGCGTGGACGTGGAAACCCTCTCTAGCGAACTACGCGAGAAGATGAAGAACGAGGCGTCGCTGCAGAAGCGCCTCAAGTACGCCAAGCGCCTTAAGGTCGTCGAGGCGTTCCGCAAGAGCGGCAACAAGCCGAATTGGATGATTCTCGACGTGATTCCGGTCATTCCGCCGGAATTGCGCCCCCTGGTTCCACTCGATGGCGGCCGCTTTGCCACCTCGGACCTTAACGATCTCTACCGCCGCGTGATCAACCGCAACAACCGGTTGAAGAAGCTGATGGACCTGCACGCTCCCGAAGTCATCGTGCGCAACGAAAAGCGCATGCTGCAGGAAGCCGTGGACGCGCTGTTCGACAACGGACGCCGTGGCCGCGTGCTGCGTGGAGCCAACAACCGTCCGTTGAAGTCGCTGTCTGACACGCTGAAGGGCAAGCAGGGCCGCTTCCGCCAGAACCTGCTCGGTAAACGCGTCGACTACTCCGGCCGTTCGGTCATCGTGGTTGGTCCTGAGTTGAAGCTGCACCAGTGCGGGCTTCCCAAGAAGATGGCGCTCGAGCTGTTCAAGCCGTTCATTTACCACCGGCTCGAGCAAACGGGCCACTGCACCACCATCAAGCAAGCCAAGGAAATGGTGGAGCAGCAGGAACCGATCGTTTGGGACATTCTGGAAGAGGTCATTAAAGATCACCCGGTGCTCTTGAACCGAGCCCCAACCCTGCACCGCCTTGGTATCCAGGCTTTCGAGCCAGTGCTGGTGGAAGGCAAGGCCATCAAGATTCATCCGTTGGTCTGCACCGCGTTCAACGCCGACTTCGACGGCGACCAGATGGCGGTCCACATTCCGCTGTCGCCTGAAGCCCAGGTCGAAGCCAGCGTTCTGATGCTGGCCTCGCACAACATCCTGTCGCCCGCATCAGGGCAGCCGATCACCGTGCCCACACAAGACATGGTCCTCGGCCTCTATTATCTGACCAAGGCGAAGCCGGGTGCGAAGGGCGAAGGCCGCTCGTTCGCGAACATCGAGGAAGTTCTGCTGGCGCTCGAGACGGGCGAAGTCGAGACACTTTCACCGATCCGCCTGCGCTTCACCGGTGAAGTGATCGACCTGACCACAGCGTATGACGATCAGGACATCACCCACACCGATCCGGTGCACTACGAGCGCAGCTTCCTGAACACGACCGTAGGCCGCGCCATCCTGAACGATCACCTTCCTGAAGGCATGCCGTACATCAACGGCCTGCTGAAGAAGAAGGGCATCGGCCAGTTGGTGAACTACGGTTACCTGAAATTCGGCCTCGAGACCACGGTCAAGATGCTCGACGAGATCAAGTCGCTCGGGTTCCGCTTTGCCACCCGCGCCGGCCTCTCGATCGGCATCGACGACATGGTTGTGCCCGACAATAAGAAGACGCTGGTGCGCGATGCCGAGAAGCAGGGAGTGAACGTCCAGCAGCAGTACCTGGACGGCGCCATCACCAACGGCGAGCGCTACAACAAGGTCATCGAAATCTGGTCGGCGATCACGGAAAAGGTCGCAGACGAGATGTTCGGCGAGATGCAGAAGAAGGACAAGGAAGGCGACATCAACCCGATTTACGTCATGGCCGACTCGGGCGCCCGCGGATCGAAACAGCAGATCCGCCAGCTCTCCGGCATGCGCGGATTGATGGCGAAGCCTTCCGGCGAAATCATCGAGACGCCCATCACGGCGAACTTCCGTGAGGGGCTTACGGTGCTCGAATACTTCATCTCGACTCACGGCGCCCGCAAGGGTCTGGCCGATACCGCTCTGAAGACGGCGGACTCGGGCTACCTGACGCGCCGCCTGGTCGACGTGGCGCAGGACGTGATCATCAGCGAATACGACTGCGGCACCGTCGACGGCATCTACGTCTCCGGTATCGTGGAAGCCGGCGAGATCATCGAGCCGCTGCGTGACCGAATTGTTGGCCGTGTGTCGCTCGAGAAAATCAAGGACTATGACGGCAACGTCATCGTCGACATCAACCAGGAAATCACCGAAGAGCTGGCGGGTTCGATCCAGGCCGCCGGCATCGAGCGGGTGAAGATCCGCTCCGTGCTGACCTGCGAATCGAAGCGTGGCGTCTGCGTCATGTGCTACGGTCGGAACCTGGCCTCCGGACGGTTGGTCGAGCTGGGCGAGGCGACGGGCGTCATCGCAGCGCAGTCGATCGGCGAGCCCGGAACGCAGCTCACGATGCGTACCTTCCACATCGGCGGTACAGCATCGCGAGTTTCGGAGCAGTCGCGCCTCGAAGCCAAGAACACCGGTACCGTGCGCTTCATCAACCTGCAGACGGTCAAGGCGAAGTCGGGCGACCTGGTGGTGATGAACCGGCAGGGCTCGATCGCCGTGGTCGACGACAAAAACCGCGAGCGCGAGCGCTATTCGGTGGTGTACGGCGCCAAGGTGAAGGTCAACGAGAACGACGCGGTCCAGCTGGGCCAGGTGCTGGTCGAGTGGGATCCGTACACCTTCGCGATCCTCACCGAAATCGGCGGCACGGTCCAGTTCAAAGACCTGCAGGAAGGCATCACCCTGCACGAAGAGGTGGACGAAGTCACCGGCCTCTCGCGGCACGTGGTGGCGGATTCTCCCGATGAGAAGCGCCAGCCGGCGATCGTGATCAAGGGCAAGTCGAGCAAGCGCTACCTGATGCCGTCACGCGCCCACCTGATGGTGGCCGACGGCGACACGGTATCGCCCGGCGATGTGCTGGCGAAGATCCCGCGCGAAACGACCAAGACCAAGGACATCACCGGTGGTCTGCCGCGCGTGGTCGAGCTGTTCGAAGCGCGCAAGCCGCACGAGACCGCGGTCATCAGCGAAATCGATGGCACGGTGAAGTTCGGCGAGGTTTCGAAGGGCCAGCGCAAGATCTACGTGGTCGCCGACAACGGCACCGAGAAGGAATACTCGGTTCCGCGCGGCGTGCACATCAACGTGCAGGAAGGCGAGCGCGTGAAGGCGGGCGAACCCCTCATGGACGGCCCGCTCAACCCGCACGACATCCTGGCCGTGCTCGGCGAGAAAGAGCTGCAGGCTTACCTGGTGAACGAAATCCAGGAAGTCTACCGGCTGCAAGGCGTCAACATCAGCGACAAGCACATCGAGGTGATCGTCCGCCAGATGATGCGTTGGCGCAAGGTGGAAGACGTCGGCGACACGTCGTTCCTGCTCGAACAGCAGGTCGACAAGTTCCGCTTCGCCGAAGAGAACGAGCGCGTGATCAAGGAAGGTGGACGCCCGGCAACCGGACGCCCGCTGCTCCTCGGCATCACGAAGGCTTCGCTCTCAACCGACTCTTTCATCTCCGCGGCGTCGTTCCAGGAGACCACGAGGGTGCTCACCGAAGCTTCCATCCAGGGAGCCGTCGATCACCTGCGCGGCCTCAAGGAGAACGTCATCGTCGGCCGCCTCATTCCTGCCGGTACCGGCATGGAGTACTACCGCAACGTGCGCCTCTCGCCCGAAATGGAAGAGGCCGCCGCCAAGGTACAAGAGGAAGTCTCTCAGGCCTACGAAGAAGCGGAGCGTGCCCTCGAACTCATGCGGCACGAAGGCGAGACGGAAGAGCTCGCGGCCGAATAATCTCGGGAAGACTCCAGAGGGGCGGTATCCACCGCCCCTTCATCGAACCGAATACTCCCCCATGAATGCAAATCCCCAACATTTTGGACCCCAGCAAGTGCGGCGCCGTATTTCGGAGTTGCACCGGCCGCCTGAGGGCCATACTCTAGGGCAATCCATGCTGCGCTTTTTCCGCCTGCTGCGCCTGGCGACTTGGCGTGCCTTCGAGCATGACCAGTTCGCCGTGGCGAAGGCGTCGGCGTATTCGTCGATATTGACGTTCTTCCCCGCCTTGTTGGTGGTGGGCTCGGTGCTGGCTACTCTGAGCCGCGGGGACCTCTATCTCCGCGAGATTTCCTATGCGTTGGGACGCATCATGCCGGCGGGTTCAGCCACCGCCATCGCCTACCTGCGCAGCACGTCCGCGCGCCCGGTGCGGCTGCTGATTGGCACTTCGCTGCTGACGCTTTGGACGGGGTCCGGCACCATGATTTCCTGGATGGAGGGCTTCCGCAAAGCCTACCAGCTTCCGAAAACCTGGGGGATCGTGAAGGAGCGCCTGATCGCCTTTTCACTGGTCATCATGGCAGGAATTCCTTTGACTTTTGCCACCCTAATGGTCGGGGTCGGGTCGACAATTGAGAACAGCATTCTGTATCGCACAGGGCACGAGCTGAGTCCCTACATCGTGCTTCTGTGGGGCGCGATTCGCTGGCTGATCGCCACCCTCACCAGCATTTCGGTCATTGCCTTGATCTACCACAACGCGGTACCGCGCACCCAGCCCTGGCACAGTGTGCTGCCTGGGGCGACGCTGGCCACCGGCCTGTGGTTTCTGGCAACTACGGGGTTCAGCTTTTACCTGCACGGCTTCGCCGACTACAGCGTCCTATACGCGTCGTTGGGGCTCGCCATTGCGCTGCTGGTCTGGATGTACATGATCTCGCTCATCGTGTTGATCGGTGCAGAATTCAACGCCATGCTGTTCCCGCGGGCCTTCCTGGGCAAGGAACTGCTGGAGTCGAACGCAAACCATTTGCGCGTAAACGTGCCCTAGTCGTCGATTGGGCTTGAAGGGCTGCAAGATTCCACCTCCGGTTTTCCGTCATCTGGAGAGCAGGGTTTGAGAGAAGGAAAGTTTGATCTGCTGTCTGGGCAGATGGCTGCTGCTCGCGCCTCTGAGCCGGAAAGCAGCCGCCTGCTGGCCCTGGCGGCTGGCCCTTCGCACCCCAGTCGCCGCGCCAAGATCATCGCCACCATCGGTCCCGCCTCAAACACCGAGGCTGTGCTGCGCGACCTGCTTCGCCTGGGCATGGATGTTGCCCGGTTGAACTTCTCGCACGGGACGCACGCCGACCACGCCCGCAACATCGAACGCATCCGGCAAGCCGCGCACAAAGAAGGCCGGACGGTTTGCATTCTTCAGGACCTTCAAGGCCCCAAGATCCGCACCGGCCGTTTGCAGGGGCACGAGCCCGTCCTGCTCGAGACCGGGTCGAAGGTCACGATCACGCCTCGCGACGTGGCGGGAACTGCAAGCTTGATTTCTACTACCTTCACCGGGCTGGCACGCGAGGTTGGCGTCGGTGCCCGCATCCTGCTATCGGACGGGCTCATCGAATTGCGCGTGCGGGGAGTGCGCGGGCGGGATGTGGAAAGCGATGTGGTCAATGGAGGACTGCTCGCCGAGCATCAGGGCATCAATCTGCCCGGGGTGGCGCTGACCATCCCCGCTCTCACCGAAAAAGACCGCAATGATCTGGAATTTGGCGTCAAGCACAAAGTCGATATGGTCGCCATCTCCTTCGTGCGCTCGGCCGCAGACGTGCGCGAGGTGAAGGAGCTCATCTCCGAACAGGGCAGCGACGTGCCCGTGATTGCCAAGCTGGAAAAGCCGCAGGCGCTCGAGCAGTTGGAGGATATTTTCGAAGCCGCCGACGGTGTGATGGTGGCTCGGGGCGACCTGGGCGTCGAGATGCTGCCCGAGCAGGTGCCGGTCATTCAGAAGCACGTGATTCGCCGCGCGGCCGAGTGGCGCAAACCTGTCATCATCGCCACCCAGATGCTGGAGTCGATGATCGAGAATCCGCGTCCCACGCGCGCAGAGGCGAGCGACGTGGCCAATGCGATTTTCGACGGAACCGATGCGGTGATGCTGTCTGCGGAAACCGCCAGCGGGCGCTATCCCCGCGAAGCGATAGCGATGATGGGCCGAATCGTGGTGGAAGCGGAGCGGAACACGCCGTCGTTCGCCGAAATCCGGCGACGCCGGCACCGGCCCGAGCTCTCGGTGGCTGAAGCCATCTGCGAATCGATCGCCCACGCCGCAGAGGACCTACCCATGGGCGCGATCGCTGTCTTCACCCAGACGGGAAACACCGCGCGCCTGATTTCGAAATACCGCCCGCGAGTAGGCATCTATGCCTTCAGCCAGAACGGGCTCGTCTGCAACCGCATGAACCTGCTGTGGGGTGTCCGTCCCTTGCAACGCCGCGAGGAGGCCCGCTCTGCCGAAGATATGGTCAACACCGCCGAGCGGGAACTGCTGCGCCACGGCCATCTCAAGCCGGGTGAGGTGGTCGGTGTGGTCGCGGGAACACAGATGGCGTCGGGATCGACGAACTTCATGCGCCTGCACACCGTTCCGAGGCCAGCAGCCGCTTCCACGGGGGACGGGGCAAAGAGGCGCCACCGCACGAAGTCGGCGCGCAAGTAGGAGAAGGAGCGAAACGTGTCGGGTGAGATTCTATCGGTCGCTGTATTCGTGCCGCTGCCGGGGCAAGACCAGCAAGCGCTGGCGACCGTGCGCGAGTTGTCTTCGGTGCTGGCGACAGGCGGTTACAGCCGGGATGTCCTGTATCGTGGCTCTGAAGGCGAATATATTTTGGTGCGCTTCTGGAAGTCCGACGAATCGCGGCGTGCCGCACTGGAAGATCCCGAAGCGCAAAAGCGCTGGGCACGGCTGGCGCATGAAATCCGGATTGTGAAAGTGCATGAGAGTTTGGAAGAAATCAAGCTTTAGGAACGCTGCACTGGGTCGGTCTTGTGCAGTTAGCAGTTGGCACTTAGCCAGTCGGGCCAAATGCTAAGTGTCAGGTCCTAAGCGCTGAGTTTTATGTCTGACGCCCCTGAAACTCTTCTTGATCGCTCCGTCGAGCCCCCAGTGCGGGGCTACCTGCACCGGCCCGCCAGCCCCAACGGAGACGGCCTCGCCCTCGTACACGGCGCCGGATCGAATGCCGAAGCTCCGCTGCTGCGCGCCCTTGCCGAGGCGTTTGCTAACGCTGGGTTCACGGTCCTGCGCGGCGATCTTCCCTACCGCCAAACCAGGCCATTCGGGCCGCCGGGCCCCGGCGATGCCGCCCGCGATCGCCTGGGTCTTGCGAACCTCGTCGAGGCTCTCAAAAAGCACGCGAAAGGGCGGGTCTTTCTTGGTGGGCACTCCTACGGCGGACGCCAGTCGAGCATGTTGTGCGTGGACAAGCCTGACCTTGTAGCTGGCCTGCTGCTGATGTCGTACCCGCTGCATCCGCCGCGCAAGCCCGAGCAGTTGCGTACCCAGCACCTGCCTCAATTGCGCCCGCCCGCCCTATTCGTAAGCGGGACGCGAGACGCGTTCGGATCGATCGAAGAGATCGAGGCGGCCATCAAGCTCATCCCCGGGCGAACACAGCTTTTTGAAGTGGAAGGCGCGGGACACGATCTCGGTGTGAAAGGGAAGTCCGGCGGAGCGGACCTGGCGCAGGCGGTGGTCGGCGCGTTCCGAGGTTTTTTCGGGTAAGGGAACGGGAAGGTCACGACTTTACAGGTTGCGGAAAAAGACGCGATTCGTATCAGGGCGTCGCTTCAGCGATGCGGTACGTTGTTTCCTTGCGATCGCCGCTGCAGGGGCCGCATTTGCGATTTCGACTTTTTCGGGAGCCAGTTCAGTCAAATTTTGGGCGCGGAACCGAGCGGCTTGAGCCGCTGAGGGTTGCTTTCCCCAGGGATCGTCGGCGAGTGCGAGAGAACGCGCCCGGGCGGGAGCCCGGCACCACAAGTCTTTCAGTTCACCCAGCCCGACTTCGACCCGCCGTTCTTCTTTTCCCGGTCCTCGGGCGGCACGTAATTGCCCAAGTCGTCGAACTTCACGTCGCGGTCGTGCTGCTCGCGCATGTAGA